>Ga0326597_10002402_pt1 | contig 27962 bp, 24 predicted proteins | sample RVTome_12_FD_203789 | JGI IMG/M metagenome (GOLD analysis project Ga0326597, IMG submission 203789) | Soil microbial communities from uranium-contaminated site in the Upper Colorado River Basin, Wyoming, United States - RVT100D185 | ecosystem: Environmental > Terrestrial > Soil > Contaminated >... | reverse complement strand
TCACGATCGCTCGCCGTCGGGGCGTGGCTCAGCCCGGTAGAGCACCTGACTGGGGGTCAGGAGGTCGCTGGTTCGAATCCAGTCGCCCCGACCAACCACACACCAACTGAGGTGACGGCCTCGCGCGTCTCATGACCCCCGCGCCGGACTATCGAGAGCTCCTGCGCCGGCACAACCCCGTGCTGGTCATCTACCCGCACGACACGAACCGGCTCCGACCCGGAGCCCGCAGGCTGTTGGGTACCCAGCGCTGGGGCGACTATCATCCCTGCTCGGCCCCGTTCTTCCTCGACCGCGTCCTGCAGCGCGACCGGCCCAAACCATACCTCTCGGGCCTGCTGGACCTCTTCCGCCAGGACAAGAGGCCGGCCGGCTACGACACGATCGCGGCCAAGGTGCGCGACAGGCTCGGCGCGGGCGCGATCACCGACACGCGCCTGTGGGAGCTCGACCTCGCGCGCATCCCATCCCAGAGCGAGCGCCGCGCCTGGGCCCGCTACGCCGATCTGGTGACCGAGCCGCGCCGGCCGTACGAGTGCGTGGCCTACGCCCGCTACTGCGCGGGCGCCTCAGGGACGGCGCTGCAGTACTGGTACCTGTACGTCTACAACGACTTCTGGAACAACCACGAGGCGGACTGGGAGATGGCCACCATCGAGCTGGACGCCGGCGGTACGCCCCGGCGCATGGCCATCTCGTGCCACCACGGCGGCTATCGACTGCCGTGGCCCAACGTGCCGAAGCACGGCGACCAGCCGGTGATCCGCGTCGCCCGCGGCTCGCACGGCGGTTACTTCGGCTACCGGCGGGATGGCTTCGACCCGGTCTCCCTCGCGCGCACGCTCCACCTCCCGAGCGCCCTCCGCTTCCTCGGGCCGCTCCTGCGCGCCGTGCCGCCCCTTCCCGGCCTGCGCGACCACCCGCCGGCCGACCCCGGCCGGCCGGACGACGCCACCGCCCCTGACTCCCATCGAGGCGTCCGTATCGTGCCCGAGCTGCATTTCTTCCCCCAGGGCCCTCCCCGTCCGGATGCGCCGGAGTGGCCCGACTGGTGGTGGCTTCACTATGAAGGCAAGTGGGGCTCCTGGCACTCCCGCATCAGCGGTACGATGGGCGTCGACAGCCCCTGGGGGCCGGCCAAGCAGACGGCGCGCTGGAACGACCCCGTCCGCTGGATCGACGAGCGGACGCAGTAGGGCACGGCCCACAGAACGCCCGGCCTCCGTCCGACGTTAGTAGGTGGAACGATGCGCCAGCTCCTGGACGACGTCCTCATCGTCTACCGTCAGGAGGCCGACAGCCTCCTGACCATCACGGCGCCCGCCGCCATCCTGGGCCCGGTATTCGTGATCATTGCCGCAGCGTCGCCGGCAGCCGCTCTCGCCTCCGTGCCAGTGCTCCTCCTCCTGTACCTGGCGACGTACGCGACCTGTGTGCGCGCCACAGGCGCCATGCTCCGCAACCTCTCGCCGGAGCCGGGACGCTCGTTCCTCGATGTCGTGCTCAGCACACCCGCGGTCCTCATCGTGGCCATCGCGCCGTTCCTGTTGCTCACGGTCGTCATGTGCGGCGCCCTGTTCATCGCCGAGGCCGGCTTCGCCCCGGTCGGCGCCGCGATGGGCCTCATCGGCCTCGCCGTGGCCGCACACTGGCTGACGCAGCACCCATACGACTACTCGCTCCTGCTCGCGTTCGACGTCGGCACCGACGAAGCCGTGCGCGCAGGCGGGCAGCTCGCCATCGTCGCCCGCCGCGAGACGCTGCTGCTGCTCGGCGTGCTTGCGGGGCCGCTCGCCGCGGTCGCGCTCGTCGCGCTCTGGGCCGGCATCGTGTTGGGACAGCCCGCCGGCGCCGGCATCTTCCTCGTCGCGCTCGCGCTCTGGCTCCCCTTCCCCGCCATCGCGCTCACCTTCGGCTGCGACCGCCTCGTCCACGAGCCGGCCGCGCAGCCGTCCTGATCGCACCGTCCCGCGACGGCGGCCTCTGCTATACTGGGGCCCGTTCCACCATGAAACGTCTCCCCGAGCACGGCTCGCCGCTCGACGACGTGATGGAGCGTCTGCGCGCGCTCCAGGTGCACGACGCCGACTATCACAACGCGCGCACCTGGTCCCTCATCTACAACGCCGGGCCCGACGTCGACGCCGTCCTCCAGGCCGCGGGCGGCCATGTCCTCCTCGAGAACGCGCTCAATCCGTTCGTCTTCCCCAGCCTACGCGAGATGCAGCGCGATATCGTCGCCATCGTCAGCGATCTCCTCCACGGCGACGAGACCTGCGGTGGCTCGATGACCTCTGGCGGCACCGAATCGATCTTCATGGCCGTCAAGACGGCGCGCGATCGCATGCGCGCCGAGCGCGGCATCGCCAGGGGCCGCATCATCGTGCCGCGCACCGCCCATCCCGCCTTCGCCAAAGCCGCGCACTTACTGGACCTCGAGTTCGTACAGATGCCACTCGCCGACGACCTGCGCACGCACGCTTCCGCGCTCGACGGCATGATCACGGACGACACCGTCCTCGTCGCCGGCTCCGCGCCCGCGTACCCGTTTGGCATGATCGATCCGATCCCGGAGCTGGCGCGCGCGGCCTCGGACGCCGGCGTGCCGTTCCACGTGGACGCCTGCCTCGGCGGCCTGCTGCTGCCGTTCCTCGAGCGCATCGGCTACGAGGTGCCGCCCTGGGACTTTCGCGTGCCCGGCGTCACCTCGATCTCTGCCGACCTGCACAAGTACGGCTACGCGATCAAGGGCGCGTCGGTCGTCCTCCACCGGCCGAAGTCGAACTTGCAGTACCAGGTCTTCCAGTTCTCCGACTGGCCGGGCGGCATCTACGGCACGCAGGCCTTCCTCGGCACGAAGCCGGCCGCGCCGATCGGCGCCTGCTGGGCAGTGCTCCACTACCTGGGCGAGGAGGGCTACCTGCGCCTCGCCCGCGAGACGATGGACGCCTCAGAGCGGCTCATCGCCGGCATCGGCGCCATCGACGGCGTCCACGTCTGGGGCGAGCCCGAGATGTCGGTCGTCGCGGTCGGATCGCGCGAGCATGACATCTACGCGATCGGCGACGTGCTGAACGAGCGGGGCTGGCACTTCGACCGCCAGGACCAGCCGCCTGCGCTGCACCTGATGGCCAGCCCGCGCCATCGCCTCGTCGTCGACGAGTTCCTCGCCGACCTGCGCTACGCGGTCGGCCACCAGCGCGGCGCCAGCGCGACGGCCGCCACCTACGGCGACGACGTCAGCGCCGAGGCCTCGGCGAGCTAGCCGCCCTCCGCGCCTGCGATCTCGCGCACCGCCACCGGCCTGCCGCCGTCCTCGTGAGAGCGCTGCGCCGCTAGCGCCAGAACCACGGCCGCGCGGCCGTCGTGCCCGGTCACCGGCGGCTCGGCGCCGCGCGCGACGCAGTCGATGAACGCGGCCAGCTCGGCCACGTACGATTCGGCGTAGCGCTCGGCGAAGAACGTGCGTGGCCCGGCGGCGCGGACGCCCCCCTTGTCGCTCAGCGCAACGCCGTGCGCGAGCTCGTTCGCTGCGGCCAGCGCCCCGCCCGGCCCCAGCACCTCGATGCGCTGATCGTAGCCGTAGGCCGCCTGGCTGTTATCGATCGCCGCCAGCGCGCCGCCGGTCAGGCGCAGCGTGATCAACGCCGTGTCTACCGCCGCGTTGCCGCCGTGGACGTACGCGCCGGCGAGCGCGCGCACCTCCGTCGCCTCGTCGTCGAGCAGCCAGCGCGCCATATCGAAGTCGTGCACCGTGGTATCGAAGAACATCCAGCCTGGCGGACGGTCCGCCGGCGCCGGCGGCAGCAACGGGTCGCGGCTGATGATGTGGAGCAAGTACGGCCGGCCGATCGCGCCCGACGCGATCCCGTCGCGAACCTGGCGGAAGCTCACGTCGAACCGGCGGTTGAAGCCGATCTGGAGCGTCACGCCGGCCCTCGCCACGGCCGCCAGCGCGCTATCGGCGGCGCCCAGGTCGTACTCGAGGGGCTTCTCGCAGAAGATGTGCTTGCCGGCTTCGGCGGCCGCTTCGATCTGGGCGCCGTGCTGGTCGGCCGGCGATGCGATCAGCACCGCCTCGACCGCCGGCTCGGCGACCAGCTCGCGGTAGTCCTCGCAGATGCGCGGCACGCCGCACTCGTGCGCGCAGGCCTCGGCGGCCCCGCGCGCGACGTCGGCGACGGCGACCAGCTCCGCGCCCGGCACGCGCGAGACGAGGTGCCTCGCGTGCAGCCGCCCGATCGCGCCCGCACCGATCAGCCCAACGCCGATCTTCACCATGTCCTCTCCCCTACACCCCCATCGCGCGCAGCAGCTCGCGGTCGCGCAGCGCGCGCTCCAGCGCCGTGCCGCGCTCCGGTGGCGCCTCGTCCTCCACCACCAGCCAGCCGTCATACGCGCGCTCCCGGAGCTCCGCGAACACACCTGCGACATCGACCACGCCCGCGCCGAGCTCGCAGAAGACGCCGGCGCGCACGGCGTCCCAGTAGCGCTGCCCGCCGCTACGGGCGCGGGCCAGCGCTTCGCCGTCGCAGTCCTTCATGTGCACGTGGCAGACGCGATCGCCGAATCGTCGCAGCCCGTCGACGGCGTCGCCGCCGCCGTACGTGTAATGCCCGGCATCGAAGCAGAGTCCGATGAGCTCCGGGTCGGTGAGGTCGAGCAGCCGCTCCACCTCGGCCGGCGTCTCGACGTGCGTGCCGCAGTGATGATGAAACGCCGTGCGCAGCCCCGTCGCGTCAAGCACCGCCCGCGCGATCCGCTCCGCGCCCTGCGCGAGCGTCCGCCAGCCCGGCGCGCTCAGCTCGTGCTCGACGCCGGCGCAGCCGGCGACCGCCATCCGCGCCGGCGTCGCGTCGTCGGCGAGGACGAGCACCGGCGCGCCGTCCCGGGCGTCGTGGCTGTCGCGCAGGAGCGTCGCGACGCGCAACGCCTGGCGCTCGCCCTCCTCGTGCGTAGCTAGATCGGCCAGCGCGACCGGCACGAACGCGCCCACAAGCGCCAGGCTGCGCCGGCGCAGCTCATCGCGCAGCGTCGCGGCGTCCGTCGGCAGAAAGCCCCAGTCGCCGAGCTCCGTCCCCGCGTAGCCGGCCTGCGCCAGCTCGTCGAGCATGCGCGGGTATGGAACGCTGTCCACGGCCGTCCCCGTCTCGTCGACCACGCTCCAGGAGCACGGTGCGTTCGCGACTCTCATGAGAACGAACGCTCTTCTCGCACGCGCTCCTCGTACTCGGCGCGCGCGGCACGTACCGATTCGATCGATGACACCGCGGCGACGGGCACGTCCCACCACGATCCGTAGGCCGGCACGCGCTCTTCGGGGTCGACCTCGACCACGATCACTGTCGTCCGCTCCTGCATGCGCGCCTCCGCGAGCGCGCGGCGAAGGTCGTCGCACGTGACCGCGCGGATGGCGTGCGCGCCCAGGCTCGCGGCGTTCGCGACGAAATCGATCGGGAGCGCCGCGCCGTCGAGCTGCCCGCTCGCGGCGTCGCGATAGCGGAACTCCGTCCCGAAGCCGCCGGAGCCCAGCGATTTCGAGAGCCCGCCGATGCTGGCGAAGCCGTGGTTGTCCAGCAGCACGATGATCAGCTTGTACCCCTCCTGGATCGACGTCACGATCTCCGACGACATCATCAGGTACGACCCGTCGCCGACCAGGACGTAGACCTCGCGCTCCGGCGCGGCCATCTTCACGCCGAGCCCGCCCGCGATCTCGTAGCCCATGCAGGAGTAACCGTACTCCAGGTGGTAGCCCTTCGGGTCGCGCGCCCGCCAGAGCTTGTGCAGGTCGCCTGGCAGGCTGCCCGCCGCGCAGACAACCACATCCTCCGACCGCGAGAAGCCGTTCACCACGCCGATCACCTCCGCCTGACTGATCGGCGGGCCGTGGCCCAGCGTGAAGAGGCGATCGACCTCCGTGTCCCACTCGTCGCGCAGCCCGGCCGCGCGCGCGACGTGCTCCTCGGGCGCGCGCCAGCCACGCAGCCGCTCCGCCAGCGCCTCGAGCGCGGCCCGCGCGTCCGCGACGATCGGCAGCGCGCCTTGCTTGCGCGCGTCCTCCTCCGAGACGTTGACATTGACGAAGCGCACGCCCGAGTGCTGGAATGCCGTCTGGGACGCCGTCGTGAAGTCGGTCAGGCGCGTGCCGATCGCGATCACGAGGTCGGCGTCGCGCGCGATCAGGTTCGCCGCGCGCGTGCCCGTGACGCCGATCGCGCCGAGGTTCTGCGCGTGATCGAACGGCAACGCGCCCTTGCCGGCCTGCGTCTCGGTCGACGGCACGCCGGTCGCGGAGACGAACGCCGCCAGCGCGTCCGTCGCCTCGCTGTAGATGACGCCACCGCCGGCGATCACCAGCTGTCGCCGGCTCGCCCGGATCCACTCGACTGCTTGATCGAGCAGCCCGGGGTCCGGCTGCGCGCGATCAATGCGCCACACGCGCCGCTCGAACAGCGCGGCGGGGTAGTCAAACGCCTCCACCTGCACATCCTGCGGCAGCGCGAGCGTCACCGCGCCCGTCTCCGCCGGCGACGTCAGAACGCGCATCGCCTCCGGCAGCGCCGCGACGAGCTGCTCCGGCCGCTCGATGCGCCGCCAGCAGCGCGACACCGGCCGCAGGCAGTCGTTCACCGAGGCGCCGGGCGCCGCCTCGAGCTGCTGCAGCACCGGCGCAACGTTGCGGCGCATGAAGATGTCGCCCGGGAGCAGGAGCACCGGCAGGCGGTTGATCGTCGCTCCCGCCGCCGCCGTCACCATGTTCGTCGCGCCGGGGCCGATCGAGCTGGTGCAGGCGAACGTCTGCAGCCGGTTCCGCTGCTTCGCAAAGGCTGCTGCCGCGTGCACCATCGCCTGTTCGTTGCGCGCCTGGTAGTAACGGAGCTGCGGGTGCTCCTGGAGCGCCTCGCCGACGCCGGCCACGTTGCCGTGCCCGAAGATCCCCCACATGCCGGCGAAGAAGGGCTGCGCGTGCCCGTCGCGCTCGACGTGCTGCTGCGTCAGCGCGCGCACCAGCGCCTGGGCCATCGTCAGCCGCACCGTCTTCGCCGTCATGGCCGGCCTCAGCCTACCGCATCGCTCAGGTGCGAACACGTCACGGCTGCTACACTTGAGCGAGATGTCCCCGTCTGAGATGCACGGCCAGTGAAGAAGATCCTCATCGTTGAGGACGAGCCCACCCTCGTCGCCACCCTGCGCTTCAACCTGGAACGCGACGGCTACCAGGTCACCGCCGCGACCGACGGCGAGGCCGGCCTTGCGGCCGCGCGCACCGGTCGCCCCGACCTGATCATCCTCGACCTCATGCTCCCCAGCCTCGATGGCATCGAGGTCTGCCGCATCCTCCGCCGCGAGCTGTCGACGCCGGTCCTCATGCTCACCGCGAAGGCCGAGGAGGTCGACAAGGTGGTCGGGCTGGAGATCGGCGCGGACGACTACGTCACGAAACCCTTCAGCATGCGCGAGCTGCTCGCCCGCGTGCGCGCGCTCCTCCGCCGCGCCGAGCAGCCACCGCAGGCCGAAGGCGACGTGCTCTCCGCCGGCAGCCTCAAGGTCGATCTCCGCCGGCGACAGGCGTTTCGCGGTGACGACGCGCTGCCGCTCAAGCCGAAGGAGTTCGAGCTGCTGGTCTTCCTCCTCCGCCACACCGGCCGCGCCTACACGCGCGAGCAGCTCCTGAACGAGATCTGGGGCTACGACTTCCTCGGCGACTCGCGCACGGTCGATGTCCACGTCCGCTGGTTGCGCCAGAAGATCGAGGAGCACCCGAGCAAGCCCACCAGGCTGATCACCGTGCGCGGTACCGGCTACCGCTTCGAGAGCTAGCCGTGCGCTCCGGTATCGGCGTCCGCATCGCCGCGCTGGCGGCGCTGCTCGTCGTCGCGTCGTTCGCGCTCGCCGGCGGGCTCGCTGCCGGCCTCGACGGCGGCGAGCTCGCGTGGGGGCTGCTCCTGGCGGGCGCCGTGGCGACCGCAGCCGCGGCCGCGATCGGACTGGCGCTCGGCGCAGGCTTCGCTGGCCCGCTGCGCCGTCTACGCGATGCTGCGCGTGCCTTCGCCGGGGGCGATCTGGAGCAACGGATCGAGCCGCGCCCCGCCGCGGAGCTGGGAGAGCTCACCGATGCCTTCAACGCCATGGCGAGCGACCTCCGCGACCTCGTCGCCGAGGCGTCGCAGGAGCGGAACCGGCTCGTCGCCGCGCTCGACAGCAGCGTCGACGCCGTGCTCGCCCTCGACCCGGAGGGCCGCGTCGTCTTCTCGAACGCGGCCGCGGAACGCCTCTTCTCGCGTACGCGCGGCGAGCTGCGCCGCAGCCCGTTCGCCTACGTCGTGCCCGACGAGCGTATCGTCGAGGCGCTCCGCTCGACGCAAGAACGCGGCGAGCCGCACGCCGTCGTCTTCGAGCGGCCCGACCATCGCTCCTTCCAGGTGATCACCACGCCGATCGCCACCGGCGGCGACTGGGCCACGCTCGCCGTCTTCCACGACGTCTCCGACGTCAAGCACACCGAGCAGGTCCGCCGCGACTTCGTCGCCAACGTCTCCCACGAGCTGCGCACACCGCTCGCGTCGATCAAGTCCGTCATCGAGACGCTGGAGAGCGGCGCCGACGAGAAGACGGCAGCCGAGTTCCTGGCGCGCGCCAATCAGGAGATCGACCGCCTCGTCCAGCTCGTGCGGGAGCTCCTCGAGCTTTCGCAGATCGAATCCGGCGAGGTGCCGCACCGGCGCGGGGCGGTCCAGCTCCGCGACGTCCTCGACCGCGCCGTCGAGCGCATGCGGCCGGCCGCGCGCCGCCAGGACGTCGAGCTGAAGCTGGACGCTCCGGCGGGCCTGCCCCCGGTCAGCGGCGACGCGGACAGGCTCGAGCGCGTCGCCGTCAATCTCGTCCACAACGCGCTCAAGTTCACCTCCGCCGGCGGGACCGTGTCGGTGCGCGCCGCGGCGGAGGACGGCAACGTCGTCGTGCGGGTGATCGACACCGGCCTCGGCATCGCGCGCGAGGACCTGCCGCGCGTCTTCGAGCGCTTCTACAAGGTCGATCGCGCGCGCGGCGGCGCCGGCACCGGCCTGGGCCTCGCCATCGTCAAGCACACCATCGAGGCCCACGGCGGCCGCGTCGCCGTCGAGAGCGAGGAGGGCGCCGGCTCCACGTTCAGCTTCTCCCTTCCCCTCGCCGAAGGCCCCAGGCCAAGCTAGGTTCCGGCGCGCGGGCGTTTACGTCGGTCGGCCTCCCAACGTTTACTCGACGTTCACCGCCGTTAACACGGCGTTAAACGGCAGCGGCTATCGTGGATGCTGAACAGAGAGAAGAGCGGAACAGAGGAGGCTTCATCGCATGTATCAGGAAAGCCGGGACACATCGGCGAGACGATGTCTTCGCCTCCCCGTTCTCGGCACAGCCGCCTTCGTTGCCCTGGCTCTAGTCTCGATGGCCGGTTGTGGCGTCGGGCGCAGCGGCGGGATCCGCATCGATGGCTCGTCCACCGTCTTTCCTATCTCGGAGGCGGCCGCAGAAGAGTACGCTTCGGTCGCCCGCACGCGCGTCAATGTCGCGTTCTCCGGCACAGGCGGCGGCTTCGAGCTGTTCTGTCGCGGCGATATCGACATCAGCGACGCGTCCCGCCCAATCAACGACGATGAGATCGCTGCCTGCGCGGACAGTGGCATCACCGACATCGTCGAGCTGCAGGTGGCCATCGACGCGCTCACCGTCATGGTGCACCCCGCGAACGACTTCATCGACTGCCTGACCGTCCAGCAACTCCACGACCTCTTTCGGACCGATGGCACGTCGAACTGGAGTGACATCGACCCCTCGTTCCCGGATGAGAATATCCACTTCTACTACCCTGGCACGGACTCCGGCACGTTCGACTACTTCCTTGAGGCGATCATCGAGGGCGTCGACGAGACGGCCACCCACCGCGGCGACGGCACGCCGTCCGAAGACGACAACGTGCTCGCGCAGGGCATCGAGAACGACGAGAACGCCATCGGCTACTTCGGCTTCGCCTACTTCCAGGAGGCCGGCCAGAACCTGAAGGCCGTCGCCATCGACGACGGCGCCGGCTGCGTCGAGCCGTCCTTCGACGCGGCGCTCGACGGGTCCTATGCGCCGCTCAGCCGCCCGTTGTTCATCTACACCAGGGAGAGCCTGTTGCGGGACAAGCCGGAGGTGCTCGGCTTCCTCAAGTACTACCTGAACAACACCGTCACCCTGGTACCAGAGGTCGGGTACGTCACCATGTCGGACGACCTGCTCCAGCAACAGCTCGCTAAGCTCGAGCCTTTACTGCCCTAGCAGGAGTGGCCTTGCTGACCGGCAGGCGGCAGAAACACACCCTCCGATCTCTGCCGTCTTGCCTTTCAGCAGCCGCCTGTCCTATGGTCTGCAAGGAATACGCACCGTGACCGAGACCCCGCATGCTTGAAGGCGCGACGGCCGCAGAAGTCCACAGCCTGCTGCGCAAGCGGCCACTGGGCCGCCTGGGCGAACGCGCGATCCTCGCGTCGCTCGTCGGCTGCGCGGCGATCTCTTTCGTCACGATGGGCCTCATCATCTACGTGCTGGTGAGCGAGAGCGCGACGTTCTTCCAGGAGGTCTCGTTCGCCGAGTTCTTCCTCGATACGGAGTGGCAGCCGCTCTTCAAGCCGACCTCGTTCGGCATCTGGGAGCTCGTCGCCGGCACGGCGAACGTCGTCCTCTGGTCGCTCGTCCTCGCGCTGCCGATCGGCCTCGCTGCCGCCGTCTACCTCAGCGAGTACGCGCACCCGCGCACGCGACGGCTGCTCAAGCCCATCCTAGAGGCGCTCGCCGGCGTGCCGACGGTCGTCTACGCCTACTTCGCGCTGAACGTCATCACGCTCGACATCCTGAGGCCGCTGCTGGGCACGGAACACCTCTCGGTGCCGTTCAACAGCCTCTCGGCCAGCATCTTGCTCGCGGTGATGATCCTGCCCACCGTCGCGTCGATCTCCGAGGACGCCATGGCCAGCGTCCCGCGCGACCTGCGTGAGGGCGCCTATGCCCTGGGCGCGACTCGATTGGAGGTGGCGGGACGCGTCGTCGTCCCGGCCGCGCTCTCGGGCATCGTCGCCTCGGTGCTGCTCGCCATCGCGCGCGTCGTAGGCGAGACGATGATCGTCGCCATCGCGGCCGGCTCCACGCCCAACCTCACCCTTTCGCCGCTGGAGAGCATCCAGACTATGACCGGCTTCATGCTCCAGGTCGGCCTCGGCGACGCCGCTCGCGGGACCATCGATTACCAGTCGCTATTCGCGGTCGGACTGATGCTCTTCGTGATCACGCTGCTCTTCAACATGGCGGCGCAGGTCTTCGTCGGCAGGTTCCGGGAGGTGTACGAGTAGTGGTCGCCGAGGCCGAGCCCGTCGCCCTGCGCGCCACCGGCACCGTCGCCCGCCGCCAGGCGCTCTCGCGCGCGTCGCGCTACGTCCTGCTCGCCGCCAGCCTCGTCGGCGTCGCCGTCCTCGCCTTCCTCATCTACGACACCATCGATCTCGGCGCGTCGCGGCTGAGCTGGGACTTCCTCACCAACTACCCCTCGCGCTTCGCCGAGCGGGCTGGCCTGCGTTCGTCGATCCTCGGCTCCGTGTGGGTGATGGGCGCGACCGTTCTCTTCGCCTTCCCGGTGGCGATCGGGACGGCGGTCTGGATCGAGGAGTTCGCGCCGAGGAACTGGCTGCTCACCCTGGTCAAGCTCAACCTGGCCAACCTGGCCGGGGTGCCGAGCATCATCTACGGCATCCTCGGCCTCGCCATCTTCGTCCGCTACTTCGATCTCGGGCCGAGCATCATCGCGGGCGCCCTCACGCTCTCGCTGATGATCATCCCGATGACCGTCATCGCCGCGCAGGAAGCGATCCGCCAGGTCCCCTCCAGCATCCGCGACGGCTCGCTCGCCCTCGGCGCGACGCGCTGGCAGACGACCTGGAACCACGTGCTGCCGGCCGCCCTGCCGGGCATCATGACCGGCGTCATCCTCGCCGTATCGCGCGCCGCGGGCGAGACCGCCGCGCTGATCATGATCGGCGCCTTCACCTTCATCGCCTACGACAACACCAGCCTCTTCGACGACTTCACAACGGTGCCGATCCAGATCTACCAGTGGACGATCCGGCCCCAGGAGGAGTTCCGCCAGAACGCCGCCGCCGCCATCATCGTCCTCATGGTCGCCGTATTCACGATGAACCTCGTCGCCGCGATCATCCGTGAGCGCTTCCGCCGCGAGTAACCCGCCCGGCGTGGTACAAAGGGGGCCAACATGTCAGAATTGCAGGTAAGGGCACGGCCCCTCGCCGGGAGCGAGGAGGCCGCCGGCGGCGCAGCGACCGGCGCCTCGCCGTCAGCCCTGTCCGAGCACGCGAACGTGGAACAACACGACTTCGAACCCCCGGAGGCAGCGGTCTTCTCGCTGCGCGACGTCAGCTTCTTCTACGGCCCGAAGCAGGCGCTCGCGGGCGTCAGCCTCAAGCTGCCCGTCAACCGGGTGACCGCGCTCATCGGCCCCTCCGGTTGCGGCAAGAGCACGCTCCTGCGCTGCCTCAACCGGATGAACGACCTCATCCCCCGCACGCGCCTGACCGGCAAGGTGGAGTACCACGGCCAGGACGTCTACGCGCCCGATATCGATCCCGTCGAGGTGCGGCGGCGCGTCGGCATGGTCTTCCAGAAGCCGAACCCGTTCCCGAAGTCGATCTACGAGAACGTCGCGTTCGGCGCGCGCGTCAACGGCTACCGCGGCAGCATGAAGGAGCTGGTGGAGCGCTCGCTCCGGCAGGCCGCCCTCCTGGACGAAGTGAAGGACGACCTCAGAAAGTCCGGCCTCGCCCTTTCCGGCGGCCAGCAGCAGCGCCTCTGCATCGCTCGCGCGCTCGCGGTTGGGCCGGATGTGATCCTCATGGACGAGCCCTGCTCCGCGCTCGACCCGATCGCCACCCTCAAGATCGAGGACCTGATCCGCGAGCTGGTCCTTGAGTTCACGATCATCATCGTCACGCACAACATGCAGCAGGCCGCCCGCGTGTCCGACTACACCGCCTTCCTCCTCGCCGACGAGCACGGCGCCGGCCGCCTCATCGAATACGGCAAGACGCAGGAGATCTTCACCAACCCGCGGCAAAAGCGCACCGAGGATTACATCACTGGACGCTTCGGCTAAGAGAGGAGCCGGCCCATGACCCGCACCACCTTCGAACGGCAGCTCGCCGAGATCCAGGAGGACATGCTGGTCCTGGGCGGCATGGTCGAAGCCGCCATCGAGCGCGGCATGCAGGCGCTGCGCAACCACGACGTCGAGCTTGCGCGCGCCGTCATCGCCGATGACCTCAAGATCAACGACAAACGCTACGAGATCGAGGAGAAGGGCCTCGAGGTGATGGCGACGCAGCAGCCGCTCGCGAGCGACCTGCGCACCATCGTCTCCGTCCTCTACATCATCGTCGACCTCGAGCGCATGGCCGACCACGCCGAGGGCATCGCGAAGGTCGCGATCATGCTCGCCGACGGGCCACCGCTCAAGCCCTACGTCGATCTGCCCCGGATGGCCGAAATCGCCACGCGCATGTTGATGGACAGCCTCCAGGCCTTTAAGGACCGCGACGCCGGCCGCGCCCGCAGCATCTGCAACATGGATGATGAGGTGGACGCCCTCTACGACAAGGTCTATCGCGAGCTGGTGGAGTTTATGATCAAGGACCCGGACACGATCGAGCGCGCCACGCACCTGACCTGGGTTGCCCACAACATCGAGCGCATCGCCGACCGCGTCACCAACATCTGCGAGCGCGTCGTCTACCTGGTCGAGGGCAAGATCCGCGAGCTCAACGTCTCCACGTACTGACCGCTACCCGAAGGTGTGCGTCCGCGCCTCCGGTACCGCGCCCGCGAGCGGCAGCGCCTCCATTCGCTCCGTGATCACGTTCACTGCCCGCTCTTGCCGCTCGATGTGCCCGTGCACGATCAGCGCGCCCGCCTCCGCCACCAGCGCCTTGTACTTGCGTACGAGCGCGGGCGTGGTGATGATGTTGATCAGCCCGTAGCGGTCCTCCAGTGTGTGGAATACGAAGCCCTTCGCCGTCCCCGGCGCCTGCCGCACCGCGACGAACCCCGCCACCGTCACCTTCGTCCCCTCCTCCAGCCGGTCGACCTGGTAGCTGGGCGTGACGCCTTCGTGGATGGGCGCCAGGTCCATCACGTGGCCGCGCGTCGCGATCGCGCCCGCGGTGAGCACGACGTCCTCGCGCACGCGCTCGCCGCCCGACATCTCGCGCAGCGGCACCAGCTCCGCGTCGCACGGCAGCGCGAGCGGGAGTTGCCCGCTTAGCGGCTGGTAGAACAACCCGAGCTGCCACAATAGCTCGCGTTCGTGCAGCCCCGTCCACGCGAACGCGCCGAGCCGGACCAGGTGCTCGATCGGCTCTCGCGGCAGCCGCGTCCGCCGCCAGAAGTCCCAGAGCGAGGCATATGAACGTGATTCTTTCCCACCCACCTGCCCAGAAAGGGTTGGTGAGATATGGGGGGACCTTTCGCTTCGCTCGAGGGCAGGCACCCCCAGACCCGCGGCAGGGGGTTCCACCCCCTGCGCCCCCGGCGACGTCTCTTCCTCCCTCACCCCCGTCCCCTCTCCCAGCGGGAGAGGGGCGATCTGCCATCGACGCTCCGAGGTGTTCATCGAGTCGGGGTGAGGGACCTCCTCCAGCCGCGCGAGCCACTTCTCCCCGATGCCCTTCACGTAGTTGAACCCCAGCCGGACCGCCTCGCCGCCGTCCGGCAGCCCCTCGATCGCGCACTCGACGCGGCTGCGGTTCGCGTCCACGCCCAGCACCTCGATGCCATTGCGACGTGCCTCGTTCACGATCACGCCCGGGCTGTAGAACCCGAACGGCCACTCGTTCAGCCACGAGCAGTAGAACTCCAGCGGGTAGTAGCGCTTCACCCAGGCCAGCTTCCCCGCCGTCTCCGCCATCGCCGCCGCGTGCGCCTTGGGGAACCCGAACTCCGCGAACGCCAGCACCTTCTCGTAGATCCGCTCCGCCGTCGCCTCGTCGACCTTCCCTTGCGCGCGACAGCCCTCGAGGAATGCCTCGTGCAGCTTCTCCATCTCCTCGCGAGAGCGCTTGCGGCTCATCGCGCGGCGCAGGCTCTCCGCCTGCCCCGCCGTGAAGCCCGCGACGGCCATCGCCACCTGGAGCACCTGCTCCTGGAAGACGATCACGCCCTTCGTCTCGGCCAGCACCGGCTCCAGGCACTCGTGATCGTACGTCACCGGCTCCGCGCCCTGGCAGCGCAGGATGTACGGGTTCACCGCGCCGCCCTGGATCGGCCCCGGCCGGATCAGCGCCACCTGCACAACGAGGTCCTCGATGCAGCTGATCTTCAGCCGCAGGATCGCCTGGAGCTGCGCGCGCGACTGGATCTGGACGATGCCGAGGATGTCGCCGCGCTGGATCATCTCGTACACCGCCGGGTCGTCGAGCGGGATGCGCACCGGATCGATGCGCCGGCCGTGTCGCTCCTCGATCAGCTTGAGCGACCGGTAGAGGTGTCCCAGGCTGGGGTAGCCGAGGAAGTCCATCTTGATGAAGCCCGCGTCCGCCACCGAGTCCTTGTCCCACTGGCAGATGTAGCGTCCCGCCATCGCCGAGGGCTGCACCGGCACCTGCTCCACCATCGGCGTCGTCGAGATCACGACGCCGCCGGAGTGCTGGCTGAGGTGGCGCGGCATCCCGCGCAGCTCCTCCACCAGCCGCGCGAACTCCTGCCAGACCGGCGCCTGCATGCGCGACCGGAACTCCGGCAGCGAGCGCATCTCCTCCTCCAGCGTGCCCGCGAAGCGTCCGCGCATGCGCTTCGCCAGCTTGTCGATGTCCGCCTCCGCCAGCCCGAGCGCCTTGCCGACGTCGCGGATCGCCATCGGGTAGCGGTACTGGATCACGTTCGCGACGAGCGCCGCGTGCTCCGTGCCGTACGTCTCGAAGACGTGCGCGAACATCCGCTCCCGCGCCTCGCGCGCGAAGTCGATGTCGATGTCCGGCACATCTTCCTTCTGGCGCGACTCGTTCAGGAAGCGGCCGGCGAAGAGGTCGTACTTGATCGGATCGATGCCGGACAGCCCGAGCAGATAGCACACCAGCGATCCCACCGACGACCCGCGGCCGCGCGCCGGCAGATCGTGCTCGTGCGCGTAGCGCATGAGCTGCCAGTTGCGCAGGAAGAAGCCCGCCTGCCCGGCCTGCCGGATCACCGCCAGCTCGCCCGCCAGCCGCTCCTCGATCTGCGGCGCCGACCAGCCGTACAGCTCGCGCGCAGCAACGCGGCAGACCTCCGACAGCTCCTCATCCGCCGAGCGGCCGCCCGGGGCCTCGAAATCGGGGAAGCGATAGGTAAGGTCGCACGTCAGGTCGAAGCCCTGGCAGCGTTCGGCGATAACCAGCGTGTTTTCTAGCGCTTCGGGTAGCTCATTGAATAGCGACGCCATCTCAGTTGGAGCTTTGAGGCAGAACTCGGCGTTCGGCCGTCGAAGCCGTTCCGAAGCGTCAAGTGACGTCCGGTGGCGTACCGCCACCAGCACGTCCTGCAATCGATGGCGCGCCCGCTCGTGGTAGTGCGCGTTGTTCGTCGCGACCACGCCCAGCCCCAGCTCGCACGCCAGCGCCGACAACGACCGATTGCGCCGCCTGTCGCCATACACCAGGTTGTCCTGCAGCTCGATGAAGAAGCCCTCGCGACCGAAGAGCTCGCGGTAGCGCGCGGCCGCCTCGCGCGCGCCGGCGACGTCGTGCGCGGCGGCCAGCCGCGCCACCTCACCCTGCCGGCAGCCCGAGAGCGCGATCAGCCCCTCGGTGCGTCCGGCCAGCGCCGCGGGATCGAGCGACGGCTCGCCGCGCGGGCTGGAGAGGTGCGCCTCGGACAATAGCCGGCTCAAGTTCGCGTACCCGCGTGGAGTTTCCGCGAGGAGGGTGAGATGTGCACGCTGTGTAGGGATACTCGATCGGTCTTCCGTCCACCGGGCTCGATCCTCACCAACGCTCGTCTCCTGACCCGGCAACTCGACTTCGGCCACTCGCCGTGCCCGGGGGTGCAGGGGGAGGAACCCCCTGCCGGGGGTCTGGGGGTGCCTGCCCTCGAGCGAAGCGAAGGGTCCCCCAGTTACTACAACTTTTCGGGGTGGGTGGGTGGGAATAGAGACATTGCTTACTGGCGACCAAGGACCACCACGCAACGTCACCTCCGCGCCGATGACCGGCTGCACGCCCCACTCCTTCGCCACTTGCGCGAACTCCATCGCGCCGGCCAGGCCGTCGTGGTCCGTCAGCGCCAGCGCCGGATAGCCGAGCCGGCGCGCCTCCAGCACCAGCTCCAGCGGCGTCGACGCCCCCTCGCGAAACGAGAAGCACGAGTGGCAATGGAGCTCTACGTAGTCACCCATACCGCTGCGCCCACCACGAGTCCTTGATCTCGTCCCGGAACACCGCGGCCATCCGGCCGTCCTCCAGCAGCAGCTCGTAGTACGTGCGCGCGACCGGCTGCGACGTCCACCAGCGATCGTCCGTGCGATAGCGGTCCAGCACCTCGACGACGGTCAGCCACGCCTCGCCGCGTCGCAGCGCGTTCGGGACGCCGTCCGCGCCCGCGCGCAGCTCGACCCGCCGCGGCGCGTTCAGGCGTCGTAGGGTACCAGCACCCGCCGCTCCTCGGGGTGTCGGGACCACGGGTCCACCTCCGCGATGCGCCAGACCACCGGCCGCCCGTAGCGAGCGCGCAACTGCCGGATCGATTCGGCGATCTGGTTCAGGTTCTGCTGCGTATCGGTGAAGAGCTTCGCCTGCTTGCCGGCCTCCTGCCCGATGCCCGTCAGCGTGATCGCCACGGTCTCGACAGCCTGCGGCAGCTCGAGGAACGAGAGGCGCGTCTTGAGCAGGAGCGTCATGCGCGACTCCTCGCCGACCGGCTCGCGGAACGTCCCCAGCCGCTCCCACACGATGCGCTCGTCCGCCAGGAGCTGGACGTGCATCCGGCGCGCCGTCCGGCCGCGCAGCCGGCGCACCAGCCGCGCGATGAGCTGCCGGCCGGCCATGACCAGTGCCTCCGTCGCGACGACCGGCGCCTCAAAGCTCAGCCGCGCGCTCAGCGCCTCCTGGCGCCTGCGCGCGCGCACCGGCTCGCGATCGATGCCGTTCGCCAGCTCCCACAGCCTGCCGCCGGCGCTGCGGAACTGCGCCGCCACGGCAGCCCGCGGCAGCGCGGCGACGTCGCCCAGCGTACGCAGCGCCAGCAGATCGAGCTGGCGCACCATCTCGGCGTTGAATGGCAGCAGTGACACGTCTTTGTCATACAGAAACTCTCGCTCGCGGCCCGGCAGCACGACGCCGGCGTCGCCCGGCGGCGCGCTCGACGCCGCCACCCGCGCCACGAATTTACCGTTCGCGATGCCCGCCGACGCGAGCAAGCCCGTCGCGCCGCGCACCGCCTCGACCAGCGTCCCTGCCAGCGCGAACTCGTCCCGGTAGTGGCCGCCGAGCCCGCTCAGGTCCGCGTACGCGCAGCCCGCCCCCGCCGGCTCCACCACGGGCGTCACCGACTCCAGCGCCTCGAGCAGCGACTCCCCCACCTCCCGGCAGAGCGCCTGGTCCGCCTCGATACACACAGCATGGGGAGCGAGCGCCTTCGCCTGCCGCAGCAACGTCCCGGCCAGGATCCGCCCTACCCCGGCCGACGCGTCGACGACGGTGTTCCGCTGGTAGACCACCAGCGGCTGGTCGCCCAGCTCGGGGTGGCCCCGGCGCGCGACGGCGACGAAGAAGGAGGGCACGAGGACGCAGGCGACGCGCATCCGGACACCTCGGCGGGGTAACCACCACCATACTAGAACACACGTTCTCTTGTCAAGCGGCGCCACTTCCTCCTTCGCGCTATCGATGCCCTGCCATACCATCACCCATCATGGACGACCAGAGCGAAAAGTCTTGGCCAATAGCCCCGTGCATTTCTACGGAGACATAACGGAGGAAAAACATCCGTTTTTGCAAAACGAAATCCCCGCTCGTCGGCCTCGCCCTCCCCTTCCTCTCGGACCGGCCCATTCCGGCCGATACTACCTTCGGTTGAGGGGGCCCATGGACCGACGCGAGGTCATTCGCGAAAAGCTCTCCGAGCTCACATCCGAAAGTGCCCAGCGGCACGAGCGCTGGTCCTACGAATGGGGTCAGCGTCTGCGTGACGTGGGCCGTCGCTTTCAGAGCTTCTCCATCCTGGAGCGCATCTTCATCGCTGGCTGCTCGCTCCTAGCCGTGATCTTGATCCCGGTCGCCCTCGTCGTCCTCACCAGCGGCGGAGGCGGCGACGACGCGGCCGCGGCCTTCCGCCAGCGGCCCACGCCAACAACCGCCGCGCCCATCGCCGGCCCGCCGACCGTCGCCCCCGGGCCCTCGCCGACGCCCTACCGCGGCGATCGCAAGAGCTGCGATCGGATCCGCGGCACCGAGTACCGCAGCGATACCGAGCGCAAGTGGTTCGAAGAGCACTGCCTGGAGCCCACCCCGGAGCCGACGTCGAAGCCGACCGAAGCCCGCCCGACGGCCACACCCCGGAGCTCTGGTGGCAACCCGCCGCCGCCACCGCCTCCTCCGCCACCGCCACCGCCCACCGTCGACGACCTCACCGCCGATGAGGCGATCGCCGCTGCCTCTAGCTGGATGGAAGCGCTGGCCGGCGCTACCTACTCGGTCGTCCCCGGCTCGTGCAACGCCGTCTGGAGCTCCAACCACTGGGTCGTCACCTGCTCCGTCGCGCTCCAGGGCTGCAACACCTCGGTCTGCGCCGAGCAGCGCTCCGCCTGCGTCTTCGATGACCCCGTTCGCGTCGTCTCCACCACGCAGTGCTAGCCAGCTGGCCTCCAGCGTTCATCCGCCCCCATTCCTCCAGCTTCGCCTGATCTACAATGGTCGCGGCGAGCGCTGGAGGCGCTTGGGCATGTACAGCCAGCCGGCCATGCGGGCCATGCGCGCAACCCACGTCGGACGGGCCGTCCGCGCGGCGCGCGTCATTCACCCGTTCCCCACGGCGCTCAACGTCGCCGCCACGCTCGCGCTCGCCGTCATCGCGGACGATGGTGTGCCCGAGCCGGCGGTGCTCGCGCGCCTCGGCGCCGCGATGTTCTGCGCGCAGGCCGCCATCGGCGCCGCGAACGACTACTGCGATCGCGACCTCGACGCCCGCACGAAGCCATACAAGCCGATTGTCCAGGGGCTGATCGAACCGCGCGCAGCGTTGCTGCTCGCCGCCGCCTGCTCGATCGCCGCCGGCGCGCTCTCCGCCACGTTCGGCCTCGCGTCGATCCTCGCCGGCGCCATCGGGCTCGCCGCGGGCCTCGCCTACGACGTGCGGCTCAAGCGCAGCGTGCTCAGCGCGCTGCCGTTCATGGTCGCGCTGGCCGCGCTGCCGTTCTGGGTCTGGCTCTCGCTCGGCCGCTTCACGCCCGAACTCTGGTGGCTGCTGCCGTTCGCGCCGCTGGCCGGCCTCGCCGTCCACTTGTCGAATACGCTCCCCGACCTCGAGGCCGACCGCCGTGCCGGCGTCCGCGGCCTCGCCCACGTGATCGGAGCCCGCGCGAGCATCGCGCTCGCGTGGGGCAGCTTCGCCGCGGCGATCGCGCTTGCGATCACCATCGGTCTGTTCCTGGACTACGAGTGGCGGTGGTTCGCGCCGGGTGCAGCGCTGGCGACGGCGCTGCTCGCGGGCGCTGCCGGCGCCTACCTGCGTCGCCGTGACGAATCGAGCCTGCAGCTGGGCTTCGGGCTGATCGGCATCGCGACGGCCTGCCTGGCGGCAGGCTGGCTGGCAGCCGTCACGTGAGGCTCACTCAGTCCGAACGCTGGTAGCGCGCCTCGATCGCCTTCACCTTGTTCAGCCGGCGAACGTGCCGCTCCGCGTTCGAAAACGTCGCCGCCTGCCAGGCGCGCACCACGTCCAGCGCAAGCTGCTCGCCAATTACGCGCGCACCAAGGCAGAGCACGTTCATGTCGTCGTCCTCGACGCCCTGCCGCGCTGAGAACGTGTCGTGGCAGACGGCCGCGCGCACGCCCGGCACCTTGTTCGCCGCGACGGACGCGCCGACGCCGCTGCCGCAGAGCAGCAGCCCGCGATCGGCCTCGCCGCTCGCCACTGCCTCGCCCACCTGCTGCGCGAAGTCCGGGTAGTCGACCGCGTCCGTGCTGTTCGTGCCGAGATCGAGCACGTCGTGGCCGAGCCGCCGCAGCTCCTCGATCGCTGGCGCCTTGAGCGCGTATCCGGCGTGGTCACAGCCGACTGCGATGCGCATCATCGTCCTCCTTACGCGGCCGCTTCCTTTTCCGGCAGGTCGCCCAGCTTCTGGAGCAACTGCCGGACCATCAACAGCGCCGTCACGCCCTCGCCGATCGCGCTCGCGAGCTGCTTCGTGCTGCCTGCGCGCACGTCGCCGGCCACGTACACGCCCGGCATCGACGTCTGGAACGTAGCGTCCGTCTCGATGAAGCCCCACTGGTCCGTCCGCACGGCGTCGCCGAGAAAGCCGCTGTTCGGCGTCAGCCCGATGAACACGAAGGCCCCCTCCGGCTCGATCTCGCGCACGTTGCCGGTCGAGCGGTCCCGCAGCACCACGCCGCTCAGCCTACCCTCGCCGCGGAACTCGGTCACCTGCGTGTTCGTGTAGACCGTGCATTTCGGGTGCGACCGGATCTTCTCCTGGAGCAGCGCGCTCGCCTTCAGCTCCGGGTTGAACTCCACCAGCGTGATGCGCTCGGCGAACTGTGAGAGGAAGAGGCCCTCCTCCACGCCCGAGTTCCCGCCGCCGATCACGAGCAGCTCCTTCGCGCCCTTGTAGAACGGCCCATCGCAGGTCGCGCAGAAGTGGATGCCCGCGCCGATCAGCTCGTCCTCGCCCGGCACGCCCAGCTGGCGGTACGTCGAACCGGTCGCGATGATCACCGCGCGCGCGCCGTACTCCTCGCCGCCATCGGTCACCACGCAGATGCCGCGCTCCTCGCGCGAGAGCGACTTTACGCCGACGGCGGAGAGCAGCTCGACTCCGTAACGGCGCGCCTGCTGGATGATCCGGTCCGCCAGCTCGCCCCCGCCGATCCCGTCCGGGAAGCCTGGGTAGTTATCGATGCGCTCCGTGACGCCCGCCTGGCCGCCCAGCGCGCTCTTCTCAATAACGAGGGCGTCGATGCCCTCCCGCGCGGCGTAGATCGAAGCCGTGAGCGCCGCCGGCCCGCCGCCAACCAGGATGAGATCGTAGAAGCTCCGCTTCGCGCGGAGCGTCAGACCCAACTTGCGCGCCAGCTCATCGTTGCTCGGCTCCGCCAGCACGCTGCCATCCTCGAAGACGATCGTCGGAATGATCTGGCGGCCGTTGTTCTTCTCGCGCACCACCTGCGCCGCGGCCGGCTGCTTATCGATATCGATCCACTCGTAGGCGACGCGCTGTTCGCCGAGGAACTGCTTCGAACGTTTGCAGTCGGGACACCAGGGCGCCCCGTAGACCTGGATCTTCGCCATTGCGTCTGCTCCTTACGCCACACTCCCCGCTCTGGCTCCAGCGTAGCATGCCAACGAGCACCGGGCTGCGACCGCCTTTCCGCCCTGCTAAGATCGGGCCGTGGCAGCGGTCACCGTCCAGTTCCTCGGCAGCGGCGACGCCTTCGGGAGCGGCGGGCGCTTCCAGGCCTGCGTCCTCGTCCGCACCGATGCCGGCAGCTTCCTCCTCGACTGTGGCGCCTCGTCGCTCATCGCGATGCGCCGCTTCGATGTCGACCCGAACGACATCGACACCGTCCTCGTCAGCCATCTCCATGGCGACCACTTCGGCGGACTTCCCTTCTTCATCCTCGACGCCCAGCTCATCTCCAGGCGCACCAAGCCGCTCGTCATCGCCGGCCCGCCGGGTATCGAGGCGCGCGTGCGCGAGGCGATGGAGGTGTTCTTTGCCAGCTCGTCGCGCACCGAGCAGCGCTTCGCCATCGAGTTCCTCGAGCTGCCCCAGAGGAGCCCTACGGAGATCGCCTCGATCGAAGTGACGCCCTACCCCGTCGTCCACGCGAGCGGCGCCACGACGCCGTACGCCCTGCGCGTCGATTGCGACGGCAAGGTAATCGCCTATTCCGGCGACACCGAGTGGACCGACGCGCTCCTCGACGTTGCGCGCTACGCCGACCTCTTCATCTGCGAGGCCTACTTCTTCGACAAGCAGGTCAAGTTCCACCTCGACTACGCATCGCTCCGCGCGCACCGCGATCAGCTCACCTGCCGCCGCCTCGTCCTCACGCACATGAGCGCCGACATGCTCGCTCACGTCGAGGCCATCGATGCCGAGCCGGCGCACGACGGCATGGTCATCACCCTCTCGTAGGCGATGCTTTCCAGCCTCGTCCTTTAGCCGGGCTTCTCCGCCGCCAGCAGGTAGCGCGTCTCCGTCACCACCACCCCCTCCTCCGTCGCCAGGTCGCGCTCAACGGCGAGGAGCGCCTCCAAGTCGCCCTCGATGTCGAAGTCGGCGATACTCCAGGGCGTCACGCAGAACAGGAACACCAGATCGCCCAGCGTCCGGTACGCCACCTTGTAGTCGTGCTCCTGGCTGCGCGTCACCACTAGCCCGGCCTCCTCCAGCCCGCGCGCATACTCCCAGCGCTGGTCGCCGAAGTCCCGCATGCGCGGCAGGTAGCGCCGCAGCTCCCAGAGCTGATGGCGTCCGACTTGCTGCGTCACGAAACGCCCGCCCTGCGCCAGCACCCGCGCCACCTCCGACGGCGCCAGCTCCTCATGCCGGTTAATCACCAGCTCGAACGCACCGTCACGGAACGGCAGCGCCAGGTTGCGCGTCCGCACCACATCGATGCCCAGTGGCCGCAGCCGCGCGTACGCGATCGGCGCGTTCACGTGCCACTCCTCCGTCGCCACCGTGCGCCTCGGCAGGGCGGCGCGGAGCCGCGCCAGCACCTCGCCGCCGCCCGTGCCCATGTCCAGCGCCCGGCCGCCCGCAGACGCCAGCTCGCGCACCACCTGCTCGTAGTCCCAGGGTGGCCCCGGCTCCAGGTGCCGGATCTCCAGCTCGCTGAAGTCCCAGCCCGAGAACCGCCGCGCCCGCTCCACGTACGGCCGCAGCCGGTCCATCGCTTCCCGACGCTCTTCTTCCGTCATCATGCCGTCCCAATCCTACCGTGCTCCACCTCTCACGTTCTCGCCCCTGACGCCTTACGCTTCGTCCTCGCGCCTCTGTTCCATGTTCCAGGTTCCTTGTTCCCTGTACCCTGCAACCATGCCCAACCGACTCGCTCGCGAGACCAGCCCCTACCTCCTCCAGCACCAGGACAACCCCGTCGACTGGTACCCCTGGGGCGACGAGGCCTTCGCCAAGGCTCGCGCCGAAGACAAGCCGGTCTTCCTCAGCATCGGCTACTCGTCCTGCCACTGGTGCCACGTCATGGAGCACGAGTCCTTCGAGAACGAGAAGATCGCCGCCCTCATGAACGAGCTCTTCGTCAGCATCAAGGTCGACCGCGAGGAGCGGCCGGACGTCGACGCCATCTATATGGCCGCCGTCCAGGCGATGACGGGCCACGGCGGCTGGCCGATGTCGGTCTTCATGACGCCCGATGGCAAGCCCTACTTCACCGGCACCTACTTCCCGCCAGAGGAGCGCCACGGCATGCCCGCGTTCCCGCACGTCCTCCAAGCCGTCGCCGACGCCTACCACAACCGGAAGTCCGAGGTGCTGTCAACGACGTCGCGCATCGTCGAGTACCTCCAGGAGCAGACGGCGGCGCGGGCGAGCGCCGAGCCGCTCACGCGCGACCTCATAGCCGAGGCCTATCGCGTCCTCGCCGCGACGTTCGACCACGAGCACGGCGGCTTCGGCGGCGCGCCCAAGTTTCCGCAGCCGATGACCTACGAGCTGCTGCTCCGCTACTGGCACGCCACCGGCGACGCCGAGCCGCTGCGGATGGTCGAGGCGACGCTGCAGAGGATGGCGCAAGGTGGCATCTACGACCAGGCCGGCGGCGGCTTTCATCGCTACGCTACCGATACCCTGTGGCTGGTTCCCCATTTTGAGAAGATGCTCTACGACAACGCGCAGCTCGCGTCGCTCTACCTCCACGCCTGGCAGGCCACCGGCATCGACGACTACCGGCGGGTCGTCGAAGAGACGTTGCGTTATGTCGAGCACGAGATGCTCGACCCCGCAGGTGGCTTCTACTCCGCCCAGGACGCCGATAGCGAGGGCGTGGAGGGCAAGTTCTTCGTCTGGTCACCGCAGGAGATCGACGACGTGCTCGGCGCCGACCTTGGCCGCGTCGCGCGCGCCTACTTCGCCGTCACTGAGGAAGGCAACTTCGAGGGCCGCAACATCCTCTGGCGCCCGCGCGACGACGAAGCGGTCGCGCGCGAGCTGGGCCTCAGCAGCGATGCTCTGCACGCGGCAATCGACGACGCCCGCGCGAAGCTGCTCGCCGGCCGCGAACGACGCGTCCACCCCGGCCTCGACGACAAGGCGCTTACGTCATGGAACGCGCTCATGCTCAAGGCCTTCGCGGAAGCCGGCGCCGCGCTGGAGCGGCCGGCGTACATCGAGATCGCGCGCCGCAACGCGGAGTTCCTCCTCGGCGAGCTCGTCCGCGACGGCCGGCTGCTGCGCACCTGGCGCGCGGGCGAGGCGAAGCTCAACGGCTACCTGGAGGACTACGCCTACCTGATCGATGCGTTGCTCGCGCTCTACGAGGCCACCTTCGAGCAGCGCTGGCTCGACGAGGCCGCCGCGCTCGCGGACGGCATGATCGCACTCTTCTGGGACGCCGGCAGCGGGATCTTCTTCGACACGGGTTCGGACCACGAGCAGCTCCTCGTCCGGCCGCGCGATATCTTCGACAACGCGACGCCGTCGGGAGGCGCCGCCGCTGCGCTCGCCCTCCTGCGACTCGCCGTCTTCACCGGCAAGCAGGGCTACCAAACCTACGCGGTGTCATCGATCCGCTCCGTGCGCGAATTTCTGCCCCGCATGCCGTCGGGCTTCGCGCACTGGCTCTGCGCGCTCGATTTCTATCTCTCGACACCGAAGGAGATCGTTGTTATCGGACCGCGAGAAGATGACGCGACGCGGGCCTTGCTCCGCGTCGCGTGCGGACGTTACCTGCCTAACCGGGCCGTCGCCGGCGCGGACGCGCCTGCGGCCGACTCGACGTCACCGCTGCTGGCCGGCCGGGAGATGATCGACGGGCGTCCGACGGCCTACGTCTGCGAGCACTATGCTTGCCGGCTCCCGGTGACGGAGCCGGGGGCGCTCGCCGAGCAGCTCGGTTGAACGTCAGTGCGCCGCCATGCCGGCCTCGCGCCAGGCGCCAAAGCCGCCGTTAAGGATCTGCGCCGGCCCGATACCGTGTCGCTCCAGGATCGAGGCGGCGCTCGTCGAACGCTCGCCGTGCGCGCAGTAGACGACGACCGGCCGGTCCCTCGGCACCTCGTCCAGCCGCCCTTCAAGATCACCCAGCGGCACGTGGACGGCCCCCTCGATGTGACCCGCCGCGAACTCAGCGGCCTCGCGCACGTCCAGCGCGGCCGCTCCGTCCACCAGCGTTCGGCGCGCCTCGCGAGCACCGACGAGCGGCGTCCGTTGAAACGACCTCCCGCTGCGCAGCCAGGCCTCCAGTCCGCCATCGAGGAAGCCACCGAAGCGCTCGTATCCGACAAGCAACGATTCTTCGACGACACGGTCCAGCGGCGCGTCGCCCAGCACGAACAACAGCGTGGCGTCGGCAGGCGCAAGCCAGCCCAGCCAGACGCAGTAGGCGTCTCGGAAGGCATTGCTGAGGGATCCCGCGACGTGGCCGTCCGCGTACTGCTCCTTCGATCGCACGTCGACAACGAGGCCTTCCCCCCGTGCCACATCGAACTCCTCCGGCGAGAGGCGGCGCGGCAGCGGGGTTTCCTCTCGAAGGCGAGGACCCTGCACGTTGACGCCGCGCATGCGGGCGTAGTACGCGGGCGTCGCGGGGAAGCTCGTTGGGAACCAGCGAGTGAACTCGTCCTCGTCCGAGAACGAGAGCAGCGGGTTGTCGGCGCGCTCGCGTCCCAACGTCGAGACGCGATCTCCACCCTGCCCCGTCGAGCAGAACGAACCGCCACCGTGTGTGGGATAGAGCACCGTCTCGTCCGGCAGAGCAGCGAACGCGTGCTGCAACGTCCGGTACTGCGCCCGAGTAAGCGACTCGGTGAGGTCCGGCGCGATCAGGTCGGTGCGCGCGGCGCCGCCCACGATCAGCGCGCCACCGCTGAACAGCCAGGGCGGCTCGCCATCCGAACGCAGTACGTAGCTGAGATGCTCCGGCGTGTGGCCCGCCGATGCGATCGCCTCCACCTCGACGCCGTCGAGCTGAACGCGCGCGCCCGGTTGCGCCGGGGTGTGAACGAGCTGCGAGTGCGCTCCCTCCGGCACGAATAACCGCGCGCCCGTTGCGTGCGCAACCTCACGCGCGCCCGAGACGAAGTCGGCGTGCAGGTGTGTCTCGAACACCGTCGTAATCGACCAGCCACGCGCCTCGGCGACCCGGAGATAGCGGCCCACGTTGCGGTCAGGATCGATCAGCGCGGCAGCGCCGCCGGCCAGCGGGACGAGATACGAGCTGTTGCCCAGCCCCTCGTGGACGAACGGAGTGACCTTCATGGAGCGACCTCCAGCTTTGGCACAGGCGCGGCTGCCACGCCACCGCTTAGCGTCATCCCCGCCAGGATACCGGACGCCGCCGTGAGCGCCGCCACCACCTGGATCGCCGCCGAAAACCCGAAGATGTCAGCCAGCGCTCCCGCGCCCAGAGCGCCCACCACCGCACCGCCGTCGCGCCAGAAGCGGTAGACGCCGAGCGACGTCGCCCGCTCTTCCGGCCGGACGGCATCGCCGATGGCGGCGAGCA
>Ga0326597_10002401_pt1 | contig 27966 bp, 25 predicted proteins | sample RVTome_12_FD_203789 | JGI IMG/M metagenome (GOLD analysis project Ga0326597, IMG submission 203789) | Soil microbial communities from uranium-contaminated site in the Upper Colorado River Basin, Wyoming, United States - RVT100D185 | ecosystem: Environmental > Terrestrial > Soil > Contaminated >... | reverse complement strand
CCAGCGATGCCAGTAGCCGATGGTCTCCCCGTGCAGCAGGTCTCCGTCAACCGCGCACTCCAGCGGATCGGTACTGCTCTGCTCGTAGTTGAGCACAAAGCACACCGTCTCCCCCTCGTTCAGCGTGAACACGGTGTCGATGCCCGTCTCGCGCACGGTCAGCGGCACGGGCGAGATGAGCCCCAGGCGCATGTCCGGTGCGTCGAAGATGGCACCCCGCTCGGTCACCTCCAGGGCATGGCGGTGGCGCCCATAATCGAAGGCAGGAAAGCATTCCACGCGGAAGTTCACGCTGCCCCGCACGCAGGTCACCCGGCGTACGATCTGGTGCGGATGCAGCCCCAGGGGATGCACCACGTCCGCCACGGGCATGAAATCGTTGATCTCCCCCACGCCCTCCCGGCTCAGGTAGCGCGTGATGAGCACATTGGTATCGGGATAGTAGAATTGCTGCCGGCGTCCCCCGCCCAGGGTGCTGATGCTGAAGTATCCGCCCCGCTTGTCATCCAGCAGGGCCCCGAAGACGCTCGGGGAATCGAAGTGGGGCAGGCAGTACCAGTCGATGCACCCGTCCGTGGACACCAGCGCGGCGGTGTACATGTTGCCGATCAGTCCGTATTCCGCGATGTCCTTGTAAGCCAAGCCCCGCTCCTCCACAAATATCCCGTGCCGGGCGCACACCTGCCCGGGCGTCAGCGCTGTCTGCCGCCCGCATTGGACCGTGCAGGGAATGCGCCATGCGGCAAACCGCCATCTCGCAAACCGCCATCTCGCAAACCGCCATGTCGCGAACCGCGGTGCTGCAAGTCCCGCTGTCAACTGCCGCGTAGCCGCAAGGTACGGTCACAAGAACGGCGGTACCATAAATCGTGACGTCGACGGCCCGGCCGGCCCAAGCCCCGTCATCAGTAGGATGACGCTGCGCAGCCCGGCAGTTCAGCGGCTTGGCGGTTCAGCGGTATGGCAGTACAGCAAAATGGCAAGTCAGCGGTGCCGTCGGTCAGGGGGCGGACGGTTCAGGGCACTCGCGCGCCACGATACCGATGGGTACACACGCCCTGCACGAAGTCGCGCAGGATGGGGGGCGTCAGATGGGGATGGCGCCGAAAGCCCAGGTCGATGCGCGCCAGCGCCGTCAGGATGGCCTCCAGTTCCCCGGCGGAGAACCCGCCGGCCTGAGCCGCGAGCTTCTTGAGGATGAAGGGATGCACCTTGAGCTGCCGGGCCACCTCCGGCTCGGCCACACCCTGCCGCTGGAGCCGCGTCAGGCGATAGAGCTGGCGGAAGTGCCGGGCCAGGATGCCCACCAGCATGGGCAACTCATTGCCGGAGGCCTGGAGAAACTGCTCCAGAATCGCCAGCGCGCCGCCCAGGTCGCGGGCGCCGAGCTGTTCGGCCATATAAAACAGGCTGCTGTGCTGCTCCCCATGAATCACCGCGCGCCACTGGGCCTCGTCGGGCACCGCCTCGCCGTCGAAAAGCAGGGCGAATTTCTCCAGCTCCCGGTGCAGCCGCCCCATGTCGTTACCGATGGCATCGATCAGCACCCGCGCGTGGGGCGGCTTGAGGTTCAGCCCCAGGCCCCGGGCATCCTTGAGCACCCAGTCCACCGGCGCCTGATCGTCATAGGTGACGAATTTGTCGATGCGCCCCTGGGCCCGGATGGCCTTGAGCAGCTTGGCGGGAAATTCCTTCTCGTTGCGGGCCTCCCCGGTCAGGATCAGCCAGCAGCCGGGCGGGGGCTGGGTCAGCGCACGCAGCAGCACGGCCCCCAGCCGCGCGGCGGGCGGCCCGCCATCGTCCTTGGCCGGCGCCTTGACTGCCTCAAAGCCGGACACCCACACCACGAAGCGCTCGCTGAGCAGGGGCACCGTTTCGCAGGCCCCACGGACGTCGTCGATCTGGCGCTCCGCCTCCGCCCCGGCGGAGCGCACGATTTCCCGCGCATCGAAGCGGTACAGGGCGATGCTGCGCTCCTCCGGGGACAGCACGGCCTGCACCAGCGCTTCGGCGGACTGGCGCAGGGGATGGGGCTGGTTGCCGAAGGCGAGGAGAATCTGGGGCGGCAGGCGCTGTGTGGACATGGCGGGCCGGTCTGCCGGCAATGGAGTTAGGGGGTCGTGCCAGGGTGCGTCACGCCAATGCCAGGTCCCTATGGGTGCAGAAAGACGTGAATGTTGCGGCGCACGTTCTCCGCCGTGGTGGAGGACTTGGCGATGGCGGCAAGCTGCTGCATTTGCGGCAGCGTGAACTGGGACAGGCGATCCTTCACAATGGGAATCAGCGGCGCGTTCATGCTCAGCTCCCGCAGGCCCATGCCCACCAGCACCGGACTGCCCTCCGGGTCGGAGGCCATTTCCCCGCACAGCTCGATGGGGCGCCCGTGCCGCTGGGCCGTGTCGATCAGACGCTGGATCATGTACAGCACGGCCGGGTCCAGCGGATCGTAGAGATGGCTCACGTTGGGATTGTTGCGGTCCACGGCCAGCATGTATTGGGTCAGGTCGTTGCTGCCAATGGAGAAGAAGTCCACCTCGCTGGCGAACAGGTCGCTCATGATCACGGCGGAGGGCACCTCGAACATCATGCCGATCTCCAGTTCGGGCATGGTCACGCCCTCGGCTTCCAGTTCCATGCGGCAACTGTTGTAGATGCGCTTGACGTCGTGCAGCTCGTCCAGATGGCTGATCATGGGGAACAACAGGCGCACGTTGCCCTGGTGGGCGACCCGCAGGATCGCCTTGAGCTGGTCCCGCAGCAGCGTCTGGCGCCGCAGTTGATAGCGGATGGAGCGGCAGCCCAGGAACGGATTTTCCTCCTTGGGGAAATGCAGGTAGGGGGGAAACTTGTCCCCACCCAGATCCAGCGTGCGAAACACCACCGGGCTGCCGTCGGCCATCTGCAGCACATGGGCGTATTGCTCCTCCAGGTCCTCGATGGTCGGCCGCGAGCTGCGCATGAGGTAGTACACCTCGGTGCGCAACAGCCCGACGCCCTCGGCGCCGTAACGGCTCAGATCTTCCAGGTCCTGGGTCAGCCCCACGTTGGCCCGCAGGATGATGCGGTGGCCATCCTTGGTGGTGCAGGGAACATCCCGCAAGTCATCCAGGCGCGAGAGGTACTGGGCCCGCGACTCCTCGTAGCGCTCATAGACCTGAATCACGGCCTCGTCGGGATTGACGAACACGCTGCCCGCATTGCCGTCCACCAGCACATCCTCGCCCTCCACCAGCACATCGGCCAGGTCCGGGACGCCCGTGATGGCCGGAATGCGCATGCTGCGGGCCAGAATGGCCGCGTGGGACACGTGACCACCGATGGTGGTGATGATGCCCTTGATGCGCGAGGTATCCAACCGCGCCGTGTCGCTGGGGGTGAGCACGTCCGCGACCAGGATGCCCGACTGCTCGGCCATGCTGTCGTCCCGCTCGCTCATGCCCAGGTGGTGCAGCACACGAAAGCCCACATCCTCCAGATCGGCGCCACGCTCCTTGAGGTAGGCATCGTCGATGCTCTGGAAGGCCTTGAGATAGTCCCGCACCACCCGCGAGACGGCCCAGGGCGCCGAGGCCCCCGCGTCGATATGGCCATGGATGCGACTGAGGAACGTGCGGTCCTCCAGGAACAGCAGGTGCGCATGGAAGATCGCCGCCTCCTCGGCGCTGACCCGGTCGGCCAGTTCCTGCACCAGTTCCAGAATTTCCGCCACGGAGCGGTCCAGGGCCACGCGCAGGCGCTCCCGCTCCGCTTCCGGTGTGCCTTCGGGCGCGTAGGACGGCTCGTCCAGCCGGGCACGGCGGAAGAAGAACACCGGCCCCCGCGCCAGGCCCCCGGCGAGCGGAATGCCCGAGAGCTGAAAGGAGTCGGCCGGGCGCTTGACCGGGGCGCTCTCGCCCGAGGCTTCCTGTAGCTGATCGACCAGCAGGGCCTTGGAGATCAGCCCGGAAATCTGGGAGGCGATGGTGAGCAGCAGGTTTTCCTCTTCCCCGGTAAACTGCCGCCGCTCCTGATTCTGGATGGCCAGCACGCCCAGCACCTTGCGGTGCTCGATCAGCGGCACCCCCAGGAACGAGGCCAGGCGCTCCTCATTGATGCTGGGGAAGTACTTGAACCGAGGATGGTTCATCACATCCAATTCGTTGACCGGGGTGCCCTGCTCCACCACGAGCCCGATCAGCCCCTCCTCCACGCTCATGCGCACCTTGCCCACCGCCTCGGCGTCGAGGCCGTGGGTGGCTTGCAGGTCCAAGGTCTGCTCGGCCTTGTTGTAGAGGTAGAGGGAGCACACGTCCACGTCCATCCGCGCGGCAATCAGTTCCACCGTGCTCCCCAGCGTCTGCTCCAGGGTGTGGGACGTGGTGATGATGCGGCTGATATCGACCAGTGTCTGCAGAATGCGCGCTTGGCTCGTCGCCGGCGTGTCATCCGTAAGCGCGGTCTGTTGGTCGGTGGATTTATCCATGCGTCCACAATACGGCGGGGGCCGGGCATTCCGCGGAATGCCTGCCCCGCCATGTCCAATCCGGCAGCCCGGCCGGGCCGGGGCCCGCGCCTGACTGCGTTGGGTCGGCGCCCTCACGGGTGTGCCGGAAATTCATTGAAAATTCACAAGGGGCTGAATACAATCCCCCGATTCAGCGACGGGTGCGGCGCCTGCGTGCCCCTGGTTTCGCGTCGCCTGTTCGCGACATTTCCCCCAGTGCTGGTGTGTGGCGCACGATCCTGACGGAATGGCAGCCCGGTACGACCCATCCCCGGTCTGGCCATGGCCATGGTGTCCGCATACCCGCAGGAGGATGACACCAAAGCCGGAAAGATCCCGCGGGCGACGCCAGGCAGCGCGTCACCTTTGCGCAGGAACCACGTCCATCGATACGTTGCTCATGGACAAGGTCCTTCACGTGCCATTACCTTAGACGGAAGCGGCGAAATTGGCAATTTGCCGAGGGGGTTGCAAGGGGGTTGCAGAGGCGTTGCAGGCGTGTCGCACGGGCCCGCGCCGCCCGGGCCGCAATGGGCCCGGAGCCGCCAGCACGGGGCCTGCCGACGGTTGACAGCGCCCGCTCCCCGCCCGCCCCCGGCACCTGGGATTATCGGCACGCCGCCCCGCAGTACCCAATGCTCGGGATGGATCACGATGGGTGAAAGCACCAACATCATCAATTTCGCGCGCAACCCGCGGCAGGACCTCCAGGCCCTGATCGAGGATGCGCTGCGCCGCCGTGTGTTTCCGGGCATCGAGCTGCTGGTCGCCCGGGGCGACGAGTTGCTGCTGCACGAGGCCTGGGGTCAGCTGGAGATCGGCCCGGAGGCCGAGGCGCTGGCGCCGGGGACGCTGTTCGATATCGCCTCCATCACCAAGCCGGTGGCCACGGCCACCTGTTTTCTGGCGCTGCTGGAGAAGGGCAAGATCGGCATGGAGGAGAAGGTGGCCGCCTTCTTCCCGGAGTTCGATTCCCCGGACAAGGGCGGCATTTCCATGCGCCACCTGCTCACCCACACGGCGGGGCTGCCGGACCACATCGACCTGTACCAGGATGTCTCCGGCCCCGCCGAGGCCCTGCAACGGTTGCTCAACACGCCCCTGGCCACGCCCACCGGCGCCGCCATGATCTACAGCGACCTGGGCTACCTGATCCTGGGGGAGCTGGTGCGCCGCATCAGCGGGATGGGCCTGGGCGAGTTCTTCCATCGCCAGGTGGCCCACCCCCTGGGCATGACCCGGACCACGTTCAATCCCCTGGAGCACAGTTGGGACATCCCCATTGCCCCCACCCAGTTCTGCCCCTTCCGCCAGCAGCTCCTGCGGGGCGTGGTGCACGACGAGAACTGCTACGTTTTCGGCGGCGAGGGCGGCAATGCGGGGCTGTTCTCCACGGCGGCGGACCTGTGGCGCTTCATGCGCATGATCCTGGCCAAGGGCTCCCTGGACGGCGCCCAGGTGCTCTCGCCGCGCACGGTGCGGCGCATGGTGGCCAATCACAATCCGCGCCGCCTGCCGCCGCGGGGCCTGGGCTGGGACATCAAGGGGGAGGGCTTCGGCTATGTGAGTTGCGGGGAACTGATGCGCACGGGCACCATCGGTCACACGGGCTTCACGGGCACGTCCCTGTGGATGGAGCCCGACTCCGGCTTCATCGTCGTGGCGCTCACCAACCGGGTGCACATCGCCCGCGAGAAGAACCAGGCGGACATGATCCGCTTCCGCCCCCGTCTGCACAACCTGCTCGTGGCCATGTTCAATCCATGACCCGTGGCATCCTGCCCCGCCCTAGCCGTTCTTGCGGTGCAGGATGGTGAGCTGCCCCTCGTCGTTGAGCCGGCCCGCCGTGGCGGCCAGGCGTTTCTGGGCCGCTTCGATATCCGCGATGCGCGTGGGCCCCATCTGCCCCAGGGCCTCCTGAATCCGCTCCGCCGAGGTGGTGGACATGTTGCGGAAGAAGTGCCGTTGCAGAGGCTCGCTGGCCGTCTTCAGGGCCAGCACCAGATCCTCGTTGGTGGAGGCTTCCAGGATCTTCTGAATGCCGAAGTTGTCGATCTTGATGAAGTCCTCGAAAGGCAGCATCTGCTTGCGGATCTTGCCCGCCAGCTCCGGATTCTCGTGCTCCAGGTGGTTCATCAGCTTGGCCTCCATGGGCCGCGGCGTGGCGCTGAGCAGGTCGGCCACCTTCTCCGTGCCCTCGTTGGGCTCGGGATGGTGGGCAGGCGGCTGCTGCTGGAATTCCTCACGCAGGGAGCCCTCGATCTCATCCAGCAGTTCCTGGGAGATGGACTTGTACTGGGCCAGGCGGCGGTAGACATCCTGCTGCATGTCGTCCGGCAGGCGGGCGATCACGTCGATGGCCAGCTGCGGATCGCCCAGGTTGGCCAGAATAGCCGCGATGACCTGGGGATGCTCCCCGCCGAGAAACTCGGCGATGGTGCTGGGGGCATGCCACTTGAGCTGCTCCAGGGCGCTGTCCGCGCCGGAACTGAGCATACCGTCGACCAGCTTGTCCGCCTGCTCCTGGCCCAGGGCGCGATTGAGGATCTTGCGCAGGAAACCGACCTTGGTCTCCGGCGGGCCGGGCACGAAGTTCTTACGCTCCGCGATCAGGTAGAACTCATTGGTCACCCGATCCACATCACGGGCGGAGACCTCCTCGATCTCGGACATGTAGTGCACGAGCTGGCGGATTTCCGGCTCGGTCAGGTTCTGCAGAACCTCTCCGGCCGACTCCTCGCCCATGGCGAGCAGGAGAATGGCCGCCTTCTGCGGCCCCGATATGCTGCGTACCATAGTGGCTCCGGATACACTTCCCTGTTGGTCCGGGCCGCCTCACTCGCGGCTGCCGGCCCCGGACGCCGGGGGCTCCCGGCGGGTCAAGTTGTCCCAATACGTATCGAATTCTCCCTGATCCCGCAGCAGCACACGGCGACTGTGCACCACCGTGCCGAAGGGCGTCTCGGGCCTGGCGAAGCCGTGAAAGGCGATCCAGCTCGTCTGCCGCAACGGGTCGATGATCTGCGCCTTGAAGTCCTCCAGCGCGTAGCGCTTGTCCTGATAGACAATCCGGCCCTGCTCGGTGATCTGGTACTCCACGCGCACGCTGGGCCGCTGCCGCCGCCGCAGATCGCGCGCCGCCAACTCCCGGCGCCGTTCCGCCTCGCGCCGCTGCTGGGACATGAACTGCTCCATCAGCGGCCCCAGATTGGACATCGTGGCCTGGTACACGTCCCGCTCCTCCACGACCGCCGCCAGCTGCTGTTGGGTCTCCTCCAGCTCCGCCTCCACCTCCGAGCGCTTGGTATCGGTAAAGAAGATCAGCAGCGTGAAGAAGGCGACGATGAGGAACAGCAAGTCAATGAACGCGAACAGGGGCCCGGAACTGCGCTTTTCCGTGCGCTGGGCAATCATCGATACTCGTCAAAGAGGCGAATCTTGGGCCGGCTACCCCCCGCGGCGGCCTTTTGAGGCACCGCGCCACCAGCGGTCACGGGCTCTGCCTCCGGCTCGGCCTGGACCTCGGGCTGAACCTCCGGCTCGGCCGGGGCTTGGGTTTCCGGCCCGGCGTCCCCAGCCTCGGTCGCCACCCGTGCCTCGGGCTCCACCGCGGGCTCGCGGGGTGTCTCGGCCGGCGTCGGCGCGCGGGTCGGCCGGTCCGCTTCGCCCGCCGGACGCCGCTTGCGCAGCCCGGCATCCAGCACCGCGGCGCGCAGTTTCTCCCGGCTGCTCAGCAATTCCGGGCGGGCCTCGCCCAGCTTTTCCATCTGCCCGGCAATCTGTTCCATCAGCAGCAGCGTGTCATGGGTGAGCAGGCGCAACTGGGCCAGATCGTGCTCGATGCGTTCGCTGCCGGCATCCTTGCGCACCTGGGCCGTCTGCAGATGGGTCAGGCTCTCGGTCAGATCGCGCATGGCGCGGGCCAGCTGGGTCGCCGTCTGGTCCTGCTGGGCCACATGCCGCGTCTGCATGGAATCGCCGAAGGCCGAGAGGATGGAGCGCACCTCATGGGCCACCTGGGCCGTCTCGCGGGCCACATTGCCCGAATCCAGCTCCTGCTGCTGCTCGGTGAAGGTCGTCAGGGCATGGGACAGGTCCTCCAGCGTACGGGACAGCCGTGCCTCGTTGAAGTCCGCCGGCAGCCGCTGGTAGGCATGGGGCGAATGCTGGGGCTGGCTCGCCACCGTGCCCCGGTCGAACACGTCCTGCTGGGTGGGCAGGATGAACATGGCCATCAGCATCTGCAGATTGCTGAGAATCTCGGCCATGGAGCGCTCGTTCTGCATGTGCAGGGGCCGCAGGATCAGCACGAACAGGTTGGCCAGGATCGTCGTGCCCAGGGCCGTGCCGAAGCCGGAAACGATGGAAAGTTCCGGCAGTTCGGAGGAGGCGCGGAAGGCGAAGAACATGGTGGACAGGCCGATCAGGGTGCCGATCAGCCCCATCTGGGGCAGCACCTCGATCAGCGTCCAGGCCAGCTTCATGCCCCGCTGGGAGAGCAGAGTCTCGATATCGGTGATGGAGGCATCCTGATACACCCAGGCGCGCCGGTTGCCCTGCTCGAAGGTGCGCAGAATGTTCTGATAATGAATCTGCAGCAGCTTGCTGCGGAACACCGGCTTCTTCTTGTGGCGCCCGAAGGACTTGAGAAAGCCGCCGGATTTTTCCGGGTCCTTGTCCTTGCCCGGCCCCTTGGTGTGGCGGTTGATCATCTCGCCATCGGCGCGCAGCCGCCCGCCTTCCAGATGGAAGAACAGCCCGTCCCGAAAGATCACGAACACCGCGATCACCGCGGCCAGCACGATGGCGCCGTAGATCAGGTAGGGCGCCTGCTCCGGGATGGTCAGCCCCATGGCCAGGGCCCCGCTGACCAGGGCCAGATACAGCACGTTCTTGCCCAGGGGCGAACTGACGTAGACATGGTGCGGTGGCAGCTCAAACTGCCGCTCCTCGCGCTGCTCGTGCGCGGCGCGCATCTTCTCCTCGGAGAACTCCTGCCAGGAAGGGAAATTCTCGTCGACCCGCTGCTCGATCTCCCGTGAGCCGAACAGCCCGACCAGCCAGCCCAGCCCGCCGCGGCGTCCGGTGCGGCCCGGCTTGGCTGTTGTCTCCGACGATTGTGGCGCGACGGCCATGGCGTTTTGCATCCTCGTGTGCGGGCGGCGGCGCGGTGTCCCGGCGGTAGGTCCGGGCTGGACAGCTACCGGAGAAACGAGCCCGGCGCATGCCGGCCGGTGAGTCCCATCGGCCGGCATACCCCCAATGCTCCGCTAGCCCATTCAAGCAGAACCGGCCAAAAACTTCAATTGAACCGGAGGGTTGCGGGCTGCACGGGGTGGCACCAGGGCGCCGCGCCCACACCCGGCGCGCATCAGGCCAGGTAGCCCTCGCGCTCCAGGTACATCAGGATTTCCTGGGCTGCCTCGTCGGGGGCCATATCGCTGGTATCAATGGCGATTTCCGGTTTTTCGGGGGCCTCGTAGGGATCGCTGATGCCGGTGAATTCCTGAATCAGCCCGGCGCGCGCCTTGGCGTAGAGGCCCTTGCGGTCCCGCGCCTCGCACACGCTGAGGGGGGTGGCCATGTGGATTTCGATGAAGCCCCCCACCGCCGAGATGGCCTCGCGCACCTGCTGCCGCGTGGTGGCATAGGGCGCGATGGGGGCGCAGATGGCGATGCCGCCGTTCTTGGTGATCTCCGAGGCCACGAAGCCGATGCGCTGGATGTTCAGGTCCCGGTGCTCCTTGGAGAAGCCCAACTCGCTGGAGAGATTGCGCCGCACGATGTCCCCATCGAGCAAGGTCACCGGCCGGCCGCCGATTTCCAGGAACTTGGCCAGCAACACATTGGCCACGGTGGACTTTCCGGCGCCGGAGAGCCCGGTGAAGAACAGCGTGAAGCCCTGGCGCGCCTTCTCCGGATAGGCCCGGCGCAGCTCGGCCACCACGTTGGGATAGGAGAACCAGTCGGGAATCTCCAGCCCCTCGCGCAGCCGCCGGCGCAGCTCGGTGCCGGAGATGTTGAGCACCTCCTGTCCCTCGGGCACCTCGTCCATGGGGAAATACTGGGCCTTTTCCGCCACGTACACCATCTCCTTGAAGGGCAGCATGGTGATGCCGATCTCGTCCTGATACTGCCGCACCAGCTCCTGGGCCGCGTAGGGATCGTAGAAAGGCTTGCCCTGGCTGTCCTGGCCCGGGCCTGCATGGTCGCGCCCCACGATGAAGTGGCTGCACCCCAGGTTCTTGCGGATGATGGCATGCCACAGGGCCTCCCGCGGCCCGCCCATGCGCATGGCCAGGTTGAGCAGGCTGAGCATCATCATCTCGGGCGGATAGTGCTGGCCGATGGCATCGTAGCAGCGCACCCGCGTGAAGTGGTCAATGTCCCCCGGCTTGGTCATGCCCACCACCGGATTGAGCAGCAGATGCGCCCCGGCCTGGGTCGCCGCGCGCACGGTCATCTCCTTGTGCGCCCGGTGCATGGGATTGCGCGTCTGGAAGCCGGCGATCTTGCGCCAGCCGCGGCGGGCGAATTCCCGGCGCAGATCCGCCGGCGTGTGGCGATGCTGGAGGAAGTCGTAATGCATGGGCATCTGTACGCCGCGCAGCGGCCCGCCCACATTCACCCGCGGCCCGGCGGCGAGCAACGCCCGCACTCCCGGATGGGCTTGATCCAGGGTGCCGAAGACCGCCTTGGCTTCCGCCTCGGGATCGGGTGTCCACAGGTCCTCGACATCCAGCACGGCGAGCATGGTGCCCTCCTCGTCGCGCAGGGCAATGGGCTGTCCCTTGACCAGCTGCGGGGCCACCTCCGGCGCGACGCAGAGTACGATGGGCATGGGCCACACCAGTCCACCCGCCAGGCGCAGATCGGCCAGCACCGATTCGTAGTCCGCCTGACCCATGAAACCGCGCAGGGGCGAGAAGGATCCATTGAGCAGCAGCTCCAGATCACACAACTGCTGCATGGTCAGCGTGACGGACGGATAGTCGATGGAGGCGGCTTTCAGCGCCTCCGCCGCCGCGGTGTCCAGCATCAGGTCGCACAACGCGCCGCCGTGGGGCGGGTTCAGATGGTCCATGGGAGCTCGGGTCGATGGTCCGTCCCGGATTGCCGCGTGGGGCCCCACGCCGGGGCCGCGCACCGCGCCATGCCGGGCGTCACGCAGTTGCAATCGCGGTAAAAACCTGCTGAAACGAATGTTGATTCAAGCCGTGATCCCCTTCCTGGATGACCGGGCCGCCGGCGCCTGTGGCGACTGAAACGGCGGTCGCGCCCGGTACGACCGGCCAGGCCGGGACACGCGCTGAACCTTGAAGCGTAACGGCAATTCCCGCAAAACAAAAGCCCTGCGCCCCACCCGCCGGCCCCCGCCCCATCGGCCGGGAGCCCCCTGACGCGGCGACGCGCCGCCGGGCGGCCCGGGCGATTTGCCACCCCATCGCGAGCGCGCACCATGAAAGTCATTCCCGTACCCTGCCTGTCGGACAACTACGCCTACCTGGTGATCTGCGAGGAGACGAATCAGGCCGGTGTGGTCGATCCGTCCGAGGCCGCCCCGGTAATCAAGGCCGTCGAGCAGGCTCACGTGACGCTGAAGGCCATCCTCAACACGCACCACCACTGGGATCACGTGGGCGGCAACAACGCGTTGATTGCCAAGTACCCCGGGCTGGCCGTCTACGGCCATGCCTCGGACAAGGGCCGCATCGACGGGCAGACCGTGTTCCTGGGCCATGGAGACACCTTCACCCTGGGCAAGCTCAGTGTGCGGGCCGTGCACAACCCGGGGCACACCTCCGGCGCGGTCTCCTACATCATCGAGGACGCCGTGTTCACCGGCGACACCATGTTCGCCGCCGGCTGCGGCCGCCTGTTCGAGGGCACCCCGGCCGACATGCACGAGAGCCTGAGCCATGTCATCGGTGGCCTGCCCAAGCCCACCAAGGTCTATTTCGGCCACGAATACACCGTGAACAACCTCAAGTTCGCCCTGCATGTGGAGCCGGACAACACGGCAGTGCAGAGCAAGCTGAAGCGGGTGGAAGCCCTGCGCGCCAAGGGCCAATTTTCCACCCCCTCCACCCTGGCGGAGGAATGGGAGACCAACCCGTTCATGCGCGTGGACAGCGCCACCATCAAGGCCACGGTGCGTCAGGCGGATCCCCACAATGACCTGACTCCCGTGTCCACGCTGGCCGCCGTGCGGGGCATGAAGGATAATTTCTAGAGAATTGACTTTCCCCAATCGGAAGATTAGGGGTAGGAGATTTCGGTTAAATTCATAGCGTTCCCAACCATTTCGGATCGCAAGACGTTTGGGGAGTGGCCTGTTCCCCTGTATTTTGAGGAGATCCAAGCGTGGCAAAAATCAAGGTAGCCAACCCTGTCGTAGAACTTGACGGCGACGAGATGACCCGGATTATCTGGGCTGACATCAAGAACAAGCTCATCCTGCCGTTCCTCGACATCGACCTGAAGTACTACGACCTGTCCATTGAATATCGCGACAAGACCGACGATCAGGTTACCGTCGACGCGGCCCATGCGATCCAGCAATACAATGTGGGCGTGAAGTGCGCCACGATCACGCCGGATGAAGACCGGGTGGAGGAATTCGGCCTGAAGAAGATGTGGCGCAGCCCCAACGGCACGCTGCGAAACATCCTGGGCGGCACCGTGTTCCGTGCCCCGATCATCTGCAAGAACATTCCCCGCCTCGTCCCCGCCTGGACCAAGCCCATCGTGGTGGGCCGTCATGCCTATGGCGACCAGTACAAGGCCACCGACGTGATCATCCCCGGCAAGGGCAAGCTCAAGATGGTCTTCGAGCCGGCCGATGGCGGCGCGCCGACGGAATGGGAGGTCAATCAATTCGACGGTGCCGGCATCGGCATGGGCATGTACAACACGGACCAGTCCATCAGCGATTTCGCCCGCGCGGTGTTCAACTACGGCCTGATGGAAAAGTATCCGGTCTACCTGAGCACCAAGAACACGATCCTCAAGGTGTATGACGGCCGCTTCCGCGACCTGTTCGCCGAGATCTTCGAGAAGGAATTCAAGGACAAATTCGACAAGGCCGGGCTGACCTACGAGCACCGCCTGATCGACGACATGGTGGCGCAGGTGCTCAAGTGGGAGGGTGGCATTCTCTGGGCCTGCAAGAACTACGACGGCGACGTGCAGTCGGACACCATCGCCCAGGGCTTCGGCTCCCTGGGGCTGATGACCTCCGTGCTCATGTGCCCGGACGGCAAGACCATCGAGGCCGAGGCCGCCCACGGCACCGTGACCCGCCACTACCGCCAGCACCAGCAGGGCAAGCCCACCAGCACCAACCCCATCGCCAGCATCTTCGCCTGGACGCGGGGCCTGGCCCATCGCGGCAAACTGGACGGTACCGCCGAGGTGACCAGGTTCGCCGAGACCCTGGAAAAGGTCTGCGTGGACACGGTGGAAGGCGGCCAGATGACCAAGGACCTGGCGGCCAGCATTCAGGGCACCACCAGCCCCTCGGAAGGCTCCTTCCTCACCACCACCGCGTTCATGGAAGCGCTGGAAGGCAACCTCAAAAAGGCCCTGGGCGCCTAGGTCCGACAAGAATCAGCGCCCGGCAGTTAGAGCCGCCCCCGTGGGAGAAAAATCCCCGGGGGCGGCTTTTTTGCCTCTCGGAATGGACCTAGTACAACCACTCTTCGTGTTTAGCAATACAGCGCGGCAATCTAGTCGCCGATGTTCGCTCTGATTGACCAGATAAATACAGCTATCGACGCTATAGCTATCGACGCATAAAGCGCTAGTATTACGTGCTTATAAGTGATCCGCGGCGGTGGGGTAAGTTTGGCTCGATGCACAAGTCGAATACTTCTCTGCGCAAGTTCTTCAGAAAACGCTCGCTCTATGGGGTACAAGCCATCTCGTCCAATGTCGAGCAAGTGCCTGATTCGTCGCTCAAATAGCGCAAATATGACCGTAATGGTAAATGACGCGCCGCCGACCACGGACAGCACCTTAATCTCCCCTTGGGCATACATCACTGCCCCGAATCCTACGATGCCAAGGACAATTGAGAGGTAGAACCTAAACGCTTGTAAGCGTTGATTGGAATGCAGTTCAAACCACCTCCATGCATAATCAAAGGCAAGTTTCTTGACCTCAATATCATCGCTGGTCACCATAGGTTTCTCCGCAGAACCACTGGGTTGCCATGCCGCGGCGTACTACATCCCCTACCCCTGCTGCACACCGGGGGCCGTGGCATCGAGAAAGCGCGCCACGCGGCGGTTGACCATGGGGTAGTGGGTGAGGAAGGGCACGTGCCCGGCGGACTTGCAGACCTCCAGCTCCGCATTGGGCATCAGCTTGCGGATGGTCTCGCCCTGCCACAGGGGCGCCACCTTGTCCGCGTCGCCGTGCATGATCAGGGTGGGGCAGGTGATGCTGCCCAGGACGTCCTGATAGTCGTGGCTGATCATGGCGTCAAAGGCCGCCTTGAGGAAGTCCAGCGTGTTCAGGGGCATGCTGCGCGTGAGATCGTCCGGCGGATGCTCGCCCTCGCCGGAGAAGGCAAACTGGTAATAGCCGCTGAGCATCTTGCGCGGGTTGGCATGGAGCGACTTGCGCATGGCGGCCACCCGCTCCTGGCGCAGGCCGGAGAGATACTTGTCGTCATTGGTCAGCCGCACCAGCCCGCCGAACAGCACCAGACCCTCGGCGGCCAGCCCCCGGTCCAGCAACTCGAAGGCCACAAAGCTGCCCAGTCCGTTGGCCAGAATGGCGCGCGGCGCCTCCCCGTCCAGCTGCTCCAGGATCAAGCCGGCGAGGGTTTCCAGAATGTTCTCATGATCCACGCCCGGCTCCAGGCGCGGCAGATTGTAGTCGATCAGGACGTTGCGGTAGAGCCCGCGGAAGAATTCCACCTGCCGGCCCCACACCTGGCTGGTGAAGCCCCAATCGTGCAGATAGATGAGCGGACGTCCTTGTCCGATGGTCTCGATATTCATCTCGCCGTCCATGACGGAACCCATTGCCGGCGCTGTGCATCCCGCCGCGCCATCACCCTGTGGCCTGGCGCGCCGGCCGCTGCCGCAGATACGCGGCCATCGCCGCGGCGGTGCGTTCGTAGGCGCCCGGTGCCCCCAGCCGACCCGTGGTGTCGGCCAGCGCCTCGCGCATTTGCGCCTGTCGCGCCGGATCGCCCGCCAGCGCCAGGAGCGTCCTGCCCAGCCGCTGCGGCGTGAAGGCCTCCTGCACCAGTTCCGGGACGATCTCCCGCCCGGCCATGATGTTCACAATGGACAGGTGCTGCACATACGCCATGCGCCGCGCCAAGGCATAGGTCAGTGGTGACACCCGGTATACCACGATAAATGGAATGCCCGCCATGGCCACCTGCAGCGTGGCCGTGCCCGAGGCCACCACGGCCAGATCGGCCAGTTGCAGCACCGGCAGAAATGCCCCCGGCAGCAAGGTCGCGGCCAGCCCGCTCCGCGCGATCATGGCCTCCGCCGCCGCCTGGTCCAGGCCCTCGGCCAGGGGCAGCACATAGCGCGCCCGCAGGCCCTGGGCCTGGGCCAGCGCGACGCCCGCCAGGATGCCCGGCAGGTTGCGCCGCAACTCGCTGCCGCGGCTGCCCGGCATCAGCGCGATCAACGGTATGCCGTCGTCGGGCGGCAGGGCGGCCCGCACGGCGGCCACGGCGGCCGCATCGGCCTGCCGCTCCACCAGGGGATGGCCGTGGAATTCCACATCCACGCCCGCGGCCTCGTAGAGCGGCACCTCGAAGGGAAACAGCACGAACAGCTTGTCCACGGCGGCCGCGATCTGGGCGATGCGTCCCCGCCGCCAAGCCCACACCTGGGGACTGCTGTAGAACAGCACGGGAATGCCCAGCCGCTTGGCGGCGCGCGCCAGCTTGAGATTGAAGCCGGGATAGTCGATCAGCAGCAGGGCATCCGGCGCGTGCTCGCGCAGCCGGCGCTCCAGTGACCAGAGCAGGCGGTAGAGCCGGGGCAGATGGCGCAGCACTTCCACCAGGCCGTGCACCTGCAGCGCGGAGAAGGGATACAGGGGCGTAAGGCCGGCGGCGGTCATGGCGGGGCCGCCGATGCCGCTGACCTCCAGGCCGGGCAGATGCTGTGCCAGACCACGCAGCAACGCACCGCCGTGGGTGTCCCCGGAATATTCGCCGGCGACGGCCAGCAATCTCATGGACACCAGTAGCCTCAGGGAATCTCGTGCTGGACCTTCTTGCCCATCATTTCGTGGTGGCTGCGAATGTCGCCTTCCACTTGCCGCTTCCAGTTCTCGTCGCGGGTCTGCTTGGCCCGGGCGCGCGCCTTCGCCGCCAGGTCCGCCTTGCCGGCGCCCTCGTAACTCTTGGCCAGCAGGTCAATGGCAAAGGCATTGCGCTCATCCAACTCGATGGCCTGGGTCAGCACACGCTCGGCCTCATCCCACTTGCTGTCGGCGAGCAGCCCCTTGGCCTGCTCCGTCAGGTCATGCATCTTCTCGAGGATGCGTTGCGCAGTATCCATGGGGCACCTCCCAGCACGTGAATGACACCACGGCCCGCAGACCGCGCAACGTCGTGCCACGCGGTGGGGCTAGTCTCATTGTAGTGGGTCGGGGGATTCGCCGCAATGCGGCGCAGCCGGCGCGCTATTCCGCCGCGGGGGCGTTCCTGCCCGCCTGTAGGCGGCGCTGTTGGTCGGTCAGCCACGTGGCGAGCTGCTGCTGTTCCGCATCGGCGAGCTGGTAGCGCGCTTCCACGATCAGGTGCTGTACCTGGGGCTGGATGTATGTGTAGAAATGGCTGCGCCATTCCGGCTGCCGCGTGATGGAGGGGCGAATGGTGATATTGCCCAGTCCCAGGGAACGCTTGAAGGTATAACTGCGCGTCAGAAAGCCGGGCAGGAGCACCATCACCTCGATGCTCACCACGTCGGAGGGCATGGACACGGTGAAGCGTCCGTCGCGCGCGACGCGCACCACATGGGCCGTGGGGTGGGTGATGGGCTGCTCGTCTTCGCGGTAGCCGCTGTAGCGGTGATGGTGCTTGATCGACACGACCAGCGGCGGACCCAGGGTCTCGTCCAGCGCGGCCATATCGATGTTGCCGTCGATACGCCCGGTGGAAATGCCCAGGTCAAAGGTGGCATCCCGCGGCAGACAGCCCGCGGCCAGGAGGCCGGCGGACAGCAGAAGCAGCAGGCGCAGCCGAAGAGCCGCCTTGCGGGGGGTAGACAGCCTATTCGTCGTCATCCCCATCGGCATCGTCCGCGTCGAGGGGCAGGGCCGCTTTCGGCTCTTCCTCGCGGTACGCGATGGTGATGGCGGTTTCCTTCAGTTCCTCCAACGCCATGTAGGGATGCTTGTGCTCGGACGGCACCAGTTGGGCAGCCTTGCCCAGGTGCAGATCCTTGGCCCGCTTGGCGGCCACCAGCACCTTCTCGAACTGGGTCATCTCATACTCGCGAGGATACTCCTCGACCAGGTCCAGGTAGCTCATGGGGTCTCATTCCGTACAGATGGGGCACGCCACGCGGGCGCGCAGGAAGTTCGTCAAGGCCTGTTCCGCATGATAGCCCCTGCCGGGCAGCGGGACAACCGGCAATGCAAGCCCGGCGCCGGGTCCCGGCCGGAGCGTCCAGCATCGCTGCGGAACGGCGGCACCTAGGGCAGATACGCCAGGGCCTCGCCGGCCCAATTGCCGAGCACGGAGGGTGGCCGTTGGTCCAGCACGGCCTGAAAATGCCGCCGCGCGGCCTCGATGTCATTCTGGGCCGCCGCCAGGCGCCCCATGCTGAGTTGCCGCAGGTCGCCGAAGCTCCCGGCCGGCAATTCCTCGTAGAGCAGCGCCGATGCCTCGAGTTGGCCGCGCTGTTCCTGCACCTTGGCCATTCCCACGCGGGCGATGGCCTGCAATGCCGTGCCGGCGGCCTTCACGCGCAGCGCCTCGCCGAAGGCCGCTTCGGCAGCGTCCAGATCACCGGATTCCCAGCCCATTCGCGCCAGATGCAGCCAAGCCACGGCCGCCAGCTCATCCTTGGGGTAGGCGGCGATGAAGTCATGGAAGGCGGTCCTGGCCGCCGCCCGGTCCGCATCGCTCAGGGGCGGCGTGCCCAGCCGCTGCTCCGCCTTGAAGAAGACCACCGAGCGCGCCTCGGCCTGATGGCGCTGGTACAGCACCGTGCCGATGGCCGCGATGACCAGCAGCAGCACCACCACGGCGCCGGCAATGTAGGGAGCGCGCCGCTGGTACACATGATCGATCAGGTGAAATGCGGCCGTGCGGAAGGAATCCTCGCGCAGGGACTTGCGGTCTATCTTGTTGCGGGCCATGGACCTCTGGGGCGAAAAGCGGATGGGCGGCCGGCTCCGGATGGGGAATGCCCCCAGATGCCGGGCGCGGCTGAGTTTGCCATGTCGACGTTTGCAATTTCTCGGTTCAGACGGCAATCATAAAGGTTCCGGCAACATGGAGCAATGGCCTGCTTGGCGCAGGCCCGCTCCTCCTGCTATTATCGGCGCGCAACGTGCCCGGCCCGTGGGGCTCGGCCCGGGCAGTCACCGCGTCAGCGGCGGAAGCGTGCATTCGCGCAGCTCGCTGCACCTGACCCTTGTGCCACCATGCGGCTGAACAAACATCCCGACACCCTCGTCCATGTTTTCCCCGAACCCTTCGTGTTCGATACGCCCTACATGGGACGGGAAGAGACGATTCCCCAGCTCGAAGTGGGGTACGAGGCCTGGGGCGATCCGGCCCATCCGGCGATTCTGGTGTGCCATGCGCTTTCCGGCAACACCCACGCCACCGACCTGTCCGATCCGGACGATCCGCGCAAGTCCTGGTGGCCCGCCATGGTGGGACCCGGCCGCCCGATCGACACCAACCGCTACTACGTGATCTGCATCAACATGCTCGGCGGCTGCGGCGGCACCAGCGGGCCGGCCACCATCAACCCGGACACCGGCGAGCCCTACGGCGTACAGTTTCCCGTGGTCACCGTGCATGACATGGTGCGCAGCCAGCGCATGCTGCTCGATGCCCTCGGCGTCACGCGGCTGCATGCGGTGATCGGCGGCAGCATGGGCGGATTCCAGGCCCTGGTGTGGGGCATCCTGTACCCGGATTTCGTGGAGCGCATCATTCCCGTGGCCTCCTCCGGTTCGTCGAATCAGTGGATGATCGTCACCAACCGTGTGCAGATCGACGCTATCCAGACGGACGCCAACTACAACAACGGCAACTACCATCGTGGCCGGCATCCCGACACGGGCGTGGCCATCGCGCGCATGATCGGCTTCACCACCTTCATTTCGCCGCAGATGATGGAAAAAAAATTCGCCAAGGCGCACCAGAGCATCCGTGAGCCGTTCCGCGACCGCTATTTCAAGGAGCAGATGTTTCACGAGGCGGAGCAATACCTGCGCAAGCAGGCCGAGCCGTTCAGTGAGAATTTCGACGCCAATTCCATGGTCTACCTGCTCCAGACCTGGAACCACTTCGACCTGGCCCGGCGCTACGGCACCTTGGCCAAGGCCGTGGAACCCATCAAGGCGCCGGTGATGCTCATCGCCGCCACGGGGGACAACCTGTTCCCGCCCTACCTCAATGAGGATGTGGTGATGGCGATGGAGGTGCACGGGAAAACGGTGCGTCTGGAGCTGATCGACGATGATTACGGGCATGACTTCTTCTTGATTCCCGAAATCATCACTGAGAAAATAGCCCCGCCGCTGGCGGAATTCCTGCGGGATTGACGGCGTGACGGGGTGACAGGTGTGCCTCCCCCCGCGCCTCGTGGGACATCGGGCCACCGGCGCCTTGAGTCAGGATCCAACATGATGGACGATGCCGCGTTCATGCAGGCCGCGATTGAGGCTGGCAAGGGCGTGATCGGCAAGACGGGGGAGAATCCCGCGGTCGGCTGCGTCATTGTCCACGACGGCCGCATCGTGTCCACCGGTGCCACCCAGCCGCCCGGCCGGGGCCACGCGGAGGTCTGTGCGGTGCATGCCGCCGAGGCCGCCGGCTACGATCTCTCCCAATGCGACGTGTACGTGACCCTGGAGCCCTGCTCCTTCCAGGGGCACACGCCGCCCTGTTCCGCGCTGCTGATCGCCAAGCACCCGCACCGCGTGGTGGTGGGCATCCGCGATCCCCATCCCCGGGTGCGTGGCGCCGGCATCAAGGCGCTGCAGGAGGCGGGCATCGACGTCGTCGTGGGGGTGCAGGCCGAGGCCGTGCAGGCCTACCTGTCAAACTGGATCGAACGCTTTCCCGAATCCGCCTGAGACGGCAGGTGCCGCGCCCGGACAGGCGGCGGCTGCGCCTGACCCCGCGTAGCGGCCGGCGGCACGGTGGTGTGGCTTCGTCGCGACGGAAAACGTCAGGAGAGACGGGTCAGCAGGGCGGCAGTGCCGTTCATGAGCACCGTGGGCTGATGCATGCGCCGGTCCGCCTCGCGCAGCCAGGCACCCAATTCCCGCAAGGTCGTGTGCAGTTGCACCGGGGGAAAGTCGGACTCCGGGTAACCCTGGATGTGCAGGTGAAAGCGGGATTCCCCCGCCTTGCGAATGCCGGTCATCAGCGGTGTTCTCATGGGCTAACGAAAGCTCCCCAGGCCAAAAGCGATTTGAAGGGCCGGCACGCGCGGCAGCGGCGCGGGCCCACGTGATGGGTTCGAGCCCACATGATGCAACGCCCATACCAGGGCCTGGTGGCCAGCGGAGAAAGCGGGAAATCAGGCGGGGGTGCGCACGGCGCCGGGCGCGGCGAGCGCCTCGGCCTCGGCAAGCAGGTGGGTGCAGGCCGCCTCCTCGTGACCCATCTGGGTCAGGCAGCGCACCATGCATTGCAGGTAGTCCAGGGAGCTGCCCCGCTCCCCGACGCCCGTGGCAATCAGTTCCACCAGCCGCGCATGGGGCAGGCGCCCCACGTAGTTGTTGAAGGAGACGCAAGGCACGTAGACCCATGCGTGACGGAAGGGCGCGCGGGGCGAGGCCTGCTGCGCGGAATCCCCCAGGGCGATGGGCAGCATCACGCGCCGGTTGGCGCGGCCCTCGCCCTCGCGCTCGTCCATGCGGGCCAGGGCATCGCCGTCCGCCGGGTCCAGCTCCAGGGCATAGCCCCAGGTTTCCCCGCCGGGCAGCAGACCCAGCATCACGCCCGGCTGCGCTTCGGAGCCGCGTCCCTTGGTGGACATCATGCAGTAGGCCCGATGCCAGCCGCGCAGCAGCGCCACGTGGCGCGCGCGCACGTCCACCTCCGGCCGCCACATGAGCGATCCGAAGGCGAAGATCAGCGGCCCGTTCACCGGGCGTCTCCGGCCTGCCGGGCAGCGGCGCCCTGGTCCAGGAATTCGCCGTAGGCGGTCATGAAGCGCGCCATGTCCGCCTCACGGCCGATGCTCACGCGGAACAGGTGCTCGATGGGCGGGCGCATCAGGCGCACCAGAATGCCCCGCGCCTTGAGGAAGTCCACCGCGGCGGCCACGGAAGCGGGCTCCACCAGCATGAAGTTGGCGTCACTGGGATGAAAGCGAACGCCCCGCTCCTGAAAAAAGCGCTCCACGCGGGGCTTGGCCCGCTGCATGACCTCATCCACGTAGGCCCGCCATCCGGCCTGATGATCCAGCACGGCCTCGGCGCCCTTGACCGCCAGGATGTTCACGTCGTACGGCCCGCGCACCTTGTGCAATTCCCCGATGAAGGCGGCATTGGACAGCGCGTAACCCAGGCGCAGGCCCGCCATGGCGAAGGCCTTGGAGAAGGTGCGCGTGATTGCCAGATTGTCGAATTCGTCAATCCAGGTTGCGCAGGTGACCCCGGAGAACTCGTGGTAGGCCTCGTCCACCATCACGCCCACCTGGGGAAACGTCTTCAGCAACGTGCGCAACTGGGCGGGGGCGATGGAGGTGCCCGTGGGGTTGTTGGGGCTCGTCACCGCGATCATGCGCGTACGGGGCGTCACGGCGCCCATCACCGCCTCGAGGGGGTAGGCCAGTTCCTCTCCGTAGGGCACACGCACCACACGGGCGCCGATGGTCTCGGGCACGTGGGGAATCATGGGAAAGGTGGGCACGGCGGTGACCATCTCGTCCCCCGGCTCCAGCAGCGCCCGCGCGATGACCTCGATGGCCTGGTCGGAGCCATTGGTCAACAGAATCTCCTCCGGTGCCCGCCCGGTATAGGCGGACAGGCGCTCCAGCAGGCCCGCATAGGACGGATAGACCTGCACCCGCCCACTGTCCAGAAACCCCTTGATGGCGGCCAGCACCTCCGCCGAGGGCGGCACGGTGGACTCGTTGAAGTCCAGCAGCAGGTAGTCCGGCTGGTTGCGCGCCTCCAGGGGCGGCTTGTAGGCGCTCATGGCGGCGATGATGGGACGGACTTTCATGAACGCCGCTTCCTCGGGCTGGGCAGGGTCAGGAGAGGTGACGGGATCGGCCCGGCAGCCCCTGGCTTGCATGCCGCTTGGCGTGGGGGCCGATTCCATTGTACCGTTTTCGATTCGATCCTAGCACCGCGCCGCGGGCGATTCCACGGGGAGAATGGCGCACCCGCCCCATGCGGATCGCGGCGCAACGCCGGCAGCATCGCAGTGCAGCAACAAGGCAGTGCAGCAGCATCGCAGTGCAGCAGCATCGCAGCACAGCAAGATCGCAGCAAAGCAATAGCGCGAAAGCGGCATGGAGAAACTGATCAAGCAGGTATTGACGGCCCGGGTCTATGACGCGGCCATCAACACGCCCCTGGAGCACGCCGGGAACCTGAGCCGGTCGCTGGACAACCACGTGCTGCTCAAACGGGAGGACCTGCAGCCCGTCTTCTCCTTCAAGATTCGGGGCGCGATCAACCGCATCAATCACCTCAGCGCGGCCCAGCGCAAGGCGGGCGTGATCTGCGCGTCGGCGGGCAACCATGCCCAGGGCGTGGCCATGTCCGCGGCCCAGAAACACCTGTCGGCGCTGGTCGTCATGCCCAACACCACGCCGCGCATCAAGGTGGATGCGGTGCGCGGCTATGGGGCGGAGGTGGTGCTGCACGGGGACAGCTTCGCCGAGGCCTATGCCCACTGCCAGGCCCTCACGCGGGAGACGGGACGCACCTTCATCCATCCCTTCGACGATCCCCTGGTCATCGCGGGCCAGGGCACCATCGGCCATGAGATTCTCCAGCAGGCCCCCGGGACGGACGCCGTGTACGTGCCGGTGGGCGGCGGGGGCCTCATCTCCGGCATCGGGGCCTACTGCAAGACCCTGCGGCCCGAGCTGCGCGTGATCGGCGTGGAGCCGGAGGACAGCGACGCCATGGCCGCCTCCCTGGCAGCGGGGCGGCGCGTGACCCTGAAGGATGTGGGCCTGTTCGCCGACGGCGTGGCCGTCAAACAGGTGGGGCGCCACACCTTTCGCCTGGCCCGCTCCTGCGTGGATGCGGTGATCCGCGTGAGCACGGACGAGATCTGCTCGGCCATCAAGGCCATCTACGAGGACACACGCTCCATCGTGGAGCCGGCCGGAGCACTGGCCGTGGCCGGCATGCGCAAGCATGTGCAGGCCACCGGGCGCCGCGGGGAGACGCTGGTGGCCATCAACTCGGGCGCCAACATGAACTTCGAGCGGCTGCAATTCGTCGCCGAACGCACCCTGATCGGGGAGCGGCGCGAGGCGCTGTTCGCCGTGACGATCCCCGAGCGGCCGGGCGCCATGAAGGATTTCTGCCGCAACGTGGTGTGCGAGCGGGCCGTCACCGAATTCAACTACCGCCTGATGGGCCGCAACGAGGCCCATATCTACGTAGGCGTGGCCGTCCATCAGGCGGCGGAGCGCGACTCCTTCGAGCAGGCCCTGCGCCAGGGCGGCTATCCCTACGTGGACCTGACGGACAACGAGCTGGCCAAGACCCACATCCGCCACATGGTGGGGGGCAAGGCGGAAAGCGCCGGCGGCGAGGTGCTGTACCGCTTCGAATTCCCCGAGCGGCCGCAGGCCCTGCTGGATTTCCTGCTGGCCATGAGCGAATCGTGGAACATCTCCCTGTTCCACTACCGCATGCACGGGGCGGACTTCGGCCGGGTGCTGGTGGGCTTCGAGATACCCTCCGCCGACCGCCAGACCTTCCAGCATTTCCTCAACGGGCTCAACTACGCCTACGTGGAGGAGACCCACAATCCCGCCTATGCCCTGTTCCTGTGAGGCGCCTGGGTTCATTGCGGACCGCTTCTGACCACGATTCAAGCTGTAAGGGTATTGTTACCAGATAGCAGGTGCAAATAGAGCCAAATGCCACCCATGACAACGGTTCCAATAACAAGACCTGCCGCTCCACTTCCATAATTGGCAGCCGCATATACTTCTGGTCGGACGACAAGATTGAAGAGTTGGGAGGCAGTACTGATTACGACGACTGCACCAAAGTAAAGCTCAGCTGATGACTTCAATCGGTAAACCTGCACCATAGCCGCGATATTTAGGAGAACCAACACGATCATGATTGCCCAATCTGCAGCGCCAAACACGCCATAGGCGGCTCTAGCATTTGTGGCAATCTGGGAATTGCTGGTGAAGGCAATTGTCATCGCCAGTAGCGAATATGCCGTGCCGAAGAAGAACCAGTAAAGAAGTAGCCATACGCCCTTCGGGCGCACCCGTTTCGTAGGCCAGGACCATTCTGGTGGTATTGCCCAAATGATTGCAACAAACCAACCGACAACCGTCCAACCAAGGAGTAAGCTTACGCTGACAATCCATGCCTTTCGAGGATGCTTACGCCTATAGGCAACTATGGAGGGCACTGCGTAGGTTACAATCGCAACAAGCACTACCAAGTGAACAATGGTTTCCCGAAGCACGCGGCTCCTCTCTAGCGGTTTCGTGAAGTACCAGTACTGAGCCCAAGATTGTCTTCGAAAAAGGATACAAGATTAACCTAAGCAAACTGCTTGCTCATAGCACGGATTTTTTTGAATGTCGTTACATGGCCAGATCACGCTCTCACCCGATCCCAGCAAACGCCCCGGCGCCCCGCTGCCCCATCCTTGTTGCAACCGCCGGGCGGGATGGGTACGTTGAATCCCTGACACGCGGGGCCGCCCGGCCCCTGGGCAAACCGCATCAGCAGAGGCCTGCATGAACATCAATGACACCCCCGAAGAAGCGGCATTTCGCGCCGAGGTGCGCCACTGGATCGAAACCGAGGTGCCCGCCAATCTGCGCGGCCTGCGCCAGGGCATCGTGCAGGGCCCCGGCCTGCCCGAGGAGACGACCAGGCCTTTCTACGATGCCCTGGTGAAGCAGGGCTGGCGCGCCGCCGCGTGGCCGGAGGAGCATGGCGGGGCGGGCTTCGATCTGGCGCGCATGGTGATCTTCTCCGAGGAATGCACCAAGGCCGCCGTGCCCTCGCTGCAGGACAACGGACTGGACATGCTGGGCCCCATCCTCATCGCCTACGGCACCGAGGAACAGAAAAAGCGCTTTCTGGGCCCCACGCTGCGGGGGGAGATTCAGTGGTGCCAGGGCTATTCGGAGCCCCAGGCCGGCTCGGACCTGGCCAACGTGCAGCTCAAGGCGGACATCCGCGAGGACGGGTTCATCCTCAACGGCCAGAAGATCTGGACCTCCAAGGCCCACGTGGCGGACTGGATCTTCATGCTGGTGCGCACCGACGCCTCCAGCAAGAAGAAGCAGGAGGGCATCAGCTTCGTGCTGCTGGACCTCAAGACGCCGGGCATCGAGGTCAACCCCATCGGCACCATCGACGACCACCACCACTTCAACGAGACGTTCTACAACGACGTGTTCGTGCCCAAGGATCAGCTCGTGGGCGAGTTGAACAAGGGCTGGAAGGTGGCCAAGGCCCTGCTGGGTCACGAGCGGTTCCATCACCCCACGTCCGATCCGCTGATCATTCGCCGCGCCCTAGACAACGTGAAGGCCTCGGCCCGCGAGCTGCCCGCCGGGGACAGCGTGGTGTGGGAGGATGGGGCGCTGCGCCGCCGCGTGGCCGCCATGGACATGGACATCGACTGCCTGCAATACACGCGCTACCGGGCACTGACCAAGGTGCTGCGCGACGGGGAGCCCGGCCCGGAGACGATGATGTTCAAGCTCTTCGGTGCCGAGCTGATGCAGCGCATCGTGGAGCTGCACGGCACCGTCGTCGGCCCCATGAGCGCCGTGTGGAAGGATTCGCCCTTTCCGGAGGAATCGGGCGAGACGGCCAAGCACAATGCCAACATCCGGGCGGGCACGATTCGCGGCGGCACCTCCGAGGTGCAGCGCAACATCATCGCCAAGAACGTGCTCAACCTGCCCTGAGTCCCGGGGCGCATCGGCGCCGGTGGACAGCCTCCGTCGCCGGCCACGCCCCCGCCGTCCCTTCCTGCCCGCCCCACGTCGGACCCCATGGCGCACCCCAGCATTTCCGTCCTGCTGCCCGTCTACAATGCCGCCGCCACGCTCGACGCCTGCCTGGAGAGCATCCGCGCCCAGACCCTTGGGGATTTCGAGGTGGTGCTGGTGGACGACGGCTCCACCGACGAGACGCCGTGCATCGCCGCCCGGCATGCCGCGGTGGACCCGCGCATCCGCGTGGAGCGCATGGCCCATGGGGGCATCATTCGTGCGCTCAACCATGGCCTGGCCCGCTGCCGGGGGCCCTACGTGGCCCGCATGGACGGGGACGACCGGATGCACCCCCAGCGGCTGGCACGCCAGCTCGATTTCCACCAGACCCAGCCCACGGGTAGCCTGACCGGCGCCCAGGTGCGCCTGTTCCGCCCCGGCGGCGAGCCCAGCGCCGCGGGGCTGCGCTACATCGCGTGGCAGAATTCCCTGCTGGACGATGCGGCCATCCAGCGGGAGCTTTACGTGGAAGCGCCCATTTCCCACCCCACCTTCTTCGCCGAGCGGGAATTGTTCACCCGGCTGGGCGGCTACCGGGACACGGGCTGGGCGGAGGACTACGACCTGCTCTTCCGCGCCGCGCGGGCCGGCGTGCCCCTGGCCAAGCTGCCCGCGGTGCTGGTGGACAAGGGGGACGGCCCCCAGCGGCTCACGCGCACGGACCGCATCTACCGCCGCTCGGCCATGTTCCGCGCCAAGGCCCACCACTTCCGCGAGGTCTTCGCCGCCAGCGGCCATGCCCGGCTCATCATCTGCGGCAGCGGCCCCTCGGGCAGGTTGGTGCTCAAGGCCTTCCGCGCGGAAGGCGTGGAGCCGCACGGCATTGTGGACAATATGGCTGGCCCGCCGGGGCGCACGGTGGCCGGCCTGCCCGCCTCGGGCTTTCCCGGCGTGATCCAGGCGGAGCAGCTCGCCGGCTTCGACGATGCCCTGTTCGTGCTATGCATCGGGGATCCGGTGGGGCGCGGCCAATTCGTCGCCGCGCTGGAATCCCTGGGGCGCCGCGAGCCCCACGACTTTGTCCGCTTCATCTGAGCGCCCGCCCATGAGCCGGCCCCAAACCCCCCC
>Ga0326597_10002399_pt1 | contig 27987 bp, 21 predicted proteins | sample RVTome_12_FD_203789 | JGI IMG/M metagenome (GOLD analysis project Ga0326597, IMG submission 203789) | Soil microbial communities from uranium-contaminated site in the Upper Colorado River Basin, Wyoming, United States - RVT100D185 | ecosystem: Environmental > Terrestrial > Soil > Contaminated >... | reverse complement strand
CCAGCCGATCCCCGCTCATCCCAACCCCCAACTCTCACCCACCAGGTGAAACCCTTAGAATCCAAACCCACAGACAGGAAAAGAAAATTCTCACTATCCGATCAATTAAGCCGGGGAATGAGGGCGCTCCCTGAACGGCGCGCCTTAATCCTGGCCATCGTCGCCGAAGTCAATATGATAGCCAGCATTCAGGCAACGGAATACCCGATATGAGCACACGGCAAATCACCGTCGACGGCACGACCATAAGTGACGAGAGCGGCTGCTATGTGGTGGCCGAGATCGGCCACAACCACCAGGGCGACCTCGATAAGTGCAAGGAGATGTTCCGCCTCGCCAAGGACTGCGGCGCGAACGCCGCCAAGCTGCAGAAGCGCGACAACCGCTCGCTGTTCACGCGCGAGATGTACGACAGCGTCTACAACAGCGAGAATGCCTTCGCCTCCACCTACGGCGCGCACCGGGAGTTCCTGGAATTCGGGCGCGAGCAGTATGCCGAGCTCAAGGCCTACGCGGCGGAGATCGGTATCACCTTCTTCTCCACCGCCTTCGATTTCAAGAGCGCCGATTTCCTCGCCGGCCTCGACATGCCCGCCTACAAGATCGCCTCCGGCGACCTCACCAACATCCCGCTGATCAAGCACGTGGCGGAGATCGGCAAGCCGATGTTCATCAGCACCGGCGGCGGCACCATGGACGACGTGGTGCGCGCCTACGACGCGGTCATGCCGATAAATTCCGAGATCTGCATCATGCAGTGCACCTCCGGCTACCCGCCCACCTACGAGGAGCTCAACCTGCGGGTGATCGAGACCTTCCGCCAGCGTTTCTCGGACATCCCCATCGGCTTCTCCTCCCACGACAACGGCATCTCCATGCCGCTCGTCGCCTACATGCTGGGGGCTCGGGCGGTGGAGAAGCACTTCACCCTGAACCGCGCCATGAAGGGCACCGACCAGGCGTTCTCGCTCGAGCGCAGCGGCCTGCGCCGCATGGTCCGCGACCTCCAGCGCGTGCGCGTGGCGCTGGGCGACGGGGTCAAGGTGCGCTACCCCAGCGAGGAGGGCCCGCTCTACAAGATGGGCAAGAAGCTGGTCGCGGCCTCCGCCCTCGCCGCGGGGCACGTGCTCACGGCGGACGACATCGCCATCAAGTCGCCCAACGACGGGCTGCCGCCCCACGAGATCGACGCGGTGGTGGGGCGAAGGCTCGCCCGGGCCTTGGCCGAGGACGAAGAAATTGCCTTCGAGGGCCTTTCCTCCTAGATTTCCGGGCAAATGGACAGCCTTCTCAAGCCCGGAGACCTCGAGCTCGAGGCGCGCATCGCCCGGTTGAAGTTGGTTTTTTTCGATTTCGACGGGGTGTTCACCGACAATCATGTCTACGTCTTCGAAGACGGCCGCGAGGCGGTCCGCTGCTCCCGCGCCGACGGGCTGGGACTGAGGCGCCTCGAGCGCGCCGGCATCGAGCCCCTGGTGCTGTCGACCGAGGTCAACCCGGTGGTCGCCAACCGCTGCCGCAAGCTCGGCGTCATCTGCCACACGGGGCTGGACGACAAGGCGAGCGTCATGGAGGCCCTCCTGGCCGAGCGCGGCCTGGGCCTGGACTGCGCGGGCTACCTCGGCAACGACGTGAACGACCTCGCCTGCCTGGAGCGGGTCGGCTTTCCCGCCGTGGTCTTGGACGCCCATGAGGACGTGCTCGGCGCCGCCGTCTACCGCACCCGGAGGCCCGGCGGCCAGGGCGCCGTGCGCGAGGTCTGCGACCTGATCGCGGGCGTCCTGGAACGGGGCGGGCGGACGAGCCGATGAATGCCTCCGCCTTCGATATCGCGGGACGCGTCGTCGTCCTCACCGGCGGCTCGGGCCGCATCGGCCAGTCGATGGCCAAGGGCCTCTCCGCCGCCGGGGCCAGGGTCGCGGTCCTGGACCTGGCCAAGGGCGCGGCGCCGGAAACCGACGGCCTCGCCTACCTCACCTGCGACGTCACGGAAAGAGCCGACATCGAGGGCGCCCTGCGGTCGATCAAGGACCGCTGGGGGGTTCCCCGGGGGCTGATCAACGCCGCGGCGATCGATGCGCCGCCCGATGCGCCGGCGGAGGAATTCGGCCCCTTCGAGACCTTCCCCGAAGCGTCCCTCGACCGCATCCTCTCGGTCAACGTCAAGGGCGTCTTCCTCTGCTGCCAGGTGCTGGGCGGCGCCATGGCCGAGGCCGGAAGGGGCGCCATCGTCAACATCGCCTCGGTCTACGGCATGGTGGCGCCCGACCAGGGGCTCTACGAATACCGGCGCAGGCAGGGCGAGATGTTCTTCAAGCCGGCGGCCTACGCGACCTCCAAATCGGCGCTCTACAACCTGACGCGCTACCTCGCCGCCTATTGGGGCGGGGCGGGGGTGCGGGTCAACACGCTGAGCCTCGGCGGCGTCTTGGCGGGCCAGGACGCGGAATTCCTGGAAGGCTATAATGCCAAGGTCCCCCTGGGGCGCATGGCGTCCGAGGACGAATACACCGGCGCGGTGCAGTTCCTGCTCTCCGACGCCGCCTCGTACATGACGGGCGCCAACCTCGTGATCGACGGCGGCTTGACCGCGCTTTAGCACATCTCCGGAACCGGAAAAGGTGAACGGCCCGTGGACCAGACCCTTCTCGGACGAGACTTGGACAACCTGATCGGCGGCCGTTTCGTGTCCGCGCGGTCGAAAGAGACGTTCGAGAAGCGCTCGCCCCACGACGGCGCGCTGCTGTGCCGGGCGGCGCGGTCGACATCGGCCGACGTCGACGACGCCGTCGCCGCGGCCCGGGCGGCCCAGCCCGATTGGGCGCGGACCCCGCCGGTCGCCCGCGGGGCGCTGCTGCACGCCTTCTGCAACCTGCTGGAGGCCAACACGAAAGAGATCGCGCGGACCGTCGCGCTGGAGACCGGCAAGACGCCCGCCGAGGCGGCGGGAGAGACCGGCGGCGCCATCGCGCTGGGGCGCTTCTTCGCCGGTGAGGGCCAGCGGCTCTACGGACGCACCACGACGAGCGGCCAGCCCAACCGCTACGCCATGACCGTGCGCCAGCCCTGCGGCGTCGCGGCGCTGATCATCGCCGCCAATACGCCCATCGCCAACGTCGCCTGGAAGGTCTTCCCGGCGCTCGTTGCCGGCAACGCCGCCATCCTGAAGAGCGCCGAAGACGCCCCGGCGACGGCGGAGGTTTTCGCCCGCCTCGCCCGCAAGGCGGGGCTGCCCGCGGGCGTGCTCAACGTCCTCAACGGGCTGGGCGAGGAATGCGGGGCACCACTGGTGGAGCACGACGGCGTGGATGTCATCAGCTTCACCGGCTCCGCCCGCGTGGGGCGCTGGATCGCCGAGACCGCCGGGCGCAAGCTGAAAAAGGTCTCGCTTGAGCTCGGCGGCAAGAACCCCCTGGTGGTCTGCGACGATGCCGACTTCGACCACGCGGTCCGCTGGGCGGCGCTGTCCGCCTTCTCCAACGCCGGTCAGCGCTGCGCCTCCGCCAGCCGCATCATCGTCTTCGACACGGTCTACGAGGACTTCCGCGCGCGCTTCGTCGCGGCCGCCGAAAATCTGCGCCTCGGCCCGGAGGACGGCTGCGACCTCGGTCCCGTCATCAACGAGCGGCAGCTCAAGAACATGCTGGCGGCGGTGGGAAAGGCGAAGGCGGCTGGCGCCGCGGTGCTGGCGGGCGGCAGGCGGCTCGACGGCCCGGAGCACGCCAAGGGCTGCTACATGGCACCGACCGTGATCGAAGGCGCGGGCGCGGAGGACGAGATCACCCGGACGGAGCTCTTCGGTCCCGTCGCCTGCCTCTACCGGGTGAGGGATTTCGGCGAGGCGCTCGCCCTCGCCAACACCTCGCCCTATGGCCTGACGGCGGCGATCCATACCACCAGCTACGACCGCGCCATGCAGTTCACCCAGGAGGCGCGGGCGGGCGTCGTCACCGTCAACGGCGGCACCTACGGCTCCGAGCCGCACATGCCGTTCGGCGGGTTCGGGCAGTCGGGGAACGGCAGCCGCGAGCCCGGCACCGAGGCGCTCGACGTCTATTGCGAACTGAAGGACGTCTACCATATGGTGCGCCCGGAAAAGCTATGACGGCGTTGAGCGATCAGGAAAGTCCCGCGGCGGTCGCGCTGATCCCGGCGCGATCGGGGTCCAAGCGCGTGCCCGACAAGAACGTCCGGGAGCTCCGCGGCCATCCGATGATCGCCTACTCCATCGCCGCGGCACGCGCGAGCGGCGTGTTCGACGCGGTGGTGGTCTCGACCGACAGCGAGGACTACGCCGCCATCGCCCGCCATTACGGCGCAGAGGTGCCGGGGCTGCGGCCGGCGGCGATGGCCGGCTCCACCTCCCCCGATATCGATTGGGTCGAATACACCCTGGATACGCTCACGGCCGCGGGCCGCGACTACGCCTGCTTCAGCATCCTGCGCCCCACCAGCCCCTTCCGCAGCGCCGAGACCGTGCGCCGCGCCTGGCGGGAATTCCTCGCCGAGGAGGGCGTCGATTCGCTCCGCGCGGTCGAGAGATGCGCGCAGCATCCCGGCAAGATGTGGGTCGTCCGCGGCCGGCGCATGTCGCCCCTGCTGCCGCTCAGCCAGGACGGGCAGCCCTGGCATTCGAGCCAGTACGCCGCCCTGCCCGAGATCTTCGTGCAGAACGCGAGCCTGGAGATCGCCTGGTCGCGGGTCGTGCGCGAGGGCCGCACCATCGCGGGCAGCACCGTCATGCCCTTCCTGACGGAGGGCTTCGAGGGCTTCGACATCAACAACGCGATGGACTGGATGGAGGCGGAGATCCTGATCGACCGGGGCGAGGCCGCCCTGCCCGCGGTCGCCTCGGCGCCCTACCGGCGGGCCGATGGCTGAGCCCGCCTCCCTCCCCGGCATGTTGGGACGCCATGGGTGATCAGATCGGCACCGCGGTGGAGGGCGCCCTCTACCACGTCGGGGTGGAGGAGATCGCCCGCGTCCGCGGCCTCGATCTCGGACCCGAGGCGGGCGCGCGGCTGTTCGCCGATCTCTGCCGCATCAACGCGCTCTACATGATCGGCCGGGCGGGATCGGGCCATATCGGATCGAGCTTCTCGGCGATGGACATCGTCGCCTGGCTCTACCTCCACGAGCTCGGTCCGGGGGATACCTACTTCTCCTCCAAGGGGCACGACTGCCCCGGCCTCTATTCCGTGCTGATCGCCATGGGCGTGCTGCCCGAGGACGCGCTGCACACCTTGCGCCGGCTCGACGGCCTGCCGGGGCACCCCGACGTCCGCACGCCGGGCATCGCCGTCAATTCCGGCTCGCTCGGCATGGGGGTCTCCAAGGCCAAGGGCATGATCGGCGCGAGGCAGCTCAAGGGCGAGGGCGGCCGGGTCTTCGTCCTCACCGGCGACGGCGAGCTCCAGGAAGGCCAGATCTGGGAATCCCTCGGCTCCGCCGCGCGGGCCTCCATGGGCGAGCTCACGGTCATCGTCGATCACAACAAGTACCAGTCCGACCTCAGCGTCGAGGCGACCGCCGATCTCGGCGACTTGGAAGCCAAGTTCCAGAGCTTCGGCTGGCGGGTCGCGCGCATCGACGGCCATGACCCGGGCGCCCTCGCCGGCTGCTTCGCGGAGCTCGCGAAGGTCACCGACCGCCCCAAGGCGGTCGTCGCCGATACGGTGAAGGGCAAGGGCGTCTCGTTCATGGAGCACACCCGGCTCCGATCCAGGGACGCGTTCTACCGCTACCACTCGGGCGCGCCGGCGGCGGAAGACTACCGCCGCGCGGTGCAGGAGCTCCTCGACAGGGTGAATAAGGGCCTCGAGGCCGCGGGCGCGGCGCCCCTTGCGCTCGAGACGCCGCCCCCGGCCGAGGCCGCGGCGGCGGGCGGGGACAACCTCCAGAAGCTCGTGCCCGCCTATGGCGAGGCGCTTCTCCGGGCGGCGGAGGCCAATCCCGCGATCGTCGCCCTCGACGCCGACCTCGTGCTCGACACCGGCCTCATCCCCTTCAAGGAGCGGTTTCCCGACCGCTTCATCGAATGCGGCATCGCCGAGCAGGACATGGTGAGCCAGGCGGGCGGCTTCGCGCTCTCGGGGCTCTTGCCGGTGGTCCATTCCTTCGCCTGCTTCCTCACCACGCGCCCCAACGAGCAGATCTACAACAACGCGACCGAACGGACCAAGGTGATCTACGCGGGGTCGCTCGCCGGCCTGATCCCCGCGGGTCCCGGGCATTCGCACCAGTCGCTCCGCGACATCGCCCTGCTTGGCGCGGTGCCCGGGCTGGTGCTCGTCTCCCCCGCCTGCGAGGCGGAGGTGGATGCGCTCGTCGATTACGCCGTGAACGGGACCGGCGAGAGCGTCTATCTGCGCCTCGAATCGGTGCCCTGCGCCGTGCCCTTCGCCCTGCCCGGAGACCACCGGCCAGTGGAGGGCCGGGGATACATCCTTCACGAGGGAGGGGATGCGGCGGTCTTCGCTTACGGACCGGTGATGGCGAGCCAGTGCGTCCTCGCCGCCCGGGCGCTCACCGGCAAGGGGCTCGGGCTGAGGGTCGTCGACCTGCCCTGGCTCAACCGCATCGACGCGGACTGGCTCGGGCGTGCGGTCGCCGGCGTCCGGGCCGTCTTCACGGTGGACAACCACTATGTGGCGGGCGGCCAGGGGGCGATGATCGCCGCCGCCCTGGCGGCCGCAGGCGCGGCGGTGCCGGTTCACCGGCTCGGCGTCACCGACGTGCCGGCCTGCGGCCGGACCGAGGAGGTCCTGGAGTTCCACGGCCTTGACGCGCGCTCCCTCGCGCGCACCATAGAAAACCGGACCCCCGGGGCCTGATCCGGCGGGGCGCGCCATCGGCCCGCCCCCGGCCCCATAGCCAGGATTCTCGATGCGCCTCACCTCCCACGCCGTCAAACGCTTCCTCCGCGACCTGCCGGCGCTGCGGCCCTTGCGGCTCGCGGTGCTGGCCGCCAAGGCGCGAGGGCATGCGCACCACGACTGGCGGGCGCTGGGACGGGAGATCGCGGCGCTCCGGGCCGAACGGGCGAATGCCGGGGCGCCCGCGCCCAGGGTGCTGCTCGCCACCAGCATCGGGCTTCATTTCGCCGCCACCCGGCTCGACGGCCTGCTGGCCGCGGCGCTGATGCTGCGCGGGGCGGAGGTCGAGGAACTGCTGTGCGACGGGTTCCTTCCCTCCTGCATGACGGCGAACCTGAGCTGGGAACACGACCTCGCGGCCTTCGCCCGGCGCGGCATCCGCCGCGACCTCTGCCGCGCGTGCCACGGGCCCGCGGCCGCCTCCTTCGGGCCGCTCGGCATCCCCGTGGGCGCCTATGGCGATCACCTCGACGACGCGGCCCGGCGGGAGCTCGATAAGCTTGCGCAAGACGTGCCGGCCGACCGGCTCGGCGATTACACGGTGCGGGGCGTCAACATCGGGGAGCACGCGGTGGCCGGGGCGCTCCGCTTCTTCGCCCGCGGATCGCTGATTCCGGAGCGCATGCCCGAGGCCGAAGGGGTGCTCCGCACCTATTTCCGCGCGGCGCTCTACGCCGAGGCCGCGTTCAGCCGGTTCCTAAAGAAGAGGCCCTTCGACGTCGTCGTCCTCCACCACGGCATTTACGTGCCCCAGGGCATCCTGGCCGACGTCGCCCGGCGCGAGGGCACGCGCGTCGTCACCTGGTGCACTGCCTACCGGGAAAAGTGCTTCATCTTCTCTCACGACGACACCTACCATCACACGATGATCAATGAACCCGAATCCGACTGGGCGGAGCTTCGCCTCTCCCCCGCCCAGATCGGGACGATCGAGACCTACCTCGCGGACCGCCGGGTCGGCGCCCAGGACTGGATCAGCTTCCAGCGCGATCCGGTGTTCGATTCGGATAAGCTCGATCGGGAGTTCGGCCTCGATCCCGAAAGGCCCCGGATCGGCTTGCTCACCAATGTCACGTGGGATGCGCGGCTCCATTACCCGGAGAACGTCTTCGCATCCATGGAGGAATGGCTGATCGAGACCATCCGCTATTTCGCGACCCGGCCCGATCTGCAGCTCATCATCCGGGTCCACCCGGCGGAGATTACCGCGGAATATCCTACCCGCGAACCGGTCATCGAGGTGATCCGGGAGGCGATCCCGGATCTGCCGGAGAACGTCGTCATCGTCCCGCCCGACAACACGGCGAGCACCTACACCCTGATGGGGACATGCAACGCCGCCATCATCTTCGGGACCAAGACCGGGCTCGAGCTGGCGGCCGCGGGAATTCCCGTCATCGCCGCGGGCGAGGCCTGGATCCGCAACAAGGGGCTGTCCCATGACCCCGTGGACCGGGACGCCTATTTCGCGCTGCTCCGCCGCCTGCCGTTCGAGGGCGCGGACCGCGAGGTGGACCGCGCCCGGGCGCTCACCTACGCCTATCATTTCTTCTTCAGGCGGATGATCCCGATCCAGTGCGTCGAGGCCATGCCGGGCTTTCCGCCCTACCGGATCGGCGACGTCGACGCCGCCCACCTCGCCCCGGGCCGGGACACGGGCCTCGACGTGATCTGCGACGGCATCCTCAAGGCCACGCCCTTCATCTACCCCGCGGAATGCGAGGGCGAGGCGGCCCGACCGCCGGCAGCGGCATGTCCCGGCCAAGGGTCCTGATCTGGTACTGGGGCCGGCGGGGCGGCGGGCCGCGCTACGCCCTGGAACTGGCAAAGCGCCTCGCCGCGCGCGACGATCTCGAGCTGTTCCTCTCCATCTCCCGGGAATCCGAGTTCTACGACGCCTTCAAGGCGCTCGGCCTGCCCGGCCTCGATGTCGAGACCTACGCCGACCTCAAGACCGCGGCTCTCGCCTCCCTTCGCCTTCCCCTGCTGCGCCGCCGGTTCCTCGATTACCTCAGGGACCGCGGGATCGACATCGTCTATTGCCCGATGACCCACGTCTGGAACTGGTTCATCGCCGGCGGCATCCGGAGGCTCGGCATCCCCTATCTCCTCACCCTTCACGACGATGCGACCCACAAGGGCGAGAATGTCCTGATCCGCGACCTGATCCTGAGGCACGAGATCCGCTCGGCCGCCGGAATCATCACCCTGTCCGCCTGGGTCGCCGACCGCCTTCGGCAGTCGGGCTACGGCGGCCCCGTCTTCATCATCCCCCACGGCCCGTTCTATTACGACCGGCGCCCGGCCGCGGCGCGCGCCTTCCCCGCGGGCCGGCCCTTCCGCCTGCTCTTCTTCGGGCGCATCCTCGCCTACAAGGGCATCGGCCTGCTGCTCGATGCGCTGGAAAGGCTCCGGCGCGATCATCCGGATCTCGCGCTCACCATCGCCGGCAGCGGCAATCTCGGCCCTTACCTGGATCGGATCGCCGGGCTCGGCGGCATCGCGGTCGAGAACCGCTGGATCGCCGAAAGCGAGGTACCCGACCTCATCGGCGCCGCCGACCTGGTGGTCCTGCCCTATACCGAGGCGAGCCAGTCGGGAGTCATCGCCAGCGCCCAGGGGCTCGGCGTGCCGGTCGTCGCAACCCCGGTGGGCGGCCTCGCGGAGCAGATCAGCGAAGCCGGGGCCGGGATGGTCTGCGATGCGGTCTCCGGCGAATCACTCGCCGACGCCATCGGAGGACTGCTTATCGACAGGGCGCGCTACGAGGCGATCGCCGCCACCATAACCGGCGGGCCAAGCGGGGAGGCATGGGATAAGATAGCGGACGACACGGCGGCGGCGATCCGGACCCTCTGCGGCGGGCCGGAGACCTAGCGCCTTCGCGGGGGGCGGATGCCGTCCCACGGCCCGGGTCACGAGAGTGAGAGGGAGAGGAGCATCAGCAAGAGCATCTTCATAACCGGCGCCTTCGGGTTCCTCGGGCGCCACCTCGCCAAGGCGTTCGCCGCGGCGGGTTGGGATGTCGTCGGCCTCGGCCATTGCGCGATCCCGGCCGAGGAAGCGAGGCGCTGGGGAATCGCCCGGGCCGTCACGGGCGATGTCACCGCGGACCTCCTCCGTGCCGCGGCGGAGCGCGCCGGCCCGCCCGAAGCGATCTTCCACGCGGCGGGCGCCGCCTCGGTCGGCGAATCCTGGGCCGATCCGGAGCGCGATCACGCGCGCACGGTCACAAGCACCGAAGAGGTCATCAAAGCGACCATCGGTTTCGCCGGTCCGCCGCCCATCCTCTATCCCTCGAGCGCCGCGGTATACGGCGATTCGCACGCCGCCCCCATTCCGGAAGATACGCCCCTCGAGCCGATATCTCCCTATGGCCGCAACAAGGTGTCGGCGGAAAACCTGCTCAGGGCTGCGAATCGGGAGCACGGCATCGGATGTGGCATTATCAGGTACTTCTCCCTCTTCGGCGAGGGACTGCGCAAGCAGATTCTCTGGGACATCTCGCGCCGCGCCCTTGCCGGCGAGGCGCCGCTTACGCTCAGTGGCACCGGACACGAGCTCCGCGACTTCATGTATGCCGAAGACGCAGCCCGCCTTGCCCTGCACGTCCTGGACGGGGTGGGGCGCGATTGCCTGATCGTGAACGGCGGCAGCGGCGGCGCGACGTCGGTCAAGGAGCTTGCCGGCACCCTTCTGTCGGCCCTTTCCATCGACGCCCAAGTCGTCTTCACCGGCGCCGTGCGGAAGGGCGATCCCTTTGCCCTGGTCGCCGACGTCTCACGCCTGGAAGCGTTGGGTTTTGCGCCGGTCTGGGACCTCGAGAAGGCGCTCGACGATTACGCCCGGTGGATCCTCGGCGAATTGGGCACGAGCGAGAGCGGGAGCCTGGAGCGTGCCTGAGCCGGAGCTTTCCATCGTGGTCGGGACGCTCAACCGGCGCGCCCTCTTGGAGAAATGCCTCGCCAGCATCTTCGATCAGACCCGCGCCGAGGTATGTGTCTACGTCACCGACGCGGGCTCCACCGACGGAACCATCGATTACCTCAAGGGACTGGCATCGGACCGGCTGCACCCCATCTTCGAGGGACGCAAGCAGGGCCAGGCCAAGGCCTATAACGATGTCTTCAAGGGCATATCCACGCCCTACGTCTGCTGGCTGAGCGACGACAACGAGGTCGTCAATCACGGCCTCGATATCGCTCTCGACATCCTTCGCGCCAACCCGGCGATCGGCATGGTCGGCCTCAAGGTCAAGGACCAGGAAGGGCCGTTCGTGAAGGCCCCCTATATCGGGGGCGTCTCGCCGGCAGGCATCCTCAACGTCAACCAGGGCCTGCTCCGGACCGAGGTCCTGCAGGAGGCCGGCGGCTTCAGCGAGGTCTTCGGGCTCTACGGGATCGACCCGGACCTGACCGCGAAGGTGCTGCATTCCGGGCACGACATCGTCTATACGCGGGCGGTGGCGATCCACCATCACCGCAGCTGGGAGACCGACCCCGCGAGTCCCGCCTTCGCGGCCCTCAAGAGCCATCATGAGAAGTTCAAGCGCCTTTACGATGCGAAGTACGGCCATCTCGGGCGCTTCGATCTCGCCTGGCATGTCAAAAGGGGGACCTGGTGGCTGATCCGCAAGGCGCTCGGCAAGCGGTATTCGATCCACGGCACCCGGTCCTTCCTCGGCTATATCGCCAGGGACTGGAGCAACGTGCTGGCGGCGCGGCATATTTCGCTGTTCGATCTCTGCCGCTGCGGCGGCGATCCGTTCTACCTGCGCCAGCATTGCCCCCGGCACAAGAGGGATCCGAGCGTGCTGAACGACGCTCGAATCGCCCAGTTCAGGAACCTTCCCGAAGGCTCACAGGCCGGCGCCCAGGCGAACAACGAGGCGTCCTAGCCCTCGGGCCGCCCGGTCCCGGAAGCCACGCGTCCGGTCGTGCGGGGCTGGCATGCGCGCCCTTTGTACGCAGTTCGGTTCCGGGCTATTGTGGCGCGAGGCCGGTATCCACCATCGATTCGACCCGGCGCGTGTTGACCATGGACAAGAAGCCGACACCCGATACCCTGAGGGACCTTTACGAACTCCGTGATCTCTGCGCGGAGGATCAGAACATCTCGGCCTTCCTGTCCTCGATCATCAGCCGGCTCCACCGGGAAGTGGCATTCGACGACACCCTCAAATCCGGCCCCGTCCGGATCGGGACCTGCACCTTCGAACTCGACTTCGACGATCCATTCTTCCGCCCGTTCTTCTTCGGATACCGGCACGAACAGCTCTATCTGGATTTCTGTCTCACGGCCGGTCCGCCCGGGGGCGTGGTGTGGGACGTCGGCGCGAGCGCGGGCTTGTACGCCGTGCAGATTGCCAAGGCCAAGCCGCCGCCGTCCCTCGTCCTGGCCTTCGAGCCGGGGGCGAGGGCGCTCAAGCTGCTCAGGCGGAACGTCGAGAGGAACAATGCCGGGGGGATCGTCGAAGTCTTCGACTGCGCGCTCGGCGCCGCGGACGGGAAAGCGGCATTTCAGGAGGCGCGGAACAGCGCCATGAGCGGGCTCTCGGATACCCGCCGTTCGCCCATCGAGCGGGTCCGCCCGGTCGCGGTGCGCACCGCCGACGCGGTTTGGGCGGAGACCGGAAAGCGGCCGGTCGATATCATGAAGATCGACGTCGAGGGACACGAAAGCGAGGTTCTCGAGGGCGCCGCCGGGCTGCTTTCCGGGTCCCCCGACATCACCGTCCTGTTCGAGATCTCCTACAAGAACCTTTCGCCGGAGATGGCCTCGCGGCTGGCCTCGCGGCTGGCGGCGCTCGCGGAGGCGGGCTGGAGATTCTATCTGAGTTCCAGCGAGGAGCCCGTTCGGACGTTCGACGCTTCCGGCGGATTGAAGGAGGTCAACGCCACGGCCTTGATGGTGCGCGCGGGCTCCGCCGCGGAAGGCAACCTGCTCCGGATCCTGAAATCGCTTGAGGATCGCGGTGGCAAAGACCACGGCACGGGAAAGTTCGTCCTGGGCGCACTGACGGGCATCAAGCATTTTACCGAGGTGCTGATCCTGGAGCAGCAGCGCCAATTCGAACAGCTCTCAGCGGAACTGGACGGGCTGCGCCGGCAGCATTCCGACATGTCGAAGAAGACGGAATCCCTTTCCGCCAAGCTCAAGGCGACGGAAAGGATCGCCCACGATAAGCTCTCCGAAAAGCAGGGTATCGCGGAACTGCTCACCGAGCGGTCGCGCCAGCTCAACGAGCTGATGGAGGCCTGCGCGGCCCTGCGGGCCGAGCTGGAACGGCACCAGGGCTGAACCCGGGGATGTGGGCGGGACGCGCCGGACCGCTCGCCGCGCATCGCCCCGCTCTCCTGAATTTACCTAATTGGCGGTGCCGCCGCCCGCCGCACGCGCCAGGGCGATGCTGGAGAAAACCCGCTCGGCGGTGCACTCCGGGTCGTCATAGGCCACCTCGACCGGCCCCATACCGTCGCTCCCGTAGGTTCCGAGCCAGCGCAGCCCGTAGGCCCGGCGGTCGCGGGCCATGGTTTCCTCGTTGCTCTTGCGCACCTCTTCCTCGGGATCCATGTAATGCTCGACATAGGCTCCCGGGCAATCGACGATCTCATACCCCGCCTGCCACATCTTCAGGCAGAGGTCGCTGTCCGCCTTGTAGAACAGGTAGCGGTCCTCATCCACCCAGCCCACCTGTTCCATGGCGGATCGCAGGAACAGCCCGTGATTGACCATCAGCTTTCCGCCGAGCGTCTTCTGCACGTAGTAATTCGTCTCCGCCGGCCAGTTGCGGAAGTAGAACGCGCCACCGCCGATCCTGCGCCCTTCGGCCTCCAGCGCCACGACGTGCCGCAGTCCGAGATTGACGGCGTCCGGCAGCAACACGCAGTCGTCGCTCAGCATCAGGATGTACTTGCCTTGCGCCGCCTTGAACCCGAGGTTCATGAAATAGCCCCAGCTGCGCCGCTCGACCTCCCGGCCCCTGAACTCACCGCGGTTATGCTGGACGATGGTGATGATGTCCTTCTGCGCGATCAGCCACTCCACACTCCCGTCGCTGGAGCCCCCGTCGATGACGATGATCTCGAACGGCGTCTCGACGCCGCTGCGTCTGATCGATTCGATGGTAGAGGGCAGAATCTGCTTGCGGTTGTAGCTGCCGATCACGAAAGAAATGACCGCGGCATTCTTTCGCACGGGCGCAGGGGAGACGGCGCCGCCCGCGGCGGCCAATGCCGCCCGGCCCAACCCATGGCCTTGAACCAAGGTGAAAAATGATCTCACGACGCTCTTGAGTGGATTTCGCATTGGCCCGCGGACACGCTCGTGGAAGGAATTCACCCAGACGCATTGCGACGATTTGGATATTCCGTATGCCACTCCCCAAGGGTGAATTCAAGGCGCACGTTCCGGGCCGGCCCGGAAGAGCGATCCACCGGCGGTGGTGCTGCCGGCCGGTTCCGGCGCCTGGGCATGGTTCTTGGGGCCCCGGCTGTTGTCCTCCCGAGGGGCTTGTGTTATCGCTTCCCGGCGATCCCCCGGGGGCCACCGTTCCAGCGCCCCCGTCATCACGCGGTCTTGAGCCCATGATCACGGACATTGAATCGCTGATTGCGCGCAACAGGGCCCGGTGGGAGGAGGCCCGGGAGGAGGCGGAAAACGGCCCGGCGATCCTGATCGCCACCACGGTGACCGGTTTCTCCCATGTCGCGCTGCTGGAAGCCGTTCTCGCCGTGGCGCTCACGCTGCGCGGCGCGCGGGTCCACATGCTGGCCTGCGACCGGGCGCTGCCCGCCTGCCTGAAGGCGGAATCCCATTCCGTTCCCGATCCCGCCGCGATCGCCGATTACGCCATCAAGGACCTGATCTGCGGGCCCTGCGTGGCCCTCGGCCGGCAGCTGTTCGATCCCCTGGGGCTTCCCGTGTCCCGCCTCGGCAGCCTTATCACGGCCGAGGAATCCCGGGCGGCGGAGGAGATCAGCCGGGCGATCCCCGCCGAGGGTCTTCCCGCCTATCGCCATGACGGCATCGCCGTCGGCGAGCACGCCTATGCCGGAGCGCTGCGCTATTTCGGGCGCGGCGACATCGCAGGCCAGGCGGCGGGGGAGGTGGTGGTCCGGCGCTACCTGGAGGCGTCCCTGCGCACCGTCTTCGCCGTCCGCCGCCTGCTCGCCGAGAACGATTTCCATTCCGCCTGCTTCCATCACGGCATCTACGTGCCGCAAGGCCTGATCGGCGAGGTCTGCCGCGCCGCGGGCCTGCCGCTCAGCAACTGGAACCCGAGCTACCGCCAGAACACCTTCATCTTCTCCCACGGGGATACCTATCACCACACGCTCCTGGAGGAGCCGGTGGAGTCCTGGAAGGGCATGGACTGGTCCGAGGAGCGGGAGCGGAACATCATGGACTATCTCGCGACCCGCCGTGTCGGGACGCGGGACTGGATCTGGTTTCATGAAAAGCCCGACGAGGATTTCAAGGCCTTCGCCGCGCGCCAGGGGCTCGACCTCGCGAAGCCCATTGTCGGGCTGCTGACCAACGTCATCTGGGATGCGCAGCTGCATTACCGCGCCAATGCGTTTGCCAACATCGTCGAGTGGGTGATCCGGACCATCGCCTATTTCCGCGACCGCCCCGACCTGCAGCTCCTGATCCGCATCCACCCGGCCGAGATCAGGGGCACGGCGCCCTCGCATCAGCCCATGATGGGCGAGATCGAAAAGGCGTTTGCGGAGCTCCCCGAGAACGTCTTCGTCATCCCGCCGGAAAGCCCGGTCAGCACCTACGCGGCGATGGAGCATTGCGACAGCGTGCTGATCTACGGCACCAAGATGGGCGTCGAGCTCACCAGCATCGGCATCCCCGTGATCTGCGCCGGAGAAGCCTGGATCCGCAACAAGGGCCTGTCCCTGGACGCCTCCACGGCGGAGGAGTATTTCCGGCATTTGGACGCGCTGCCGATGAACGCGCGCCTGAATGCGGACACCACCCGGGAAGCGCGCAAATACGCCTACCACTTCTTCTTCCGGCGCATGGTACCGCTCCCGTTCCTGGTCCCGGGAAAGAAGATCTACGATCTCGACCTCGAGTCCATCGGGGATCTCGTGCCAGGCCGCTTGCCGGGGCTCGACGTGATCTGCGAGGGCATCCTCGAGGGAACGCCCTACATCTACCCGGCGGAGAAGATCGGCCTGCACGACCGCTGACCGGCGCCGCGGCACGGATCATGCCGCTTCAGAGGATGAACAGCGGCCCGATCCATTTCTTCGCGTAGCGCACGACCGACCCGCCGAAGGGTTCGCAGTGGGCGATGAGCCGGTCGAAGGCTTCGCGATCGCCGCGGAACATCCCACGCGCGCCCGCGAGCGTGCGCTCGGCGAGCCGGCCTTCGAGGCTCGCGTCTTTAGGATCGCCGAGACCGGCCAGCACTTCGGGCAGGATCGCCGCCGGGTCGTGGCGCTCGAAGCGGTAGGTCTCGCGGGCACGCGCGGCCACCTCGAGGAAGCGCCGCGCGCAGGCCCGGACGTGATCCGCCTGGGCCCGGGCGGCTTCCTCCGGGTCCGGCAGCGGAGGCGGAGCGGCCCAGGCCGCCTCCATCGCGTGGGCCAGCGCCTCCGGGTCATGGGGATCGAAAAAGCGGGCCATCGGCGGGTTTTGTTCGCGGTGGACCGGGATGTCGGAAAGCAGCGCGGCCCGGCCAAGCGCCCTGGCCTCCTCGACCACCGTGCTCCAGCCCTCGAACAGGCTCGGCTGCACGATCGCCGCGGCGCGACGCATGAGCGCAAGCTGCTCCGCGCGGTCAAGGGCGCCCAAGATGAACACCCGGCGGCCGATCCCCCGTTCGGCGATCAACGCCTTCAACTCGCCGAAATGGCCGGGCCAGCGCGGATCCTCGGTCTCGCCGGTGAAGACGCAGGCGATATCGGGCGCACGCACCCGGGCAAGCGCCTCGAACACGAGCGCGTGGTTCTTGTGCTTCCAGAACTGGTTGGCGATGAGGAAGAAACGCTCGGGCAGCCGGCGGCGGCGGCGCAGATCTTCGAATACGGCCGCATCCTCTTCGGCGTCCACGGCGCCAATCATCGCGGGGAACGGCAGGACGAGGGCATCGACCGTCTCCCCCACCACGCGCCGGGTATCGGCGAGCGCCATGCGGCTCGAGGTCACCAGGCACGGCGACCGCATCGCCAGGATGCCGTATTGCAGCCTGCGGCGGGCGAGCTCCAGATCGTCGAACATCTCCGGCAGGTACTGGCACTGCCAGTCGGGGATCCAGCCCGCCCAGGGGGCGCCGAAGGGGGCCTCGAAAATCTGGGTCGCGGGATAGACCAGGTCGAGATCGAGCTCGTGCGCCCGGGCGAAGGGATGAACGCCTTCGACCAGCCCGGCGAAATCCTTCGCCAGGGCTTCGCCGCGATCGTCGAACGGCAGCAGGTAGACCCGGGGCCGTTCCCCCGCGGACAGCGAGTTGAGCGCCCTCGTCCAGTTGGCGACATAGTTCACGCCGCCGCGCCACAGAGGATTGGAAAGCACGCGAAGGCCGACCGACCTGCGGTTCGCCGCCGCCGCGCCGCGTTCGGTTCCGGCTGCGCCCTCAGCCATCGGCGCCCCGCGATGGCGCGGCGCGGCGTGCCGGTAAGTCATGGTTGTCGGTCACCGGGCACTCTTTCCCCCCACCCAAAGGCGGCACAGCCCCGCGATGGTCCGCGGGCATCGGGCTCGTCCGTGAGCACGAGGTTTTAAACCAAGACATCGGTGGGGCCAAACGCTAATCTTTTCGCGAATCGACGCGGCCCCGCGGGGGCGCGCCGCGAGGAAGCACGACCCCCGAAATGAGCACCGTCGCCTCCAGGCTCAAGACTCTCCTTAGGATTAAGGTCCAGGCCCTCAAGGCCGGAGAACCGTCGAAACGGGCGCCGCAGCCGGCGCGAGGCAGGATGAGCAACGGCACGGCTCTCATCGATGCGCTCAGGCGGCTTTCCCATCACCGCCTCGCGGTCGATCACATGATCAGCCTTGGCGCGGGGTCCGGCGCCAATTCCGTCATCATTCGCGACCGCTTCTATCCCGGTGCGTCGCTTATCATGGTTGAGGCCCAGGCGGACCATGAGCCCGCGCTCATCGAGGCCTGCGGGCGAAGCGGCGGGGACAGCCGCTACGTCATTTGCGCGGCAAGCGCGGAGGACGGCGAGGTTCGGTTCCAAAATTCCTCCCTCACCGGAGGCGCGGTGGTGCGCGGGGATTCCGGGGACACCATCAGTGTCCCCGCACGGTTCGTCGACAGCCTGGCGCGCGAATACGGGCTGAGCGGACAATGCTTCCTCAAGTTCGACACCCACGGCGTGGAGCTCGACATCCTTGCGGGGGCGCGGGATACGATTGCGCGCACGTCGCTGATCATGATGGAGGTCTACAATTTCAAGCTCAACTTCGTCGATCACCGCAACCTGACCTTCGATGAGATGTGCGGCCATCTCAGGGGGAAGGGTTTCCGTTGCGTGGACCTCTGCGATCCCCTGTTCCGTCCCAACGACCATGCCTTCTGGCAGGCCCAGATGTTCTTCATCCGCGCCGATCATCCGCTGTTCCGGTCCAACAGCTACAGCGCGCCGCCGCCATTCGCGTCCTGAGACGCTCCGTCAAACCCGGCGAACGCCGGGCCCCTGCCGAATAGAATGAAGACATCGCGGCGGCCAGCGGCTAGACTCCGCGCGGTGAGAAGCGGCCCCTTTGGGGCGTGCCGCGAGGGAGCCCAACCCCGGAAATGAGCGCCGCCAGTTCCAAGCTCAGGAGCCTGCTGATGGGCCAGGACGCGCGGAGCAAGGGCGAATCCCCCTCCGCCCCCGGCGGGAAGGCGGCCTATCCGGTCCCCCATTACAATGTCGAGGTCAGCGCCGTTCCGGCCCTAAACCACCCGGTCGCCCCGGGAGCGACGGACTGGTATCCCGGGCCGATGATCGGCGCGGTGGCGCTCGGCCGGGAGATCGCCGCCAGCGGGGCCGGCAACGTCGGCAAGGCGCTCGCGCTCCTGGAAAGGCTCGAGAAGGACGATTATTCCCTCTTCATGATCGACTACTACCGCGACGGGCTCGCGCGTTTCGGCGAGGCCTGGGGCTATGCGGACCTCATTACCGTCCTGATCGGCCTTGCACCGGTGATCCGGCCGAGAGCCTATCTCGAGGTCGGCGTGCGCCGGGGACGCAGCGTCGCCGCGCTCGCCTCGGAGGTGCCCGCCTGCGACGTCGTCATGTTCGACATGTGGCAGGAGAACTATGCCGGGATGGACAACCCGGGCCCGGAGCTGGTCGCGACGGAGCTCACCAAGGTGGGACACACGGGCCGGACCGAGTTCATCAATGGCGATTCCCACGCGACCCTGCCCGAATATTTCCGCCGCAACCCCGAGGCCTGCTTCGACATCATCTCCGTGGACGGCGACCATTCGGACGAGGGTGCGGCCCGCGATCTCGCGGACGTGCTTCCCCATCTCGCCATCGGCGGCGCCATCGTCTTCGACGATGTCTGCCACCCGAAGCTGCCCAGCCTACGCCAGGTCTGGGACCGCATGGTGGCCGGCGACCGCCGCTTCAGCACCTGGGTCTATGACGACGTCGGCTACGGCGTCGCGTTCGCCATCCGCAAATTCTGAACCGACGCGCGGGGTTTAGCCGCGCTTGTCGATGAGATCGGCCAGCAGGCCGATTGCGGCGATGATGATGCCGGTCAGCAGCAACAGGAGATCGACGGTCGTCAGGTTGTGATGGACGACCGTGTTGTAGCACCCTCGCACCAGTCCCGCGAGCAGCAGCGCGAGGCTCACTGGTCCGAAGATCTTAAGCGGCCGATAATACATGATGGTGCGGATGATCAGGGCGAAGAAGTTGAGCGTGTCGCGGATCGGACGAATCTTCGAGTTGCCCACGCGCTTGAAATAGTTGATGGGAACGAAATGCACGAGGTAGTCGTTGCTCATCATCGCCAACGTGATGGTGGTGGTGAAGGAGAATCCGGTGGGATAGAGACGGTAGAACTGCATGGCAATATCCTTACGGAAGACCCGCAGCCCCGAGTTCAAATCGGGAATCTCGTCCTTTATCAGGTAGCTCGCCAAATGGCGCAGGATCCATTTGGGAAACCGCCGCAGCCAGGAAATCTCCACCACCTCGCCGACCCGCGCACCCACCACCATGTCGTAATCCTTGAGGTCCGCAAGCAGCCTGGGAATCTCCTCGCTCGGATAGGTGCCGTCGGCGTCGGTGATCGCGATGACGTCATAAGCGGCGTGGCGCAGCCCGGTCTTGAGCGCGGCGCCGTAGCCCTTGTTGGCGGTATGCCGCAGCAGCGTCACCTTCGGGCCACCGACGCGCGCCGCGGTGTCGTCGGTCGAGCCGTCATCGATCACGAGAATCTCGTACTCGTAGGACGTCGCATCCATGATCTCGCGGATGCAGTCGAGACTGGGAGCAATGGAATCGACCTCGTTATAGGCGGGGACGATAATGCTCACGGAGCGAGGCGCCGGGCCGGCGCGCAGCGATGTGTCTACCGTCATCGAAATTCCCCCTCGACGATGCCGAGCCAGAACTCCCGGACCCATTCGAATCCGAGCCGCTGTTCGGGATCAGTGAACCGTTCGTCGCGATAGATAACAGCCCCGGGCTTCACCTCAAGGCTTTTCTCGACATCGAGGGCGGCGGATTGCAGCCGCGGCTCGGCCACATAGAAATACGTGGGGCCCCGGCCTTCGATCAGTTCCGAGCGCAGGAGAAGCGTCGCGGCCTTGCCCCGCAACCGCGCCGCCGGTATTTCCACGTGCCGGATGCCGGCCCCGCCGATGCGGCCGGAATGAACGATCCGGGTGCCGTCTTCGGCGGCAAGTTCCACATCGTACCGAACCCCGGCGTCCCGGCCGCGAAGCAGAAGACTCATCTTCAGCGCGTCCGCGCCGCCGGGCACGGTGAAGCCGGCCAGGCGGGTCTCCACCGGGCCGGGGCCGCCGTGGGCATTGTAGACGCCCCGCAACACGCGGCCGCGCGAGAAGAACGTCGCCAACCGCGGCGCGTGCTCCCCGCTCGCCTCGGCAGGGAGCCGGGCCTGATCCATCACCAGGAACAGCCTGTCCTGGGGCACGCGCAGCCACATCGGTGCCGGGCGGAAGCCCGCCGCGCGGTAGCCGAAAGGCGCGAGCTCCCGGGTGGCGGCCTCATCGGCCGCCGCCTCGCGCGCCGCCCGGTCGGCTGGGCCGAGCCGCCGGTAGCCCTGGTTGAAGACGATGGCGTCGGGCAGCGGCTGGTTCCGGGCGCGGCGGGCCTCGAGCCATGGGCCGAGGGCCTTGCGGCCCGGGAACTCCATGGATGCGACATTGGTGTAGAACATCACCGTGTCCTGGTTCTCCACGGCATAGGAACGGATGGTTTCGCGCTGGAGATCGAGCATCTGGCCGGTCCGGGAATTAGCGAGATGATAGGAGCTCAGGCCATGAAGAGCGGAGAGGATGGGGAGCGACCAGCCGATCAGAATGATACCAAGGGCTGAGGCCGCCCCCATCCCGAGGGCGCGCGGCGGAAGCTCGATCGCCGCCGCGAACACGGCACCGAACATCAACGCCATCACCGGCCAAAAGAAATAGAGGGTCCAGATATGGCCGATGGTGTTGTGCGGCACCAGGGCCAGATAGATCATCCCCGGGCAGGCGAGGATGGCGGGCAGGACAATGTCCCAGCGCGTCAAGCCGCGCCGCCAGCCGCGCCAGGCGACGAGGGCGGCCCACAAGACGACGAGGAAAGCGCCCAGCCTGGTGAAGTGCAGCACGAACCGCCGTCCGAGCACGTCGAGGTAGCTCGAGAGGTCGAAGATGGACCTGTCCACCTCGACCTTGCCGGCGATGTAGCTCCTCCAGCGGATCAGGGCCGCATCGAAGAAGCCGGCGAGAGAACTCGCCCCGGCGACGACGCCCGCGGAATAGATCATGTAGGCGACCGTCACCGCGGCGGAGACCGCGCCCGCAGCCGTCAGTACCGTGAGCTTGCGGCGGTCCACGAGCGCGTAGATGCCAAGCGGCACGTAGATGAAGGAAAAATGCCAGTCGAACAGGGGGCCTATGACCGCCGCCAGGAAAAGCCACGCACGGTTCCATCCCTTGGGCGCGCCATCCTCGCGGAAGAAATAGAAGGTGAGGACGATCATGAAGCTGAGCGCCTCCATGGACATCGAAAACATGCGCTCGAAATAGGCGGTCGATGGTGCCGCGGCCCAGAGCAACAGGGCCCCGAGGGCGGTATTGCGGCCGAGGCGCTCGAAAGCCAGCCGGCAGAGAAAGACGCCGCCCAGCACACCGCCCACGATGAGGTTGAACGACCGGTAGGCCCATTCCCGCGGACCGAACAGATCGAACAGCACGGCGAAGGAAAGATGCGTCAACGGTGGATGATTGACGAAATAGGTGTAGGCCCCGGTGTGCACGTCGTACCAGCGCAGCGGGAGGAAGCCGACACGCTCCATGCCCGCCGCGCCCATCGCCTTGGCGAACCCCACGACGAACCCCGTGTCCTGCCAGGTCACGAATGGGAAATCCACGTGATGAAAGCGCAGTGCCAGGCCCAGAGCCAGGATGAGACCGGCCGGCAGCAAGACCTGATAAGCGGTGCGGCTAGTCAACCAGAGCCCCCTCCCGGTCATGTTCTTCGTCGCGCCCTTGTGTACGCGTGCGCCGCCCTCGGAAGAGTCCCGGGACGCAGACAAGGATAGACTAGAGGCGTGGAGAGGTGAAATTTCTAGCGCCCCAGGCGATGGTGCCGAGGATGGCGCTCATGCCATAGAACGCGACGAACCAGAGCAGCGAGAAACCGATCGCCACCGGTGACGGGACGCCGTGCAGGCCGAGATAGGCGACGATCGCGCCGTCCCGCGTGCCGATGCCGGATATGGAGAGCGGAACCATCGCCACCAGCGTGCCGAGAGAGATGGCGTAGGTCGTCGCGAGCGGCGTCGCCTCCATCCCCAAGGACTTGGCGATGATGAAGCATTCCAGGTAGAACAGCGCGAAGGCCGCCACCGTCGCCGACAGGGCCAGGACGAAGATCGCGGGACGGATCTGTCGAAACCCCCGGTTGGTTTCCGCAAGCAGTTCAGCGACCTTGAGGCCGATCCGAGCGCCCGGCAGGATGCGTGCCACCAAGAGGCGCAGCCGGTCGACCGAGGGCTTGTGCAGGATGAGGCCGAGCCCCAGGGCCATGACCGCCACCAGGCCGGCCACCGCCGTCCAGGCGGATCCCGCGTCCGCCGGGCCGAAGGAAACGAGCGCGAGCACGCCGAAGGGCAGGACCACCAGGAAATCGAACAAGCGGTCGACTAGCACCATGGGCATGCCCCGCACCAGCGGCACACCGCAGTCGTGTTTCAGGAAGACGGCGCGGGTCAGCTCGCCGACCCGGCCTGGGGTGGCAAGGCCGATCAGGATGCCGATGAGGTACCCCTGACCGGCGGGGACGAAGCCGTAGCTCACGCCGAGGGCGCGCAGCAGGATCTGCCACCGCCAGATCCTGAGAACGATGGTCGGGAAATAGAGGGCGGTGGCGGCCACGAACAGCCACAGATCCGTACCGGAGATGACCGCCGCGATCTTCTCCGGCCCAAGATGCCACAGAAGCCAGGCCAGCAGGACGATGCCGATCCAGGACAGCCACCGCCGCCGTCTCCAGGCCGGGCCTGTCTTCGACTCATCGGTCATTTCTACTGTCCGGCGATGGCCGCCGGATCACCCGACCGGGACCTTGCGCGCCCTCACCTGCCAATGAAGCGCGAGACGGTGGATCAACGGAAGCCGTTCCAGGACATTGTCGGCGACGATCATGGCGCGGGTGAGGAAATTGGCGCCCGGCAGGTGGCCGAGGATGTTGAGCTTGTCGGGAAATCCGGCAAGGGTATAGGCCAAGAAACCGAATCCCCTGGAATATTCGATGTCGAACCCGAGCTCGCCGAGCATCGGCTCGATCTCCCCCCGCAGGAACCCCTCGTCCTCCTCCTCGAACTCGTCGCTCGCGAGGTACATCCATTTGCGGGCGATCCGGTTGACGATCGAATCGTTCGACGGCTCCGAAAAGACGAGCAACCCGCCGGGCTTCAGAACCCGGCGGATCTCCTCGAAGGCGCTCCGGATATCGGGGAGATGGTGCACCGAGCCGCGGCAGAACACCGCGTCGAAGACGCCGTCGGCGGTGGGGATGCGGGTGCCGTCGGCGCAGACCCGCATCACCGCGACATCGCGGTTGTCGGCGGCCAGCATCTCGAAGCTGAGGTCGAGCCCCACCACGCGGTAGCCCTGGCCCACCAGATCGCCATAGAGCACCCCCGTGCCGCAGCCGTAGTCGAGCACCAGCGCGCCCGCGTCGAGGCCGCCGACGCGGATCATGCGCCGGTTCCAGTGGCTCTGGAAAATGCGTGAGAATTCAGGCTTGTAACGCTTCTCGGTGTAGACCCGCGCGAGGCGCTTGTGAAGCTCGATTTCCTGGCGCAGATATCCCTCGTGACGGTCGCTCATCAGACCCGCTTGGGCGCCGGCGTGCGCGATATCCCCCCGACCGCGGCCGGTGTCGCACGTTCGCGCTTGCCGCGCGCCAGAAGCGCGAGCTGGTCACGGATGATCAACGCGATCGCCATCGCCGAACGCGGCCTCAGGCATTCACGCAGGATGTGGAGGAGAATCCGGGGACGTAGGTAGAAACGGCGGGTCGCGCGGCGGACGCCGGCCTTGATCTCCTCCGCCGTCAGGTCGGGGTAATCGACCACCGCCGAGGCATTCTGGTCGAAGTCCTCGTACTGGTCGACCTTGATGTAGTTCTTTTCGGTGACGTATTTGTGGAATTCCGTCCCCGGATAGGGCGCGCCGATATCGAACTTGGCGATGGTCAGCGGCAGCGAGGTCGCGAAATCGATGGTTTCCTCGATCGTCTCCTTGGTCTCGCCGGGAAAGCCGATGACGAAATAGCCCCACACCTGGATGCCGGCACGGTGGATGCGCTCGACAATGTCACGCACCAGGGCGGTCGTGGTCTGCTTCTTGATGTTCCGGAGGATCTGATCGTTGCCCGATTCGATGCCGATGGCCATCATCCAGCAGCCCGCGGCCTTCATCTTCTCGATCAGGTCTTCCTTGCCCTCGAGCGCCTTTGCGTGGGTGTTGCACGCCCAGCGGACCGGCGATCCCGCCGCGATCAACGCATCACAGAGCTCGTGCACCATCTTGCCGCCGACCGTGAAAGTATCGGCGTGGAACAGGATGTTTTCGACGCCCAGCTTATGGAGGCGCAGCGCCTCCTCGGCGAGCGACCTCCCCGATCGGGTGCGGTACTTCCACTGGTACATGATTCCCTGGCGGCAGAAGGTGCAGCGGTAGGGGCAGCCGCGGCTCGTCTCGATGAAGGTGTAATTGCCGAGGAAGGGCGCCCAATAGCGCTGGAGCGGCAAGAGATCGTGCCGCGCCGGGGGAAGCAGATCGAGATCGTCGATGAACGGGCGCTGATCCGTGACGATGGCGGTGGAACTCGCGGCCGGATCGATGCGCCGAGGGATGAAGGCGATACCCGCCACGCGGGCGAGGCGATCGACCGTGACCTCTTCCCCCGACAGATGGACCTGAAGCAGCTCGCGCAGGGATTCCTCCGCCTCATGGCGGATCACGAAATCGACGCCCTCGGCCTCGGCCAGCGAGCGTTCGGGCGAATCGGTGATATGCGGGCCCATGCCCACCGTCACCGCGCCGGAGACCTGCTTGGCGAGGCGCAGCGCCGAAACATCGTTGCTGTAGGTGACCGAAATCAGGTTGCTGAAACAGAAGCGGGGGCGGGTGTTGCGGAGGATCTGCTCATAGTCCTCCCAGTCGAGCCCGAGGGCGATGCAGTCCACGATCTCGGCCGAAAGCCCTTCCTGCTCCGCCGTGGCGGCGAGAATGGCGAGATTGGTCTGCGGCCAGATCATGCGTTCCCACGACGAACGGCCATGGCGGTTGATGTCGCGGATGTAGATGAAGCGGTCCGGTGACGGCGGATTGACGAACAGGACGTCCACGGGCTCCTGAAATCGTCCCTCCAGATCCTTGGTCCTGCTGCCGGGAGTCGCCATGCGGCCCAATCCTGACTAATTTGTGAAGGATTTCCGCAATCTAGGGCATTGCGACCGGGGATTCAACTTCCTCTGCCTCGCGGTGCGGCTTCTCCCCCGGGATCGCGCATCTTCGTTGCGTTTCCGGGGGTTGCAGCCGCCGAACCCGACCCGGGTGCGGCGTTCCTCCTTTGAGCGAAGGCGCCCGGAGGCTGCTCCCGCCCCTGGCCCGGCCGGGCCAGGCCCCTCCTCCCCGGCTTTAACCCTAACGCCTTGAATTGCTTGACTATCGCTGGTTGTCGGTCAAACTCCGGATCAATCAAAAAAAGTAAGAATCATATCCGGGAAGAGCGGCAGCATGGCCAGACCACGCACCGATACTGCGATAGACCCGTCGGTGGGACGGACCGTGGGCGGCCATATCCAGCCGCCTCTTCCCGATCCACATGCCATGGAAGCGGCTGCTACCGCCGCGTCGGCCGATGGAATTGAAGCGGGCCCAGATGGAACGGCCCAAGGAGGCGAGGAAGCCAAGAACGCGGCGGCATGGGTGCGGCCCGAGCCCGGCGACCCCGCCGGTCCCGGCGCCGACGCCCCTGCCGACCCGGCCGGAGCACAGGTCGACCTGGAATCTGCACCCGACCCGCCCACGGCGAGCGAAGCGGAGCACACCGCCGCGGCCCATTCAGGCGCCCGAGCGCCCGACACCTCGAACGCGTTCACGGGGGATGCCTCCGATGCCTTGCCCAGCCTGTCCGAAGCGTTCGATACCTGGCTCCCCGATTCCTTCGCCCGGGCGGACCGGGACCATTTGGGGCCACGCAACGACTATACCGAGGCTGCGAGGCATGCGAACCGGGCCGCGACCCATGGAGGATCGGGGGAAAACACACCGTCTGAGGGCATGCCCTCGGCCAGTGTCCCCGCTAACGTTGCCTCCTACGTCCTTTCGGGCGAGAGCTGGGATCCCATACCATCCGCCCCGGCCGACGCACCGCGGCTTCTGACCTGGAGCTTGGTGGACAGTGGAATTGCCTTCGCCGATTGGATGACCTTCATCCCTTCCGACACGGTGAGTCTCCAAAGTTTTCTTTACGGCAATTTTCTGAATGATCTTTACGCCGCTTTCGACCAGTGGGAGGCGGCCGCGAATATCCGCTTTCTCCAGGTTAACGACGGCGGCGGCGTTATTGGCGAAGACATGGTCGCCGACATCCGCGTGACGGGATACACGGACGAGGAAAACGGCGTCGCCGCCGCCGCGTTCCTGCCCGTGGCGAATGATCCGGCCGCCGGCGATATGACCTTCGATTCCGCGGAAGGCAACTGGTGGAATTCGGCGAATTTCTTCCAGGTGGCGATGCACGAGATCGGCCATGCCATAGGCCTGGAACATTCCTCCGATGGCATCGCCGTGATGAACGCCCAATTCAACGGGAATCCTCACAGTGAACTGCAGCCCGACGACATCGCCGGCGCCCAGGCGATCTACGGCACCCCCAATCCCAGCGAGCAGTTGATCTATGAACTGCCGGGGAGTGTTCTGGATCTGAACATTGTCGACCAGGTGGGCCTCGGCGCGGAGCTGACGGTGACCGGCAATGGTCTCAATAATACGATTTCCGGCTCCGCCTTCGTGGAGGTCCTGCTGGGCGAAGGAGGCAACGATTCGCTTGGCGGCGGCGGCGGCAACGATACCCTCGATGGTGGTCTTGGCACCGACACCCTTTCCGGCGGGCCCGGCGATGACACCTACCGGATCACCGCCGATGCCAACGACACCATCGTCGAAAACGTTGGGCAAGGCACCGACACCATCCTTAGTGCCTTCAACTTCACGATATCCGATCACGTCGAAAACCTGACCCTGACCGGGTCGGGGGATCACCCTCATTCCCCGGCTAAGGCTCAGCGGGGGAGAGGAAGCGGGGGTTTGTCTGCGCTGGTGAGGATGCCGCGAGGTTTCGCGGCGGTTTTTGGGGCGGGCCGGTGGTCGGGGTGCCGGTTGGCGGGT
>Ga0326597_10002398_pt1 | contig 27988 bp, 21 predicted proteins | sample RVTome_12_FD_203789 | JGI IMG/M metagenome (GOLD analysis project Ga0326597, IMG submission 203789) | Soil microbial communities from uranium-contaminated site in the Upper Colorado River Basin, Wyoming, United States - RVT100D185 | ecosystem: Environmental > Terrestrial > Soil > Contaminated >... | reverse complement strand
ATATTCTACTTATTTTTACCCTACGCCCAAGATCGTTACCTGAGTAGCGTTGCTCAAAAAAATCAATTATCAAAATCTGAGTATTTGCGCCAATTAATTCACCAAGACCAAAATTCCCGCCTCTAGCCAAACAGCCATTTTTGGCTTTATACTGGTGACATATGTTTAGTTGGCTCTCTACCAAAAACAAAACTCAAGTGGTGATTTCCCCCAGCATTGTCGTTTTTGCCGTCGCTTTTCTGGGGTTTACTTATTTTCTCTATGTAATTCGTGGTATTTTAATGCTGTTATTTTTAGCCTTTATTCTGATGGTAGCCTTAAATCCTGCCGTCAATCGCTTCCAAAAACACCTACGCCTGCCCTTGGGATTAAGTATCGCCTTGGTTTACCTGTTGTTTTTTTTACTGATCATCGCCGCCACTGCTTTGGTCTTACCACCACTGGCTTCAGAAATAGTTCGGCTGGTCAAAACGATTGACCTACCTTACCTGCAAGAACAATTCGGGAGTGTTTTCCAGGTTTCTAATTTTGAGTTGGGTAGCTTGGTTGGCCAATTTACCAGTTCCATTAACTTTTTGGTGGGAGCTATCACTAGTACTTTTACTGGTATTTTCACTTTTATTACTTTACTGATTATGGCTGTCTTCCTAACCTTAGACCGAAATGAACTTTATAAAAAAATTGCTTGGTTTACCGGTGAGGCCAAACATCACCGCCTGGCAGAAAAATTCGTCAATGATCTGGAGGTACAACTCGGTGGCTGGGTACGTGGTCAAACTATTTTGATGGTTTCAATTGCCCTGATGACTTATTTTAGTTTGAACTTATTGAAAATTCCTTTTGCTCTACCTTTGGCTATTTTAGCCGGCTTGTTGGAGATTTTACCCAATCTCGGTCCGTTAATTTCCGCGGTGCCAACTGTGATCCTAGCTTACATTACTTTTGGTCCGGCTATGGCTGGAATTGTGATTGCTTTATACATTATTATTCAGCAGTTGGAAAACAACCTGTTGGTCCCTCGGATTATGCGCACCAATGCTCATGTTAATCCTTTGGTTTCTATTTTGGCCATCTTGACAGGCCTGAAAATTGCTGGCGTAACAGGGGGCTTGCTGGCCATTCCACTCTATATTACTTTGCGGGCCATTTTTTCCGCTTGGCGCCAATATTCGCTAAAAACTTCCTAAGTCAACCAAATCAAACTCGTCAGTTATAATTAACCCATGGCAAGCAAGCTGGCTATTTATGCTTTTTCTGGTGACCCAATTACTTTTGGTCATTTGGATGTGATTAAACGAGCGCGCCAGTTGTTCCCCAGAATACTGGTGGCTATCGGCACCAATCCCGATAAAACTTACACCTTTTCTATCAGAGATCGAGTACAACTGGCCAAGCAAGTGCTGGTCAATCTCAAAGGCATAACTGTCAAAGATTTTTCTGGGCTTTTGGTGGATTTTGCCTATGAGCAAAATGCGGCAGTGATTGTTAAGGGCGTGCGTGACGCGCAAGATTTCCAATACGAACAAACCCTCAATAGCGTGGGCCTGAGCCAAAGCCATGGTCTGGAAACCGTCGCGATGTTTGCTAGACCACAGCTAGCCCACATCAGTTCCGGTACCGTCAAAGCTGTGCAAAAAGCTCAAGGATTAGTGCATGACCTAGTCCCATTGCCAGTCAAAGTAGCCCTCGAACAAAAAATCTCTCAACAAACACTGGTGGGCATCACTGGTGAAATTGCCAGTGGTAAAAGTCACTTGGCAGAAAATTTGATTAAGTTGGGTAAGCAGCAGGGGCTAGCGGTGCACAATATTGAACTAGACCAATTAGCTCACCAAGTTCAAAACCAACTCACTCAACCACAATACAAACTAGTACGTCAAAAAATCATCGCTGAGTTTGGCGACCAAGTGCGAACTAAAACGGGGGGAATTGATCGCCAGAGCTTGGGCGAGCTGGTGTTTAACGATCCTCAAAAATTAAACTCACTCAACCAAATTATGTGGAAGCCAGTGTTAGTGCGCTTGCGTCGAGAGCTCAAAGACAAACAAGGCTTAATTCTCGTTAACAGTGCTTTGCTGGCAGAAGCTGATTTGCTCAAAGTCTGTAACAATCGAGTGATCTTAACCGAGGTTGATGCAACCAGTCAAAGAAAGCATTTAAAACAGCGCGGATTTTCCACTGCCCAAATCAAGCGACGGTTGCAATCTCAGTTTTCAGCCGATAAAAAACGCTTGCTCATCGAGCAGGCTTTACAAAAAGATAATTTTGGTACTCTCTGGCAAGTAACAAATCAAGCTAACTTGACCGCTTTTGCTCAAGATCTATTTACTGAAATGTTGGGAAAATAGTCAATCAGTTTAGGGTAGCAATTGTGCCAAGCTGAGGAATCGAACCTCAATCTCATGTTTTTCAGACATGCGCCGTAACCACCTTGGCTAGCTTGGCTTTCATTATCGCGCCGTAATCCCGACTTTAGTCGGGACTAGCTTGGCTCTTACATAACTCGTGGACCCGAGAGGGCTCGAACCTCTGACCTTTCGGATGTAAACCGAACGCTCTAACCAACTGAGCTACGAGTCCATTTCAAGGCCCAGTTCCAATGTGCCCAGGAGAGGAGTTGAACCTCCAAGGATTGCTCCACAGCCACCTCAAGACTGCGCGTCTACCAATTTCGCCACCTGGGCCCAATTTTCTCCGAGCGATGAGCGAGAAACGGGACTCGAACCCGCGACCTTCTCCTTGGCAAGGAGACGCTCTAGCCAACTGAGCTATTCTCGCACTTTGACTTGTTAAAAATACTAGACCACCAATTATATAGCAAGCTACTTGATCAGCAAACCCACGGCACAACTCAGGTCATCACTGGTGCCAGAGGTGGGAGTTGAACCCACACGCCCGCAAGGAGCACTAGTTCCTGAAACTAGCCTGTCTACCAATTCCAGCACTCTGGCAAAACTTAAAAAGTATTATATAACAGTGGTCACTTACCCAGGAGACTGGCTTTGAGCCGAGTAAAAGCGGGAAATTTGCGGCGAAAAGCAAGCATAATCACGTCCACTGCTTCGTCAATTGAGTAATGAGTGGTGTTGAGTGTTAGGTCGTAAGCGTTGCTTTTTTTGGCATCCTTTTTAAAATAAGTTTTGACAAATTCTTCTCGTTCCTTTTGTACTCTGGCGATCACTTCTTTCGCTTTTTCCTCATTGAAACCCTCATATTTCATTGCTCGCTTCACCCGAACGTCGTATGGGGCAACAATATTAACGTGCAAACCTCTGGCAAAAGGAGTAATGAAATTTGCTCCTCGGCCCAAAATTATACAGTTACCTTGATGAGCAAATGTCAGGATTACTCGGCTCAACTCTTTAATATAGCGATTGCCATCTACATATTCCGGATTAAGCACTGAGTGAATAACATCATCCACATAAGTACGACCTTTTTCATCAATTTCTTTAATGATGGCTTTGCGCTTTTTGGTCGATTTGGCAACCTCATCAACGATCGATTCATCTCGCACCCGGAAGTTTAATCTCTCTCCCAGTCGGTGAGCAATAGGCGCTCCACCGCCCCCTGGTTCTCTGGTAACAGTAATAAATGGTTTTTCAAAAAAGTGACCCTCTGGAATGGGTTGAGAAAGTCTGTCTTTTAGTCTAAAAGTGGACATCACTCGATTAATAAACGGATAGTAGTCAATTTGCATGCCAGTTCGTAGTATACATTTTTTTAAGGATTTTTTAATGTTAGTTCGCTTACTTTTTAAAATCTGCTACAACAGCGTCGCGGCTTTGCGAAACCAGAGTAAATGAATGTTATAATGAAAAAATAGCCTCAGTAGCTCAGTGGATTAGAGCGCAGGTCTTCGGAACCTGGCGTCGGGGGTTCGAATCCCTCCTGAGGCACCCTACTATTTTTCTTCTTTCATTTTATAAAGTTGATCATCTGCTGTTTTAAAGATGCCTTCGGCAGTTAACTCCCCATTATTTTTAAATTCGCTGGCTGATGCCATCCCAAAACTGATTCCCAGAGGGGGCGTGTTTTCTAACTTCTGTGAAGCAGACTCGGACTGACGCCGCTCAGTTTGTTCATTATAATTTTTAATTATTTCTGAAATGCGATCAAGAATATTTATTGCAAGCTGACTGTCCCCATGAATCAGTAAAGCAAACTCGTCTCCTCCCCACCGATACGCTCTGTCTCCATTTTGCTCTCTGATATTCTCCTCTAAAATTTTGGCTAAATATTTCAATACTTGGTTGCCCACAAAATGGCCAAAAGTATCATTGACAACTTTAAATCCATTTAAATCAAGCATCACTAAAGTGAAGTCTTCGTGTTGTTTCTGATATTTTTCGACCAATTTTTCTAAATCTTCCTGATATTGTTTACGATTATATAAACCAGTTAGAGCATCTCTGACTAACTCTTCGGTGAGGTTTTTAATGTTACTTTCTTGAGAGTTGATTTGGTTAATTGCTTCGGCCATCAATGCTACTAACTCACGGCTGGCAAATTCGCCCTGTTGGCGATAATAGTCTTTCCATAACTCTCTTAAGCTCTCAAAATTTTCCCCGGCCTTCATTTGCTCCCATAATCGCTCTCCGGCCCAGCGCAAACCAGTCATTAAGTAATGCGCATTTTGTTCATCTCCGTTTTCACGTATTTTGAATTCCAAACTATAAATTGTGTTTAAAAATTCTTGATCTTCCACGGATAACTCATGGTCCGAGGTTGGTTCTTTTGAATTAGGCGGCGCACTTTCGTTTCCCATATATCATCATTTTATACTGAAAAAACTAACGATCATAGGGTGTGGAGCCACAAAATAGAAACCAGGCTCATTCTAGAATTTCCTAGAGAAAGAAAGTACAATACCACTCGTTGATCGGGCCAGTAGCTCAGTTGGTTATCCAGACTAAAGTCGGGATTAAGCAGAGTGTCCTGGTCGGAAAATTAAAATGTAACGGGCCAGTAGCTCAGTTGGTTAGAGCGTCTGCCTCTTAAGCAGAATGTCCTGGGTTCGAGTCCCAGCTGGCTCACTATTTTAGAAATCGAAAGCGAATCGGGAGGGGGCAGCGCTAACTTAGTCACTAATTTCTGATATATATTGCAAGTGAGGAGATCATAAAACTAATCAACATTAAGTGCCAGATTAATTGTGCGCTATAATACGGCCATGAAAATTATCGCTAGCTCATCTAACTTGCCACTGGCCAAAACCATTGCTAAAAGCTTAAAAAACTGATTTCACTTTCTTTGATTTTCTTGCTCTATAAACAGAAACAATAAGTCCTAAAATAATTATCCCAAGTATTACTATCACAAACCTCTCCAGGTTAGTTGAAAAAAGAGAGGCTTCCTGAACCTGAATTGTTAAACTAAATTCTTTTACACCTCCAGTCAAACTTATTTTCTGTTCGCCTTCATAGTTATCATAAGCAATAAGAACTCTGTGATCGCCGGATTCGACATTGAAAAATCGAGCAACACCATTTTCGTCGGTAGTGGCTGTCTGTACCTTTGAGTGAATAGTCACTTTTGCTCCTTTAACTGGGCTATTTTCTTTATCGACTACTTTAATCTTAACCTCGTAGCTTTCCTCCTGAATTTCTTGTTCATTTTCTTTTCCAGCCGGTGTAATTTCTTGTTTGACGACATCTGTTTCTAGATTGTGGCCAGTTAGTAGTGTTTGAATAATGTTGGTTTGATCAGAATTTAAACTCAAGTAAAAATCAGGTTGTTTATGGGTATTGCCCGCATCATCCTTGATTGTTAACTGAACTTTATATTTTCCATCAACTAAAGGAAATGGGGTAGTGGCGTAAAATCGCGCGGTTTTTTTATCATTAGCAAAATCAGTAATATCAGAAAGTGGGTAGTCTTTCGATAAATAATCTTTATATTCCTCGCCATCCAATCGCTTTATTGTCAGGGTGATAGTTTTTGGACCAGAAGAAACTTTGTCAAAAGTATCTTTCGTACCATTATTGTTGGTCACCGTTGATCCTTGATATATATCTGTAGCCAAACCAGAAAATGAAGGCGTCCTATTTGTGGTGCTTAAGTTATAGAAAACACCTGAGATAGCGATAGAAACGTCAGCTATTGCTAATTCTGAAATAAATGGCGAAGTTCTGTCAAGCAAAATGTCAGCAGACTGAGAGGTGGAGTTAGACACCAAATCATGCGCCTTAATTGTCCAGGTGTGTTTTCCTTCAGCCAGCTCATTGTTGTCAAGACCTTTGAAGTAAACCCTAATTTCATCATTTGCGGAATCAGAATCATTCTCATTGAAAAATTCAACCCTAACATTATTATCATCCTTCCAAGTATATGAAATAAGTCCATTGCCAGTAGCGGGAACGCCACTGATGAAATAGCTTTTATTTTTCCCTGAGTCAAGAGTGGCTGTATAAGAGGAGACTTCACTTATCACGTCTGTTGCTTTTTTGAAAATTAGTGTTGGTCTGGTATTATCTTTGGTATACCCGGTGGGTGATAAAAGAGAGGGGCTGGTTGGGTTGCTGATATCTGTTCTAAAATCAGACGAAACCTCACTATTGCTTCCGAATGACACCCAAGAACTTTGTCCTACTGAGTTGCTCGATCTTGCTTGCCAATGATATGTTTTTCCCAAACTCAGTCCAGAAACGGTAACGGAACCCGTTACACCAGAGCCAGAGAAAGCTACTGCGTCTCCTGAGTGGGTGACACTATTAGAAAACGCTATTCCAACTTCTCTTACTTCAACTTGGGGCGTGAGCGAATCTGAGGAATTAGATGAAGACATTGTAAATTTAAGCACGACGCTTGTGTTGTCTGTACCTTCACCAACTGCCATACTTGTTGACCCATCCGAATCGTACTGAACTAAAGAAGAGGGTGTAGAGGGCGATACGAATTCATACGCACCTAAGTCGGGCGCACTACCGCTGTAAGTAAGTCCTACGTCGATTCCAGTGTTTATGGCCAAACTTGCGGGTTGAAGAGTGTAGTCATTAGCGCCCAAATCAGTAAATAATGCATCAGTAGTAGTTTGACTATGACTGTCTTGACCGCTCTGAGTTTTCCAGTTTGTGAATGAGTAAGCAATATCGTTCCACTTCCATCGTAAAAAGGTGGGTTGAGGTAAAACATAAAGATTGTAATCTATATCCCATGTTTTGTTTGTGGGGTCGGTAGCGGCGGTTATAGTGATAGGGTATACACCAGTGTCGCCGCCGGCTAGAATATTATTTTTAAGTGTTGTATCATCCGTTCGCGCACCATCAATAAGGAGCGTGTCAAAACCAGTGTAGGCACTGTGATAGGAGGTTATATTATAAATTGTAGTGCGAAGAGAGTTGAGAATTCTGATTCCTTTATTAGTAGATACTCCTCCCTTATGACTTGTAATTCTAAATAAGGTGACGTCATCACCCGTAATGTCAAAGTTTCTTTGGACGTTTCCGTATGCTACCACGTCCTTAATTGTGATATTTCCCTCAAGATAATTACCAGAAATAGAAGTAACCGCTACTCCGTTAGTAGTATTATCATATACCGAGCAATCTTGAATTGTGATTGTTTTTGACCCCGCTGCCCCATCCTCACCCAGTTGTATACCATTCGTTGTATTACTATAAACTGAACAGTTCTTAATTGTAACGTTGTCGGGAAAATCTGTGGCCGGATGGTTGTGCACTGTAATGCCAATGGGGTTGTTATATGATTCAACGCCATCAATCGTAAAACCACTGCCTCCGTCTGCTATTTCTATGCCAGAATGACCGCCTCCCGCGACAGCATTATAATACTTGCCTCCTGAAATAGTGACATTACTGCTATTGTTCCAAATAAGAAGATTATCATTACCAGCCCCACTCATATCGGCATCAATAACTTCTATGTTCGTGCTTGTTTTAAATGATGTAGAAGAACTTAAACCATTCCGGAGATCCAAGTTCTGCAGAGTTATTCCATCTGTCGATTCAGCATAAAAGGCGTAATTGATTGCGTTATTGCCATCGATTATTGGCTTATTGCCACTACCGTAATCAGCGTACGTTACTCCAGATTGACCCGTCAACTGTGTTCCAGTCCATGTTTCGCCTCGTTTAAATAATATTGAATCTCCAGACAAGAAAGACACGCTGTTCACCTTTGTAATCGTTTGCCATGCTTGGTCGGTTGAGGTTCCAGCGTCTGAATCACTCCCTCCTGTTGCGTCCACGTAATAAGTTTCGGCAGAAACCGTTGCTGGAAATACTAAAAAAAGAAGCAAAAAAACTAAAATACCGAATACTTGCTTGAGGTTTAAAAAAATTCTCTTAAAATTTAACACAAACAACTCACTATGTTTATTTTTACTTTTTGTAAAGACGCATATTTTAACTAATAACTTAGTGATAATTTACCAAGTGTCATTATGCTAATTCCTAATATATATTGCAAGCGAGGAGATCATAAAACTAATCAACATTAATTGCCAGATTAATTGTGCGCTATAATACGGCCATGAAAATTATCGCAGGATCATCAAATCCGCAACTGGCCAAAACCATTGCTAAAAACTTAAAAACTCCTCTTGTTGCCTGCGAAATTAGCAAATTTTCCAATGGTGAAAAACGCATTCGTGTTGGTAAAGAGGCCAAACGAGAGCACATTCTACTGGTACAATCATTCTCCGAGCCGGTCGATGAACATATCATCGAAACATTGCTGATTGCCGACGCGTTGGAGAGATTGGGAACACGCAGTGTGGAGCTATTTGTGCCGTGGTTTGGTTATTCCTTTCAGGATAAAGTTTTCCAAGAAGGCGAACCTTTGTCTGCCAAAGTAATTGCCAGAATTGTGGAAAGTACTTGTATTAAGAAAGTTTATTTACTCGATTTGCACAACATCAGCATCCCCGGCTTTTTCTCGATCCCAACTTATCATTTGAGCGGAGTTGATATTTTTGTCGATTACGCTAAAAAAGAGTTTGATTTGACTAATACGATGGTAGTTAGTCCAGACTTTGGTGGCCTAAAGCGGGCCAGAGTGTTTGCCGATGCGTTAAGTTTGGATTTGGCTAGTGTCGAGAAACGCCGCAATTTAAAGACTGGCGAAGTGACGACTACTAAACTTGATGGCGAGGTAAGCGGTAAAATTGTACTGATTTTTGATGATGCTATTCTCTCTGGCGGCACCACCATTGAAGTTTCCAAATTTCTCAAAGAAAAAGGGGCTAAACAAGTTCATTTTTTTGCTACTCACGGGGTGTTTACTGGAAAAGCCCTTGCAGATTTGAGCAAATCAAAGGTAAATAGCGTGGTAGTCAGCAACTCAATTGCTCATAACGAACACCCCAAAAAAATCACCGTACTTGATGTTTCACCAGCCCTAGTGGAAAATCTTTAAAAATTAGCCTATAATAAGCTCTTTCCTCATAAAAAAGGAATCATATGGAACAATCGCAACTGCGAAATATCGCTATTATCGCCCATGTCGACCACGGCAAAACCACGCTCGTGGATGCGATGCTCAAGCAAACTAAGACTTTTGCAGTCCATCAAAAAGAAAATCAGGCTACCACCATCATGGATTCCAATGAGTTGGAACGAGAAAAGGGGGTGACGATTTTGGCCAAAAATACTGCCGTTTTCTGGCATGATTATAAAATTAACATTCTAGATACTCCCGGTCATGCCGACTTTTCCGGCGAAGTTGAGCGGGTTTTGAATATGGCTGACGGTTGTATTTTGCTGGTTGATGCAGCGGAAGGAGTCTTGTCTCAAACCCGCTTTGTCCTGCGTTTGGCTCTCGAACTCGGTCTAGTGCCAATCGTCCTCATTAATAAAGTGGATCGCAAAGATCAACGAGTTAAAGAAGTGGAGAAAGAGATTGGTGATCTATTCTTGGAATTGGCCACCCAAGACTGGCAGTTGAATTTTCCGATTCTTTATGGCCGGGGCATGGAAGGTATTGTTGGTACTCAAATTAGTGAAAACAAAGATTATTCGCAGACAATTACTGACAACACTGATCTAACTCCCTTGTTTGAAACTATCGTCAGCACTATCCCAGCGCCTGCCGATGACGAAACTGGGCCACTGCAACTGCAGGTTAATTCACTGGACTGGGATCAGCATAAAGGTCGGATTGCGATTGGTCGGATTTTCCGAGGTAGTATCAAAAAAAATCAGCCGGTCAGCTTACTTCGCACTAACGGTCAAAGTGAAAAAGCCACGATTGTTTATTTGTTTAACCATTTTGGTTTAGACCGGCGTGAGGTGAATGAGGCTTCAGCCGGTGAAATTGTGGCGGTAGCGGGTCTCACTGACCCTGGCATTGGCGACACCATTGCCGACGCTAATAAACCCGAGGCCCTGCCTGCTATCACCATCACCGAGCCCACTGTCAAAATGCAACTGATTATTAATACCTCGCCTTTCGCTGGTTTGGAAGCGGAGTTTTCTACTGCGCGCCAACTACAAAACCGCTTAAAGCAGGAGTTGGAAATCAATGTTGGCTTGCGACTACTGCCAGGAACTTCCAGTGAAAATATGGTCATCGTTGGTCGGGGAGAGTTACATTTGGCTATTCTCATCGAAACCATGCGTCGAGAGGGTTATGAATTCGCTCTGTCGCGACCAGAAGTAGTCTTAAAAGAAATCGAAGGTAAAACCCAAGAACCCTGGGAGTACGTCACCATTGATGTCAGCCAAGATTACACTGGTATCATTACCACTGGCATGGCTCAACGCAAAGGTATTTTGAAAAACATGCATCAAACCAAAACCGGGGTGCGCTTTGAGTATGAAATCTCAACCGCTAATTTAATTGGATATAGAAGCGACCTTATTTCCAACACCTCTGGTGAGGGAGTAATTCACAATGCTTTTCTGGAATACCGACCGTTATCCGTGCGGGCTGACATTCATCGTGGGGGAGCGATGATTGCTCACGAAACTGGCTCTGTCACCGCTTATGCCCTAGAAAAAGCCCAACAGCGCGGCACCCTTTTCGTGGATCCGGGCGACAAGGTTTATACCGGACAAGTAGTGGGCATCCAGAAACGAGCCGAGGACATGGTGATGAATGTCGTCAAGGGCAAGAAATTAACCAATATGCGCGCCGCTAGTGCTGACGCCATGGTGGTTTTAGCGCCGGCCTGGCGCCCGTCACTAGAGCAGTTTTTAACCATCATTGGTGAAAAAGAAGTCTTGGAAGTTACCCCATTAAGCTTGCGCTTGAGAAGTCTTCAATAAAACAAAACTTTCATATACAATAAGTCGATCGGAAAAATTTTATGAAGATGTCTCAATTGGCCTTTGCGCCACTCAAAAATCCACCGGCCAACGCCGATACTGTTAATCACCGTCTATTAGTTCAGGCGGGTTTTGTCAGACAACTCATGGCCGGAGTTTATATCTACACTCCACTCGGCTTGCGCGTGCTCAACAAAATTCGCAACATCATTCGCGAGGAAATGAATGCCATTGGCGGCCAAGAAATCTTGATGCCCTCGCTTCACCCCAAACAAAACTGGGTGGAAACGGGTGCTTGGAGCGGAGTAGATGTGTTATTCAAATTGAAAAGTCGCACTGGCAAAGAGTACGCCCTGGGTCAAAGTCACGAAGAAATTGTGACTCCACTAGCCAAGGAATTTATTAAAAGCTATAAAGATTTGCCTTTGGCTCTTTACCAAATTCATTGGAAATTTCGCGACGAATTGCGAGCTAAGTCAGGAATTTTACGCGGCCGAGAGTTTGAAATGAAAGATATGTATAGCTTTCAAGAAAATCAAGTAGATTTTGATCGATTTTACGAAGAAGTTAAACAAGCTTACCTGAGAGCATTTGCTAAAGTCGATCTAGTCGCCAAAGTAACTGAAGCTGATGGCGGTGGTTTTTCCGACAAAATTTCTTATGAGTTTATGGTGCTGACTGATGCGGGCGAGGATGATATCTTATTTTGTCCCGATTGCGATTTTTGCGTTAACTGTGAAATTGCCAAACAAAAAACCGGCGACCTATGTCCTCGTTGCAAGAGTGGAAAATTGGCCATGGCTCGAGCTTCAGAAGTCGGCAATGTTTTTGATCTTGGGCAAAAATATTCGCAAGATTTTGATGTTAGTTACACTGATAAAAAGGGGAATAAACAACTACCAATCATGGGCTCTTACGGCTGGGGAACCACCAGAACTATGGGTGTGATTGTGGAAAAGTCTCATGATGAAAAGGGCATTATTTGGCCCGCCAGTGTAGCACCTTTCTCAGTTGTTTTAATTTCTTTGACTGGAACAGAACAACAAGCTGAAAAGCTTTATCAACAATTGACCAAGGCTAATATTGAAGTTTTGTGGGACGACCGAGATGGGTCACCAGGAAGTAAATTTGCGGCGGCTGATTTATTGGGTATTCCAGTGCGCTTGGTTACTTCTGAAAAAACCAATGGGCAAGTGGAGTGGAAAGAACGAACCAAAGACGATACTTTACTACTGAATGCTAATGAAGTCTTAGCCAAGCTTGGGCAATAGCATTTACTCTAAAATATTTTGCCGCAAAAATTGCCCGAAAAAATAGACCTTATAAAGAATTATCTATTCTAGGCTCAAAAAAATTATAGAGGGAACTATCAAGTCTTTTTGACCATAGGTTTTTTCTTAATCACAGCATATATTACTGCATACATCCCGGTGAGGACCCCACTGCAACACTCCCCCCAAGGACGTTGTGGTGGGCGTCTGTTCCGGGTTTTCTTGTATAATATCCCCATGAATATTCGACCACTAATTGTGACTCATCATGCTCCAGACTTGGACGCGATTACTGCTTGCTGGCTTTTGAAAAAATTTGACACCCAACATTTCGCCGACGCTCACGTGGCCTTTGTCAGTCCCGGCAATACTATTAGCCAACAAGAACTTGATGATTTGGCTGAAAAACCAGATGACGTAGTCTATGTTGACACCGGCTTGGGCAAATTTGACCACCATCAACCAGAACGAGCCGTGGAGCGCATTTGTGCCACCAGCTTGGTTTATGATCATTTATTGGAAACCCATCCTGAACTTAAAGAAGACGAGGCATTACAGGCCATTGTTGAACTAACCAACCAAATCGACCATTTTGAAGAAGTGCACTGGCCAGAAGCTCAGTCTCCCCGTCATTTATTCATGATTCAAGAGTTAATTCGTGGCCATGAATATACCGATCCGCACAATGATGATTCACAACTCCACTTTGGCTTCCAGTGTTTGGAAAATGCTTATGCCAGCCTAACCCAACATTTTAAAGCTTTGGAAATTATTCGCCAAAAGGGTTACGAGCTAGAAATTGAGGGTGGAAAAGCCTTGGTTCTGCTCACGCGCAATGATGACACAATTAAAGTCGCCCAAAAACAAGGCTACCTACTAGTGGCACGCAAAGATCCAAAGCTGGGTCATATTCGTATTAAAGTCAGACCAGATGCTCCCTTTAACTTGGATGAGTTGGAAAAGAAAATATTGGCGGCTGACCGAAAAGGCACCTGGTTTTATCACGGCAGTGGCAAAATGTTGCTCAACGGTTCGCTGAAAAATCCCAGCCAAGTGCCCAGTCCCTTAACTTATGAACAATTAATAGTCTTGATTAGAGAAACTTATGGCAAGTAAATCTGATTGTATTTTCTGTCAAATTGTCGCCGGTGAAAGTCCAGCGCAGATAATCTGGGAAGATGAAAAACACCTGGCTTTCCTGTCCATTTTTCCCAACACTGGGGGTTTTACTATTGTGGCTAGCAAGTCACATCATGGCAGTTATGCTTTTGAACAGGACGATCAAGTATTAAGCGAGCTAATTATTGCCACCAAAAAAACAGCTCAAATTCTTGATAGTTTTTATGAGGACGTCGCTCGTTGCGGCCTGTTTTTTGAAGGATATGGCGTCGACCATTTACACAGCAAGTTGTTTCCGATGCATGGTACTGGCGAGCTTGATCATTGGCAAATGATTGAAGATCTGCGGGTTGATGACTTTTTCGAAAAATACCCCGGGTACTTGATTTCCAACAGTTCCCATCGAGCAGATGATCAAAAGCTGGCTAAATTAGCTCAAGCCATTCGCCAGCACGCCGACAAGGATCGACCTGACAAGTAGCAAAGAGTAGGTTACAATACGCCCTTATTAGAATTAACTTTTATAAAAAAAGAGGAGTGAATAAAATGGCCTTAGTCGTGAAAGCAAAAAAGGGTGATTCCACCAATGACATCATTCGTAAATTTAAAAAGGCGAGTGTGGCTTCTGGTATTGTCCAAAAAGTTAAAGATAGCCGTTACTTCAAAAAACCTTCTAAAATTAGGGCTGAGAAAACCGCGACCCGCAGTCGGCTCAAAAGACGCTCTCGTTCTTTGAAAAAAATGAAGAATATTTCCCCGCAAGTGCTGATGCGCATGAATCAGAAATTGGGTAGTTCTTAATTTTACTTATTTGTTTTGCGACGAGGCTTAATCCGAGCTTTGATAACAAACTCCCACTGATCGCCGTCACTAGTGTCAAAACTGTTGGAATTGGTTAAACCATGATAATTAACTAAATGGTTGCTTAAAGTTTCTTCCAACTCTTTTTGTTGTTCAGCCAGCTCTCCAATCTTGGCCTTAAGTGCCATAGACTCTGGGTTGGATTGGACTTGAGCCTTACGGTCTTTAACCTTGAGCGAATGGGCTTCCAACTCCACCTTAGCCTCGGATAAGGTCGGGTCATTTTCAAATACATCTCGCAAACTAGTGCGGTGAGTTTTCAGCTTGTCTTTAATTTCTTCCAACTGCAGGGCGTGACGCTCGACCAAGTTTTGTAGCGTGGTCAGTGTCTCAGCCATTTGGTCTGATTCTTCGACTTCGTCGGCACCAACGTTATTAGCAAGACCGCTGACATCATCGGTTTGACCAGATTCTGCCAGTGCTTCTAGCGCTAGATCTTCGCCAGACTTTAGTGCCAGCGATGCATCACCACTTTCCAGCGCTGGAGACTCTTTAGCTTTATCTAATTTGGGTTGGTTGGCCATAAGTTCTTTCCGTTGACTATTGGCCATGGTTATAACAAGGTCAACCACCATTAATCAATGGGGGAAAATGGCGGCAAAGTACTAACTTGCGAGCCCGATCCCGATTTTAGTCGGAATGATCTCTTCCGATACTTACAATTCCTGGCGAGCCCGACCGGGATCGAACCGGCGATCTCTTCCGTGACAGGGAAGCATGTTAACCACTACACCACGGGCCCTTGAGATTGCAGTGCCCAGCATTATAGAAAGAAACCTAAGATTTTGCCAGTAGTGTCTAATTTGGCTGATTTGCTATACTAAACCAAGTAACTACAAAAAGGAGACATTATGCCGACATATTTGCTTATCATTCTAGGCTTGCTGGTTTTATACGCTATTGGCGTTTACAACTCTCTACAAACCTTGAAAACTCAAATCGTGGCTAGCATTCAGGAGATTGGCAACCAACTCAAACGCCAGGCCGCCTTGATTCCTAATTTGGCCAACTCAGTCAAGGGTTATTTGAAACACGAAAAAGGCATTTTCAAAATGCTCACTGACGCCAGAAAAGCTACCCAAAAAGCAGAAAAAACTGGGGCGGCTGGTGATATCGAAAAGGCGTTATCTAGTGTGCAAAGCTTGATCCCAAAGATTCAAGTGGCGGTTGAGGATAATCCGGAGCTTAAGGCCGACCGAACCGTCACTAAGTTTATGGATGAGCTAACTGATACCGCTGACAAATTAAGTTACGCTCGTCGCACGGTCATTGACTTGACACAAATGTTTAATCAAAAGTTGGTGGTCTTTCCTTCAAATCTAATTGCCAACTTATTTGGCTTCAAACCCGAAAAAGGTTTGGAAACTCCGATGAGTGGAGCTCATGTATCAGTGAGCAGTAAAGAAACCGAGGACGTTAGAGTGGATTTTGAAGAGTAAGCTAACTAGTTTCCCAAAACCATGACTCATTATCAGCTGGTGGCGCAAAACAAATACAAGGCTCTGGGCGTAATCCTGGGATTTGTGTTTTTCGTAGTTGGTTCAGCCTACTTGATGGCTCGAGGGTTGGGCTATGGCTTAGACGTGGTCGGCTTTGCTTTAATTTTTTCTGGTCTGACTTCGTTTTTTGGGTTTTATTATTCTGACAAAATTATTTTGGGTTTATCCGGAGCGCGTGAAGCTAAGCGAACTGAGTTTTTTGATTTTTATACCGTCACCGAAAATGTTTGTCACAGTCAAAAAATACCCTTGCCCAAGCTTTATGTCATTGATGATACGGCGATGAATGCTTTTGCCACTGGACGAGACCCAGACCACAGCGTGGTTTGTGCCACCACTGGTTTGTTAACCAGGCTTAATCGAACAGAAATAGAAGGTGTGGTCGCCCATGAACTTTCTCACATCAAAAATTATGATATTCGCTTGATGTCGCTGGTGACCGTGCTGATTGGGATGATTGCGCTATTATCTGATTGGATGTTGCGAATGACGTGGTGGGGCGGGGGACGACGACGAGATAGCAGGGAGGGCGGACAACTACAACTAATTTTATTTGTAGTGGGCCTAACCCTGGCACTACTCTCTCCGCTAATTGCCCAGTTAATTAAATTGGCCATCTCACGCAAACGTGAATTTTTAGCTGATGCTTCAGGGGTAGCTATAACCAAAAACCCGCAGGGCCTCATTAGTGCGTTAACCAAGCTTGAACTAGACCACGAACCGCTGGAAGCGGCCAATAAAGCCACTGCTCATCTCTATATCACCAACCCCTTAAAATACGCCAAGGGTGGCGCTCATTGGTTCGCCAGCTTGTTTGCCACTCATCCACCAATCGCAGAGCGACTAGCGGCTTTGCGAAAAATTGCTTGAGAGTCTCTTAAAAATCCCCAGAGGTTCTGCTATACTTCCAGACATGTTAAAGATTACTGTTACTCCTGAAGAAGTTGAACATATCGCTAAATTAGCGCAAATTCCTATATCTGATGAAGAAAAGCAGGAATTTGCCAAAGCATTTGCCGAAACCTTGACTGTGGTGGATGAGTTACGCGAACTTGATACTAGTCACACTTCACCCACTCACCAGGTAACTGGCCTAGAAAACGTTTGGCGTGAGGACAAAATCGATAGAAAAAAAATGTTTACTCAAGAAGAGGCGTTGGCCAATGGAGCTAAAATTCATCAAGGTTTTTTTGTCGTTCCCAGAGTTTTAGAGGAGAAAGATGTCTAAACTCAACAACCTCACCCTTCAGCAAACTTTAAATGGTCTTGAGAAAAAGGAGTTTTCGATTGCTGATTTGTATCAAGATATTAATCGAGCAATCACCAACCAAAATAAAAATTTAAACGTTTATTTAACTCTCAATAAAGCCAGTTTAAAACTGGCTAAAAAATCTGTTGATTTGCCACTGATGGGTGTTCCTGTGGCGGTCAAAGATAATTTTTGCACCAAGGATTTGCGCACTACCGCTTCGTCTAAAGTACTAGACCAGTTTGTGCCACAGTTTGAATCAACCGTGACTAAAAAATTACTAGCGGCAGGTGGCGTGATCATTGGCAAAACTAACTTAGACGCTTGGGCACACGGATCGTCAACAGAGACTAGCGCTTACGGCCGTACTCTCAACCCCAGGAATACCGCTTATTTGCCCGGTGGGTCTTCTGGTGGTAGTGCGGCGGCTATCGCCGCCGATTTATGCACCATTGCGATTGGTAGCGAAACAGCTGGGTCACTAAGACAACCAGCGTCTTGGTGCGGAGCAGTAGCTCTAAAACCCACCTATGGACGTGTTAGCCGCTACGGTGTGGCCGCCATGGCTTCATCTACTGACAGTCCCGGTCCAATCGCCAAAACTGTTGAAGATGCCGCCCTACTACTCAACTTTTTGGCTGGTGGAGACACCAATGATGCCACCGCTTCATTACAAAAGACACCCGATTTTACTACCTCGCTTAACCAAAGCATTAAGGGAATAAAAATTGGTTTGGTTTATCAAGATATTGCCGGATTGGAGATGGTAAATGAAAAACTGGAAGAGCAACTTGGAGTTTTTATAGAGCTTGGTGCGACTGTAGAAAAAGTAAAAGCTTTGGATCCTCGTTATGCCATTAGTGTTTATACCGTAGTGCAACGAGGAGAAGTGAGTAGTAATCTTGCTCGCTATGATGGTGTTCGCTATGGACAAAATCGCTCGCACTTTGGCCCAGAAGCCAAACGCCGACAAATGTTGGGTACCTATACTCTCAGTGCTGGTTATGCAGAAAAATATTACGAGCTGGCACAAAAAGTGCGCACGCTTTTTATGGAAGATCTTAATCGATTATTTAATAAATATGATGTCCTTATTTCGCCCACCTCTCCAGGTTTTGCCAAAAAAGTAGGTATTACCAAAGGCGCGGCGATGTTTGGTGAGTTGGAAGATATGCTGTTGGAGCCTAGTTCTTTGACTGGCCTACCTGGAGTAAGCGTACCTTATTATCACGATCCTGATATTAATTTGTTTCTAGGCTTGAATATTGTTGCCCCAATGTGGCAAGAAGGTCGAGCTATTCAAGTGGCAGATGCCTTTGAAAAAAATACTGACTGGAATACTTGGAGGAAAAAAGCATGAGCTGGCAAAAAAAATACACCCCAGTGATCGGTCTAGAAGTACACACGGAGCTTAAAACCATTTCTAAAATGTTTTGTGCTTGCGCCAATGATCCCTTCAACGCTAAAAAGCCAAATATTTATACCTGCCCAGTTTGTTTGGGCATGCCCGGTGGTCTACCGGTGCCCAACAGCAAGGCTATTGAGTGGACTATCAAAGTTGGCCTAGCCACCAAGTGTAAAATTAATCATTTTTCCAAATTTGATCGCAAACATTATTTTTATCCTGACTTGGCTAAAGGTTATCAAATTAGTCAATATGATTTACCTCTTTGCTTTAATGGCCAACTGACAACCAGCGCTGGTCCGGTAGGCATTCGCCGCATTCATTTGGAAGAAGATACTGGTAAGCTTTTACATAAAACAGTCAATGGTAAAAAAGTAACCTTAGTAGATTTTAATCGCAGTGGCGTACCTTTAATCGAAATAGTCACCGAACCTGACCTGACCAGCGGCACTCAAGCAAAAGAGTTTGGTAAAAAACTACGTCAACTACTACGCTTTCTAGATGTAGCCGATGGAGATATGGAGCAGGGTGGATTACGATTAGAAGCTAACATTTCCCTCCGCCATAAAAACAAAAAGCAACTGCCGACTTATAAAGTGGAAATTAAAAACATTAATTCCTTCCGTTTTATGGAACAGGCTATTGATTTCGAACTTGACCGACAAGCCAAACTACTGGAAACAGGTCAAACGCCAAAACAAGAAACTCGTGGTTGGGATGCGACTAACAATAAAACTTTCTCCCAGCGTAGTAAAGAAGAGGCTGAAGATTACCGTTACCTTCCAGAGCCTGACATTCCGCCGCTTAATTTGAATCGGAAATTTGTCGCCCAAATAAAAAAGTCACTCCCAGTTTTGCCAGAAGAAATGGTTGAGCAGTGGCATCAAGAATTTGCTGTGCCAAAAACATTGCTCAGCAACGCTATTATCTCTATGACTTCATCATCGGAGTTAACGTGGTTGGGAAACAATTTAAAAAACATTAAATTAAAAAATTATGATAATAATATGTTTATTAATGATTTAATTAATAAAAAAATTAAGGTCTCACCCAAGCTAAGTGTAAAACAGGTGGTGGCTGAGTTTGAAAAACTGCATGCCGTAGAGGAAATTAACCCAACTGAACTTGAGCAAATAATTAAATTAACACTCCAAGAAAATCTGGCCGCCGTTGAAAAATACCAAGCAGGGCAAACTCAAGTTTTAGGCTTTCTAATTGGCCAAGTATTACAAAAACTTGATAAAAAGATTGATCCCAAAGTGGTGCGTCAAGCTCTGGAAGCCAGTCTTGAAGCAAGTTAAGATCTGTGCCATTCTGTGTTTAGCTTATGTCTGACTTTGTCCACCTTCATGTTCACTCTGAGTACTCCATGTTGGACGGGCTATCCAAAATTCCCAAGCTATTGGCAAAAGTCAAAGAACATGGTCAAACTGCCCTAGGTCTAACCGACCATGGTGGTATGTACGGGGCTATTGCCTTCTACAACGCCTGCCGCAACCAAGGCATAAAACCAATCATTGGCTGTGAACTTTATGTGGCTGAAAAATCTCGCTTTGACAAACAAACAAAAATGGGTGGCGACCAAGCTCATTTAACCGTAATTGCCCAAAACTACACCGGTTATAAAAATTTGATGAAATTGGTTTCAATTGCTAATTTGGAAGGTTTTTCTTATCGCCCCAGAATTGATGATGAGGTGCTTTTTGAATTAAACGATGGTCTGATTGTTTTGAGTGGTTGCATGAATAGCGTTTTTGGTAAATTACTTCGCGACAAAAAAGAAAAAACAGCACTTAAAAAATTTCAAAAATATCAAAAAATCTTTGGCGACCGTTTTTATATCGAACTGCAGAACCACCCTGGTGTGCCGGAACTCAAAGAGTTGAATAAAAAACTGATCAAAATCTCTAGAGACTTAAACATTCCGCTTGTAGCTACCAATGACGTTCATTACGTGGAAGCCTTTGAGGCGGAATCCCAAGATGCACTCGTTTGTGTCCAAACTAGAAAACTCATTGCCGACAAAAAACGGCTGAGTATGATCGATACTCCCACCTACTACCTAAAATCTACCCAGGAGATGCAAGAATTATTTGCTGATACACCAGAGGCAATTACCAATACTGTCAAAATTGCCCAGCGGTGCGATTTAGAGATTCCCACCGGTCAACTGATTTTTCCAGAGTTTGAGTTGCTTAAAAACGAAACTTCAGAGTCATGGCTTAAAAAACAAACCTATGAGGGTATGGCCAAAAAATTTGACAAAATTACTGCAGAGCTTCGCCAGCGAGCAGATTACGAATTAAATATTATTAATGACAAAGGTTACGCCACCTACTTTTTAATTACTCAAGATTTTGTTACTTGGGCTAAAAATAAAGGCATCGGAGTAGGCCCCGGCAGAGGTTCAGTAGCCGGCTCGCTGATCTCTTACTGTTTGGACATTACCACGATTAATCCTTTAGAGCATGGTTTGCCTTTCGAGCGATTTTTAAATCCAGAGCGACCTACTCCTCCAGATATAGACATCGATTTTGCTGATGATCGGCGAGAGGAAGTAATCGAATATGCCGCCCAAAAATATGGTCGCGACCATTTGGCTCATGTCATTACTTTCGGCCGCATGGAAGCACGCGTTGCCGTGCGTGACATTGGCCGGGTGTTGGGCATGCCTTATGAAGAACCAGATCGTGTGGCCAAACTTATTCCCAATGATCCTGGTAAAAAAACCAGCCTTGCTGATGCCATCCGCAGTGTGCCAGAACTTTCAGAGTATTACAAACAACCACGCTTCAAAAAATTATTGGATCTAGCCCAACAAGTAGAGGGAACCATCAGGCATAGTAGCGTCCATGCGGCCGCCGTAATCATTGCTGATAAACCTCTGCCGGAATACACACCCATCCAAAAAGATACCCGCACTGGCAAAATGATTACTCAGTACGACATGTACTCACTGGACTGCAATATAGATGACCAAGCCATTGGTTTACTTAAGTTTGATTTTCTGGGCTTGCGCAACTTATCTACCATTCAAACCACGGTTAATTTGATTGAGAAATATCAAAATAAAAAAGTAGACATTGCCAATATTCCACTGGATGATAAGAAAACTTATAAGCTCTTAGCTGACGGTGAAACTACCGGCATTTTCCAACTGGAATCAGGCGGTATGCGGCGAGTGGCCAAATCTCTACAACCCAGCCAATTTTCTGATATTACAGCTATGCTGGCACTTTATCGACCTGGACCAATGGACCTAATTCCCAGATTTATTGAGGGCAAACATAACCCCAACAGTGTTACCTACCCCCATGAGTCGCTGATACCTATTTTGAAAGAAACTTACGGCATCATGGTTTATCAAGAGCAAGTCTTGGAAATTGTCCACCACATGGCAGGTTACACTATGGGCGAAGCTGACGTTTTGCGTCGAGCAATTGGTAAAAAACAACGCAAAATGTTGGATAAAAATCGGGAACGCTTTATTCGTGATTCAATCAAAAAAGGATATAAAAAAACCGTCGCTGATAAAGTCTGGGGCTTTATCGAAGCTTTCGCCAATTACGGCTTTAACAAAGCCCACGCCGCCAGTTACGCCATGATCGCTTACCAAACAGCCTATCTAAAAGCGAACTACTCGGTGGAATATATGGCCGCTCTACTCAGTGTTGAATCTAACGCCACTTCCGTAACTCGTGATGAGAAAACTGCTGTGGGAGTCGAGGCCAGCCGTGAAATGGGTATAGAAGTTTTGCCACCAGACATTAATTTGTCTGATAATACCTTTACCATCGAGGCCCACCAGGGTTCTCTTCAAGGCAAAGCGATTCGTTTTAGTTTATCAGCGATCAAAAACGTCGGTACCGCCGCCATTGAAAACATTCTGCAAACACGACAGGAATTGGCCGAGTTTCACTCTCTTACCCAATTTATTCACAAAACTGATGGCCGAAAAGTTAATAAAAAAGTCATCGAAAGTTTGATTAAAGTAGGGGCAATGGATCGCTTTGGCACCAGATCTAGTATGTTGGAGAACTTGGAAGAAATTCGTCAAACCGCCGCTCAATTTCAATCTGATGTTGACGGTCAAGATAACTTATTTACCAAAGTCTCTGTCACTAGCACAGAAATCCAAGATAGTTTTCTCAAACTTAAAGAGTACCCGACCAAAGAACTTTTATCATTTGAAAAAGAATTGCTGGGTATGTATCTAACCGACAACCCCTTGGCTGAGCAGTTGGAAGCAGTTAATAGAAGCTCTAATAAAAATATCGCTGATTTAGATTTAAATATTCACCAAGAAAAAGTTTTTACTTTTGGTGGCATTCTTAGCCGGGTAAAGATAACTAAAACAAAAAAAAATGGTGCCGAAATGGCTTTTGGTACTTTGCAGGACACAACCGGTAGTATTGAAATAGTTTTTTTCCCCAAACTTTTCCAACAAGAAAAAGAGCTAATCCAAGAAAATAAAGTTGTCCTGATTAAAGCCGCGGTTCAACTTCGCGAAGATGAATTGAAACTAATAGCAGAAAAAATCAGTGTCCCGGAAAACATGCCAGCTCAAACACCGCAAACCAACGCTAAAGAAATCTTTATCCCTAGAAAAACAGAAAAAACTACTTTACAAAAATTGGGCACTTTTCTCAAAGAACACCCAGGCAAAACCGCCGTGGCCGTCCTTATTCCCAATGGCGCCAAGCCAGAGCGTTTATTGCTACCATATAAAGTAGCCTGGTCAGATAATTTGGAAAAGGAAATCCAAACTATCTTGGGATAGTTTTGTCTTGCGCCCACTTCCAAAAAGAGATTACAATGAAGACAAATGAAACTGCCCAAATACGACAATAACAAAGTTACCATTATTGGCTGTGGGCGAGTGGGTATGTCAACGGCTTTTGCTTTGCTTTTGAAAAATATCCCCAACGAACTATTGTTAATCAGCCGATCTGCAGAAAAAATTAAGGGCGAAAAAATGGATTTGGAGCATGGTCTGCCATTCATGAGTACCGCTCAAGTCAGTTCCTCTACTGATTATGAAGACTTGCGCGGCTCAGACGTAGTGATTATTTCTGCTGGATCATCGCAAAAACCAGAAGATACTAGACTGAATTTAACCACCAACAATAAAGAAATAATTAAGCAAATAATACCCAAAATCGTTAAATACGCGCCAGAAGCGATTATTATTATCATTAGCAATCCAGTCGATGTGTTAACCTATGAAGCCTATCACATTGCCAATCTACCCAAGGGTCAAATCTTTGGCACCGGCACCACACTAGATACCTCCCGTTTTCGCTTTCACCTCGCGGAATACTTAAAAGTTAACCCAAAAAGTATTCACGCCTATATCCTGGGTGAACATGGCGACACTTCTTTTCCAGCCGTATCCAACGCCACCGTGGGCGGACAGAGCTTGTTGTCCATGCCAGAAATGACTACGGAAAAAGTGCAAACTGCTTATCAAAAAACACGAGAAGCCGCTTATAAAATCATTACTGCCAAAGGCGCTACCTACTATGCCATTGCCGTAACTACTACCGAGCTGGTTGAGGCAATTTTACGAGATAGTGGGCAAATATTTCCAGTCTCAGTCCCACTGCACAATTACCAAGGACATAGCGGTGTAGCCTTGAGCGTGCCCTGTGTTATCGGGCGGGGTGGGGTAGAACAAACAATCGAGATTAAACTGTCTTGGGATGAGAAACAACTGCTGACTAAATCCGTCAATACTTTAAAGCAGTATTTATAGATAACTTACATTCCAGTTTTTTACTGACTCATCTTCGTTCATCGTCGCGTGAACAAAGAACGGCATTTTCCCTTGAGCAATGTCTTTAAAACAATAGTGAAGGTCATCAACCAACTCATACTGACTATCCAAGACTTGATTCTGGGACAACCACAACAACTCTCCTTCCGCGTTCTCTAACCCCAAAGGAATTTTCTTGTTGGGAACCACGACCTTAAAAAAGCACATCAACCAATCCTGTTCATAGCCGCCCTGCATGCGCACTACGCCTGCCAGTTGAATATCTTTGGCTGAAACTGCCAAGCCTGTTTCTTCTTTAGTTTCGCGCATGGCCGCTTGCAGAAAATTTTCCCCAGGCTCCAATTTACCGCCAATGCCATTTAAACGACCACTGTCAACTTTATAGTCGGTTTTTTTAGTGCGATGAATAAATAAATAGTCATCACCGCAGTGTAAAAAGTTGGTAACTGAGTAAAGGACTTTTTTCATAATAATTATTTCTGGCAATGTGAACAAAACTGGGTGCCTCGTCCACCAATTTTTACCTTTTCAATCATTGTGCCACAACGGGGGCAGGTTTTGCCAGCTTGGCCATAAACCTTGAGTTGATGCTGGTACTTGCCAGCCAGGCCACTAACATCAACAAACTTGCCATCGAAAGTGGTGCCACCAGCCTCAATGCCTTTGTCAATCACTTTTTTTACGGCTTGATGGACCGCTCGCCACTCTTGATTAGCCAGTGATTTGGCTGGCCGTTGGGGGTGAACTCGTGCCTGCCATAAGGCTTCGTTAGCATAAATATTACCCACACCTGCCAGAACAGAATTATCCATCAGCGCCAGTTTAATCGGCATTTTCCGGTGGGCAAAAACTTTTTTAAAATAATCAACCGTAACTTCCTCAATATTTACGTCCGGGCCATACTTACCATATTCCACCGCCAGCTGTTTATCATCAACAAGTTTGAGCCAACCAAACACCCGCATGTCATTAAAAAATAATGTTGATCTGTCTTTGAAAGAAATAATTACTCGCGTGTGTTTGCCAGGTAAATCATTGATCCAATCCTCAGTCGGGTGTCCGCCGCCAATTTTTTTACCGCCTTCAACAAAAATTAGCTGGCCGGTCATTTTAAGGTGAACTAAAAGATCTCTCTTGCCTTCAATGTGCAAACGAATCATTTTCGCTCGCCGCGATACATGTTCAATTTTTTTATTCTTCAACCAAGCAGGGTTGCCTTGAAAGCTTTTTTGACGTAAAACTTCAACTTTTGAGATAATCTTATCTGGCAAAACCTCAGTCAAGCGGCGCACCACTGTTTCAACTTCTGGAAGTTCCGGCATGATGATTACCCTCGATGCTCTGGCGCATTAATCAAACCGCATTTCTTGTATTTGAGACCCGAACCACAAGGACAAGGATCATTGCGACCGATTTTGGCCGTTTTGGAGCCTGGACGCCTGGTGGTTCCTATCTTAGCCGTACCCATTGCCGCCGCTAAGTCACCCAATGAGCCAGTGCGTTTTTGTGGGGCTTGAGCGGTAGGAGAAGGGGGAGTGGCATCAGCCACTTCTTTGGTGATACTCTCATGAATATCTTCTTTCTCCAACGTAATATCCTGGGGAATAACTGGTTGGATCGGCTGTTCCATGGGATGAACGCGGAAGATGCGTCGAGCAATGGTGGCATCAATACTATCAATCAAATTTTCAAATAAGCCAAAAGCCTCTTTTTTGTATTCTGATAAAACTGTTTGCTTGTCACCCCGCAACCAAATACCTTCGCGCAAGTTTTCCACTTCATCCAGATGATCCATCCATTTCTCATCTAAAGTCGACAATACTACCAGTTTTTCTAAATTTTTGAGTTGATCTTTACCCAATACAGTTTTGCGTGAATCATAAGTTTGCTCCACTATACCCATTAATCGCTCGATGACCTCTTCGTCATTGGCCATTTTTTTAAGCTCCCCGATCAAGCGTCTCTGTGACTGGTTATCAAAAGGAATAATCGTCACAAATTCTTTGACTAGATTATCCACATTATCTTCAGTCAAACCGTCGGCCAAGTGCTTATTAACTAAACCTTCTATTTCATTTTCTAGAAAATCACCAATTTGCTCACGTAGTGTGCTGACTTCTTCACCGCGAGCTTCGGCCTCCGCTTGCTCTAATAGTCGGCGGCGGCGCTGGTAAATAATCTCGCGGTGTTTGTTGATTACGTCATCAAACTCTACTAAGCGCTTGCGCTGATCAAAGAAAAATCCTTCGACTTTAACTTGGGCTGATTCGATCGACTTGCCGATCATTTTATGCTCAATTGGCTGATTCTCTTCGATCTTCAAGAAGTCCATTACTTTAGCGATTTGCTCACCGCCAAAAATGCGCATAATTTCATCGTCCAACGACACAAAAAATTGAGATGAGCCAGGGTCACCCTGACGACCAGAACGACCACGCAATTGGTTGTCGATGCGACGGGATTCATGTCGCTCAGTGCCCAGAATATGCAGGCCGCCCAAACTGACAACCTCGTCATGAGCCTTTTGCCAACGCAACATCGCGCTTGCGTACTCAGCCAATTTATAGTTGGCAGGGTTAATATTAGTAGGCAATCTTAAATGCTCATATTTTTTCGCAATGCTGGCTTTTTTCTTGATAGTTTTTTGTTTCCGGAACTCTTTAAGCTCTGGCTGGGCCCCACCCAAGACAATGTCCACTCCTCGACCGGCAATGTTAGTAGCCACAGTAATAGCGCCCTTTTTACCAGCGTCGGCAATAATAAAAGCCTCTCGTTCGTTGTTTTTGGCATTGAGTACTTGATGCTTAATTTTTTTGCGTACCAAGAAGTTAGCGATAATTTGGTTATTTTCAATCGACCGAGTGCCCAGTAATACTGGTCGACCCTTCTGGTGAAGTCGTTCAATCTCTTTGATAATCGCTGAGTATTTTGCGCCAGTAGTTTTATAAACTATATCTGAGCGATCCTCACGAACAATCGGTTTGTTGGTGGGAATTACCAACACATCCACGTTATAAATCTTGTTAAATTCTTCCGCTTCGGTGGCCGCCGTACCAGTCATGCCAGCCAACTTGTGATACATGCGAAAGTAATTCTGAATCGTCACGGTCGCCAACGTACGGGACTCTTGTTGGATATTTACGCCTTCTTTAGCTTCAATGGCTTGGTGCAAGCCATCAGAATAACGCCTGCCATACATTAGACGCCCGGTGTGCTCATCAACGATCACCACTTGACCTTCGCGGACAATATATTCCTTGTCGCGGCGATAAAGCGTCATTGCTTTGAGTGCTGACTCAACGTGATGAATAGTCTCAAAACTTTCTTCGTATAAGTTCTTAACGCCCAACTTCTGCTCAATCCGTTTCACCCCCAAGTCTGTCAGAGTAGCAGATTTGGATTTTTCATCCACAGCGTAGTCTTGGTCTTTGACCAATGACTTCACCATGTGGGCGGTTTCATGATATTTATCAGTCGGCTCGGTATCAGGAGCAGAAATAATCAAGGGGGTACGAGCCTCATCAATCAAGATTGAATCAGCCTCATCAACAATGGCAAAATGGTGAGGATAATCTTGGCG
>Ga0326597_10002397_pt1 | contig 27989 bp, 34 predicted proteins | sample RVTome_12_FD_203789 | JGI IMG/M metagenome (GOLD analysis project Ga0326597, IMG submission 203789) | Soil microbial communities from uranium-contaminated site in the Upper Colorado River Basin, Wyoming, United States - RVT100D185 | ecosystem: Environmental > Terrestrial > Soil > Contaminated >... | reverse complement strand
CCCCCAGAACCGTACAGGTGCCCGACTCGACAATCTCTCCAGGGTTGGCCACTACTCGCATACGGACCCGCTCTGCAACTTGCAACCCGCCGACAGAACCGAATGCTTGGCCATCCTCTTGTCGTTGGGACATGATGCCAACCAAAGTATTTGGATAGGGCACGTCATTAGCAGTGGGCCCGTGATAAACCATCGATCGAAAACTCTCCGCGCGAACCGCGTAAATCCGCAGCCTGGTTTCTGTGTTATCAAAGGGCCGATAACAACGATTGTCTACCAACGGAAAAACGCCCCAGTTTTGCGGTACGTTCTCCGCGTTTGAAAACTGAATTACATCATTCCCCGCCGGCAGAAATGTTGCCGCATCCAAAACCAATTCACTCGCCTTGGCGACAAATACCGCGGTCTCTGCGTGGACATACTGCTCCAACCCGTAGCGATTTGCCTGCGTCAACTGCTCTCGCAACAGTGTCAGGTCAATCGTGTCCTGACCGTGCGTCAAGGAAGCGGTGATGCCGAACGCCCGATCAGCGGCCGGCATCACCCGCGCATTAAACGTCTCCTGGAATCCCACTAGTCACCTACGCTGGCAAATTGACCTCAACGCCCCATTCGAGGATGTCCAGATTGTCGGTGTTAGCATCCGATGTTTTCTGAATCTGCGCGTACAGTTGCAGCCCGCTAGTCGCGGCCGACATATCGAACCGCGTGCCACTGGCAACTCTCCGCAGCGAGCCGATGTCGTTGGCGCCGTAGAAGCCGAGATTCGACTTCCGGCCTAGCGACAAACTCGGCGGCTCCATCGTGGAGTTGCGCTCCGCGAAGTTGATCTCGAAACGCTTCCAAACATCGGCGAGAGTGAGCCCTGTCGCCTTGTCGTCCAGGTCCGTAGTGCCGTCGTCGGTCTCCACGACTACGACGTTATCACCGATGCAACGGAAACTGGCGTGGTTGGTGAGTGAGTCAATCGCATCGTTGCGGGCACTCGCCAAGCCAAATGCAATCGACGTTGCAGAATCGAGCGTGGCCGTCGTCTTGGCAATGAACCACGCGCGAATGATGTCGTCGATGTCGAACGGCAACACGTCGCCCATGTAGAGGCAAAGGTTTTCGACTTCCGTGCTGCCAGCGAGCAATAGACGCACGCCACCGCCTAGCAAACCGCCAACCGTCGGCGCACCGGCCGCCGACGTGTCGGCAATTGTAAACGGCGTACCCACCCCGCTGGCCGTAGCGGGAAACGCCAAGTGACCACGGAAATCGTAACGATACTCTCGGGTTTGTCGGGACATGATACTGATTCCTTCTTAGGTTCAAGGACTGCCTGTTTGTGGCAGGCGTTGAAAAAACAACTCCGTGGGCGATTAGTTCTCGCCTTTGTTTTTAATGGCATACCGCCAATTCTTCACAGCAACAGCGACTCGGCCCTCGATCGACACCCAGGTCGTCTTGCGCTCAGGGTCATACCACCGCTCGCGCTTGCCTTGCTCGCCGAAGCCGTTGAAGTAGCCGCGGACGACCGTGGCGGTGTTGAGCTTGGTCGGGCTACGCAGGCCATACCAAACCAACAGCGAACTGGGCCGCAACTCACTCTCGGGAATGAGCTTGATAAGGCCACGATAGATGCCGACGTTCGCCGTCGTGGCCGCGTTCTTGGGCTCCAGACCGCCCGCATTGAGCGGCATGAACGTGCGGCGCGCTTCAATGTGCGGCGTGCCGGTCGGGCCAAACCAAGTGTTGAGCGTGCCACGCACCCGGCGACCGGTAGCAATACCGCCGATGTCGGCGTAAGCCGCTTCCATCAGCGCCCATTGGGCATCCGACGGCACTGCGCCGCCACTGTCGATGTCGTTGTCGTTTGTGGCCGGGTTCGTGCCGCTGCCGGTGTCGGCGCGGTTGGCAAACAAAGCAGCACCGTCAAGCAGCGTTTCACTCGACGTATAACGATCGAGCACGAGCCGGTTCTGTGTCACCTGCCACGCCTGTTCAAGACCAAGCATACCCTCAGCAAAGGCATTCAGGTCATCGTTGGCCACCAGTACGGGCGTCCAGCCCCACTTATTTCCGAATCTGCGCAGGAAGATGTAACTCAGCACTTCCTCTTGTAGGCCAAGTTCCTTGAACTGCTCGGCATCCTGCAACTCGTCAAGTTCCTCGACGATGCCCTTGTTAATCATCAAGCCAGGCTTGAAGTCATTCAGGCCGCCGGGCAGCAACGCCGAGACTTCGGCGTAGCTGTAGTCCTCGTCCAGTTCGATCGTGTCGAGATACTTGCGTGCGAGACTCGACAGGATATTGGGGAAGTCGCCGGGCCGTGTGGCCGGGCCACCACTCGCCTGAATGTAGCGCGAGTTTTCCTTCTCCGAATAGAACCCGTAGCGCTTTCCAGGAACCGACATTTCCATCGCCTGCTCGGCGAGGAACTCGCGATCGGCGTAGTCGTCGACCTGGACACCACCAATCCGCAAACACTCGGCAGCGACCGCCCATAGCGGCTTGTTGACGAGCTTCGCGGCGTCAGCCGACAACTCGATCTTGTTGCCGGCACGGTAGACCTGCGAGTCGATCGTATCTTTGAACCAGCGGTCTGCACCTTCACCCGTAATGTTTACGCGGTTGCTGGGGATCGACGGCTCACGCGCAGCGAAAATCTTGGCCCACTCCTGTTGAGCGGAGTTGGGATCGAGTTTCTTTTCACATGCATCCAAAATCATTTCGGCGGTGATAACCTTCTCGCCGACCACGCTGTTCGCCAACTCAGCAGCCGCCTTGAGGTCTGCAAGCCGGGCTTCCGACTGCTCTTTGTCGTGAGCCGTCTTGACGTTTTCAGCGGGCTTGCCGTTCGTACCGGCAACCATGAGTGGAGCCGCCACTTGCTCAAGCGTTGCCACTAGAGAATTGGTGGCTTGCAGTACCTTGAGCACTTCGGCTTCGTCGCTAGGTACTGTATCGCCACGCCCCGCGCACCAAGCGCTGATCGCAGCCTTGCAAATCGGGTCCGATGCGTCGAGCGAATCGATAAGGCCCAACGCAAACAACTGAGCTTTGATTCGCTCGTTCATCACACTACTCCTCTGGGTTTTGGCCGCCGTTGCGGCCGGTTCGTCGTTTTCCTCAACCGGCGTCGTGTCACCACCCCCGGCTGAAATGGATTCCAAGGATTCTTCAAAACTCTCCACAACGGCGTCGACCATTCCGCGGCCGATCGCCATGTCCGCGCGCATCGAATCGCCTTGGCCGAAGTCTTTGACCACAGCCGCCGCGTCGATGCCTCGATAACGGGCCACGTCTTCAATAAACGGTCGCCCGTAAGAATCAACAAACTGTTGAATCGTTTTGGTCGCCTCGTCGGACAGCGGCTCGTAGATATTGCCGTGGCCTTTTTTCGGCGAGTCGGTATTCGTGAACACCTTGGCGGCAATGCCCAGCTCAGTGAGCATCCCGCTGTATTCCATGTGCGGCATGATCGTGCCGACGCTGCCAACTAGAGAGTCGGCCGTCGCTTCGATCCGATCCGTCGCTGCAGCCATGTAGTAGCCTGCCGAACAGCAAACACCTTGCACGAAAGCGCGAATCGGCTTCTCGCCGCGAGCTTCGTAGATCATGTCGGCGAGCCGCTTGCAACCGATTGCCGCACCGCCAGGCGTGTTGAAATAGAACAGGATGCCCTTGATTTGGTTGTTATCGAGCGATTGATTGAAGTCCCGCTCGATCAACTGGTAAGAGGCGGCGCAACCCCAGCGGACCATGAAATCGACTTCGTCTCGCAGCACACCGCAGACAGGAATGACCGCTACGCCGTTGACCAGCTTTGTGATCGATTCAGGGTGGTTGCCAAATGACAGGGAGGCCCGCACGGCTTCCAGATCGCCCGCCTCGATCGCGTTGCCCAGCGCCCCAAGGGCCCGCGCGTCAATAGCCCACGGCGAGCCATTGAACTCGGCGCGGAGCTTAGCCAGCTTGCGGCGTTCGGCTTGTTTGCTACGCGGCATTGCTGGTATCCTTCTCTTCCGCAGGCTCTTCCTTATCCTCCTTGTCCTCCGTTTCGCTGGCACCGCTCTTGCTGAAATCGAGCGTTACGCCGAACATCGTGGTGACCTTCCGCTCCAAGGCAATCTGCATCAGCACACGAATCCAATGCTTGCCTGTTCTGGCACACTCTTCCTTGTACGTGCTTAGCCCAGTCCGCAGCCGAGTTGTGCGCGCTTCACCCTCCTTGAACGGGTCCAACAACTCGCGGCCGTTTCCGATCGCATCGAACCGCTGATAGGTTCGCCGACTGCGACGAAACTCTGCCGGCGAAAGAGACTGGAACAGCCCACCCGCAGCCGCCATCGCGTTGAAGTCTTTCCGAACACGCAATGCAGCATGTGTGGCAAACCAGTGCTGCAGCGGCTTAATGTGTAAATCCTCGTCGAGCTTAGCCCCGCGTGTCGATGAGAAATTCGTTCCCTCATAGTCACCAGTCGTGGTGTAGTAACTGACGCCCGAAGCGGCGGCGATGTCGCGGTCTAAGAGTTTGATGAACGAATGCGCCTCAGCGTTTGGCCGTGTCTGGCGAATCATCTCAAACCTCTCATCCGATGCGAATGTCGCAGCTACGGGGGAGTGACCGACTTTATAGGTGCGATTGCCGTGCTCGTCCGAATCGTCGAGCCCGTCGGCAAAGCCCAGCGGGCCTTGCGACTCAACGTCGTTCAGGTACGCGGCCACGGCGAATACCGCGTCGACCGCAGCCGAACGAATCTCGCTGTCCATATAAGAATCGCGATCCCAGATTGATTGGCCACAAGCGTCGAGCCACGACACGCCGAGCGAAGCGCTAGGCCGGTGAAAGATCGCCAAATCGATTACGCGCTCGGCTGGAATCCGCATCCGGTTGCTACCAGCCGCCAGGCCAGCCCCGACACCCTGCAGGCCAGACTGCACGATGCCAAAGAAATCGTGCGGGTGATCTAGGTAAATGTGATAGGCCACTGTTCGATTGTCGCCGTCCAACTCCACGCCTCCGACGATTCGGCTTTTACCCTTACTGGCCGGGCGGTCCTGCGAAGCGTCGAGTTGCTCGCGTTCGATGATTTGATAAGCCAGCGGGACTAAGCTGTAGTTGCGACGGAAGCTGCGAACCAATAGGCCGTTGCCAACCGACGCCGACTCGGCCATAAGCATGCGCTGCACTTCTGGCCACGACAGCCGTCCCTCAACATCGAATTGACCTGGATCGGTAGACCACTCCTCAAACAAGTCGTCAGACTCAAGAGCAAATGTCAGCCGCGGGCCCAACTCGCCGGCCTGCAGCGACTCAAGTTCAGTGGCGATCTGGAGCATTTCCGACGGCGCGAACGGCCAGGCGTAGGTCTGCATACCGGTGCCGACGACAAGATCAACGAGGGAGCTGATGATCCGCTTGCCCTGCGCAGTGTTGCGGATTAGATCGCGAGTCCGCCGATGCATAAGATCATGCGAACCGATGATCGCCGAGTCACCGCTGTAACCATGCGGCTGGAAGTGTTCGCTGGGTCGATCGCGTCGGGCGAGTTTATAGGCTTCAAACGATTGAGCAAGAATCGTGCGGGCATAGCCACGAGAGCCGGGCTTCGGCTTGCTTGCAAATTGTTCTTTCAGCCATCCAAACATCTATCCGTCAACCCTAGTCATTGGTGAGAAGATGCGCCGACCTGCGGAGCGGCCAGCCTTCGCTTCAAACTTCGTAATGACAGCTTCCAGTCGATCAATTTCTAGCTGCTGCTGCCGCCGCTCGCCCTCCGACCATTCCGTCGTATCCGTCTCCAGAATCCGCAGCAGCGAATCTCGCGCGGCGTCAACGATCTGCTGGTCGGTTGCGGCCATAGAAAAAGCCTACGGTTTTTCCGTAGGCTTGCGGTATATCCAAGTTACTAATTTAGTAACCTAGCGGTCGCCGACGTTCTCAGTTGGCACGGTCTGTCGGTGAGCAAACTGCGCGGCAGCAAGTTGTGGAACCACCAGCGTATTGGACTTCCACCCACAACTGGGGCATTTCAAAACCACTTGGGCAGCGGAGGAGCTAGCGTCATCGCGTTCGCAATACACTGGCTTATCGTTATTACTACACCGAGAACAGCAAATCGGATTCGTCGGAACTACCTGCAGGTATTTTGTTTTGATTTTCTTGGCGGTTTCCTCGCACTTCGGCACTGGGCATGCGAATCGCCTAATGCGTTCGCTCTTCTTACCTCCGCTAGCCTGAGCCATCCGGCAATGATGTTTCTGACAATAAGGCACGCCGTCGTTATCGTCGCTCGGATAATCCTGCACGGGCAGGTTATCGTCTAGTGAATTATCCATTTCGTCGATCATCTTGCTCCTACTTCCTCTACGGGTTGTGCAGGGCGCCGCGCACGCACAAGCGGCCTGGCCCCTGGATTCTTTAATAGTCGAATACCTAACATCGCCGCGGCCACGTCCGCCATGTAGCTGGCGTCCAGGTAGTGGTTCTGCACGCGGCCAGTCTTTACCTTCCAGATTCTGCGCAGCACACCACGCACGATGTCTTCACACTCAATCTCAGCCGTAAGGTGACGCGCGAAGGCGAAGTGCTCTTTCGCGTCGTGTGGTAATCGCTTGTCGAGGTACTTGCGCTCCTCGTCTCCCACCTGTCCGAACAGATAGGCCGCGCCCGGCTTGCCCTCCGAAGTCAACCACCGCGCATGCTCAAACGACTTCCAATGGTCGGCCGCGCAGTTTGCGAGCCACACGCCTTTCTCTTGTTTGTCCAGCCGCCAGCTAATGCCGTCGCCCGGCTTGCAGGTCGGCGTTTTCTTGAGGGCCGGCGAGAAAGTAGGACCGACGCAGCCTTGGCTCTTGCCACGCCCCTTAGCCGGATAGATACCAAGTCCGATTTTCAGGCAGGCTGTGTAGATCGCGTTGGTTAGCCAACCAGAGTCAACCAGCGTCAGCCTCACGGGGACAGGCTCATCGTCAGTCGTCCTGTAAGGATTGCCTTTCAACTCATCCATCCGCGAGAGAACCGTGCGGTAAATGGCCAACTCGACGCCCTCTTGATCCTTTTCGTATGAAGAGGCGTAGCTGTCCGAGAAGCCGTAGTCGATAACGTAGTTCGTCGCGTCCGACCGCCACGCTTTGACGACCCAATGCAAACCGCGCTGCTGCACGTCGATGCCGTGCGTGAGGATATTGCAACCGGGCGGAACCATCGCCCGCGGGTAGCCGCTCAAGCGGCGTTGGATTTTCTCAGCCGTGATACCGGACTCAATCGGTCCGTCTTCTTCTGGCGGGTCGTTCTGGTACTCCGTATTGAAGTGCTCCCAGCCGCGATCCGCGATCAGGTCGAAACACGCCTGCAGCGCCGACTCTTGGCCAGGCTCGCCGTCGGCCAGCGGACGGGCATCGTATCGGAATGGGTTGGTGACAACCGCCCCAGCGTCCATCGCTTCGCGGTTCTCCAGATAAAGCTCGTGTGCCTTGCGAGCGTCGGAGTCATCTTCCCCGCGGCCTTGCCGCATACCGATATATTCCTCCCATAAGTCCATGCGCTCCGGCATGGCCGACAAGAGCTTGTGAGTCTGACCGCGCCAACTGGGCTTCTGCTTACGGTCGGTGAATGTAGCCGCCACACACTTCCCGTTGATCTTCGTGCAGAGCATCACGCGGGCGATCGTCTTGTCGGGCCCAGCTAAACCGCCTACGTCTTCCTCGATAATGTGAACCCGAGTGTCAGTCTGCAGCTCGCTACGCGCGCTTTCTCGATCGTCGATGTCATCAAGAATTGCCAAGTCTGGTCGCTCGTTCCGAATGCAAAAACCACGAATCGGTCCCTCGATACCAAGTGAGGCAAATATCTGCCCACGCGCAGCCGATTCAATTCCACCCGTCCAGCCGCCGAGCCACAGCGTCTCGCTGGTGATCGTCGGAAAGATCACGCATTCTACACCCCATTCCAAATTCGTGTATTCACCGAAAGCGGTTTGCTGGCGGGCCCGGCTAGACCAACCACCCAACGCTAAGAACGGCTCGACCACCTCGGGGAAGTCGGCGCGCAATAAAGGGCTGGCGCGAATAGCATCCTTGAGATTCCGTAACTCACGAGATGCACGCGGACCGCTTTTTGAGATAATCAACGGGAAACGGATCAACTGCGCCAGCATCAATTCCAGGCCGACAAATAATGCTGAGCGCGTCTTCCCGTCACCACGCGGGCCGGCAATTGCTTGGTCCCCGCCGTACTGCGCCGCGTGCCGAATCCCGTCAACCATTTCCCGACGAGTTGTCGTAAATTCTTGAGTGAAAATTCCGCCAAAGTAGACTGGCAAAAACTGGTACGGATCGGCCAAGCAGTCGCGCCGCCGAATTGGATCGGCCACTTTGCTGATGCGTAGGTCGCGTTCGGTGGCTCGCTGTAGTCGCTTCCGCTCAGCATCGCTAACCCGTGTGCTCGTATCTGTAACCATAATCAAACTAGCCGGACTTTCTTAAGTACACCCTCGATGAGCGTGGCACACGCCGCACTAGAGTTGGGGGAAGGACCCAAGGGGGCAAACCCTATAAAACAAGGCACTTTTTGATGTCTCACTGTGAGACGAGAATCAAAACACACCTTGTTTTCTAGTGTTTCTCATATTGATACGCTACTAGTAAACACCTGGACATTTGACGTAAGTCCTTATTCTCAATTTGAAACACTGCCGGATTCCGTCGTCAGTCCCTGATCTTGACGGGCAGTTCGATCTCCAGTACTTGGCCAATCACAGGCGCAACCGCAGCGGTGAGTGTATGATCCTCGCCGTCGACGGCGGCCGTCGTGTCAAGTTCGATCAAGACCCATGTCCTGTTGACTGCGGCGTTGTTGATCGCAAGTGTGCCGGTTGTACCAGCGCTGGCTGCGCTATCGCTCACCCCAGCCAGCCATGTGTCTCCGACCAATCGGTCCATCTTGATTGCAACGACCACCTGCTCTAGCCCTGACCGTAGATAACACGGGCGGTTGGAGCCTGTGGTGCCGTCCGCTCGGCGGCTGACCTCGAAAATAAAAGCATCCGCCGGCTTAGTGTTGGCAAACGGGCCGGACACGTTCAGTGCAGCCAGTTCGGCGCTTGTCACCGCGTCGAAGGCCGTCAGTGCCGCATCGGCAGCGGCTTCGACAGCGGCGGCGTCTGGCAGTGCCGCAATGTCCGCAGCCAGGTCAGCTGCCGGCGTGCCGATCTTCGGTTGCATGTCCGCCGTGTCGGCCAAGGTGGCGTCTACTAACAAATCCAACCGGCCGCCGTCCTCCCAGTCGGTTTGTAGTTCGGCAGTGTCCACTAGGATCGCCGCCGCATCCGTCCGTGTGTCCTTTGCGTCTTTGTCGACAAAACGCAAATAAGTCAAGTCGCTCACCTTGCTCGTGTCGAGTGTGCAACCCGCAGCTACTACTAGCCCGGCAGTGCCAGAAAAAAAGATATCTTCTCGCGTGCCTGACCCAGCGTTGGCCTCGATAAACTTGCAGTTCGTGACAGCCACCAGCGGCGTCGTGCCAGTGCTCGTCACCTGAATCACGCGCGTATCGCCCGTGCTTGTGCCCTCAGTGACGGACGCCCGCAACGTACAACTCTCCAGCGTGAGCGATCCGGCCGTTACCAACACCGCACAAGTCGCGTTGGTCCGCTGGATGGTGGTTGCCGTATTGAGCGTGGTATTTCGCACATAAACGTGGCCAGAATTGTCGCCCGCATTATTAATGAACAGAGACTTAGCATCACCCGATCCGACATCACCAATGTCGCCCGAATTGGAAAAATAGCAGTTGTCGACAATCGCCTGCACGTCGCCGTCAAACTCGACCCCCTCCTTCTTCGATACGGCCCGCACGCCGAGCACCTTTACGTCGCTCGATGCGCCGGAAAACCAAATCGGCGCCCAATCCGCGGTCACTAGGCACTCTTCTAACGTCACATGGCGTTTACCTGTGGCGTAGACTCCATAGCCAGATGCGTTGCTGTTCGTAACCTTCAGTTTTCGCACTGTACAGTGATGGCCGAGTTGTATCGACGGCGTCGCGGCGCTCGTCGTAATGTGCGTTGAATCACCCTCGCCTTCCAGCGTGATGCCTGGGTTAGAGACAAGCGAAATCTCCTCCGTATAGTCGCCGGCCAGAGGCAGGATAGTGTCACCGAATTGTGACCGCGTAATCGCCTCAGCCGCTGTCGCCAGCGGGGAATCTTTGGTGCCAACATTGCCGTCGTCGCCACCCGAGGCTGCGACATACCAAATCCGCCCGCCGCGTTCGTTGTATACGATGCCTTGCAGCTCATTCCACTTGCGGGCGGAAATAACCTCATACGTCTCCCACACCGGGACCGCACCCGCATCGATGATCGACAGCTTGAGTCGCCCCAGTGTCGCCGTATCGGTCGCGTCCAGGTCGATCAGGTAGTCGCCGTTGACGTCGTAAGGCGCGCCGGCGTCCGATGTGCCCTGGTCCGCGCTGGCCGCCGCGTAGCCAGCCCCGTTTTTGTTGAGCAGCACGTCGGCCTTCTGGATAGTGAGGCCATCTTCCAGCGTCACACCGTCCGTCGCATCAACAAACGGGCCGATTGGAACCGTGACGGCGGTGGATTGTTTAAGGAAATTCATGCTGCCCTTCCCCTGCGATAGAGCCCAATCTTCACGGGCACTAAAATAATCGGCGGATTGTCGGCCGCGTCGAATACCGGCGTGCCCTGGTCCGACATTGTGAGCACCGAGCCCGACTCGTTTTTCGCCGCCACGCACGGCTGGTAAACCACCAGTGCTTCTTCGCCGGTCAGCGACAGCGCATTGGGCGGCAACCCGCCGGCGAGTTGTAACCACTGTGCGTCGGACAACGCAAAGTTGTACGCGAAAGGATAGCCCAACTTCCCCACGAACGTAGCCGTCGTGGCCGCCGTGCCCGCCGAGGCGCCAAGCCGCGTGCCGTCCACAGCATCGGGCGTCCGGTCCGTGGTGTTCTCCGTGCCAGCCGTGCCGTCCAGGTAGGTAAAGCGGCTCGTACTCAACACTTCGTTCGCGCCGATCAGTTGCCACACGTCTTGCGTCAACGCGGCGGCCGTGGCCAACGCATCGGACGTGTCACGCGCCCGGTGCGAAGCGAGCGCCGTCGTCGTCGCCTGGAACAACTGCCAAAAATCGGTCGTGCCGCTACCCGCTGAAAACGTAAACATCGGCGAGAAGGCCGACACCTGCGACGGTTTTGCCCACACGCCGTAACTGAACGGCGGCCCACTCAGCGGGAACGTCCCGTTGATTAGGTAGTTGCTCGTGCCGTCACAGACCAAGCTCATGGCTCCTCCATCCCCTGACCGTTGACCGTAATCCGGTTATCCCGCATCTTGTCGGGCATACCGATTGGGTTCTCAACAGCGGTTTTGATGTCCACCCGGTTCCGCTGCAATCCCTTAACGCGGGTCATATCGGCCGCACGTAGATTCCCGAAGTCGCCGGTGAGCGTGTTGTCGTGGCCGTTCGTGGCAACGAACACGACGCCCCAGCCGGGGTCTTTGGAATCGGGCGTTGGCGTGTAGCCGCTCAGCATGTGGAGGGCGATCCGCGAGGTGATTTTGAATGCGGGCGTCCCGTCGCGGGCGTACAGGACGCGGGCTGCCAGAATCCTTGTGCCCGCGCCACTGGCCCACACGCCTGTATGTTCTCGCGGTCGTGTTCCGTCGGCCGACAACGGGCTGGCCCTCGTGTCGATTTGGACGTAGCCGACAGTCGTCAATTCGGGGAGCATCAAGCCGGCCGATTTTGCTCTAGTCCCGTCGCCCCAGTATCCTTTGATGCGCACGTAGGCGAAGTAGCAACCGGCCGCGTTCACCTCCCAGCCGCCCTTGCCGTGGTAATCGTCGATGTAGAGCTGGCCGCCAACTGTACAAAGTTTGTCGAGCTTCCCGCCGATGCCGCCACAGTTCCAAGTATGCAAGTTTTCGAAAACCATCGGGCTCAAGACTTCAATCCCGTTGTCCCGAATGTTGCCCGCCGCAATGTCGCCTGTGCAAACGCCGTCGCCACACGCCAATACGATGCCTCTGAGCGCGTTGGACACTTCCAGGTTCGCAAGGTCGTTGCCACGGTTGCTCAGCGAGGAGGTACGTTTGATGTGAAATCCGGTCCCCTGAATGTTTCTGGCCTGGCAGTCCCGCACCGTTGAGCCGGCAATGTCGAGTTGATAGGCGGTTTCAATCGAGGCCAGTCCTACGGCATCCCGCTTCGGGTCGTTGCCGGAAAGCCGGCCGTAGACCGTGACGTTTTGGATAGAGCAGTTTTCCGCCTGGCCGTCTGTGACCACCACGGGACCGCCCTGGAAGTCTTGAGCAACATGGAGGACGCAATGCTCTAGCCGCTCGTTTGAATGCACGACAATCGGCTTGTGGACCGTGTACTCGCGGACTTCGCCGGGGTAGGGCTGTGCGCAGGCGGGTGGTTCGGCATAGCTCACCACAAGTGGCAATAGCAGCAGGAGTGGCAGCACTCGGGTCATTTAGTTCGCTCGCGTTCAATAACCTTCAGGCGTTCCTGCATGCCAGCGATTTTTTCGCGGTTGCTGACTTGGAATTCGTCGTTCTTCTCAAGCTGCGACTTCATGTTGTCAATCGTGCCTTCAAGCAGCTTGGCCACAGTGCCGATTTCGTTCTGGAACTTTTCGTCGATCCCGCTCAACATCGCGTTGACTGCCGACCTGAATCCTTCTAGCTTTGCGTCAGCAATAGCATCCAAGTCCCGCATTTCGCGTTGCGTAGCCACGTCCTGGCTCACAATCGCTTCGGAGTTTGCAGCCGCACGCGCCTCAAGAGCATGTAACTTTTCGTCTACTTGGCCTTGCTGGTAGGCATCTTTCTGCCCGTCCTCGTGGAGTGTCATTAGCAGCATCTTTACGTCGCCGCGCATTTCCAGCATGGCCTGACGCTGAATCTCGTTCTCCGCACGCATTGGCGCATTGAGGGCGACGACGCCCAAAATCAGCGAGAGTAGAATCGAGGCGCCAGTTAGTGCCTTCATGCCCGTGCCGTTTGTGCCGTTGGACTCGTTCATTTGTTTCTAATCAGGGCCTTGAGGTCGCTGAACTCTAGCTTCATATCAGCCTTCAATTCTGAATGGAATCTTTCGAGCGCGGTTAGGCGCGCTTCGAGGGCAGTGTGTGCCGACTTCTCGGCATAGATACGCCCGTTCTCGACGTGTCCATTTGCGTGCGGTTCTCGACGCGGCACAAACTTGATAATCGCGGCAGTCAGCGGGGCGCACGCCCCGACAATCGCCGTGGCGGCTGGCCAATCCATGAGTCGGTTCCTGCATAATGTGGTCACGGGGTTATTCCTAACTCCCCAAATTGTCCCTGCCAGTAAAAGTCAATGCGCGCCTGGATTGCTTCCCGGCAATCGTCCTCATCTGTTCCTGTTGCGCTCAAGTCGTGGGCGCCTCGATATTTCGCAGTCGCCACCCACAGCAGCGGTGCCACTTGTTCGATCGACACTGTCCAGTGTCGGTAGGTTTCCATGGCCCTATCGTGCCGAAACAACCTCCGGTATTTTCACGGCATCGCTTTTTCGCGAACATCCGCTGTGATGGACACTTTTCTCCGAGCGAAACCACAGCGGCCCAGTGCCATTCCAAGAGAACGTGCAAGGAGACTCGCCGTAACAAAATCGACCGCCACAGTATTCGCATCTGGAAAACGCCCACCGCTTGAAATTCTGCAATGAATGAATCTGGATTTTCCAATGCCACAGATGCCACCGCGGGTGCCGATACCATGGGCGATTTGCTGCCAGAATCCCCCGCGCGATGCTGCAAACAATTCCCATAAAATACTGTTCACGCTCATCCTTCATGTCTTTTTTGAAGTTGGTGTGGTATCCAGGCTCAAAACAAAACATATCCGCCGCATCCGTACAATCTGGAAAGTGAATGGCACGGGCCGCTAATGCGGCTGCGAAGTCGTACCTCACTTCAACGTCTATCGCTCTGGCCACGCACAGAATAAGACCCCGATACATAGCCTCAGCCTCATGCCTCGTACCCGCCCACTTGCGTCCGCTCCGCTTGAGATAGTACGGATCGCGGGCCTCATTCCAAGCCAGCGATTGCAACCGACTCCGCTGAAAGTCGCTCAACCTCGGATGGCTCCATCCACAAGAATCATCACTGCCACCTTTCTCGGGATCGACATGCCAAATTGTTACCAACGTCGGCCAATAACGATTGCCGTCAGGATAGCGGCCTGGCCACGGTCGTTTGATAGCGAACGCAACAGTCATTGGGTCGTGCATGATTTTCCTTTTAACTCCGGCAGAGAAATCATTTCCATACCGACAATCTGTGCCCGCGGAATACTGAAAGTTCCGGCAATCTTTCCGCAATAAGGCTCCCACGCTACGGACACCGAAATAAATTCATCGTTCTCCACAACCAAAAAGCCAACCGTTTCAATAATCGGGCAGCCGATTTCTTCAACTTCGGGAGGTAACGCCCAGGCATCGCAGGACGTGCAATCTTTCCACCGCACGTAGACAGGTTTGGGCATCGCCAATTCTTGCATCAATCCTCCATAGCCGGCGGTTGCGTCCCTGCGGCTGCTGTGAGCAGCCAGCCCCCGCCGGACGGTACTATAAAGCCTCCAGGATCACCTCCGTGTTAGAGTGGTGAAGCGGGGAATGATCCAAGGGGCTCTACTTCATCCTGGATTTTTCATGCATAGTTCACCCTACAAAACTTCTCAGCGTCCGCCGTAGATTGGCCACCGATGCCGTCACAGTCGGCGTCTGCGGGAATTCATCCGTCGGCAGCAGCCCGTGCTTGCCTGCCACTCTTCGGTGCAACCAACCGAACGTACAATCGGCACCCTTCTCGCCGATGGCTTTTTGCATTGCCAAACTCATTGCGCCACCCTTGCCGGTCGAGTAGCTGTACTGCTGAGGCTCGCAGCCGGCGTAAATGATTCCATTGCGAAGTGCCCGCATCTTTGCTGGCGGAGTCGCTTTGTGTCTGGTACAGCGTGACAGTGGAATCGTTCGCGCGATGCGCGGGTTCCCCCGCGGCATTCCCCCCGAGTGGCACGTATCGAGCAACGCCACCACGTGCGTCTTAGGCGCCCGGCGGCGTAGCAGGTCGTTCGATTCAAAGTCATACAAAAGCTCCAAGTCGTCGCAGACAATCGCCTCATGCCACACGCCGTTGATTTTCTCGCGGGCGCCGTGCTGGCTGAATAACAGGATGCCAAGGTCGCCCGGCTCCAGGCGGTCGAGCCACTTGCGGCCAGCTTTTACGATGCCGTTACGCGAAGCCTTCTTTCCCAATAGCAGCGTGCTGCTGGCGCAGTACGGCTCGAGGAGCTTGCGCCAGTTGCGGGCATCGAGAATGCAATCTGGAAGGGCGTTCTGAGTCCCTTCAAAATTCGTAGCCACAAATAATGCGTGAATCGACATAGCAGCGTTTTTTGTAAAGCCGGCCCCGCCGTCCGGGAGGTCGCACGGGACCGGCTGAGTCACAGGTAGCGAGGCTACGCGAAATTGTTTCTGTTAATCCCCGCGCCCAGCCCCCGGATGCAAAAGGGACCGGACGCGAGGGGGCATCTATTGGGGTTGGTCCTTTTCCGGTACAAGCACGGCAAGTTCTCTGAGGATGTCTCGGATGGATGCACTGGCCTCGTCTTTTTTGGTTTGCTTCTGTTGCAATTCCCCCAACAGTCTGGCTACCTCGGGGTCATCGTCAAAGTTGCGAGCCATTTGGTTACACCTTGATGCCGCTGCTGCCGACTTCCTCGCCGATCATATTGGGCGAAGCGCCTGGCCCACGCGGTTCCTCGCTCGGGCGGACGCCTTGAGCAAAGTCGACGCGGTTGCGGTCGCCGTGGAAGATTTCCAGCAGCTCTAGCACCTGAACGTAATGAGCGTACATGCGCATCGAGTCGTCGACTGTGATAAACCGGCTTTGGAATCGGCTCTCTAGCCGCGTCCAGGCCACAATAGCTTCGTCGATCGACTGCAACAGAATGAACCCGTCGCCACTACGGTAATTGAGTTGGCTGTTGAGTGGGATGTCCGTATCGGTGCCGTCGATGGCCCACGGCAACTGCCGGAGTGGACCCGAAGCATCCTGCACGCGATCGCCGCCGAACGGCTCGGTCTCGCCAACCAGTGGAGTTCCCGACGGCTGCCCAGAAAGAACCGTGCCGGTGATGATGTTCTTGGTGCTGATCGCTTTGGCACGATACTCGTCGAGTGCGGACTTGTCCGGCTGGTAGGTAATCACCCGCCGCCGCTTGTCACAGTTCTGCAAGTGCTGCATCAGATACAGCGCGGTCGTTGTGTCGACGCCGCCGCGCTTCTGGAATTCGTCGTTGCCGATAATCTGTGAGCGCAAATCAAAGAGCGCCGACAGGGCAAAGATGATATGCCGATTGCGCAGTTCCGTCATCGCATCCCGAAATTGTTCCACGCCTGGATCGCCGATAGGCATTACTTTCTCCTTGTGATTAGATTAGATGCTGACCTTTGTTTTTGTGGGGGCAAGCTTGTTGAATTCCCGATCTAGCTCCCAGAGAAGTTCGCGCGACCAGTTAGCTTTCGCCGGATCACGCTTACTTTCGGAGTAAGCTTCGAGTCGATCCCGGATAAAGCCTCCAACAATCGCGTCTTGTACCGGATCACGTCCGTCGAGTCGCCGAAGTCGTAAAAGTTGCTCACCCTCACTAAGGTCTCGCTCGATTGGCTCCTGTGCTGATTCTTCGGTTCGTTCGTAGAGTCGAAAGGAGCCGCCCGCGGTGGCGGGTTCCTCCTTTGGCGGTGCCAAGCCGCCAGAAATGTGCCCCGATAAGCGATTTCCCAATCGCCTGCCGATCAACCAGCCCGCCCCCACGATCCCCATTCCAATCGGGCCACCAATTCCCAATGCACCGGCTGCGAGCTTACCTGCCGTGGCACCGAGCGAGCCCGTGTCCAGTGACGGCAGCCAGCCGGGCGATTGTTCAGGCGCAGTTTCTTCTGGCAATGCGGCCTGGGGCTCTCGCGGGAGCACTGGTTTAATGACAATGGGCGGACCTGTCTCGGCCGGAGCGGCCTGGGCTGGTGGGTCGATTTTAACTGGCGGTGTCGCCGCCTGGGGCGGCGTAGTTTCGACTTGCTGCTCACGGGGCAACTCCGGCATTCCTTGGCCGTACTGCCCACTGGGAGGTACGACGGTTTGTGGGCGGTTTGGAAAGCACGAATCTAAGAGCCGGCGAATGCAAATCAACCGGGCGCCATACGTGTAGCCACCGCGAAATCCGCTGTCAGTCGCCGAGATAACACCCACAATCAACCCGTCCTGGTTGACCATCGTGCCGCCACTCTCGCCGCTAATTCCCTCTCCAGATACTTCAAACCAGTATTGGTTTTGAATCGCATACGACGTTTCGCGTGTCCTCAGATATTCGGCATTGGGAAATCCGGCAAGGTAAACCTTCTCACCGCGCTGCGGTTCGTGGTCGGAAATGTTGAAGTATTCAGCGCGCGGCGAGCGGAGCTTAATTAGCCCAACATCACCTTGCCCAATGCCAACGACAGTGCCAATGTCGGTTGCTGTCCCGTCGCTAAAAATAACCAACACTGGGTCGCCCTTGCCTTGCAAACTGTGTCCGCACAAGAGCACATAGCTCGGGTCGCCCTGGATCGAAACAACGGCTCCACTCAAATAATCGTACCCACCGTCAGAGGCGTTCCGAAGCTTGACGATCCGATCGTCGCCCCACGGCTGCTGCGGTTCCAGCGGTGCCGTGTAAGTCTGCCCTTGCGGTTGCTGCTGAACCTGATACGGATTCGCCGGCCCCCATCCCTGCAAGCCTGGATCGACCGGGCACACCTGGCCAGGCGGACATTCGTTTGGTCGGACCGGTACCAAATACTGCCCCGCGCAGACTCCACAGGCGAGCCATAGTAAGAGTGTCAGGACGTAGGGGCGGAGTGTCATGAATGATTCTTTTTTAGTTCATCGAGTTTCTTAACAGCTTGCCGATACTCAGCCTCGATTGCTCGCACAGTTTTAGGCGCAGCACGCTGTGGTCCAATAGTCACTTCGCACCTCCGGGCTTCTCCTGCGGGGGCAGCATCACTGGCATCACTGGCATCTCTGCTGGCTCTAGGGGCTCTCGACACACTAAGCAGCGATTCCTGAACTCACACTCGGGCGGGCACATCAGAGTCGTGTAGTGTCCATTTTTGCAGGCGCACCAACGCCGCGTTGGCGGGATTCTCTTCGCCAGCCGACTCTTGATGTCATCGCAAACCACTGACCACATTTGTTTATCACCGACGACCCACGTTCCTCGCCCATGCGTCTTAGCTATTCCAATCTTTCCATCTGACCATTCACGCACAACGATGTCGCCATAGTATGCGTTGTAAACTGTTTTTACTTCCTTGGCCGGATTCTGTTCCTGTTTGGCGATGCTGTAATCTCTCGCCGCGATTGTTGTCACTAATGCCATACAGACTATCAAAATGGTGTATAAAATTTTCACTCCGCACCTCCCGGCGTCTCCTGTGGGGGCGGGGAAGGGCGGCGTGCCTGTGTCAGCCACTCGCGAAAATCCTTTTCATACTGAAGCTGGACGACGACGCCTAGAACGCAGATCGGAACCGTGCTAACAAGGCACACGGCCGCAACTGGCTTCCACTCAAACAATAGTGCCATAGCAGCAATCAGGAGCATTGCCAGCGCAGTTGTGAATGCTTGCGGCGTGAAGTTGTTTTTCGGTGGCTGTGTCACTTCGCACCTCCCTGCCACCACGCCGGCCGGTAGTAGGCGTAGTACACGACGCGATATAGCGCATCAGGCGTCCACGTTCCAAACAGCGGGCGCCCTGTTGCGAAGCGCAGACTGTCGGCGGCAAGGCTCGTGCAATTCTCAAACGGGAAACCCAGCCAATCGCGGACTATGCCGGTCCCAATCGAAGCCGTCCGCCGGTAAGGTTTGCCCAACTGTGTCTCGGCGTACCATGCGATTCGGGCGCCAATCTCTGGCGTCGGCGGCGGGATGATGACGTAGTACAGTTCGGAGTTGCCGCTGTAGTTCGTCAGTGGCGACTTCACCACGCCGGGGCCAATCAAGGCTTCAATCACGTTGCCATCTGCAGAAGTCACGCCACAGTGGTTCCACAGCCAGCCGGGGCTCGTGTTCTTGGATTCGTCATTCCAGCGCGAGAACAGAAACGAGCCGGGCTGAATGGTTGCCGGATCGCAGGCCCGCACGCGGTGGCAGCCGATGATGATGATGGCTATCACGGCCAACACCACCAGTGCGGCAATCCATTCGCCAGGATAAATTCGTCTGACGCGGGGGATGTGGGTCATTTCCGGCGGCCTTCCTTCTCCCGTGGACACGCTACGTCGGGGTCGATCAGGTAACTCCCCTCGGCTGGCGTGGGTAAAACTTGCGTTGGCTGTCGGGGACTTTCCCAATGCAAGCCGATACACAAGCCAGTCCAGTATCCCACAGCAAGCATCGTGAGCGGCAATAACATGCTTGAGGTATGGCGACATGTCCATCTATCCATCGCTACCTCACAATCCGCTCGCATTTGCCGTCTTTGCAAATTACTCTTTGGGCGGCGCCAGCCGGCTCTCCAGCGCCGCTGTCCTGGGCGCTTCGTCCGGTACATTTCGCGCCGCGCCTACGGCCAATCGTACTGCCGCTCTCACGCTCTGCGCGCACTGGTCGTGCCACTCGTGAGAGTCGTCTACCTCTACGTGCGGCAATCGCAGTTGTGTCCAACTCAGACACTTGCCGTTGCCTTCGGGCTTCAATCCCCAAGGGCGCCCCACTCGCTGATAGAAACCGTGCATCGCACGCACGTTCGACGGCAGCCGAATCCTCGACAACCCGCACAGCCCGCGAAATTCCAAAAACCACAAGCTCCTCGGTAGCCAACTGTGGAACACGCCGTCGGCAAGTATCGCTACCTCGATTTCCAGGCCGTAGCGGTCGAGGGCTGCCGCAAACCTCTTGAGCCCGTTGCCGGCACCCCATGAGTAAGCGCAGGCCACAATCACAAACCGCTCGCGTGTGTAGTAGTTTCGGAGCAGGTGCATTTGACGCGCTATCTGCTGCCAGTTCGCGCTCCACGGATCGAATCGCACGCGCGCCGCCAAGCCGCTGTATTCGTCCAGTTCTGACAGCAGCCGTTCTTTGAGTTGCAGCACCCCGTTCCAAGTCCCCTCCGACTGGGTGAAGCCGCCGATACACTGCACGATCAGCATCACACTCCCCCGCCGGCGGTTCGACGTTGCTCTCCACTGGCGGACCACAGAGGCAACAGGCCACGAGAAATACGATTGCGAAATGCCATTGCATTGGGATTCCTTTCGTCTAAGCGCAACGAAAACGCGGCCGGACGAAAGCGCACCATTTCTGGTGAGAATTCATCCGGCCGCGTTTTGCTGGTCGGTCAATCTGAGTTACGACACTCGCCTAGGTTCGAGCGCGTCAAACTTTACGATGGCTCCCTGATCGAAAGACAGGTTCAACGTCCGTGGTCCACACGTCCGCTGACTAGCTTGGTCTGACAACCATTTTCGGAAATCCGACACCGCTTTGTCAAGCGGAATGTTGGTTGGGCGACGGGGGTGTTGCTTGCTGGCGTCCATGCGGTGCGCTGTGTTAGCCCCCCGTTTCCCGTTCCAGGCGGCGAATCTCGCGGTCGAGGTACCATTTGGCTTTCCGTAGGTCGGTGAGCGCGTCACCCTTTTTCCCGGCGCGTGAGGTATATTTTATCACGTTGCCCAGCGCGAACCCGAATCCCTTGGCTTCGATGAAGTCGAACACTTCAATGCCGCCGGCCGTGTAGTAGGCAGGGTGGTTTACTTGGTCGGTCATGGTCAAATTATTCTCAGTGCCGGGTGCCCGTTCCTCGACGACGACACGCCGATGGTCTTGATGCTCGGTGGCATCGCTCTCTCCGAAGGGGCTGGGCTCGCAACGCGCGAAGCGGCATGGCCCATATTCCGACTCGAACAAATGGCGATCGTTGAGTTGGTCGCCGCCGATTAGCAGCCCGATTCCGCCGCTATCCAGGCGGACGGCTTCCTCGCACCAGTCTTTTTGGCCCTTGGTTCTAGTTTGAATCCACCAGTAGCCTTCGGAGTCCGGCCAGTCGTCGGTAATGGATAGCCGCAACAATGGATAGCCGCAACGACATTGTTGAGGATCATCTCCCCACTCTCCGGTGCGTGGACCCACCAACAATCCGTCCCATTCGCAGCACCAGTGCCAGCCTTCGTCACGCTCTTGTGGCGTGAGGCTTTCGTTGTAGTTTGACATCAACTGATAAAATCGCGCGTTTGTCATGACGTTGGTTCCCTCGCCCCTAACTGTTCCTCTATCGACTGCATGCCAAGCGGGCCGGCGTGGTCGGAAGCCGACAGCGCAATCATCTGAAGGTGCAATCCAATTGCGTTCGCAATCGCGCACAGCTTCAGCGCACATTCGGGGCACACGTAAGATTCGTCTTTCCCCGGCCAAGTAAATCGGAACGTCGCCAAGGCACCACAACCGCCGTCGTCTTTCGTGCGGCATAAGATTCCGAAGCTCATTGCGTCTCCTCCTCGGAAAATTGGCCTGTGCCGTCTGTCAACAACCAATAGCACTGACCGCAGTATTGAAAGTCGACGTCGAAATACGTGTCGTCTGGATACAGGTTGCCTTCGCATTGGTCGCAAGTGCCGCAAGGCTCGTCGTCATCGTCCATTCCGGCTTCTCGGCGATCGTATTCGTCCTGGTCGGGCTCGTCTCGTGGCTTGTCGAATCCCATTTACGTGGCTCCTATCTAAGGGTTGGGCTCTCCAAACTTGGTGGCTTCCAGAAAATCCTCGACGCTCTGTGGGTCGATGCCGCTATTTTTGACGTTGCGCAATCCTTTTCTACATTCGAGAAATTGTTCATTGCCGAGCGCTTCGCACAAAGGATACGCCCACACAACCGTGTCGCCGTAGCGGTTGCGAGCTAGCAAGCCGAGTTTTGCACAGCGTGGAAACGTCATGCTGCTGGTGTCGGTCGTCATGGCTCACTCCGCTCGCCATCGTTCGGTCGTCATCGCATTCAGCCCCTGCAGGGCTTGCCCGCAGTACGGACCACCACAAACACTACTGCCCGCGGACAGGGCCTTGCTCGCCAAGTTTGCACGCTTCGTCGTTTCCATCTCCATCATCCCAGGTTAGTGGGTAAAGTCAGGGTCGGTGTGCGACTCCACGCGGCGCCGGCGGATCGCCGCGTACAATTCCCCGCGATGCACGGCCACTTCGCGCGGCGCCTCGATGCCCAGCCGGACCTTGTCGCCGCGGATGTCGACCACCATGATCGTGATGTCGTCGTTGATCTTGATGATCTCATTCTTTTTTCTCGATAGCACTAACATGATCGTTACTCCATTCGGATCGTGAGTCACAAAGGACCGGCAGCGGTTCGATCCGCTTGCCGCTGCCGGCCGTCCAGTTTCGACATTATGGTTGCATCCGTCGCAGTCGGTGCCGCTTCTCAGTTCGCTCCTTTGGAAATACCATCCCCATCACTACGCCATAGCCGCCAGAAAACTTGAACGCAATCTTGTGCTCTTTCGTCGTCTGCGCCCAACGCGCGTCCGGCAACAAGCTACACAACTCAGCATATCGCAAGGCAATAGTTGTTTTCCCGAGTGTGATTGTACAATCGCACAGCGTTTTGACTTCGCCCGTGCCGCTGCACTCCACGCACTCATCATCGACAGGATCGGTGTGGTCCGTGCAATCCGCGCACGCCTGGAAAGCGTGGCCGGTGTTGTCGCAGCGACGGCACGTCGGTATCTTCGGCCACTTTTCCCAACGCCTTATTTTCAGTGCGTGTTCAATGAGTGTCCCGCAATTGTTTAGCACCCGTTCGGTCGCCGGCATCCATAAGGTAAAGTCCTCGGCATTCACACGGACCAGGATGGCCCCGTTGGTAGCGTAAACGAACGAGCCTTCCCGCCACGGACGAACCATGCCAGGAAGCCTGGACTCCGCAGCGTTTTCGTCGCAGAACGGCAAAAGGCTAATCATGGCTGTTCGCTCCTAACCAATTTCGTCTAAGAACGGCATGTTCAGTTGTCGGCAGCTTTGCCAGATTGCATCGAACGCCGAAAACTCTATCGCCGCTTTTCCATGCCGTCGTGCTACTTCATCGAACCAGCCGACTTCCTTGTCGTGCGGTCGCGTGCGCAACTTCGGCCGCGCGTGGTCGTCGAATACAATCTGTTCGTCTTTGTCTTTTTTCACTTCCAGGTGCGCAAGTTCGTGGTCCATCAGCGCTTCTTTCTGCGCGTCGGACAGAACTTTCCATTGATCGGCGTCGATGCAAATCTCCGCGTCCCCCAGTCCGGCAACGCGGTTTTTCAGTGAGTTCGATTTCACGATCGCCGCGCAGGGATAACCCTTGATCTTGAGTGGTGGCCCCAAGCTTTCACCATCCTCAGTCATGGTTGGGAAGGCCATCAAAACGTCGACGGTTACGCCCGCTTCGTGCAAGCCACCGTGGTATTTCTCCATTACTTTTTTGAGTAGCGAATTGACTTGCTCCGGTGCTTTTTCATACGTTGGCATCGCGATCTCCTTGTTAGTGGGTGTAGCTTTTTCCGTTTACCGCCAACTGGTCGAGTATGTTCTCGACTTCCTCGACGTACCTGACGATCTCTGCGACGCCACCGGCGCGCCGCACTAAATTCCGTTCGTGAATCTGTAGCTTCGTCGGCCGTGCCTTCCCCGTCTTGACCTCCAGGGAGAGAAAACATCCGGCGAAGCAGCCGAGGATATCGGCCGTGCCTGCGCTCTGGAACGCACCGCCCGCGATCGGCTTCGCGTACCCGCCCCGCTTGCGGATCACGCCGACGATCTGCGAACAGAGTCGCGAGTGAGTAGCGTTGTTGTTCATGCCGACACCTTCCAACGATGCCTTTGATTCGGTTCGCTCGCCACGATCAGCCGCTTGCGGGCCCGTGTCGCCGCCACGTAGGAAACGCGGCACTCCTCGTCAAAGCCCTGCGGATCTTCGCACGACTTCGATACGGCAGATGTCGTCGTCGTGAGCCACAGGACATTGTCTGCCTCAGCGCCTTTCGCGCTGTGGATAGTTCCGACCCGGACACTAGGCCGGTGAACTGCGTCGATGCCCCACCGACCGCGGGCCCGAGTATACTCTTCGCCGTGTGCCACCAGAGCCACCCACGTGCCAGTAGCAATCGCTTCTATCAGGCGGGGCAATGCACCGGCTTGGCTCAGATCGGGCAGGTAGAAGCCCTGCTGCTTGCGCGACTGCCAGTGCGCGTCCCAGTCGGCTTTCGTGCCGCGCTCCAGCAGGGGGCCGGCGTCGTCTTTTGACGGGACCAGCTTTAAGATCGCTTGCCACTCGTCGCCCATGATCGGTGCACCACGCTGCAGATCGTACAGCGCGTTAAGCGCCTTGTTCTTGGCCGGCCGGTTCCAGCCGCCGTGTCCGCGCGTGGGACACCACGGCACGCCTAGCTCTTTTAGGCGCCTCGTGAGCTTATTGGCCAGCCAGTTCGTGCGCGCCAACAGCAGCCAGTTTTGGGATGGATCAATCTGATCTAGCAAGTAACTTGTAAATCGTTCGTGTTCAACGGACCCCTCGTGGTCCGATGACTTGATGCCACGATCCCAAAAATCCGAGGCTTCACGAAGAATCGATTCGCCCAGGTTGTGGATCGCGAGCGGGCAGCGAAAACTCTGCGGCATGATCCGTTCCTTCGCCGCAGGCCAGGCGAGAAACAACTTCGGATCGGCGCCGGCCCAGCCGTAGATCGCCTGGAATGGGTCTCCGACGACGTACACCCAATCAGATGATTCAATCAGACGGTGGCACACTGTATCGAGGAGCGCCGACGTGTCCTGCTGCTCGTCAAAAAACCAGACTGGCAACTGCGGTACGTCGCCCGCCGGCTTAGTGCGATCGTGCCCGTTGACGTTGAACTTGTAACCGGCGAAACGGCCCAGGAGATCGGTAAAGTCGGAAACGAAGTCCAGACGCTTGGCCTGCTCATACCGCGTGACGATGTCGGCGACGGCCTCGTAAGGCGGGGTGCGGTTCGAACAGCGGTCGGCACGCTCCCAGGCCGCCATGAGCGGCTCCAGGCGGTTACGGGCCGTCGACCAGAGTTGCAGGGCCAGGCCGGCGTCGGTCGACGCCCCGAAGTCGTTCTCTTCGTCCAGCGAATTGCTCGGGGCTTTACCGACCTCGGCCTCAAGCTGCTCTTCGATCCACCGGACTGACTTCCGGTCGCCGGTGACCATCGCGTCCCGTTTCTCCCCGAGGCACTGAAAGCAAACCGAGTGTAACGTCCTAAACCACCCGTTTTGCTCAAGACTCGCTGCTTGCTCACCAGACACTTCCGCCGCCCTCTCTGCAGCTTCGCGTCTGGCAGCCTTGGTAAACGAGACAAACCCGACTTGGTACGGATCGACGCCCTGCTCAAGTTGTAGCGCCAACAGTCGCATCAGCTCGGCCGTTTTGCCAGTGCCAGCACCGCCGATAAGTCTTGCTATGGTAGGCATTTACGTCAAACCTGTAGCGCGTGTAGCGCTGTTAAAATACGTCGGCGCTAGTCGTAACCTATTAGCTCACAAAATGTTGCGCCATTTGTAGCGCGTAGCGCTTTACTCCGGGCAAAATGTTTTTTGCCCTCGCGTAGTAACTGCGCGCTACGTTTTTTCTACTTCCTGCATGACCTCAGCCGCCTCCCTCAAATTCCGTAACCCCATACGATCTATGACTTTAAACCTCTTGACAGCAGACCCCACACGGGTCTGTTTGGTTGTAGCGCCAGCGCTCCGCAGAACGTCGACAATCTCGCCGTGCTTGATCTTCGAAAGCGTGTATCCGACGTCCTCCAGCACGGCTCCCACCTGAAACCAAACCGATCCATCCGACATTCGAATAGGACGCCCACTGGGGTCTGGGTCGTTTTCACCGACTGCGACCCGTGCCCGTTCGAGGCACCACAGCAGGGACTCGGCGACCACGACGTCGCGACGCTCCTCGGGTTCCGCGGCCACGTGCGTGGCCGACTGGACAAGCTGGCGGGCCAACGAATCGACTCCCTTTCCGCCCATCCAACGGCGATCGAACCGGCTCGGCTCGACCCACACATCGGCTTGTTCGAGCGACTCCCTCCGCACGCGGCTGGCCACCATGAACTGGTCAACCGACAACGTGATGTACCCACCTTGAGTCGCCTCAGCCCACAGCGGCGAATAGAGCCGATACTTCCGCGGTCGGCTCTCGACAATCTCAAGTTTCCAATCGTCAGGTGCCGTAGCCGGCTTGTCCTTCTCGAAGTGTTCGTTTGCATTGAGCGATGTTGTCTTTTGCCGGTGCCGCGACAGGATAGATTCAAACGTCCGCTTGACTTCGGCATCGGGCAGCGGTGGCCGGTTCCGTTCGTTCCAAGCCTGCATGAGTTGATACAGTCGCCCCACGGCGCCGTTATCGAACGGATCGGCCAAGTCGGCGAACAGTTTCCCCGCAAAGCTGGCCAGCGTGTCGTTGCGCTCGCCCTCGACGATGCCTTCGGCAATTCGATGCCAGTCCTTACTCGCTCGCTTGTTGATGTCCAGCGCCGCCGTCGGCTCGTCAAAGTAGTTCCACAGCCACGCTTGCACGGCATCGCCGATGACGGCCGGCGGGCACTCACTGGGAGATACGAGCCATTCGTAGCGCCCGCCATCGGGGTGGATGCTCGGCGGGAACACGCTCTGTGCGGCCTTGCCGCCGTACCCCGTGCGAATCTCCAAGTCGCCCACTTTGAAATGATTCTTGCCCTGTCCGGGCAGGTCTGCGCGAAAGAAAAACAGCCGATGCTTGCCACGGCTCGATTTATAGGTCGGCGTGACGGGCGGTTCGTTGCCGAAGATCGCGAGCAGTGTTTTCTCGGCGTCCGGCCCGTCACCTTCGAAGTCGATGATGCCCGACCGCTCGCCCAGCAGGATTCCGACATTTGCGCCTGGCGTTTCTGCCCAGTGCGCAGCGATCGCGTCGGCGTCGCTGGTCGCTTTCTGCGGCCAGTCGTCAAAGATCGGGCGTTTGTCACGCGGCTTGATCGGCACGACTTGCCAGCCGAACTCCGCGTACTCCAACGCCGAATCGAGTATTTCTTGGGCCATCGTTCCATCAGTCCGTAGCCAACGAAATAAAATCGCCGGGCGGAGATCGCCCCGCCCGGCGGAACTACAATCAACCGGCAAACGCACACGCCGCGACGGCCTTCATGGGCTCGGTGAACTTTACGCGGATGACCTTGCCTTCGGCTTCGCTGATCGTGCCGATCAACTTCGGCACGACGCGGGCGAACGGCTGCCCCTCGGCCGCCGTATCCTTTTCGAGCGTCAGCGACACGACCGCGCGATAGTACGGGATGCCGGCCTTGGTCAAGCTCACGACGAACTTCTGCCAATCCTTGAGCGACCCCGGCTGGATAATCACGACCACCGGCAACGGCTCGTCGGCTGGCAGTACATACAACACGCGCTGCTCTTTGGCGGCCTTGCCGTGGCCTTTCTTGCCCGTGCCCCATTCGTTCTGCGGCAGTTTGCTCCAGTCGTACCGCCCGTCGGCCATCTTGGCCGGTTCAATCGCTCTGAGCATTGCGGCGTCGACGTTCTCCGCCGCGACCAGCCGGGCCGTCTTGAGGTCGTGCGAGACCAGGACCGGCAGACTGCCCTCCTCGGGCTCGTCACCGGCCCACAGCAAGCCACGGAGACACATGGCCACCAGAATGCCGTCGATGCTCTTGACGGCCTTGTCGTCGCCGATGGTGGGCACAAGCCACATCGTGCCGCCGCCCGTCGGGATCGGCACTCTGGTCAAGTCCGACTCGCGCAGCGCGGCGTCGGCGCCCATGTTCGCCTCCATCGCCTCGGCGATCGCACCGCCCTCCTGCAGGGCCAGATAGCCGTCCGTCTTGATGACCGCGATCGCGGTCGATG
>Ga0326597_10002396_pt1 | contig 27991 bp, 23 predicted proteins | sample RVTome_12_FD_203789 | JGI IMG/M metagenome (GOLD analysis project Ga0326597, IMG submission 203789) | Soil microbial communities from uranium-contaminated site in the Upper Colorado River Basin, Wyoming, United States - RVT100D185 | ecosystem: Environmental > Terrestrial > Soil > Contaminated >... | reverse complement strand
CTCGACGAAGGACAAGTGCGTGCCGAAGTGAAGCAGCACTTCAACCACCAGGAGAAGCTGTCAGGCTACAGTGGTCCGCTGCTCGTGATGCATACTGAGAACGACGGCATGATCGACGTGTCGCACGCCGAGCGAATCTACAAGTGGACTGGAGGTTCACAGAAGCGGCTGCTTCGTTTCCGCCAAGGGAACCACAACTCGATCATGGCGTTCAACCATGACGAGTACTTCAAGGGCGTGGCGTTTCTGGCCAGAGCTGTGGGCGGTGATTATTGAATCTGTGGCAAGCAAGCAGCGGCGACGCCGTGTATTCGACCCGATTACCGTCTCGGGCCACGATGGCGATGATGCCAAGCCCTATCAGGAAAAAGATGTCCGCCAGATCTTCAGGAAAGCGGAGAGATCCCCATGACGTCCCGATATCGCATGCTCATTGAGTGGTCAGAAGAAGATCAAGTATTTATCGTCACGCTGCCGGAGTTTCCGAGCAATCGGGCGCATGGCACGAGCTACGAAGAAGCGGCCAAGAAGTACTCGAACTGCTGATCGAAATGTGGAAAAAGGAAGGCCGAGCGCTGCCTTCGCCCCAATTTTTCGTGTCTGAATCCGTTCTTGCATGAGCGTGTTCCGGCCCAGGGGTTTGCAGAGAAGATGCGGCGATTCAGTGGGGCAGACGCTCGCCTTGGCGGGGCAGTGGCAGGGGGACAGTCTCGCTTATGAGCACTCAGTAAGCGCGCCTGTTCTCCTACCTCCTTCCTTCCCTTTAAAATAGTTCTGACCCGAATGGCACTTAATCCGCGCAACCGCAACGTCATCAGGGGTTAAGCGTTGCTATCGTGGCAGTGCAATCTTGGTTGGTCATGCCAACACGGGTTCTTTGTGATATGGACAGAGAAGGCCTCGCTTGGGATGAGTTTGGAGTTGTTGTTAAGACGCTTCAAACCCATTCGGCAAGGAGGCCCTCGTGTTTTATTCTGACCTCGGTTCGTTGCAAAGTCGAGTCGCCCGCGCTCGCCAAGCGGAGGATCTATACTTCGCAACACTGCTGCCCAGAGAGACGATCAACGACGCTTTTGGAAAGGCAAGCGGGATACTTGATCGGGCCAGAGTCTACGTCACTTCCGTCACCGTGTGGGTGTTTCTCTCGCAAGTCCTCAGCAAGGATCACGGCTGCGTGGCGGCTGTCGCCAAGTTGATTGTGTATCGCGTGGCCTGCGCACTTGGCAGCGTGTTGCGCCAAGACGGGTGCCTACTGCATCGCACGCGATAAACTGGACGAACAAGCCATGCATCGTTTGCTGACGCACACGGGACAAACCATCGAGAAACAGGCACCGGACCATTGTCTGTGGCTTGGCCATCGCGTCATGACGGGTGACGGCACAACCGTCACGATGGCCGACACCGCAGAGAACCAAGCGGCTTACCCGCAACAACGGGCTCAAGCACCCGGATGTGGATTTCCCATCATGCGGATGGTTGTCATCTTCGCGTTATCCACCGGCGTGGTGCTGGAAATGGCCATGTACCAGGACTACCCCGCGCTGCTCGAGATTCGTGAAGTGCGGATTCGTGTCCAACAGAACGGGTTTCGTACGCGCGAGATCATTGTGCATACGTCCTTGCTGGACGACGTGGAATACAGCCAGGAAGACATCGCCGCGTTGTTTCGCCGGCGGTGGCAGGCGGAGCTTCATCTGCGGAGTCTAAAAACGGTGATGCAGATGGAACACTTGCGATGCAAGAAACCGCATCGGGTGCGCAACGAAGTTCGTGCTCACCTGATCGCGTACAACCTGATCCGTCAAGTGATGAGTGAAGCCGCGAGTCGTGCGGGTGTACAGCCCTGGCAGATCAGTTTCAAAGCAACGATGACGACGCTCGTGGAGGCGTTGCCGGTACTGGGAATGATCCGCGATCCGGCGGACCTTTGCTGTGTGTTGTTGGCGTGTTGCCAGCAGCATCGCGTCGGTGACCGCGCGGATCGTTACGAGCCCAGGGTAGTCAAGCGAAGGCCCAAGCCCTACAAACTCATGCAGAAGCCACGACGCGATTACAAACCCGGAGAAGCCTGAGACTTACGACGGATTAAGTGCCATTCAGTCCTGACCCCTTTGATTTGTCCGCGGCATTTCGAGCCTGGAAAGGATGTCGTTGGGTTCGAGCGTGTCGGTTGGCATGTTGCACATCCACCGCCAGTGGGCACCCGGCATCCGCCAAGCTGCGGCACTTATCCGAAGTCAGCGCATCGATCCCGATGGGCCTTGCGGGCAGCGGGCATTGGAGGTCGGCCCCCGAAACAAGACCACACGCAGCGATTTGTGTCTCGCGGCGATTGGGTAATTCTGATTGGTTCATGGGCGTTCAGGCATTGATCCGTTCTCACAGGTCGATTCGGAACGTGTTGCAGAGGTGTTTGTAGAGGAGCTGGGCCACCGTCAGGGGTCTCACGGTGATTTTGGCTTTTCCCGAAGCCCGCAACAGGGGCGATGTCTGGCCGTGTGGCAACGCGATGCTGACGGCGTAATACGATTTCGAGGATGCCGTCGCGTCGCTGGGAAGAAGCTGCTTGGCGATCAATTCAGGTGGAACCTGCTCGACTTCCACACGCGCAATTTCCGCGACCGTCCCGATCAGAACTTGCTCGTGCAATTCATCGACGAGAATACGAACCGACTGTCCGATCTCGACGCGTTCCATCTCCGTCTGATCGATCAAGGCGATCCCCTTCAGTTCGGCGGGATTTCCAATCAGACAGACGACGGTATCGGTATCGAGATAACTGCCGAGGTTTCGGTCATCGAGCGGAGTGCCGGACCAAGTCGGAAGTTGCTCGTTGAGTTGGCGGGCAGGTTTGGGACGAGCGGGCATCACGATGCCTGGCTGCGGGGCCGAGATTGTCAATCTGGCGTGATCGCGAAGCTTTTGGTCAAGCTGTCGTTGGGTGGCAGCCAAGGCTTCTTTCGCCGTGACGATTTGGCTCCCAGCGCCGTCGTTGGCCGTACCTCGCTCGAGAACTTGCAGCTTCTCGAGCTGCTCCGTGTGAAGCTGTTGGACATTACGTTCACCACGCAGCGCGGCCAGTTGTCGTTCCAACTCGGCGTCCGTCAACTTGGCGATCACGTCGCCCGTGACAAGATCCCGGCCGATGCCCGCGAATTGAATAAGTCTCCCCGGAACCGTGACATGAACACGAGCCGCACTGGCGGGCTCGAGCACGACGGGTACGGTGACGTGACGCGAAGCGGGAATCATGCCGAGCAAGATGATTCCACTGGCGAATGCCAGGCATAGACAAGCCGTTCGCCAACCGCGTCGTCGTCGGCCCGCGTGAGAATCTCGAACGACGCGAATCATCTGCCAGAGCGGGGCCACGAACATGCCGCCGAGTATGAAGACGGCCAGCAGCTGAGCGATGCTTTCGAGCCGATAGGGCTGCAAGGCGTGATAAATCAGGAACAGAATTCCGGCGACCAAGATCCAGCGGTAGATAAGCGAAGCGATACCGTACAGAGCAAGCTGAATCCGATGCCGGCGTTGCAAGGTCCAGGTTTCGCGCGGCTCGATCCCGAGGCATTTCGCCGCGAGTTGTTGCAGCAGCGTCTGTGACTGTTGGCGGAGGTTGGGTAGCTCAATCAGATCGGCCAGTATGAAGTAACCGTCGTAGCGGAGCAGCGGATTACCGTTAAACAGGATCGTACTGACCGAACAGACGAACATAACGTTGAGAAAGATCGAGTTGAAGACGCCCGGCTGGCTGAACCACCAAAGCAATGTGCAAACGGACGCTAACACAAGCTCAACATAGATTCCGGCCGCGCTGATCGCGATTCGCCGCCACTTGCTGCGCATCATCCAGGCGTCGGAGACGTTGCAGTACAAGCACGGAGTAAAGACAAGCAGCATCACACCAAGCTCGTGGCACTGGCCACCAAAATGCTTGCACGTCAGTGCGTGTCCCAACTCGTGCAACACCTTGCAAAACGCCAGAACGATCGCCATCCAAGCCACGTTCTCGATGCTCAGGAACGTTTGGAGCCGCGGCAAGCGAGTGACGAATGTTTCGGCGTAAACGACCAGCGAGAACAATGCTCCCAGGATCACGATCAGACTAGTGAAAATCGCGAACCGAGAGAACATCCAACGAACATTCGGATAGAGCAGGCGTAGAAACGGTTCCGGATCGAGGCCTCGAAATCGAATCGCCAAAACGTTCGTCAGGGCTTGCAGCTTCTTTTGCCGCCAGGCACGATTGTGCCGCTCGAGCAACTGGTCCCCTTGCCCCGCGACTTGTGAGGTCAGTAGGCCTTCGCGATGAAGCGTACCTAGGAACGCGTAGAGTTCGTTCGAGTCGAGTTTGCGAGGCGCGAAGCGACTCTCGAAGCGCCGCTTGATCTCGTCGAAGCTGCTTTCGCCATCCACCTGTTCCAGGATGAACAGCTCCTCATCGCAAAGCTGATAGTAACGCAACGAGAGCGGATCTTTCACACTCCAGTATCGAGCGCCGCGGAACTGGATGGGTTCCGCGATCAAGTCTCGTCGACCACGAAGATGGAGCCGACGGTCGATGGAAGTCGTGGAAGCTAAGCTGCTCATGGTTCGATCTTTATCGTGGCTTGCAAACCCGGACGTAGATTCGATTCGCCATTCTCGATTTCGACCCACACTCGAACCATGCCGTTGACGGGATGAATCTCGGGGCTGACGAAGGTCACTTCTCCATCGACGTCCAGCGCCTGGTCGGTCCGTAGCTTTACACTTACCCTGGCCGATTGCCCGACGAGTTGCGCATTGGCTTGTTGAGCCGAAAGAAAGCCTTCGACCCGCAGACGGTCCATGCGGACAATTCGCACCACGGTCTCGCCGGATTCGACCCATTCGCCCGCGTGTTTTAAGACTTCAACGATCACGCCGGACGTGGGGGCATGGATCGCCCGCTTCTTCAGCTGGTACTCCGCCAGACGCAACGCCGCCTCGTGGGTGTCAATCGCCAGCTGCGCGGTCTTCAGATCAAAACGCGTCTGATAGATCTGCAAGTCGGCCTGCTCGGTGGCAAGTCGCAAGCGATCGACCTCACTTTGCGAAACGCTCTTCGAAAATCTTTCCGCGGCTTCGGTGGCTCGTTTCAGCTCGGCCGCGGCAACTTCGTGAGCCTTTTGAGCCAAGCGAACCTTCAGATCGTTTCTCGCGAGCCGCCGAGCATTCGACAAGTCGGTGTTCGCCTGATCTCTGGTCACTTGAGCTTCAGTATCGTCTTGTTTGGCGAGAAGCATCTCCTTGGTGACGTGCATCCCAGGGCGAACGGCAACTTCGGCTAAGACGCCCGCATCACGTGCCGGCACGCGAATCTCTTCGAGCAGCGTCAGGACACCCTCCGTTTCAAGACTAGTCGCGGATGCGATCGTTCCACCAAACGAAAGCATCAATGTCAGGACGATGACGGACTTGGCGGTGAAGGTCATTTCGACGTCTCTCTCAGAAAAAAACTACAACTGATCGACGACCCTAGAAAAGTAGTCGCGTCTTGATTACGTCAAACAACTCGCGCAGCCAGACATAGCCGATCGGTCGACGTCCACAATGAACATTCGCAATCACCGTTGCGCCGGGTCGCAACTCGGGAAGCTGCTCGCGATCAACCGCCACGTGAACGCGAACGGTTGGCTGCTCGCGTTCGTCCAGTTCCGTTGCCATCGCAATCTCTTCGATGGTTCCGCGGTATCGTTCCCCGGAATGACTTGTCAGGATGAAACTAACGTTCAGCTCTTTCAGTTCATTTCGCGCTGCGAGGACGTACTCGATGTCATGGTCTGCAATTCGCAGATCGAGTTGCCAGGGACCACTCGGATCGGCAACACTCAACAGACGCTCGCCGCGGCGCACAGGGCGGAGAGACAAAGCATCTTCGATTCCCCACGTTAGTACCTCGCCGTCGATTGGGCTGGTGATCACCAACTCGGCGCGTTCCCGTTCGAGGATCGCTTGCTGATCGCGAAGACTTTCAAGCAGGATTTGCAGACGTGCTTCCTCGGAGGTCAATTCGTGAAACTCACTTGCCGATGCGGCGGAAGTTGACTTATGGTTCAAGCGGGCTGAACGAATGGCGTCCAGCCGCTTTTGATTGGTGAGAATGTCGCCGAGAAGCCGCGCTTCTTCGTACTCCAGTTCGGTACGTCGCATTTCGAGAAGCGGCGTTCCTTTGGTGACCGATTCGGCATGACGTACATGCAGCCGTTCAATGACGCCATCCGCCGGTGCAAAGAGATGGCGGTAATGCGTCGGCATCAGTTGCCCTTCGCCCCGAATCTCGAAATCAGCCGGGACGAGAACGAGTGCGGCAATGACGACGGCAAGCAAGGAGAACCAAGCAACTGATTTCGGGAGATGCCGCAAGGCGAACTGGCTGAGACAGCGCTGAAGGAGGCGATTGGCGCCGATCAGCGGCAGCCCCGCGAGTTCGTTTGCGTTCTTGAGTGCCATCGCTCCGTGACGGCAAACGAACTCAATGCGTCTTCGCTGGCTGTCGTTCCAAGGTGCATTCTCGAATCGTTCGAACAGGAGGACGCCTACCGATTCTTGTTCGGTACGATCGAATGTCTTTCCGAGTGGCACCAGGGCCAGCGATCGGACGTGTGATGAATCAAGATAAGATTGTAGGCGGTGTTCAAGCTGTGCCGGCAGCGACCCAACTTCGCCCGAATGCCAAACAGGTTCGCCGATTGCGGTGACCGCTTTCGCAAGCCTTTCGGCAGCGCGAACTTGCGTCGAACGCCGGTCAAACGAGTCGATGCCAGCGATCGAAAGCGTGCGGCAACCTGCATCTCGACCGTGGAACACCGTCACGCGATCACAGTTGGTCACGCGAGCCGCTTCGTTCGCAATTGTAAAAGCGGTCCTCTTCAGGCCGAGCGTCCGATGCACCTGATCGACGAACTGTTCAAGTTCCGACCATGCCGTTTCGCGATGCCGCAAGTCGCGCAGTTGGCGATTTCGATAAAACTCGGCGACCAAGTCAGCGAAAACTGTAACGAGTTGTCGTGTATTCTTTGCCTCGGTGGGCGAAATGTTGCCGTCGTGGTACGTCTCGACCACGGCAACGATCTGCTCGTCGACAATTGCTGGTTGCAGGAAGAGAGCGTCATCCGTCGGATTCTGAAGTTGATCGGCGAACTGATGGGGCGACAGAGACGAAAACTGTCTTTTCCGGGCGGCTTCGACGACGTTTTTCGAGCGGGCTGCTAGCAGGCTGGCGTTCGCTCGGGGATCACGCCGGGACTCGATTTGAGCCTCGATCGAAAACGGTTCGTCCTCGTCACGACACCAAATGGCCGCGGAGCGGGCGTCCGTTGCTTGCACGAGCCGCTTAATGAGTTCGCTGTGGAACTCTCGACTCGACATAGGCATTCGAGCGAGTTTGGCCGTCTCGTCGACCAAGGTCTCGATCTCGCGCCAAGTTTCGTCGCTGCCATCGATTTGTGGAGAAGAGGTGTCGCCGCGCATGCCCCTCAGTATAACCGCGGATCCATTTATTTTGACTGTTTTGACTCGTAAGTTTGCGGAGGTCGGGGCGACAGAGCGTGAATAATCGTTTCCGATTGCGGGACCCTTCTCGCATTTGCCGAATCGACGTGCGGAAAGTTCCGAATTTAGGGGTTGCGACGAAAAATACAGTTTTGCCGAGTTTGTCGTCTGGCCGATGACTTACGACAGGGATGAGGCTCCGACGGTCGGCAGCGTCACGACGGATAGAGAATCTGGTAATGCCTCGAGACTGGAAAGCAACGATTACGCTTCTGCTAGCGGTCGCCACCGCCCTGCAAGGTTGTTCGCTGCGCAAGTCGAAGGAATTCCAATTCGACCCCGACTTCTCTCATTACCATGGTGCCGCCACGGAGCTTGCCTACGCGGACGTCGAGACCGTTAGCTATGAAGAGATCGCCGACACGCAGGCTCCGCGCACCTTGCAAGACGATGCACCGCCGAACTTCTGGGATCTGGCATTGGACGAGGCGATCCAAACCGCCCTCGCACACTCGCAGGTCATGCGCGACTTAGGCGCTTTAGTGCTTGAATCGCCCGAAAACGTACGCACATTGTACGATCCGGCGATTGTGCAAACCGACCCGCGATTCGGCGTCGAAGCCGCGCTCAGTGCATTCGACACATCGTTCGAGTCGCAGCTTTTCTTCGAGAAAAACGATCGCGCATTGAACAATGTCTTCTTTGGTGGCGGAACAAGAATCCTACAGCAGGATCTGCATCGCTATCAGGCGCAGCTGTCGAAGCGATCTGCCACGGGCGGTGAATTCACGATCCGAAAAATCATCGACTACGATTCCAATAACTCGCCGGGCAACGACGATCCCAACAAACCTTGGACGGTGCAAGTCGAGGGCGAGTTTCGGCAGCCGTTGCTGCAGGGTGCGGGAGTCGACTTCAACCGCATCGCTGGCCCTGCTGGGCGTCCTGGTGCCCTGAACGGGGTACTTCTTGCTCGAATCAACAGCGATATCGGCGTTGCCGATTTCGAGATCGCGGTCCGGAATCTGGTCAATGATGTGGAGAACGCCTACTGGGACTTGTACTTCGCCTACCGTGACCTTGACGCAAAGATCGCGGCTCGCGACCGCGCGTTAGAAACTTGGCGGAGCATCAACGCCTTATTCGTCTCAAATCGACGTGAAGCCGGGGAAGAAGCGCAGGCTCGCGAACAGTATTATCGTCTCGAAGAAGAGGTTCAGAACGCGTTAGCCGGGCGACCAAGCGATAACATGCGCACGAACACCCTACGTGGATTGGGTGTGCAGATGTCCGAACGCCGCTTGCGTCGATTGATGGGCATCGCGCCGAGCGATGGACGATTCATCCGTCCCAAACAGGAACCAGCCATGGCTCGGGTCGTCTTCGATTGGGACGAACTGCTTGTCGAGGCATTGAACCGTCGAGCTGAGCTGCGACGGCAAAAGTGGGCGGTAAAACGTCGCGAGATGGAGTTAGCCGCAAGTCGTAATTTCCTGTTGCCTCGCGTCGATGCTATTGGGCGTTATCGCTTTCGGGGCTTGGGACACGATTTGCTGAACTCCGAACGACAAGCGGACCGTTTCGATAACGCATTTCAAGACCTGACAACCGGCGACTTTCAAGAGTGGCAAGTTGGGCTGGAAGTCAAAATGCCGGTTGGCTATCGACGAGGTTACGCCGGCGTGCGAAATGCCGAATTACAGCTGAGTCGTGAACTAGCGATCCTCGAAGAACAAGAAAAGCAAGTTGTGCACGGACTGAGTGAGGCTTATGCTGAAGTCCATCGCGCTTACGCGGTGTCACAGACGAGCTACAACCGGCGAGTGGCCGCGAGGACCCATCTCGTTGCGTTGGAGGCTAAAAATGAAGCCTCCGATCTAAACGAACAGGCGAGACTACTCGATCTTCTGCTTGACGCCCAACGACGCCTCGCCGACGCGGACACCACGTACTATCGAGCGTTGATCGAATACTCGTTGGCGATCAAGAACGTTCATCTCCAGAAAGGGTCATTACTGGATTATAACGAGATCTATCTGAGTGAAGGGGCTTGGCCGGATAAAGCACACTACGACGCCGCCAGACTCGATGAGTCTCGGCGCAAGTCGCCAAGGCTGCTGAACTACATTGTCTCCTGGCCATTGCCGATCGGCCGAGGACCAGTCGACCAGCGGATCATGCCGAACGATGGTGGCGATGTCAGCGCGATTCCGCCGCCTGAAGAGACGCTTCCAGCCGTGCCCGGTCCGCCCGACGCGACGCAGGCAAGTGACGCTACCTCAATCGGAGCGGGAGTGCTGAGAAACGCAGCGTTCGATCCAACGCGAATCGAAAGTGTGCCGACGGAGCAATGATGGCGACGGTTATCTCGCTATCTTCGAAATCGGCTACGCTTGGCCGTTCGGCAGACGCCGAATTACGATGGACGCATTGTGGCCCCCGAAGCCGAAGCTGTTGCTCATCGCATAGTCGATCTGACGCTCACGCGGCTGATTCGGGGTGTAATCCAAATCGCAGTCTGGATCCGGCGTTTGGAGATTGATGGTCGGCGGCACAACATTGCGCTCGATCGCTTTGGCCGTTAGCACCAACTCGATCCCACCGCTAGCGCCGAGGGAATGTCCCAATTCGCTCTTTGTACTTGAGATGCTTACCGCTCTTGCGTGTTCGCCGAACACATCCTTGACGGCCAGCGTTTCGGCCTTGTCGCCCAGTGGGGTACTCGTTCCGTGCGCATTGATGTAATCGATGGAACTCGGGTTGGTACTGGCATCCCGCAAAGCTGCCGCCATCGCATAGGCGGCTCCAGTACCTAGTCCGTCCGGCTGCGTAATGTGCCCCGCGTCGCCGCTCGCGCCGAATCCGATGACTTCCGCATAAATCTTAGCGCCCCGAGCTTTGGCATGCTCCAATTCCTCGAAGACAAGCAAACCCGCCCCCTCGCTGAATACGAATCCGTCGCGGTCCAGATCGAATGGGCGGCTGGCGCGCGTCGGGTCGTCGTTGCGAGATGAAAGCGCTTTGATGTTTGTGAACGCACTTAAGCCCATCCGCGTCATGGCGGCTTCAGTACCACCCGTGATCATGACATCAGCGTCGTCGTATTGAATCGTCTTGAGCGCGTCGCCGATGGCATTGGTCGCGCTGGCACACGCCGTGGCGACGGTGTAATTTGGACCTCGTAAGCCGTACTCGATCGAGATATGTCCGCCCGCCGCGTTGAGCATCATCTTGGGGACCGTCATCGCGGAAACTCGAGAGGGGCCCTTCTCGAACAGCTTCATCATCTGGGTTTCAATCTCACCTAGGCCGCCGATTCCAGAGCCGAGAATGACACCGCAGCGAAATGGTTCTTCTTTTCCAAAGTCAAGACCGGAATCGCGGATCGCCTGGGCACCCGCAACCATGGCAAATTGGGTGAAGCGATCTATGCGTTTGATTTCTTTCGGCGAAATGTAAGCGCTCGGATCCCAGTCGTGGATATATCCGCCGAACTTGATCTTAAACTCTTCAGTATCGAAACAACGCAGGGGATGAATCCCGCTTTCACCAGCCAGGATACGATTCCAAAGGTCGTCAACCTGACAGCTGAGCGATGTAACGACACCGAGACCGGTTACGACGACTCGCCGTTTCATTGTCGTTGCTACCAGTTTGCCGTTAAGAATCTTGTTGCGACTTTTCGATGAAATCGATCGCTTGACCGACCGTCTGAATCTTCTCGGCGGCGTCGTCGGGGATGTTGATATCGAATTCTTCTTCCAGTTCCATCACTAATTCGACCGTGTCGAGCGAGTCCGCACCGAGGTCGTTTACGAATGACGTTTCGGGGCTGATTTTTTCCTTGTCAACACCAAGTTGCTCAGCAACGATGTCGATCACGCGTTCATGGACAGATGCCACCTTCGCGGTCCTCCTAATTGTTGATTGTGGTGAGCCATCAATGGCCCGCACTACGGTAGTTGGTTTGCACTGATTCCGACAGTTTCAGATAGGTATCAAGCTCCACAAGATAGAGGATTCTCATAAGACAGGTCAAGGCTGGTGCGCCGCGACCGGGAATCCTGGAATCCTGTTTATCCCGTCATCCCTCCGTCGACGGTGAGGACAGCACCGGTCGTGTAGGAAGCAGCTGGGCTGGCTAGAAACAGCACGGCAGCGGCGACTTCTTCCGGCGTTCCCATCCTCTTCGCGGGGATTTTGGCTTTGATTTCGTTGCGAAATGCCTCGCCATATTTCTCTTCGAGAACTTTGGTCATTTCCGTAGCAATGAAGCCGGGGGCCACCGCGTTGACAGTCACCTTCCGGCCCGCCAATTCGCGGCTCAGGCTGCGTGTCAAGCCAATTAGTCCAGCCTTGGAAGCCGAGTAGTTCGTCTGTCCTTGGTTGCCGATCAGGCCGGACACGCTGGAGATATTAATGATTCGACCGCTACGGGCTCGCATCATAATTCGTGACGCGGCTCGAGCGAACAGGAACGCGCCGCGTAGGTTCGTGCAGATCACGTCATCCCATTCTTCATCGGTCATTCGCGGCAGAAGATTGTCGCGCGTGATGCCGGCATTATTGACGAGGATGTCTAGTTTCCCCCACTTCTCGACAACCTCATCGACGAGTTCGTCGACACTTTTACGGTCCGTGACATCACAGCTGAATGCGGCGGCTTCACCACCCGCGTCCTCGATCGCTTTAACCGTCTCGGCCAGCTTATCTGCGTTGCGCGCGACACATGCGACCTTCGCTCCGTTCGCAGCCAGTTCGGCGGCCATCGTTTGTCCCAAGCCTTGGGAAGCTCCCGTTACAATGGCGACTTGCCCAGAAAGGTCGACCGTAAGTGTTCGGGCAGTTTGATCGGACATATTGCTGATTACCTTGTATTCGTTGCGCGATAGCATCTTGGCTTTACACCGCGACGCCTTCACATGCCGTCTTACGGTTGATGCGTTTCATGAGGCCGCGCAAGATCCGTCCAGGGCCGACCTCATAAAACAAATCAAAGCCTTCTTCGAGTAAATGACGCATCGAGTCTTCCCACCGCACGGGCGTGACAAGCTGTTGCACAAGCAGTGATCGAATCGCTTCGGGATCACTGTGTGCTCGAGCATCGACGTTCGAGATGACGGGAATCCCGGGAGCTAATATCGTTGCGGTTGCAAGTGCCGCGGTGAGTTGCTCAACCGCAGGCTGCATGATCGGCGTGTGAAATGCACCAGCAACAGCCAGCGGAATCGCTTTCATCGCGCCCGCTTGTAAGGCCAACTCGGCAACTCGCTCACAAGCATCCTTGTTTCCCGATACGACGGCATTCCCAGGACACAAGTAATTGGCGATCCGTAGGATGCCATTGCCACGAGCTTGGTCACAAAGCTTTTCGATCGCGTTCAGCTCCAGACCCAATAGGCTTACCATTCCACTGGGCGTTGCATCGGATGCTGCTTGCATCGCCTCGCCGCGAGTTTTGACAACGCTCAGTCCTGTCTCGAAGTCAATGGCACCGGCGAAGACGAGAGCGGTGTACTCGCCGAGGCTCAAACCCGCCGTCGCTGCAACGGAATCAACAAGCTCGGGCGACTCGGCTTTCAGCAGCTCGAGTCCAGCCAAGCCGCAAACAAATAATGCAGGCTGGCTGTGGACCGTCGAATCGAGTCGATCAGCCGGACCGTCGAAGCAGAGCTGCGCCAAGTCGTATCTCAGGATGGCCTTCGCGCGGTCAAACAATTCGCGGACGGCGGCCAGCTTGTCGCAAGCTTCCCGTCCCATCCCGACAGATTGGGCGCCTTGGCCTGGGAAGAGGAACGCAACCTTACTCAAGACCCGGCCTCATCCGACTCGACCACAGTGCGTCCCATATAGTAGCCGCACGTCGGGCAAATGACATGCGTTGGCAACGCACCGCTGCATTTGGGACAGAAAGTCAGCTGCTTGGGTGTTAGCGCATCATGCGAGCGCCGCTTGCCGGTACGGGAATTGGAATGCTTTCTCTTTGGAACCGCCATCGAAGTGCCTCGTTGGACTGGCGAATGTAACTGATTCCCTGACGGGATAACGGTTTGAGTGGAGAACTCCTCATCGTAGAAATGGGTGGACATTGTGTCAACCGGCTTTCAGAAACGACCGGGCCGAGATGACCAATGAACTGAGATTCCCCAAATTGGTCATTGGGATTTGCTCATTTCCGATCAGTCGATCGGTTCTGCCGTCGCGTACGAACCTAGAATCTCCAGGCGAACGGTCTTCTTGGCGAGTAACTGCAAGGCCCGCTTGACCTTGAAGTCGGTCTGGTGTCCCTCCAGTTCAATGAAGAACAGGTACTCGCTGTTGCTACCCGCCAGCGGAAAGGACTCGATCCAGGTCATATTCAACTTCTCACGCTTGAAAATCGCCATCACATCGGCCAGTGAACCTGGCTGATGGGGTATCTCGAACATAACGGCCGTCTTGTCTTTCCCCGTCCGCGGCGCGGCATCGCCGCCGATCACGGCGAATCGCGTCACATTGTGTCGATTGTCTTCGATGTTTTCGGCGACGAGATCGAGCCCATAATTCGTCGCCGCCAACCGACTGGCAACAGCGGCAGCTCCTGGTTTCTGCGCCGCAAGTTGAGCGGCCGCGGCTGTGCTTGTCATCTCGACGACGCGGGCGGTCGGGAGATGTTTGGCGAGCCAGTCACGACACTGGGAGAGGGCTTGGGGTTTGCTGTAAACCTCTTGGATCTCGTTGCGTGGGCACTTTGCCAGGAGATTGTGGTGGATACGCAGCTGAACCTCACCACAGATGCGCACGGGAAGTCGCGCGAACATGCCGAGCGTATCGACAACTCGGCCATCGGTCGAATTTTCGAGCGGCACGACTCCAAAGTCGGCATGGCCTCGATTCAATTCCTCGAAAACGACCGCGATTGTCGAGACGGGAGCCAATTCAACACTTGTCCCAAATCGCTCGATCGCGGCCAAGTAACTGTAGCTATACAGCGGCCCGAGGTAAGCCACTCGAACTGGTTTAATCAACGCGCGGCAACCACTGGCGAGTTCCCGGAACGTCGCACGGAGCACTCGCTCATCGAGTGGGCCGCGGCTCGAACCGATGGCATCGGACCACAGTTGCTCGCCGAGCCGTAGTTCCTCACCCGCTTCCGGTGCTGCAATAGCCAATTGTCTGACAGCCTTGGCTCGCTCATTCATCAGTTTGACGAGGTCGCGGTCAATCCGGCTGACCTCTTTCGTTAGCTGTCCACGAGAGAGTGCTTTCAAAGATCGCATTTTGGACATGTACGTATAACCTTGTTCAGCTATCGTGATTCCATCCGTGGGACTAATGGTCTGTCGGCCGACGGTCGCTGCGAGAGCAAAAGGCACGAACGCGGGTGATGCCCACCTTGTAACGACGGGCTGCTATCGTGTCAATTTGCCCGCAGTGCCAGTTTTCACTCGCAGATCTCGAGGATGTGCGATTCTGTGTGCAGCGATGCCAAAATGGCAGATAATTCGCCATTCGGGTTGCGTTGATTATTGTGCGGCGATACGTAAGGTCAATATGTTTAGTGGGTTACGCGTCTCTCGAGACCTTCGGTACGTTGCTGGCACGGTCTTTGCTTTCCGAATCGGATCGTTTCTCCACTTGCCGGGAACGGCTTTCCAGAAGTTGCTTTCCAGAAGTTGGGGATTCTTTTATTCAAACTAAAAGACAAAAAAGATCATACGCCGACTGGCGTGGCGGTCACCGAATAACGGGCACGAAATTTCACGACAAAGGAGCAAATGATGGCTCAAGGCGAAAAGATCATCGGCATCGATCTGGGAACGACCAACTCGGTCGTTGCCGTCATGGAAGGAGCAGAAGCGAAAGTTATTCCCAATGCAGAGGGGAATCGACTCACCCCGAGCGTCGTCGCATTCAACGACAAAGGCGAAACGCTGGTTGGCGAGCCCGCCCGCCGGCAAGCCGTCACGAATCCGACCCGAACGGTCTACTCGATCAAGCGGTTCATGGGTCGGCGGCACGACGAAGTCGCGGGCGAAGAGAAGATGGTGCCTTACAAAATTGTCGGCGGACCAACCGACTACGTAAAAGTTGGCATCGGCGACAAGGAGCACACCCCCCAAGAGATCTCCGCCAAGACACTTCGAAAGCTGAAAGAAGCCGCCGAGTCGTATCTGGGTCACAAGGTCAGTAAGGCCGTTATCACGGTGCCCGCCTACTTCAACGACGCGCAGCGACAGGCGACGAAGGACGCTGGCCAAATCGCGGGCTTGGAAGTGGCTCGTATCATCAACGAACCGACTGCGGCGGCGATGGCGTATGGCTTGGACAAAAAGAAAGATGAAACGATCGTTGTCTTCGACCTCGGTGGTGGAACGTTCGACGTTTCGGTGTTGGCGGTGGCTGACGCTGGTGATGTCGACGCGGATGGCAACGGTGGCGGTCGCGTGTTCCAAGTGATCAGCACCAGCGGCGATACGCATCTCGGCGGCGATGACTTTGACGAAGCCTTGATCCATCACGTCGCTGACGCCTTCAAAAAGGAGCAAGGAATCGATCTGCGCAAGGACACGATGGCGCTACAGCGTCTTCAAGAGGCCTGCGAGAAGGCGAAGCGAGAGCTGAGCACCCTGCCGCAGACGGATGTCAACCTGCCGTTCATCACGGCTGATGCGTCGGGGCCGAAGCATCTTCAGATGACGATCACGCGGGCGAAGTTTGAGGAGTTGACCGATTCGCTGTTTGAACGTTGCAAAAAGCCGGTCCAGCAAGCCTTGAAGGACGCCAAACTCTCAGCGAGCGATATCGACGAAGTCGTCCTCGTCGGCGGCTCGACTCGGATCCCGAAGGTTCAGGAAATCGTCAAGCAGATCTTCGGCAAAGAACCGCATAAAGGCGTCAACCCGGACGAAGTTGTCGCCGTCGGTGCCGCCATTCAAGGCAGCGTCTTGGCGGGCGACCGCAAAGACGTTTTGTTGTTGGATGTGACTCCGCTGACGTTGGGAATCGAAACCGAAGGCGGCGTGCTGACCGCGTTGGTCGAGCGCAACACAACGATTCCAGCCGAAAAGAAGAAGGTTTTCAGCACCGCTGCTGACAATCAGACAGGTGTGACCGTGAAAGTCTTCCAAGGTGAACGACCGATGGCGGCCGACAACCGAGTTCTCGGCGAGTTCACGTTGGAAGGGATTCCGCCCGCACCGCGCGGTATGCCGCAAATCGAAGTCAAATTTGACGTCGACCAGAATGGCATTCTCAATGTCTCCGCCAAGGATCTCGGCACGAACAAAGAAGCGTCCGTACGGATCGAGCAGTCTTCCGGTCTTTCGGAAAGCGAGATCGAACGCATGCAAACCGATGCCGCAAGCCACGCCGAAGAGGATAAGAAACGAGTCGAGCTTGCCAGCCTGCGCAATCAAGGCGATCAGATGTGTTACCAGCTCGAGAAGCTGATCAAAGAACAAGGCGATAAGCTTCAAGACGCCGACAAGGCGCCCCTGGAGAAGGCCATCGAAAAAGTTCGCGAAAAGGCGAAAGGTGATGACGTCGCGGCAATCAAATCGGCCGTCGACGAGCTTGAACAGGCTTCGCATGCGTTCAGCAAGACGATCTATGAAAAGACTGGGGCCGGTGCAGGAACGGATGGCGCTGATGCTTCCGCGAGTAATGCCGGAGCCGGTGACGATGATGCCATCGACGCCGAGTTCGAGGTGAAAGACGCGTAACTCGCGCCTTGCCAAGCGATCGATGAATCAAGCTGCCACGGCGGCAGCGCAGAACTTGATTTAGTTAATCTGCGCTGTGGCTGTGCGCCGCCAGCAGCAGCCGAAAGGAGGAGAGCGATGACGTTTCGATTCGATAAGCTGACAATCAAGGCCCAAGAGGCAGTGGCCGCGGCCCAGAATCTGGCGACCGAAAACGGTCATCCAGAGGTCGATGCAGTTCACCTTTTGAGTGCATTGCTCCGTGAAAGTGACGGGGTCGTCCAACCGATCTTCAATAAGATTGGCGTCAATCGCAATCAGATGAGAGGAATCGTCGAAGCGGAATTGTCACGGCTTCCGAAGACCTCCGGCGGTGCTCAACCGCAGGTGAATGCCGGGCTGCGCGAAGTCCTTGAAACGAGCGCTCGCGATGCGGGCACGATGAAAGACGAATTCGTATCGACGGAACACTTGCTGGTCGCGCTGACCAAAGGCAAGACGAAGGCCAAGCAAATCCTCGAACTGAACGGCGTCCGTGAGGCGGACATCCTTTCGGCTCTTCAGACGGTTCGCGGCTCGAGTCGCGTGACCGACCAAAACCCGGAAGACAAGTACCAGGCACTCCAGCGGTACGGCATCGACCTTGTCGAGGCGGCCAACAGCGGAAAGCTCGATCCAGTGGTCGGACGCGACAACGAGATTCGTCGCGTCATTCAAGTCTTGTCGCGGCGAACGAAGAACAATCCGGTATTGATCGGCGAGCCCGGTGTCGGCAAGACCGCCATTGCGGAAGGGCTCGCCTTGCGAATTGTCCAGGGCGACGTGCCGCAAAGCTTAAAGAACAAACGCGTGATCGCGCTCGACATGGGAGCGTTGATCGCGGGGACGAAGTTTCGGGGCGAGTTCGAGGATCGCTTGAAGTCGGTACTTCGCGAGGTCCAAGATGCCGGCGGGAACGTCGTTTTGTTCATTGACGAGTTGCACACGGTCGTCGGTGCTGGGGCGGCGGAGGGGGCGGCGGATGCTGCGAACCTGCTGAAGCCCGCTCTGGCACGAGGCGACCTTCGCTGTATCGGAGCCACGACGCTCGACGAATACCGCCAGCACGTCGAGAAGGACAAAGCCTTGGAGCGACGCTTCCAGCCCGTGTTTGTTGGCGAGCCGACCGTCGAAGACACGATCACGATCCTGCGTGGCCTGAAGGCTCGTTACGAAGGTCATCACGGTGTGAAGATCAAGGACTCGGCGCTGGTATCAGCCGCTCGGCTTTCGCATCGCTATATCACCGATCGTTTTCTGCCGGACAAGGCAATTGACTTGATGGACGAAGCGGCGAGCCGCATCGCGATGGAGTTGGAGAGCGTGCCAACGGACATCGACGAAGTTCAACGCCGCCTGCGACAACTGGAACTCGCCGCGCGACAACTGGCGGAAGAGACCGACGAGACGGCACAAGAGCGGCTGGCAGACATCGAAGACGAAATGGACTCGCTCAAGCACAAGCTGGCGAGTCTCCGCGAGCAATGGGAAGCCGAGAAACTTGGTGTTGGCGATGTACAGAAAGTGCGTCAAGAGGCCGAACGCGTTGAGTTGGAGTACACGCAACTGGATGCCGCAATCAAAGAAAAGCAATCGAGCGGCATCCCCGTCGGCGAGGAAGATTTTCAGCGGTTGTATGAATTGGACGTGCAGCGCCGGAAACTCGCCGGGCGGATCGAGGCGGAAGAGGATGCACCAGCCGCACAGCCATCAGAGCGTCGGTTGCTTCGTCAAGAAGTCACGGAAGATGAGATCGCGGAGGTCGTGAGCGCCTGGACCGGCATTCCCGTCACCAGGATGCTTGAAACGGAGCGAGCGAAGCTGCTCGTCATGGAAGAACGTTTACACCAACGCGTCGTCGGCCAAGACGAGGCCGTCGAAGCGGTCTCAAACGCCGTGCGCCGCAGTCGTAGCGGGTTGCAAGATCCGAATCGCCCGCTCGGCTCGTTCATCTTTCTGGGCCCAACCGGTGTTGGCAAAACCGAGTTGTGCAAAGCCTTGGCCGAAGTCATGTTCGACGATGAGCACGCGATGGTGCGGTTGGACATGAGCGAATTCATGGAGAAGCACACGGTCAGCCGTTTGATCGGTGCGCCGCCTGGCTACGTCGGCTACGAGGAAGGTGGAAAGCTGACCGAAGCGGTCCGCCGCCGACCTTATTGCGTCGTGTTGCTCGACGAGATCGAGAAGGCTCATCGCGACGTCTTCAATATCTTGCTGCAAGTCTTGGATGACGGACGACTGACCGACAATCACGGTCACACCATCGACTTCACCAACACGATCATCGTGATGACCAGCAACATCGGCAGCCAGATGATTCAACAGATCGCGGAAGAAGGTGGCGACGAGCAGGAGATGCGAGCTGCCGTCAAAGAGTCGCTGCAAGCTCGCTTCCTACCGGAGTTCTTGAATCGAATTGACGAGACGATTGTGTTCCATCCATTGTCCCGTGCCCAAATCCGCACGATTGTCGAAATTCATACGCGAAGCCTGGCGAAGCAGTTGGCGGACCAAGGCATCACGCTGCATGTCACAAAGGCGGCGCAGGACACCATCGCCAGCGAAGGCTACGACCCGAGTTACGGAGCACGCCCGCTGAAGCGAGTCATCCAACAACGGATTCAAAATCCGCTGGCCACCGAGATTCTCAAAGGCAACGTCGCCGAGGGCGGATTGCTGACGATCGATGCTCAGCACGGCGAGTTCGTCTTTAAGGCGGGGGGAACAGCCGAGACGGTGATTGAGACGGCACGATCCGTATCGACTTGATTGAAGTCCTTGAGTTGACTTGGCGATTGCGCGTAGAATCGAGTCTCTAAGTGTTGATTGCTGGAGCAAGTTGATGAGTACCTCGATCCGGTTCACCGTGGCGGAATTCGACCAGATGATCGAAAAGGGCATTTTTGCCGATCGGCCCGATCAACGTTTGGAGATGATTCATGGAGATATCCGAAAAGTGACTCCTCCGAACCCGCCGCATGAAGACACGATCGATTTGCTGACTTACTGGAGCGTCGACAATGCGCCGCGCGACGAAGTGCGCGTCAGGATTCAGAATTCCCTCGGCATCCCAGCCTTGGACAGCGTGCCGGAACCGGATGTGGCTTGGATGCGGATCCGCAATTACCGCAAGCGGCGGCCGCTGCCTCGCGACGTTTTGTTGCTCATCGAAGTCGCGGAATCGAGCTTGGCATTCGACCGAGGGGAAAAGGCCGACCTTTACGCCTCCGCGGGAATCAAAGATTACTGGATCATCAATCTGCCCGACCTCTGCATCGAAGTCTATCGCGAACCCCGTCGCGGCAAATACCGCGCATGCGAATCGCATCAGTTAGGGCAATCCGTAAGTCCTTTGGCCTATCCTTCCATCGCGTTGGACGTGAACTATGTGTTTGCGCTAGGCAACCAGTAGCTTCCCTGCTCGGCGCAGGTCTCCCGACCTCGCCGATTCCGCTGACCGCAGGTCTCCCGAATGGCGGATCGGTGCGTGGTTCATGGAGACCTTCGGTCAGACGAAAGTGCGGGGTCAGGAGACCCGCGCACAGCTCATCGATATTGCGATTCTACTGCTTCTTCGCCCGCCAAAGTTCCGAGCGCTCCCCATATACCGTAGGGGCTCGCGATCGGGGCATCGGCTAAATGTTGAGCAGTCACGGGTGGGCGAGTTGGGTCACCGGCATCGATCGTTTCGGAGATGAAATGGATGGATGCGTCAACCATCACAACTTGCGCGCCGCCTGGGTGAAAGCTGCCGGTCGAGTAAACGCCATCGACCGCGTGCGTCCCGCCGACAGCGCAACTGGGACTGTTTGGGGGCAGCACGGTGTTGAATAGACTGAACCCCGCCGCGCCGTCCGCCCAACGACCGCCACGTCCCAACTCGCCTAACGGCACATTCTTGCCGTAAAACTTCGGACGCGACTGGTTCCGCGCACCAAGACACAATTTGGGATTGGTCAAGATGTTTGCTGGCTGCCCCGTTGCAAATTGACCGATAACCGACAGGCCGGATTGAGTTCCAATTTCTCCCATGGCAATCGTATTGCTTGTCCCGTCGGTAATGTCCTCGAAACACGACGTCATGCCACAAGCGAACGCGCCGCGCAGTTGCGTGGGATCGTGGATCGCTTGAACAACGTCGCCGACGCAGAACGAATAGTTCGTCTGGCCAAAGTCCGACTGTTTGCTATCTGCTGAGGGACATCGTAACGCTGGAATCTCGGTCGTCCACGGAGTGTACTCCGCCACCCAGGGTGCGGGCCCCATCGGTGGATACATCACGCCATCAATTTCTACGGCCGTCGAAATCTGTTCCCAAAGCGGTCGCTGTTCAAGGAACGGCAGCAAGGCAACGAGTCCGCTTAGCCGATGGGCGTTGCCGTCGACTGGAGATGCTCCGGGACCAGTACCACCCATTGCTGATGGAAAGTGCTGATGTGCGTCATGATAGTTGTGCAATGCGAGGCCAAGTTGCTTTAGGTTGTTACTGCACTGCATGCGGCGGGCGGCTTCTCCTGCGTGCCGAGTGGCTGGCAGCAACAACGCCACGATAAGTCCGATGATTCCGATGACAACCAGAATTTCTACTAGTGTGAATCCAGGCCGTAATGCGCCGCTGTGCGTGCGATGTCTTGTGCTCATTGACGAACCTCCCTTTGCTTAAGTACGACGCTTCTCATTGTAACGTAGTTTGCAATCCGCCGCTCGCCGGCCATCGCCGCCAAATCTCGTAAATCGCCAATGGCATGAGCCAACTGAGCCAGGCATTGAGTCGATAGAACCATTCGGATTCCAACTGCGTGACGATCGCCGCCCCCGCGATCACACGCAACAGCAGCGGCGACGCCAGCAGCAGGAAACAGCGCGTCGCCCATCGCTGATGCGAGCGAAAGTTTCTGGCGCGTGCGTAGTATAAGGCCGTGATGGCGCACGCGGCTGTCCCGATCGCGAGCGAAGCAAACCCGTAAGCGGCGATGGGGCCGGCGAACGCTTGCCTTGACATCACCAAACCGCTGGGGACGACGATGGCGAGAACGATCAACATCAACACTCTACCCGCGGGCCGGTGAATGTGGCGATACCGCGGGCGTCCGCCGCTGAGCATCATGAACGCGCCAAGCACGACCGCGATCGGCCCGCTGATGATGTGAGCATAGAACGCCGCACGATAGACGCCGACAAACGAATCGCGCCGGCCAATCAGAAACGAAGAGGCTTCAAAATCCGCCGGGAAGTACCACCGATACTGATACAGAATCGAGAGCAACACCTTCACAAACAGCGCGGCCACCGCAATCGCAGCAATCGCGCGGAGCGTGCTCAACCGATTCGTACTCTCGACCGCAGTCACCATGCCACGGAGAATCCCCGTCTCCAGTAGTGCGTTTGCAACTCACAACGTGCGCCGTCAATGATAACCGATCGGCAACGCAACGACTTCGGCGTCGCCGAACTCGGACGCGAGGATCGTGCCCGGCTTGTCGCTGCCGCGTCGGACGAAGGCGAGTGCCAACGGTGCCTTCAGCCGGTGCGAGAAGCAAGACGATGTCACCTGCGCCAGTTGCTTGCCGTCTGCCGTGATCTTCGTACAGGCGGGCGGGATGGTTTCGCCGACGAACTTGAGTCCTGTCAGTCGTCGATTGACGTGGCCTAAGGCGTCGATTCGAGCGACCGTCTCCTGACCGAGATAGCAACCCTTTGTAAAGCTAATCGCAAACTCGTCTCGCGCGATCTCTTGCGGCAAGTTGTCGATGGTTACGTCCGCGCCGTAAACCGGAACGCCCATCTCGATCCGCGCCACATCGACAGCCTCGCAACCGCATTCGACAGCATTGACCTGATGCAGCCACGCGATCAGCCCTGCCACCTGCGACGAATCGCAGCAGACAAAAAAACATTCGGATGAAGTGTATGGCAGTCGGCGGAGCTGAACTTGGATGCCGCCGATTGCTCCCGCCGCGATCCCCATCCGCCGCGCGGGAATCAAGCCATCGAACTGCGATTCCAACAGACTGGTCGCTTGCGTTCCGCTGACCAGGACTTCGCCCCAGTCGTGCGATCGATCGATGAGCTTCACGTCTTCGCGGATGATGTAGCGATCAAGAGCCGGGATGATGTCGGCGGCATGTCCAGGATTTGTGTCGACGATCAACGACGCTGCTTGGCAAAAGACATTCACATAGCCTGTCGTCTTGCCCTGGACGTTGGTCAGGAATGCTTCGCAGCCATCGCCGGGCGCGAGTCGTTTGATGTCGTTGGTACACAGACCGTGAAGCACTTTGGCGCGATCCGCGCCGATCATCTCAATCTGCGTCCTGCCGCTCAGGTCGCAGTAGCCGACTCCGTCGCGCAGGGCCTGACACTGTGAGGCAAGATCGGGCATCGGGTCACTAACTCCCACTTCGTGATCCCGCCGGCGTGGCCAGAAACGCGTGCTGGGCATTGCCGAGCAAGATGCATGAGTCGAATTGCCGACTGAGCCTTTCCAACTGTTCGCTACTGCCGACGTGACCGACGCCAAGGTCTTCCACGGACGCTTCGTCCAAATCACTTAACAAGAAGACCTGGACGCGCTCTAGTGCTTCTGCCAGCAAAGCGGCCGGAGTCGCATCGACCGAGCGATCGCGCCGCAACTCGTGTAACAGCGAACCGTAGTCACGCATCCCCATCAGTCGTTGCAAGGCCGGTCCTGGACGGCAACGCAAGCTCGAACAGATGACGATTGCGCCGCCGTCGTTCACCGCTTGTGAAGCAGCGAACAGCGCTCGACCAAAGTTCTCCCACGTTTGTTGGTCCGCGCCTCCTTCGATGGCAGCCACGACGAGGTTCGCACGTTGCGGCGGTTCATGAAACCAGGCGGCAACACACAACTCCTGGCCACGTTTGGCGACGGCTTGCGAATCGCCCGCCAGCACATGCAACAACGTGTTGCAAGCACCCGGCGCCACCTGAATCGTGAATTGAACGCCCAAGGCCCAAGCCGCTTCTTCCGCCTCCTCGCACCGCCGACGGCGAAGTGCCGACCAATCGCTCGAACTTGGCGCGCGATACCGCTTTTGCGTCGCGTCGTCTGAAAAAGTCGGATACAAGCCGCCATGCACACCTGCATAGCCGAGTGCCTGATCCAAACGCAGCGTGCTGATCGGCAAGACGACATCCGCGTTGCCGATCGTACGATTGAAGTAAATTGGGTTTCCTTCCTTCGAGGCGGCCAGATACGACAGCGACTCGCGGTCGTTGGGATCGTGGTGGCTGACCGTCATCGCGTTGCGTAGCGATTCCGGCAATTCGGACCGCGGATCTTGGCCCGCCTCGTCGGCACCGGCTGCCAAGACGACTTCTAAATCGCTTGGTTGTGCCGCTCCTTCGATCAGCGTGAGGATGACGCCTGCCACTACAGCCGGCATCTGCGGCACGCCGCGATCGACCGCCAACACGATGCGATCACCAGGAACCGTCGCGTCTTGAAGCCGCGGAAAATCGAGCGGGGCCGAGACCGCTGCGGCAACGGCGGCGGCGGGATCGTCGAGCGGAACCCCGCGCGGCGTTGAGAAATCGACGAGAATCGAGTCGGCGGGAACATCGATTTGCAATGTTCCCGAGTCTCCATACTTCAGCTCGACAGCCATGTAGATGCCTTCCTTTTGAGGCGACGGTGCAGTGTGAACCACTCAGGGTGAGCCGAGCCGTTCACGAGAAATCGTCCTGAATCATAGTCGTGCAACGAAAAGCTGGTCAAGAAGTAGAGCTTTACCCCAAGAGTCGCTTTCCGAATAATGCGAGCCTTGCCGTACGACTCATTGATACAACACAAACAGCTTCTCCCGCAAGGATGTGACAGCAATGTCAGGCCTCTTCTTTTTCTTTCATAGCAAACTTTCCGCGCGGCGCGCGTGCCGCGCCCAAAGTAGCCATCACGCTCCGCGTGATGAGCCTGGGGCACATGTGTACCGAGGCAATACCACTCCCTCGATTCAAGCCAAACCGTATAGGCTCATCACGGCGGAGCGTGATGGCTGCTTACTGGCCGCGAGTTGCCTGTTGTTCGCGTTTGCGATGCAAGTTGGCTGCCACCGCGAGAAAGTCACGGAACCAACAACAAGGCCGGAGGCCGTCCAAGAGTTGCCAAAGGCTGATCCCGCGGCAATCCTGCGACAAATGGAGCAAGCCTATCGCGACGCGACCGGCTATTCGGATCGCGGGCGAGTCGTCCTGCGTTACCGCGAACGTGGTGATATTCGCACCGACGAGGCACCTTTGGCAGTCGCGGCACGGCTGCCCGGCGAGCTGCGCGTCGAAGCCTACTACTCGCTTATCGTGAGTAACGGACAGCAGTTGCGGGCGAAGATCACCGACGAACTGTCCGAAGATATCGACGGGCAGATCTTGAGTCGTGAACTGAGTGGCGAGTTGACGCTGGAGCAGGTTTATGACGACGTGACGTTGCGGGAAGCAATGACCAGCGGCATGGGAGGCCAACCGCTGCAGCTCGACTTGCTGTACGCAGACGATCCGCTGAAGTCTGTTTTCGCCGAGGATGCCAAGTGCCGGATGCTCGAACCTTCAGGATGCGACGGGCACAATTGTTATCGTGTCGTGGCGGATGGGGCTGAGGGCGAGTTTGTCTTCTGGATCGACGGAGCCACGTTTGTGTTACGCCGCCTCGACTATCCGGCAGCATCTCTATTACCCGAATTGGCACAATCCAATGCGATCCAAGACCTCAGTCTGCGCGTCGAGTTTCGCGACGCGACCTTTGAACCGACGTTTGACGCTGCGATGTTTCGATTCGACGTTCCCGATCGTGCCAAGCAAGTCCGCAACTTCGTGTTGCCGCCTCATCCGTTGCCAACGACGTTGTTTGGGAAGCAACCTGCGGACTTTGCCTGCTATGCCCTGGATGGATCGAGAGTCCGTCAAAAGACGCTGCTTGGGAAAACAGCTGTCTTGATTTGGTTCAACGACCATCCAGCCTGCCGTTCAACGATCGAACAATTGAGTGAAGTTTATGCAGCGCGTGGCAATGACAAAATGATTGCGTTCTACGGCGTATCCACCGAGCCTTCGAGCGTTTCCAATTCACAGCTCGAAGCAGCGCTCGCTTCGTGGAACGCAGACGTTCCGCTGCTGCGTGATTTCGACGCTTGCGGACGTGATCTGCTCGGAGTGCCATGGACTCCGACAATGATCGTACTCGACGCGGCAGGGAACGTTCAGATCTTTGAAGTTGGTGCCAACATCGACCTCGCTCGGGAATTGCCGACAATCCTGGATCGGTTGCGAGATGGTGACGATTTGGCTAGCGAGATCATCACGGACCACGAAGAGCAGACGGCAAACTATCGTCGACTATTGGAAGCTGCGATGGGCGAAGCGGCCGTGCCGTCCACGGAATTGACGCCAGCGAGCAGCGAACCCGCGCCAGACTCAACGGGTGTCGAACTTGAAACGCACTGACAGGCAGATGCGACAGATGTTGGGCCGTCAAAGCCTTTCTCGCAGCAATATTCCGCAAATCCCTCCCAAACCCAGGAGTTAATCCAGGAAAGACAGAATAACATAACCGGTTGGTAAAGATGGGAAGGAAGCGTCGACGATAAGGACAAGGATAATTCAGCAAGCAGTTTGCTGAGCCATTGGCCAGTTCTGCGTCCCAAGCAGGTGCCGTCAAACGACAGCTGACGTAGGGGCAGACAGCAGGGTGAATGGTAGCGTCCAGTTGTCAGCGGTATTCCGGAAATTAGGAGCCCTCCCCATGAGATGTCGTACAATTGTGCCCGCGTTGCTCGCGGCTGGCCTGTTCTGTTTGGCCAGCTCCAACGCAAACGCTCTCGAGCTTTTCGATCGCGTGATGTTGAATCTTGGTGGCGACAAAGGTGTCGCACAAAAAGGTGGTTGCGATGCTTGCCAAAAGGGCGGAGCAGCGCAAAAGGGTGGATGTGGTGCTTGCCAGAAGGGCGGAGCAACGCAAAAGGGGGGCAAGGGTGGTGCTTGCCAAAAAGGTGGTTGCGATGCCGCTCAAAAAGGCGGATGCGACTCCAAGGGTGGTGCATGCCAAAAGGGTGGACTCAACTGGTTCAACCGCGGCGCTTCCCAGAAGGGTGACTGCGGAGCTGCTCAGAAGGGTGACGCTTGCCAGAAGGGTGGCTGTGGCGCCGCGCAAAAGGGTGCCGCGCAAAAAGGCTGCGATAGCTGCTCGAAGGGCGGACATCGCACGTCACTGTTCGCCGGCTTGATGAACCGTGGCAGCTGCGATTGCGGCGGCAAGGGTGGAGCTTGCCAGAAGGGTGACTGCGGCGCGTCCCAAAAGGGCAGCTGTGGCGCTTCGCAAAAGGGTGACGCTTGTCAGAAAGGTGACGCTTGTCAAAAAGGCGGCATCTTCCAGAAGTAACAATCTTCGGTCAAACTTCGCCGGGCAGGATCTCTCCGTGGATCAGCCTGAGGTCGCCAAGATGACGATCAAAAGAGTCCCGCTTTGTAGCCGGGGCTCTTTTTCTGTTTCTTGCGGCCCGCCTGCGGCAAAGAGAAGAAGCGATCAGTTGCCACGGCGGGTCCGAAGCCGTTCCTGAAGTTCGGAGAGACGTTGCAATAGTTCGTCCGCACTGATTCGCAGCAGCACATCCGTGTCCGTCACGGAATCACCTACGATCTCTTGCAAGATCTGAATCTTCCCAATCAGTGTCCCCTGAGCCGTGCCTTTGTGGAGCCGACGTAACAGTTTAGTCCAATTCTCCCTCGGCGAGGAT
>Ga0326597_10002394_pt1 | contig 28000 bp, 31 predicted proteins | sample RVTome_12_FD_203789 | JGI IMG/M metagenome (GOLD analysis project Ga0326597, IMG submission 203789) | Soil microbial communities from uranium-contaminated site in the Upper Colorado River Basin, Wyoming, United States - RVT100D185 | ecosystem: Environmental > Terrestrial > Soil > Contaminated >... | reverse complement strand
TATTATGGTTCTCGTCGAAGAAGGTGGAGAAGGATCCTCCGTAGCCGTCCCCCTTGCGCGAGATATTTTCGAATGGTGGCATCTGTTTGGAGATAAGTAAAAAGTCCTCGTTTTGAGGAACACCTCTATTTCCCGTTGACTCCGGCGCGACTTGACAAAATGTCTAGAATGGTATACGTTCATTGTCCGCAGAATCAATTGGAGGGCGAAATGCTCGAACCGTTTAAATTGTTCGCAATCGACGCGAATGCACGCCCGGGCGACGCAGTGCTTCTTGCGTACATCTACGCGAAGGTCAAGGCGGCAATAGAAGTACAGAACAACAAAACCTGGAACCGGTGGGCCGTATTTTTACTGTTTTGTGGAGTGGCCGGTGCCTGTTGGGTGTTGATTTCTCATTCCCACATCCGTCCGGGACTGCTCACCTTCTGGTTGATCTGGATGGCGTTCTGGGGCTACAACACATCGGTGTTCTCCGAAGACCCGGAGAAGAAACTTCTCGTTGATACCCGGTGCTCGCTGTTCAAAGACGTCCTCGAATCCAGAGAACAGTGCAACAACGAACTGGTTGAGGCGAATGCGATTATCGCCATGATCAACCAAGGGAGGTACAAGGAGGAGGAATTCGCCGATTACCTAGAAGTGGTTCGGCACAACGTCAGAGCCATGGAAGCGAAAATCGAATGGATGCGTTTCGCGGCGGAGTCGTACGGCAAGTTTGGCACGTGCCGTCATCAGATCGACTTCCGGCCGACAAAGATCGTTGCGAAGGTGAAGCCGGCGGATCCTGTCCTCCTCGGCGCGATGAGCATCGTGCCGGCGAAAGCGGATCGACTTCCTCGCGAAGAGATCGAAACCGGAAACGTCGTTCTGCTCTCTCACCCGCATCGGGACAAAAATATAGAGGAGGCCTAGCTCGGAACACCGGGCTTTTTTTTATCAATATCGACTTTATTCAAACTGAGCGAAACCGATCATGAGCAGGAGTCCGAGAAGGAAAATGCAGAAATGAAGGGCGGTCTCGCGGATTTTTTCGTCGTGTTTGAGCTCGGGAAGAAGGTCTGCCGCGGCAATGTAGAGGAAGGATCCGGCAGCAAAAGGAAGCAGGATGGGAATCGTATTTTCTACTGAACCGGCCAGGAAGAAACCGGCGACACCTCCAAGCACGACGGTGGATGCCGCAAGGAAGTTGAAGAGAAGTGCTTTTGATTTTTTGTAGCCGCCGTACACAAGGACAGCGTAATCACCAAGTTCCTGTGGAACTTCATGAAGAGCGATCGCAATCGTTGTCGTAATGCCGAGCGCTGGCGAAACAAGGAACGCCGCCGCGAGAATCAATCCGTCGATGAAATTATGAACACCGTCGCTTAGAAGAACAAGATGCGCGAACGGTTTTTCTTCTCGATGACAATGGTAGCCGGGATCTTTTCCGTCGTGATGCGACGCGGTGTGACAGCCGTGCCAGGCGAAAAGCTGTTCGAAGAGAAATGCGAGAACGAATCCGCCCGTGAGGATGAGGAGCGTTGTGGAAAGGCTCATGCCAATAATTTCCGCTTCCTCAATTGCCTCGGGCAAAAGATGGAAAAGGGAATTTCCGAGCATGGCACCGGCAGAAAGCGCAACAAGACTCAAAAGGAACTTCGACAACTTCGATTCCTTGAAATAAAACAGGGTGATTCCGATGATGGAAACAGTAGCGATAAGGGTTGTGGCAGCAAGAATGCTTATGAGGGTCATATTATTCGCAGGAGGAACATTGTCCGCTTAATTCGAGATGGTGGGTTTGGATTTGTTCGATGGGGCAGGGGACGCATTCGACGACTCTGCAGGAGTCGCACGCGAGATGGTCGTGGTGATCTTCTCTTGCGCGCTCATAATGCGCTTCTCCATCGTGACTGTGCACCTCCGTGAGGACTTCTTTTTGCACAAGTTTCTGCAGGTTTCGGTAAACCGTCGAAAGATCGGCACCATTCATTTCGGCCTCGATTTGTGCGGCCGTCCATGTTCGATCCTGACGAAAAAGTTCAAGGATCGCATGTCGGTCCTTTGTTTTTCGCAGGCCGAGCCGTTCAAGCTTCTTTTCTATTTCACAAAAATGCATACAGGACTATTATGCAAATGCATTTGCATCTTGTCAAGGGCGTTCCTTGGCCTGGGGACGAATTTCTTGACAGAGACCCTCGATCAACCTATTCTACTCTTTACGAAACACTCGTGGCTTGTCCTGAGTGTGTTTGTTTCAACTATGCCAACATATATCTCAAAAGAGGGACTTCAAGAGCTCAGAGATGAGTTTGAAAAGCGAAAAACCCTTGTTCGCAGGGAAATCGCAGAACAAATTTCCTCAGCAAAAGAACTCGGGGATCTCTCCGAAAATTTCGAGTACCACGATGCAAAAGAACGCCAAGGCTTAAATGAGGCGCGAATTGTTCAGCTTGAATCCATGATCAACGACGCGGTCATTGTTGAGAAAACCGAGGGCGGCTCGGATATCGACCTTGGAACGACCTTTGTTGCCGAATCTGGCGGGGAAGAAAAGACGTTTCAAGTCGTGGGTTCCACCGAGGCAGATCCAATGGCAGGGAAAATCAGCAATGAATCTCCCATCGGCCAGGCCTTCATCGGTCACAAAGTCGGGGAGAAAGTGGAGATAACAGTTCCATCCGGAGCCATCGTCTACACCATCAAAGAAATCAAATAATTCTTTGACAACTCCGCCAATTTTAAGATAAAATGCGGCAAGTTTAAGCCGTATTTTATTGACCCAAGGAGTTGAGATTACGCATTTAGAACCCCGTCTTCCATCTCCCAACTCCCATCTTCCAAACGTATGATTGAAGAAGAATCCGTCCGCCGCGCAAGGCTGGAACAACTTCGCCAAAACGGAGTCGACCCCTATCCGGCGAAAGTCAACCGAACGCACACGGTCCAAGAGTTCTTGGACTCTTTTCAAACATTTGAAGCGGACAAAACCGTCCTCACGCTCGTTGGCCGCATCCGAACGCTTCGAAAGCACGGCGGCCTCACGTTTCTCACGTTCCAAGATGGATCCGGAACGGTTCAGCTTGCCGTCAGGCGCGATACGCTCGGGGAGGAGGCGTATGCTTTTTTCCACGATACCGTTGATATGGCGGATTTTCTGGAAGTCAGCGGCACCGCTTTTGTGACAAAAAAAGGCGAGCAGACATTGGATGTTCAATCGTATGCCGTCGCGGCAAAATCTCTTCTTCCCCTGCCGGAAAAATGGCACGGGCTGAGCGACATCGAAATCCGGTATCGACAGCGGTATCTCGATTTGATTGTCAATCCGCATGTGCGAGGTGTTTTTGAAACCCGAGCAGTTATCTTACGGACGGTTCGTGAATTTTTGGATCGAAGCGGCTTTCTCGAAGTGGAAACTCCCGTTTTGCAAGCGATTCCCGGAGGAGCAAACGCCAAACCCTTCATCACCCACCACAACGCTTTGGACGCAGACATGTACCTTCGCATTGCACCCGAGCTTTTTCTCAAGCGTTGTGTGATCGGCGGCATGGAACGTGTCTATGAAGTGGCGCGCTGTTTCCGCAACGAAGGCATCGACCACGCGCACAATCCCGAATTCACCCAGGTCGAAGGATACGCCGCGTACATGGATTACGAAGAATTAATGTCCCTCCTCGAAGAAATGGTTATTGAAGTGATCCGCGCCTGTGGACTCGATCCAAAACACGTTCCGTACCAAGGTCATGAACTCGACTTTTCTTCGCCGTGGCCGCGCATCACGTTCGCGGACATGTTCTTGAAACACACGGGCATTGACCTCAGTGATCTCAAAGATCGAGACACCGCGGCAGAAGCGGCGAAAAAGTGTAAAGTTCCTGTTGAAAAGTCAGACAGTAAAGCCACGATCGTCGACACAATGTACAAACATCTTGTCCGTCCAAAAATCATCCAGCCGACCTACCTTATCGACCATCCTGCGGAAATGTCACCGCTCGCAAAACGCAAGCCGGAAAGTCCTGAGCGGGTAGAAATGTTCCAGCTCGTGTATGGAGCCGGCGTGGAAAACATAAAGGCTTTCAGCGAGCTTAACGACCCACTCGACCAGGAAAAAAGATTTCTCGAGCAAGATGTTGCCCGCGCGGGCGGGGACGAAGAAGCACAATTTTCCGACATGGATTTTGTTACGGCTCTTAAGCATGGCATGCCGCCGACGGCGGGATTTGGCATCGGCATTGACCGGCTCACTGCAACCCTCACTGATTCCCACAGCCTGAAAGAAGTGATCCTGTTCCCAACGCTCAAACCGGAAAGAAAAGATTAATATGTCCGGCAAAACAGTTTTGGTGTTTGGAACGTTCGACAACATTCATGAAGGTCATCGCGCCTTTCTCCGCGACGCGGCAGGGAAGGGGAATCGTCTCGTTGTAAGCGTTGCGCGCGATGCGCATGTGCGCACACTCAAGCAGAAGTCTCCAAGCATTTCCGAGATCGAACGTCTCGCCGCTGTAAAGCAGTTTGACGTGGTTGATGAGGCCGTGCTCTCCGACGAGACGCTTGGAACCTACAACATCATTCCTTTGACCAAGCCGGATCTCATCTTTCTTGGACACGACCAGCAGACGCTCGGCGCGGATCTCGCCAGGTGGATGGAGGAAACCGGGAATTATGTTGACGTAGAATATGGACCAAAGTACGACAAATAAACCGCTGAGGGAAGTTGAGATTGTGGTAGGCATCGTTGAGCGTGCCGGAAAGATTCTCCTGATCCAGCGAAGAGATGCGTGTCCTGAATTCGACAAAAAGTGGGAATTCCCGGGAGGAAAGCTCGAAGGCGGGGAAACGAAAATTGACGCTGTCCGTCGCGAAGTGATGGAAGAAACCGGCCTGTCCATTCACCACGAATCCTATCTCGGACTTCACGTGCATGACTGGGACTTGCCGGAAAAAATCATGCGCGTACACATTCACTGCTTCCACTGCTTCGCCGAGGACGGAATGGTTCGCCGCGAGGAAGAGAAGTCGTACGGGTTTGATTGGGTGACGCCCCATGAAGCGCGTGCTTACGACACGCTTGATGCAAATGCAGACCTTCTAAAACACTTTTTCGAAAAACTGAACCGCTAGAATTGCATGCCGAAAATGAAGACGTGGGTAGAAATTCACGAAAATGCCATCAAAAACAATATCGAGCAATTGCGTAGCCTGATTCAACCGGGAACGCGATTTTGTGCGGTCGTCAAAGCAAACGCCTACGGCCACGGCCAAAAAGAAATCGTCAACATCGCCGCACGAATGGACGTGGACGCATTCGCCGTCGACACCCTCGACGACGCACTTGAACTCAGAAAACGGCTTCCAAGCGCCATCCTCCTTGTTCTTGGCTACACACTTCGCCAGCGACTAGAAGAAGCCGTAGAATCGAACATCCATCTCACCATGTACGACCGAGAATCGATTGAGCTCTTTGAGGCAGCCGCATCGAGGCGGGCAGCTGTCGGCACGCTCCACCTAAAACTTGAAACAGGCACAAACCGACAAGGCGCGCGGCAAGAGGATCTTCAGCGCATTCTGGGCACGATCCAAGATTCGACACATCTCAAACTCGCAGGCATCTCCACACACTTCGCCAATATTGAAGACACCTCGGAGGCGACGTATGCCGGCGTGCAGTTTGCTCGGTTCAGGGAGCTTGTCGCCTCCATCCAAGAAGCCGGATTCGATCCGAGCCTCATTCATTGCTCCAATAGTGCGGCAACGATTCTTTATCCGGACACGCACGGCTCCATGGTGCGAATCGGAATTGCTCTTTACGGGCTTTGGCCGTCGGAAGAAGTGGAGCAAGTGGCAAGGCGCCACAATGTCCGCTGCGACCTAGAACCCGCACTCACGTGGAAGGCAAAGATTGCCCAAGTAAAGTCCGTTCCGGCCGGTGAATCGATCAGCTACGGCTTGACTGAACGGGTTTCAAGAAATAGCCGCATCGCCGTTATTCCCGTGGGATATTGGGATGGATACGACCGGCAACTCTCGTCGGTCGGCTATGTTCTTGTGAAAGGCCAGCGCTGCAAAGTCATGGGGCGAGTTTGTATGAACATGTTCATGGTGGATGTTTCCGGAATTCCCAATGTTGAACCGGAAGAAGAAGTGATCCTCCTCGGAAAAGCGGGAAGATATAGCATCTCTGCGGAAGAAATGGCTAAGTGGTGCAATACGATCAACTATGAAGTGATCACCCGCATCAACCCGCAAATTCCTCGGATTGTAGTATGATGTCGCTATATGAAGCGCCGGAATTTTTTTCATCGTTCTCAAAAAAAACGTGCGGATACACGCCGTTTCCAAAATCCATACTTCCAACCAAATAAACGGAAAAGCTATGGACGAATCATTCGCGCCGCGGGTCTCTTTCTTGTTTCGATCTTCCTCATCGTGCTTTTCCTCAAAAGTTCATTTCTCCAACTCACCAAGGCAGAAGTAAACGGCTTAGTAACGATTCCAAGCACGGAAATCACCGGACTCATTCAAACGTTTCTGGACGAACCCCGATTCGTTTTTTTTCAAGCGCGCAACAAGCTTTTTTTCCGTCCCGACCGTCTCCAGGAATACTTGGAAAGCAATTATTCTTTCGAATCTTTTTCCTTGCGGGTTGAAAAATCCGTCATTTACATCGACCTCAAAGAAAAAACATCTCATCTTCTCTGGTTTACCGGCGATGCCGCCTACCTCGTAGATTTAAACGGAAACGTCATTCGCGCACTCACCGAGCCGGAATTGCAAATCGTCCTCGGTTTGAGCGCACCAGTGGAAGCGGCAGAAGGGGAGTCTCTGCCGGGACCGGATCCGTTCACCTTGCTTCCGATCTTTCGGGATACAAACGATATCGAAGTAGAAATATCCGGCAACGTCCTCACACAAGAAGAGGTTCAAAATACATTTCGATTTCACAACCACCTGGAAGCGCAATCCATTCCGTTCATCGACACGCGTGTGGATCGTCTGGCGGGAAAGTGGATGAGTGTCCGCACGGGCCAAAACTACGACATTCTTTTTGACGCAACAGGAAACGTCGACGCACAGGCATCAAACCTCGAAACCGTCCTACGAACCGAGATTCCTGAGGGGACAGAACTCCGCTATATCGACCTCCGCTTCGGTGATACGGTATACTGGAAATAATATGTCAACATACATCACCTACGATCCGGCTCAAATGTGGTCTTCTGCCTGCGGGCCCGGCGGATCAAGCAAGCTAGAACTCAAGCAACTCGCCGCCAAAAGATCGAACGCATTCAAAAAAATCGAAGATCTGCGCGCATCTGGCAAAGAGGGATTCATCGATTTGCCAAACGACTCAGCTTCGCTCAAAACCATCCAAAAGCACGCAAACTCCGTCAAACGCCGATTCAAACACTTGGTTGTGATCGGTATTGGTGGATCCGACTTGGGCGCGAGAGCCATTTATGCGGCTCTCGGATCTGAAGGAAGGGGAGTGATGCTGCATTTTTTGGGAAATCCCGACCCGGAAGTCCTTTCGGACTGGTCAAAAAAAGATCCTTTCTGGAAACAAGCCGCCGTGGTGGTGATTTCAAAATCCGGCTCAACACTCGAGACGATGTCGGTTTTTATGACGATCCGTGAGGCGCTCAGAGCATCCGTCGGCACGTCCGCGCATGCTCAGCACGTCTACGTCATCACAGATCCGAAAAAGAGCGTTCTCAAAACCATTGCCGAACAAGAAGGCTACACCATCATTCCGCATCCGGAAAATGTTGGCGGAAGGTTTGCCGTGCTTTCTTCTGTTGGACTGTTTCCGGCCGCCTGCGCCGGGATAAACATCGAAAAAATGCTCGAAGGGGCGAAATCGGTACAGCACGCGCATCAAAAAAAGAAAGGGAACAGCGATCCTGCAATTTTCGCCGCCCTGCATTTCTTGGCCTACACAAAACGGAAACAACGCATCCACGTACTCATGCCGTATGCAGATCGACTGAAAGAATTCAGCCAATGGTATCGTCAACTCTGGGCTGAATCGCTTGGCAAAAAAAAGAAGGGAAGCCCCCAGCACATCGGACCGACACCTGTGGCGGCTCTCGGAACCGTGGATCAACACTCCCAACTTCAACTCTATACCGAAGGTCTCGCAGATAAGACAATCTCGTTCATCCAAGTTCAATCATTTCGCGCGAATGTCCGTGTTCCGAAGATATGGAAAGATGTGAGCGGAATCGCATATATTGGCGGTCATTCATTCGCCGATATCATGGCGGCAGAGCTGGAAGGAACCGAGCACGCGCTCGCAAAGGCCGGCGTTCCAACCGGCCGTCTCATCATTCCATCCATTAGCCCCGAGTCGCTGGGCGCACTTTTTCTTTTCTACGAAATCGCTGTTGCCTCACTTGCCGAGCTTTTTCACATCAATGCGTTTGACCAGCCCGGCGTGGAAGAAGGAAAGAAACGCGCAATGGAGCTTCTTCAATAAACCAGCTGTTCAAAACTTGCCAAAATCACCGAAAACTGCTATACTTTTGTTGGTCAAAATGGCCGTGTAATTCGTAACCAATACCTCTATGACATTCATCGACGGTGAAGATACACAGGCACCAGCAGCCCCAGCTGAAGGTGGCGACATGCCAGCTCAGGATGCACCTACTGAAGGTGCTGAGCAGACAGAAGGTGGCGAACAGGCTGCTGCGTAAGATCAGCAATCAACGACAAAAAATGTCCCTCATTGGGACATTTTTGTTTAGATCAGACACATGTACATTTTACGACACATCGATAAAATACATCTCAGGGCAGGGGATGCAGTAACGTACTGAATAGCTCTTCCAAGCGCACCCTTCGACGCAAAGCTCGCTCAGGGAATATGCGTTACTGCCTGAGCCCGTCGAAAGCTTGTAGCGTCCAGATAGAAATACTATTATAGCCTGAGCCTGTCGAAGGCTTTGCGGCGTTCAGCGAGGTATTTTTGGCCTTGATGCCTTTGCCACCTTTTCAAGAGACACCAACACACCTCCATACCTCCAATTCAAAATCTCATGTGTCGTATAAGATATATTGTGCGACACATTATATTTACCCGAGAAACCTGTAAGTCGAAGGCCGTGTTTTGATCAGGGAATATACATTGCTTGTGCTTCGGGTGCAAAGGTGAGAAATGTTGTGAAGTACGCGAGTGCGAGAACAATCAAACCGATCCCAAAAATAGCCACACCTAAAAGCGTAAGGCCGCGAATCACTTCATCATCCTCCCCTGCCCCCCAAATCATGATGCCGCTAATCACAACAAAAATCACTGCAGGGACGATGGTCATTCCCCATCCAAGAATTTTTACACCAATATCTAAAGGCATAGTTAGTCACCAAGTAAATAATCCTGCGGGTTGACGGGAATTCCGTTTTTTCGCACCTCAAAGTGAAGGTGCGGACCGGTTGAAAGACCGGCTCCTTGCGTTCCCGGAAGTCCGCCTGACCAGCCAATCACCTGCCCACGGCCAACAAACTGATCCGATTCGACGTTAAACGCCGACATGTGCGCATAAAGCGTTGCCAGGCCATCCGAATGGATAATCATCACGTAATTGCCGTACATTTTTCCGGTTCGTGTCCAAGCGACATAGCCGGGTGCGGCGGACTTGAGCGGCGTGCCTTGCGGAACAGCGAGATCGAGTCCGGAATGTTCAAAGAGATGCCTGAACGGATAAGTTTTATCGTGATACAACGCCGTGATAATGAAATCATTCACCGGCCAGGACATGCTTGAACTGTCGCCAATATTGTCGAACGGATTCACCTGTGAACCGAGCTTGTTTTGCAGTTCGTTGACCTGGTAGTCAATTGAGGCACGTTCCTGTTTAAGTTCTGAAAGCAGAACGGAATATTGTGCCGCTGACGACTGAGTTTCGTGCAAAATACTTTCCTTTGCATGGACTTCTGAAGTAAGTTGCGTTTTCATTCGCGCTAAATTCGCTTGCAACTCTTCGAGACGCGCTTTTTTGCCTTCCTGAGCGGTTCGACTGGATACAACCTGCTCTTTCGCAGCCTTTGCGCCTGCCACACGCTCACCCAAATCCGCATTTACCGTTTCCAGATATTGCAGGTGATCAAAAAGTTCGGAAAAAGAATCCGATCCGAAAAGGACTTGGAGCGAAAGGTCGTTATCGTATACTTGAATTTCCTGAAGAATTTCTTCGATGATGTTCCGTTCTTTTTGCAGACGTGATTCAAGAGCATTGATTTGATCGTCAAGTTGCCGAAGTTCTGTGTTCACTAAATCGATTTCAACTTCGTTTAACTCAATATCCAATTCGGCCTTTGCCATGCGGTTTTCCAAAAGACTGAGTTCACCGGAAAGCGAGGCGGAATCTTGCCCTCGACGTTCTATTTCTTTTTTGTACTCATCAATTTTCCGATTGATTTGATCAATATTGGCTTTTTTTGTTGCAATTTCCTCAGAAGTATCAACTTCTTCACTCGCCGCGTCTTGCGCAAACACAAATCCTGCGCCGCCAATCAGAAGCGCGAGCATGAGAACACTCACAATCATCAACTTGTGTGCTCTGGGTAAAAAGGTCATGCCTTTAAAAAAGATTGAGCCTGCTTTAATCGTGCCAGCGTCTCTTCCCCACCAAGCGCCCAAGCCAGTTCAAATGGACTTGGAGAACGCTCGCGGCCGGAAAGCGCCACACGCATGGGCCACAAAACGTTGCCGTTTTGCAAACCGTTATCCTCAATATACCTCTTTATCGTCTCCTCCAGCAACTCGATCGAATCAAAATTCTCTCCCGCCTTCCCTTCTAGGAAGTCAACGAGCTCGTTGAGATTCTTTTTTGCGTCTTCCAGATCGGTTTTTTTCCACACGAGAATAGACGGATCATACTCCGGAAGATTCACATACCCATCAACCAAATCCACGACATCACTAAGGAGCGTCATGCGCGATTTCTCTACTTCACAAACTTTTGCCAGCATGGCGTCATCCATCACCTTACCAGCTTCATCCAAAAACGGACGGACAAGCACAGCGAGCTCTTCGCCACTTTTGGCGTGAATATACTGTTCATTCATCCAGTCGAGTTTTTCCCGGTTGAGCACTGCCCCGGACTTGTTCACTTTTTTCAAGTCAAAAAACGCGACGAGCTCATCGACGGAGTAAATTTCTTGGTCGCCTTTTGGATTGAATCCGAGAAGCGCGACGAAATTCACCAATGCTTCGGGCATGTACCCTTTTTCCAAAAAATCTTCCACAGCAACATCCCCTTGTCGCTTGGAAAGTTTCGATTTATCCGGATTCAAAAGAAGCGGCAAGTGGGCAAAAATCGGAAGACTCCAACCAAACATCTCATAGAGAATGATATGTTTCGGCGTGGAAGAAATCCACTCTTCCCCACGGATCACGTGGGAGATTTCCATGAGGTGGTCGTCGACAACATTTGCGAGATGGTACGTTGGAAATCCGTCTGATTTCATGAGAACCTGATCGTCAATTTCTGAATTTTGGATCACCACGCGGCCACGGATTTCATCTTGAATAACCGTTTCTCCTTCCGGTACCTTCATCCGAATGACATGTTCCTCTTTTGCATTAACCCGAGCCCGCACTTCGTCGGGAGAACGTTTCAAACAAGCGCGGTTGTATTTTGTTGGAAGTTTTGCGAGTTCTTGTCCTTTGCGAACCCTATCGAGTTCTTCCTTTGTGCAAAAACAAGGATACGCTTGTCCCGCCTCCACGAGCTGTTCGGCAAATTTTTTGTACATTGGTAATCTGTCCGACTGCAAGTACGGCCCTTTTTCTCCCTTTTCGACGATTTGGCCGTCTTCCAAAAACGGACCTTCGTCGTACAGAATTCCCACCCGGCCCAGAACGGAAATTAACGCCTCGATGGATCCTTCAACATATCGACTTCGATCCGTATCTTCGATGCGCAAAACAAGCGTGCCTTCATTTTTTTTGGCGAATAAAAAAGCGTATAGTGCCGTGCGCAGGCCGCCGATGTGCAAGTATCCGGTCGGAGATGGAGCAAATCTTGTTCTGATGTTCATAGATGTTTCATTTGACGAACGACTTCCGGAAAAACTTGCCGGCAAGCCGTTATAAATCGTCGCCGCTTCAGTGTATCCCATGCAACCAGAACGGGAAAGAGGATGCTTGCTCGGAAAATTCTTCCAGCGCGGGCGGGTTCAAGATACAAACGCCAAAGCCACTCAAAGCCGGCTCGACGCATGGACTCGGGCGCGCGCGCAAGTAACCCGCCGACAATCTCGAACGTCCCGCCGACGCCAATGGCGATTTTCAGGCTCGGAATGTATTCGAGCATCATTGCGGCAAATTGTTCTTGTTTTCCCTGTCCGAGCGCAACCGCCATCACGTCCGGATGCAACGCTTGAACGGCCTCGAGAATTTCTTTTTTCATTCGCATGGTTCCCACCGTTCCCGAAACAATTCCCGGATCAAACGAAGACACTTCGAGCCCAGGATACACTTTCCTGAGCACAGCGGCGGAACGTCTGCCTGCCTCCGGCCTTCCACCGACAAGAAGTAGTCGCTTCCCTTCCCGCGCGCACGCCTCTGCCAAAAGAAGAAACACATCCACGCCGGCGTGGCGATGTTCCAGTCGAGAAGACGTGAGAGCAGGAATGGCGTATGTGAGTCCGACGCCATCAGGAACAGCGAGCGCACTCTGGTTCAAAAGCGCGCGAAATGTAACATGATTTTTCGCGGCAAGGACGATCTCCGGATTTGGTGTTACAACCAAGTGCTGTCCGTTCCCCCTCAACCATCCATGCAACAATTCCTTCACCTGCTCCTCGCTCACGTCATCGATCCGCACACCAAAGAGAGAAAATGATTTCATAATCGCCTGTATCCTATCGTAATTCTGCTCTCTCAACAACTGTTTTGGGTCTTTTTTTCGATTTTCCGCTATAATGAAGTCATACAAAAACTTTTCCACAAATGGAGGAAACTTTTCATGCTTTTTCTTGACGAACAAAAATTAGCACTCTATACTTATGAGTGCTAATTGCGTACGTCATTAACAAATCGGTTGGAGGAACTTCGGCCGTTTTCTTACTATGATGCCAAATAACTTTACATTGAAATCCCAGGAGGCTTTGCAGTTTGCTCATAATATTGCCGTTGAAAATGGTCAGCAATCTTTGGAGCCGATCCACTTACTCGCCGCCCTACTCGGGCAGGAAGAGGGTGTCGTAACAGCCATCGTGAATAAAATCACCCCAAACGCCGCAGACATGCGAGCAGACGTTGATGACATTCTCGATTCCCTTCCAAACACAGGTGGAGTGAATCCTATACTTGGCGGGATGTCGCAAATTTATCTTTCCCAATCCATGGCAAAGACCCTCGCCGACGCCGCAAAGAAAGCAAAACAATTCAACGACGATTTCATTTCAACGGAACATTTGCTCCTTGGACTTATTTTGAATCGAAACGTTGGAAAGCTGCTCGGCAAGTATGGGCTCAGTGAAGAATCCGTCATGCAGTCCCTCAAGTCCATCCGCGGCAGCCAGCGCGTGGACTCTCAGGAGCCTGAAGCGCGCTACCAGGCACTGGAAAAATACAGCCAAAACCTTACGCAGCTCGCACGCTCCGGAGAACTCGATCCGATTGTCGGACGCGATGCGGAAATTCGTCGCGTCATGCAAGTGCTCTCGCGTCGCACAAAAAATAATCCCGTACTCGTCGGAGAAGCCGGTGTGGGAAAAACCGCGCTCGTCGAAGGGTTAGCGCAGAGAATTGTTGCAGGTGATGTTCCAGAAACTTTGCAGAACAAAGAAATTGTCGCGCTCGATATCGGATCGATGGTGGCCGGCACAAAGTACCGCGGTGAATTCGAAGACCGTCTCAAAGCCGTTGTGAAAGAAATTGAAGACTCGAACGGGAAAATCATCCTGTTCATCGACGAATTGCACACGCTTGTCGGTGCCGGAACGACCGACGGCGGATCGCTCGACGCATCAAACATGCTCAAACCGGCTCTCGCACGCGGAAAACTTCGCGCGGTCGGTGCCACAACCTTGAAAGAATATCAAAAGCACATTGAAAAGGACCCGGCGCTCGAACGGCGCTTCCAGCCTGTAATGGTTGAGGAGCCAAGCGTTCTGGACACGATTGCCATTTTGCGCGGCATCAAAGAAAAGTACGAAGTGCACCACGGAATCCGCATCAGCGACCCGTCCATTGTCGCTGCAGCCGAGCTATCGCACCGCTATATCACCGACCGAAACCTTCCCGACAAGGCCGTCGATCTTATCGATGAAGCCGGATCCGCCTTGCGCATGCAAATTGACTCCATGCCAGAGGAACTCGATCTCATGAAACGCGACATCATGCGACTTGAAATCGAGCATAAGGCACTTGAAAAAGAAGAAGACAAAAGTTCAAAGAAACGGATCAAAGAAATCGAAAAACAATTGGCCGACATTCGGGAGCAGTCCGATGCGCTTGAAGGCCGTTGGCGAAATGAGAAGGAAAAAATCTCTGCCATCCACACGATCAAATCCTCGATCGACAAGCTTCGAGCCCAGGCAGAAATGGAAGAGCGCAAAGGCAACCTTGATAAAGTGGCGGAAATTCGTTATGCACGCATTCCACAAGAGGAAAAGCGTTTGCGCGAGGCAGAACGTGAACTTACCTCGCTGCAAAAAGAACGCGGCATGTTGAAAGAAGTCGTTACAGAGGAAGATGTTGCCGCCGTGGTTTCGAGGTGGACGCATATTCCCGTTTCGAAAATGCTGGAGTCAGAGCTTGAAAAATTGGCACGCATGGAAGACGTCCTTCGCGAGCGCGTCATCGGACAGGATGAAGCGATCGTCGCGGTTTCCAACGCGCTCCGCCGTTCTCGAGCAGGTATCGGAGAGGAAAACCGTCCGATCGGCTCGTTCATTTTTCTCGGTCCGACCGGCGTTGGAAAAACCGAGCTTGCCAAAGCGCTCGCGGAATTTATGTTCAACGACCAGTCGGCACTGATCCGTTTGGACATGTCCGAGTACATGGAAAAACATTCAACGTCAAAAATACTCGGTTCCCCGCCGGGGTATGTCGGCTACGAGGAAGGCGGCCAGCTGACAGAGCTCGTGCGTCGCAGGCCGTACTCCGTTCTTTTGCTCGACGAGATCGAGAAAGCCCATCCCGACACCTTCAACATCCTTTTGCAAATTCTGGACGACGGACACCTCACGGATGCAAAAGGTCGCAAGGTCAACTTCAAAAATACGATTATCATCATGACCAGCAACATCGGTTCGGACATCATTCTTGATTCGGGAACGACGAGTGGTGAAATGGGGTTCGCTGATGCGGGCGGGTCAAAATCAGACGAGGAGTATATCTTCTCGCGCATTTCCGACCGATTGAAACAGCATTTCAGTCCTGAATTCCTGAATCGAATTGACGCGACGATCATGTTTCACTCTCTCCGGCCCGAGCATATCGAAAAAATCGTCGAGCTCGGACTCCAACAAGTCTCCGAACGGCTCTTGCGCCAACGAGACATTTCCATCTCCGTTACGAACGAGGCAAAGAAAATCCTCGGGGAAAAAGGATATGATCCGGATTATGGTGCGCGGCCGCTCAAACGTGTCATCCAAGATACCATTCTTGATCCGCTCTCGATGCAAATTGTCAAAGGAGAAATCAAAGAAGGAGAAACTGTCACCATCGGCGCCAAAGCAGGAGAAATCGACATCAACAAACGCAAGCGCGCCAAGGCAACTGCGTAAAAGGAGGAAAAATTGCCTCAGCAGGGATCGTCGATTATAATGACGGGTGCATATGATAAGAACTTTTCTTCCCTTTCTCCTTATTGGCAGTCTGTGCCTGAGTCTCTTTCCGCAAAACACACAAGCGGTTGAGTTTAACCCGCACTTTTTAGTGTCCGATGCGGAAATGACCGACGTGTTTGCCATGACAAAATCCGACGTGCAGGCCTTCCTTCAAGAAAAGGGGACGCTCGGATTGTATGTTGGTGAAGACGTTCACGGACGACTCTTGCCCGCCGCAGACATCATTTGGAATGCGGCAATGGAATTCGACATCAATCCGCAATTTCTTCTCGTGCTGCTCCAACGCGAACAAAGTCTCGTTGCCGCAGCCGCGCCAAGTCAGAATCAGTTCGATTGGGCGATGGGCTACGCCGTCTGTGATGATTGTTCAAAAGACGATCCGGCCATCCAAAAATACAAAGGCTTCGGCAACCAAATTTACTACTCGGCAAAACGGATTCGAGAATCGTACCTCAATGATCTGGAGACTGGCGGCCGAACTCTGACCGGTGTGGGTCCGAGGATTCCAAAGATCATCGACGGCGTACTTGTTACTCCGGCCAACTTTGCCACATCCGTCCTTTATACCTACACGCCTCACTTGCACGGCAACCAAAACTTTGTCGCGATCTGGCACCGCTGGTTCGTTCGCGACTATCCGACCGGAACCCTTCTCCAAGACACAACAAACGGAGGCGTCTTCCTGATCCAGTACGGAAAAAAACGTCCAATTACCTCGAGAACTGCTCTGTACACCCGTTACAATCCGGACAGAATTATCACCGTGCAACCCACCGTCCTCGAGAGCTACCCTGCTGGATCTCCGATCAGTTTTGCCAACTATGCCCTGCTTCGATCCCCGCAAGGCACGGTCTACCTCCTGGTCGATGACACCATTCGCGGGATTGATTCCATGGAGACATTCCGTGGCATCGGCTTTAATACGGACGAAATCATTGACGTGACGCACGAAGATCTTGATCCGTATGTGCGTGGACCGATCATCTCCCTTGAAACGGTTTTTCCTCAAGGCACGCTTCTCCAAGATTCTTCCACGGGCGGTGTTTGGTTTGTTGAAAACGGAAAAAAATCAGCGATCCATTCGAGGGAAATCCTTGACGAGCGCTTCCCTTCTTGGCCAATCAACCGAGAAAGTCCAGAGCATCTCGCCGGCTACGAGCAAGGCGAGCCCGCACTCTTCCCTGACGGAACGTTGGTTGCAGCACACGCCTCGCCGGATGTTTTCGTTATCTCCGATGGAGAGCGACGATGGATCCGAGACGAAGAAACGTTCACCGAGTACGGATGGGATTTTGATCATGTCGTCTGGACGAGTGAACGTGCCGTTCTCCTCCACCCTCTCGGAGCCGACCTCACGCTCGATCTCATAAATGAAATTGACTTTGAAGAATCCGAAACCTTAGAAATTGCAACGGAGTAGTATGATTGTTTTTGCCGCATTCACTCCGCACACCCCGCTTCTTTTACCAACAGTCGGGAAGGAGAATCTTGGAAAAATGAAAGAAACCGCCCTTGGCATGGAGAAACTCTCCGAAGAACTTTACGCTTCTCATCCCGACACGATTGTCATCATTTCCTCTCACAGCGCTCGGCACGAAGATGCTTTTTCCATCAACCTGCACGATGAATACATCGCGGATGCCAAAGATTTCGGCGACCTCCAAACAGCAGCCGAATTCATCCCCGACCTGCCCCTCATCGACAGGATCCAGCGCGCACTCAGAAAAAACGGAATCGCGTTCACGCTCGACTCGGACGCAGTCCTCGACCACGGATGTGCGATCCCGCTTCTCTTACTCGCGCGAAACCTTCCGCACGTCAAAATCATCCCAATTTCCTACAGCGGTTTGTCTCCGAAGGATCACGCAGAATTTGGACGTGCACTCAAGGATGTCCTCACAGACTCAACCAAACGAATCGCCGTGCTTGCCTCTGGCGACTTGTCCCACTGCCTTTCAACCGATGCGCCGGAAGGTTTCCACAAAGCAGGCCCGATTTTTGACCGAGCGATACAGGCGGCCGTTCAGGATCTCTCGCTTTCCAAACTCCTCTCAATCAAACCAGAAACCGTAGAAGACGCGTCGCAATGCGGCTACCGTCCGCTTTTAATTCTCATGGGAACACTCGAAAGAATGCAGGTATGGCCCGAAATTCTCGCCTACGAAGCCCCGTTCGGCGTTGGATACCTAACGGCGCAGTTTCACTTGAAGTAGTGACAAGAATCAGGTATCAGGAATCAAGAATCAGGTGAGTGAGAAACGCATTTTTCCAATACTTGTCTTCCGAAACCCCTGATTCCTGATTCTTTATTCCTGATACCATCCCATGATCGCTGAAGTCTATCCTCTCAAAAGAATGCCAAGAAAATTTGGCGTTTTTGATTACTCCATCCTTGCAGAAACGAGTGTGCAGAGGGGCGATCTTGTCGAAATTCCTTTTCGCACATCGACGATTCTTGGCGTCGTTGCCCAAGTAAAAGATCTTCCGCCACGCGGAATCGTTCTCAAGCAGTTGTCAAAAATTGAGACAGACTTTTTTATTTCGGATCGAGAGCTCGCGTACTTTGAGAGAATTGCCCACGATACCGCGCAATCCGTTTCCTCCGTGCTCCATGCGGCTCTTCCAACGCCTCCAAAACGAAAAACAACCGAATCAGCCGAGAAACGACTCTCTCCCATCACCCTCACGATTCCCGCACAAGAAGCTCCTTCACTCCGCCGGATCATCGAACAAATTGAGGCGCGCGGAGAAGGTTTCATCCAAGTCTACGATGTAAGAAGAATGGCCGCAATTATTTCCGGCTACTTTTCCCGTGATCAAGGCCAGCTTATTACGGTCATTGCGCCAAGCGTCCGAGACGCGCATCTGCTCGCACGAAGTCTCTTCGGGCACTCTCCGCTTCTCATCACCGGCCAGGAGTCAAATAATTCCCGTTACCAAACATGGGCCGCTTGGCGTTCGCGTGAATCCGGCATTCTTGTTGGCACTCGCCTGCTTGCACTCTTTCCGGATCGTCGCGTTACGACAATTTTTCTCGTCCGTTCTGGAAACGAAAACCACAAACAATCTGACCGCAACCCGCGGTACGATACGCGCATCGCCACCTGGCTCATGCACGAACAGTTCAAATCGAAACTTTTCTACTTAGATGCTGCTCCCCGTGCGGATGAACTTGCTCTTTTCTCAGAGACAAACCGACTACAAGCACAGCACCTTCCGGCACCAGTGATCGTTTCCATGAACAAGGAGCGGCCGACAGCTCCGCATCCTGCTCTCGGTTCAACCAGTGCAAAAGCAATTGCAGAAACACTTGCGAACGGAAAACGTGTCCTATGTATTTGCAACAAGAAGGGCGTTTCGACCCAGTTGCGTTGCCGCGATTGCAACCGAGCTTTTCCTTGCTCGAATTGTGCCGGGCCTCTGCGCGTGTATGAACATTCACTTCAGTGTCACCGCTGCGGAGCATCTGAACCAATTCCTCTTTCTTGCCCGGCGTGCAGTGGGACGAACTTGAAGTTTCGAGGATATGGAAATCGTTCCATAAAAAAAGTCCTGGAAAAATTGTTCTCTGGACACTCGGTAAGTATTGTAGAAAAAGGATCTGTCGACATGAGCGGAAGCATTCTCGTTGTCACTCAGTATTATTTTGAAAACATTTGGAGTCCGTTTGACCGTTCGGATATCGGACTGATCATCGACTTAAATGCCGACCAATCACTCTTTGAACCCTCCCTCCGCGCCATGGAACATGCAATGCTCTCACTTGAATCCTGGCGCGGCGTTGCGCACGCAATGGGCGCGACGTATCTTTTGCAGTCGGACGTGCCGGAATTATTTGAATCATACCTCCTCCATCCGGAAAAATCTCTCGAACAAGAACTTGAAATGCGTGCCGCACTTGGCCAACCGCCGGCGCGAAGATGGATGCGCATCACGCACCGATCGGATGAAGGTCGCAAGTCTGAAATTGCCGTTCACGCACTTTTGAAAGAAATCTTGCGACAGGCCAATGACGCTAATATCGTCGGTCCAAAATGGAACAACAAAAATCGACTTTCTGTGGACGTAGGTATTCACCCGACATCGATTCAAACGATTCTAGAATTATTCGGAACCCTTGATGACGACTTCATCATTGACACAAACCTGGTTTTCTGATTGAATAAGCAAAGAATTGACGCATTATGAGCCTTCTTCCTGTCCTCAAGGATCCAGACACAAATCTTCGTACGCGCTCTGTCGAAGTCGACAAGGGCGATATTTCGTCTGGTCGCATCCAGGGGCTGATCGACAACATGATCGAAACGATGGCGGGGGAAAATGGCATAGGCATTGCGGCGCCGCAGGTTGGAGTGAAGGAGCGCGTGGTGATTGTCGAGATGGGAGATGGGCCGACCGCCTACATCAATCCAAAAATCTTTTCGACTTCCCTGCGCAAGGTGGACAGCGAAGAGGGGTGCCTGTCTGTGCCGGGAGTCTTCGGAATCGTGAAGCGCCACAAAAAAGTGAAAGTGAAAGCGCTTGATCGGGATGGAAACAAAGTTCAGTTGAGCCTCTCGGGCATGCCGGCGATCATCTTCCAGCACGAGATCGACCACTTAGACGGCGTCCTCTTTATCGACAAGGTAGAACGGTTTACAAGCCCGCCGAAGTTATAAATACAAAACCGACCTCCGCAACGGGGTCGGTTTTTGGCGCTCAGCGATAAGGATTAACTAATAAGACTTGATTCTCTTTTTTCGTATTGGGTAATAAATCAACCCCAACAAAATCATCAGCACCCCAACGACAACAGCAAACCATCCTGCGTAGAGTAGAAATCCATCGCTCTCAAACAATTTAATCGCCGCAATACCCAGAACAAATGCGGAAAATCCTGTTCGTATGTACGCGAGGGTATTTCGTTCATTCGCAAGGATGGTTCTTTCTTGGGCAAGTTTTTTATGTGATTCGACCGCTTTTTTGAAATGTTTAGGTTCCATAGTTGTGTCAAAATGTATTCACGTAATCAAGAAAAGTTCAGGGACGGGTCATGTCGTTACTTGTAGCATTCTCTCTATACCTAGTATACCAAAAAATCCACAATCCGACTCAATGTATGTCACTCAAGCTGCACAAAACCGGACACCGGAGATCTGACCCCCTCAATTACGTAAAAGTATTTGTTTTGAAAGAGCGACATTTCATCACAACGTTTGCGTGTATGCGAAGTTGCCGAGGGCAATTTGAGCGAAGGCTTTTGTAAAAAACCGTAGCCTCATACACGCTGTTAGGCGATGTAATCATTTTTTTACAACATAAATAGCCCTTGTCGTATTTGTCTAAGTTCGTCATCGTTAAAACTGGCAAATTCTTTATCTAAAGAGTCATGATCATGGCTGGTGTCTTCTATGGCATCCAACTGATTCTTAAGAACTATTTTATCGTGTTCGTTCAGTTCACCTTCTTGAGCCTTAATTCGTCTAGCTCCAGTGTACCAATCAAGAGCATGACTTAAATTATCAAACCGTAATCTATCTTCAGATGTACCTGGTTTTAATCTTTTTATTAATTCAGCGATTTTTATTTTGGCAGATTCAGACCAAAGAGCCTGCCTGCTTTCAAACGAAGGTTTATTATCCATATTTGTTCAGTTAATAACAAGTATCTAAAATTCCATTAAAAAATCAAACAATCATTTGGGGCAATTTTATTCGTCGTTTTAGAATCGAGTCCACAGTTATTGTATAATTTTAGTTACCTCTCTATATGTTTCATCCAGGCTCATTTTTTCCGTATTTATTACATTAGCTTGTGGACGAGTATCCTTTAATTCATTAATTTTGTTCCAGAAAAGCTCACATTTTTCCGGTGTGAGTAAACCATCTTCACGCCAACCACGTTCTTCGGCACGCTTCATAACAACCTCTTTTGGCGCCCAAAGGATAATTTCATATACGGTAGCATCGTATCTCTTCGCAACATCGTAATAAAAAGCAAGTAGATCAGGATCGAATGTCATCTTATCAACAATAACATCATGCTGCGTTTCTAAACAGCTATTTATGATGGCTTGGGAAATAGTCACATACATTTTACGGCTCTTTTCCTTGTACTCTTTGTAATGGCTAATGTAGCGCCTCTGTGCATCGATATCCAAAAGAAAAGAAAGAGGCAAATCACTATGTACTTTCATTGCGACTGTACTTTTTCCTATCCCGCAAGGACCATTTATTATGATCAGTTTCATATACAATGAGTATTATCGATTTACTTCAAGAATAAAATTGCCCCAGATTCAATTTAAGAAAAATGAAAAACTAGATTCAATTTCAGCTAACGGCCGGCGGCTATGCGATGTTGCGACCGTAGGGAGCAATATGGGAAAGGGCTTTCGGGGAAAGCCCGAACCGCATAGCCAGTGTTAGGCGATAGTTAATTCATTAACCGATCTATAATAATGATCGGATTAATTGTGATAGTTTTAGAAACGGAGCAGCGTCTTGTTTTTGATATGAGTCGCGTACTTGTAAACAAAATTCCCCGATTTCATCTCGATGTGCTCGTAAAAAAGACACTGCGGCACTATTATCTCCGTCGAGAAAACGAGATACTGCTTCCTCTGTTGATTGCGGCTCCCGTGGAGCGCTTTCAAATTTTTCCATTGGTTCGTATTTTTCTACGCTTTTAAGCGCGTCTTCTGCTTGTTGTAAATATTCACCTCTTCCCACGCTCGCATCGTGAATCATGTCTTCAATTACGCCTAGTTTTGTTTGTGCCCATTCTTTTGAGCCGGGTTTCATAGCTTTTAACACGAAATCTTTATCGTCAAAATTAACCTTCTCGTCGGGATCTATTCCAAACTTTTTAAATAAGTCATCAAGGCGAGTTTGGAGCGATACAATTCTTTTTTCTGCTTCGGCAACTTCGGCGGAATTGAAGGGGTCGAATCCCGGCTCTGATGATTTCATAGCGTTTCTAGTTTAAATTATTAAAATAACACTCGACCAAACCATTACAACTGGATATATGACTTTTTGCAATGGCGTCATAACGTTCCGGTATATATGATGTTGCGTTAGCAATATGGGTGAAGCGGAGCGGAACCACATAGCCAGTGTTAGGCGCTGTTGTCCACTGGCCATTTTCTCTGAAAGAGAAAGAAAATTTGGGCACTTTTATTTGCACGGTTCATGTAGTGTTTTGGTAGGATAGTCGCTTAATAAGGCACTCTCACTAGAATATGAGCGTAAATAACTTGGGGACAGTCCTTGCCAGGCCGAATCAGTATCGCAGTAGTAAAACTTTGACGAGTAATGACTCGATGTATAAAAGGTATGACCACCTGTAACAGCAGGTTCATCGTTATTTGGTTGATCAATTTCTTCGCTATCTGTTGAGTCATTACTCGTCGTTTCCTCTATTGATTCTGTGACAGGCTCCGGATTACTTGGTGGAGGACTGGCAACGGTTGTCGATTCTTGAGGTTGTTCCGTTATCTCCTCATCTGCCTGAGGAATTATTTCTGTTTTTTCTTCGTTTTCGTTATTGTTATTTTCAATTTGTGACTGTTCTTCTAGAACTTCTTCAGCGGGCTGCTCATCTGATATTATTGATTCTTCGTCTATGATATGCTGTTCTTCAATTGGATTTTCAAGTTCCTGTGTTGTTGAAATACTTGATGTGTCTATTGTCGCACTGAATAAAATGAAGCCTAAAACAATAACTCCTGCCTTAACTAAACGAGAAAGTTTCAACTTCCACTTTCTTTCGACGAATTTTGTTACAGGAGGAAGAAGAACAGCTCCCATGATTAACATGATGAGTCCTGGTATCGGCTCTGAAAAAACAGAAATAATTCCGATAAAAGCAAAAAGAACTCCAAATATCCAACTTAAAATTAAGCCAACAGAGATCTTTTTACTTGATGTTGTTTGCTCGCTCATATTTTCAACGTTAGGAATAAAAGTGCCCAAATTTTTTCTTCATAGCCAGTGGGCAATGGCGCCTAACGTTCGTGTGTATCTGATGTTGCGACTGAAAGGAGTAATATGGGCGGAACGAAGTGTAGCCAGATACACGCTGTTAGCTGATGTTGGGCTGATTTTATTTAGTCAATAAGTCTTCGTAAACCGCTATAACCTCCTGAACTTCTTTGCTAGGCTCTCCAACATATTCGCCGTTTTTGAATGACCAAAAACTAACCTCTGCTAAAATATTTTGGCCGTCATCTAAATGATAAACAAATCTCTTACGCATACAACTCTCTCCTCCTGTTCCAATGCACATAAATGCTGTTGGAGTGTAAACGAAAGAAATATTTTCTTGATAGGTTGCTTTTACTAACTTTGTATTAAGTGCACCCTCATACCAACTCATAATTTTGTTGGTTTTAATGTAGGTGTCTAAACTATCTGATTTTTCTTGTTCTAATATGGTTAATTTTGTAAAGCAGAGAGGCGAATATGTTGGATCTAAATTTTTGTCATCACACGGTTTTACCTCAGTAGCTTTTTGTGGAGTTGCATCAAATGATTCTAAATATTCAATTTCGGATATAATGTAAGTGCTTGGAAGTTTATTTAGTAAACCTTTTGCAAACTGTATTGGTTCATTTTTTATTTCAGTTGTTTTAACTTCAGGTTGTTCTATTTGAATAGAAGTTTTTTGATTTAGTGATGATGTTTGATACCAATAAACTCCTCCGATAATTAATAGTGAAAGTGTGATGACAAAAATGATTGTAGTGTTTCGTTTCATAATTATTTGGTTAAGTGAATAAATTGTATATTAGTTGAAGGAAAAAATCAGCCCAATGTCAGCTAACGCGCGGCGGTTATCCGACGTCGTCCCGGAGCGAATCCGGAGGATTCGTGGAGGGGCGATGTTGGATAACCGCTGTTGTGCGATGTCCGTAGCGAAGCGGAGGGCATTGCGCAACAGCGGGCACCGCCGCGCGTTGTGCAAAAACCGTAGCGAAGCGGAGGATTTTGCACAACGTCCCGCCGGTATGCGAAGCTTCGGCCGAACGACGGCGCTATCATGGTAGCGCGAAGTGGATACGGAGCGCAACCAGCGCCCCAAGAGAGGCCGAAGTTTGGGCGAAGGAGTTTATCCCTTCGACCTTCCACACGTTCACTCTCAAAAGAGGAGAAGGGAAGCATAAACTCCGGAGCCGCATACCGGCTGTTGTGCGATGTTTTTTAAATTTATTTTCGTTTTAGCTAAATATCTTTTGAAATTGTTTCAGCGCTCGATCAATCTCACCTTGCTCATGCCTCTTTAGTGCGGGGACTTGTTCTGTGTAGATTTGAGTAATAATTGACCGGACATATTCAAGTTGCTCCGGGTTGGTTTCTCGGAGGTGTGCTGCTAAATACTCCAGATCTTTGAGGTCATAGTTTTCAACTTGATTGAGGGTAGGGCGCCCGAGGGAAGACCAGAGTTTGTGATGTGCGGTTACCACGGCCGGTTGCAAAGGAACATCTTTGCTCTCTTTTTGTACGGACTCTGTTGAGATCGCTACTTCGTCAGGCAAGGTAATGCCTGGATACTCAATAATTTTGCCACCCTCATTTTTTTCAAGAACATGAACATCAATATAGCTATTAAAATCGTAACTATCTCCATCTCTTCTAAGTAAAATTAACTTCTTTTTTCCCGCAGAAACATCTTCTGGAGTAACGCTTTCTGCTTTAACATAGCCCTGTTCCTTTGCAACCGGCATCGTTTCAGATGGGTCAACATAATATATAGCATACCCCTTTCGTCGTGACGCGTCGAAAAACTGAGGAACATCATTATCAAGTATGCTGATGTCCAAGTCTTTATGCTCGCGGTAGTATTCACCTCGCCGAAGAGAAATGTTGATAGCACCGTCTAGGCGCCAGTTGATGTTTTCTCCTTCGAACAAGGTGGCAACCGTTGCTAGCTCTTTATCTATTTCTTGAGCGCGCTCGGAGTTGGGTTCAAGTGACTCCCACTCCTTTGTCTCTATTGTATTGACTCGATCTATTGGAAGCGCTGAAAGTGGTATTCGTAATTCCTCGGGCGCCCCATCTTCAGGCCTACTGGTCAATTCGTTATCAGGAGACATAGGTGATTTCTCGAAATTCATAAGCTAGTAATAGAAAATAAATTTAAAAAATTTCGTACAACGCGCGGCGGTTATCCGACGTCGTCCCGGAGCGAATCCGGAGGATTCGTGGAGGGGCGATGTTGGATAACCGCTGTTGTGCGATGTCCGTAGCGAAGCGGAGGATTTTGCACAACGTTTGCGTATAGCAGAAGTGCCGCCCCTCATCATCGCACAAAACTTTGTTTCAGCACAAACTCTATTCATTGTTTCAAGCCTCGCTTTCAGTTAGCGGCATTTGGGAGAGGAAAATATGACAACCTTTGAAAATTAACAATGTCATATTTTCCGAACCTGCCATACGCTGTTAGGCGATGTAAGGCTTGAGCGGTCGTTGATTTACCACTTTCTTCCGATATGTGACAAAAGCAACCTCGAACACAGAGAACCTTTTTGAGCTGCTTCTTTAAGTAAATCAGGTTCTGCCCATTTCCATTGCTGGTATTGCGTTACTCCATCTACAGGTTGTGGCACGGAGGGCTGCCCGCTGGCAATTTCTGCCTCATACTCTTTCATATGCAGGACGAGCTTATCCCGCTCAACCCCACCTTCGTTGATAAGCTTGATCACCTTTAATTCAATCCCTAACTTATCGTGACCTGAACAAATGACCGCCTGCTCGTAATCTTCGCCTTCTTTCAGCGTGCCAGCGGGCAGCCCCCACACATTTGGAAGATTATCATCATCCTCTGGACGCAAAACAGCCAAGACCTTAGACCGATCTTTATTGTATATGGCGTACGCAATGGAATGTTTGGTTGGTTTCATATTATTGATAGCTCAAGCCTTATTTCGCCTAACGTCCGCGCATATGCAAAGTTGTTGCGCGGTACAATTTGGCGCGGAGCGCTTCACCGCGCAACAATTTGGGTGAGCGACTGAAAGGAGCGAACTGCATATGCGCTGTTGTCGGATGTGCTCTAACCGGCTGGATGGGACTCGTCATATTCATTACCACATTGATATATGTAGCGGTAGTCCCCAGAAGAACTATAAACAGATTCGGGTGAAATATGTTTATATTCTTTTTGTTTTATTGTGATGCAATGCAAATGCCTAATTACTGAATATCCATTAACGCCATAATGTCTTAAAAATCCTAAGTCCATGGCTACTAATAATACGACCACCATGGATATTATTATTGATATTTTTGCTTTCTTAGGTAATTTCATATTTGCTGATGGTTAAGCAGGTTAGAGCATTTCCGACAACGCGCAGCGGTTATCCAACATCGCCCCTCCACGAATCCTCCGGATTCGCTCCGGGACGACGTCGGATAACCGCTGTTGTGCGATGTCCGTAGCGAAGCGGAGGGCATTGCGCAACAGCGGGCACCGCCGCGCGTTGTGAAATTCGGGGTCAGGTCGTTACTTGTAGTATTTCCTCTATTCTTCGTATAGCAGGAGGTCCATAATCCGATCCCGATACAATCTACTTTCTCTTCTTTTTAAAATCGCTTTCTTTCAATCCTGATTGACGTAAAATGGATCGGAATGTGCTATGAGGAAGATCTTTTCCGTGCATGGGCACGATAACGGTGAGTGGCGGGTGATTGTTTTTTCGATATTTCGCATGGCTTCCGTTTTGTGAAACAAAAAAGAAGCCCTTGCTTTCAAGGACATTCAAAACCAGCCGCACTCTGTATGGCTTAGGCATACTTAAGTTGCACAGAAACAATAGCCGGATTCTTTACCCGTTCAGTTTTGCTTGGAAGCGGCATGTCCTCGAAATAAAGTTCGAGCGCGTCTTGAAGCATGGCGAGTGCTTCTTTTTTGGTCTGCCCAAAGCTGGAAACATCCACATCTAAACATTGAGAGATATAATGGTCTCCCTCTTTCCATACAACTGATTTCAGATCTACTTTGGTCATAGTCTCGATACGATCACAGCAATAGATTACTAGTTATTTCTACAAGGGTCAAATTTACGAAGTAAGTGGAACCTGATGCGGACATCTGCTATGCTTGGCATATGATATTGACCGAACCATATGATCAAAACCGTCTTTTTTGGAACGCCTGATTTCTCTGTGCCTTTTTTGTCTGCCCTACTCGACAATCCAGACGTCGACGTTGTGGCTGTCGTGTGTCAGCCGGA
>Ga0326597_10002393_pt1 | contig 28003 bp, 38 predicted proteins | sample RVTome_12_FD_203789 | JGI IMG/M metagenome (GOLD analysis project Ga0326597, IMG submission 203789) | Soil microbial communities from uranium-contaminated site in the Upper Colorado River Basin, Wyoming, United States - RVT100D185 | ecosystem: Environmental > Terrestrial > Soil > Contaminated >... | reverse complement strand
TTGAACTCGAAGTAGATGAGCTAGTACTCGAAGTAGATGAGCTTGTAGAACTAGACGTAGAGGAACTTGTAGAACTTGAAGTACTTGAAGAAGTAGAGCTGGAAGTACTGGAAGAGGTGGAGCTAGAGGTAGATGAGCTTGTGCTGGAGGAGGATGAGGTGGTGGCCTCAGTATAATTTATTGTTATCCTGCAAACATATGATTGAGCAGTGTTGTCTGAATATTCATTGGCTTTTCTGTACCAATTATACCCACTCCCATTATTGTTGACACAAATACCTATTGCGTTCCCCGAGACCCATCCTGCTCGATTAATAATTGTTTGTATAGCTGCCGCTATATCAGCTGATGCATAATCGCCACTAGCCGACCAACTTGATGGGTTCCATGATACGGGCGATGTTTTTGCTATGTTACTTGGCCTGTTAGAACTGTCAAACCCTGCAAAATCATCTTGATTAACTCCATACAATCTAATTGCTGGGGAGCCATTAGATGGGTTAGAACCAAAGGCTCTAAATGATACATACGCAGAATCAATTGTGGCTCCTTGCGGGATGGTAACGTTCGTAAAGCGTAACCCAATGTTTTTAGAGTTTCCGGATAAATTTCCCAAAAGCAACGCAGAAGACGGGTCCGCCCATGAATTATCGCCGGTTTCTTGACCATCATTTGCATCTTCGGTGGCTCTGACTGATTGTGAATATGTAGACATAATTTTTGTTAATAATCTAATCTCTGCCCTCAAATTCCGCAAGGGCAGAGTTAAATAACTATGAATTGCCAATTGTGACAGTCCAAGTGATTTGATCTGGAGGCTTTAGCAATAAAAATCTTGTAGTAAGCCTTGTCCGTTTACTGGTAGGTGTCCTTGTCTTCTAAGGTAAAATCAACGTCTTTCAGAACATTATCCGTACCGCTGTAGTGGATCTGCCCTGTGTGAATTTGGGCAACCTTTTTACCACTGTCATCTAAGAAGTGTTTGGCGTTGTAACTACGTTTTTCGAGGAGCTCGAACATATTATGTTTTTATAATTAATTATTTTTTTTCCTCTATTTTATATTCTTTCCGATCTTCCCACTCGCTTTTCTTCCCCTTGTTCCAGCTTCTTATTGGCGTGTACCAACCATTGACACGGCTATACACATCACACTCTTGTCTTGATTTTTGTTCTTTGATAGGAGCCATATTATATAAGGGATTAACTTATTAAATAGGGAGAAGTTAGTACAATTATGGTAGTACGCTTCCCCCACTCCTCTGTAAGGAGATTTTTAGCAAGTGGCTACTCGCACTCTTTTGTAAGTAGCTTTGCAGTCTTCGCAATAACCTGAATAGATAATGTCTTCTTCGCAGATGTTCATTGAACACTGGTAACAGCTTTTGCAAGATTCGGTTGTTTTTTCTTTGTAGCATTGCAAGGTTTCTCCGCATAATTTACAACATCTTATCATTATAATATCCATAGTTACTCTCCCTTGAAGAACTTACGTTCCTCCTTGTCTTCGTGCATACAGAGTGGACATCTTACCAAAAAAGCTGGCTTGTTTTCTTTTTTAATTAATTCCTCGACTTTTTCGCCAGGAAATACCCAGTACTTGCCAGCCTTAACTGCGTTGTGCTTAAGGCAAAAATTCATTTCGCTCCTCCATGTTTCCAACAAGCTCCGATAAAAATATCTTTGTCTTTTGGGATAATCATCCGGTAAGGACAATTCCCCTCTGCCATACACTCTCGGCAGAGTTCACTGTCGCAACCGTAGATTGCTCTCAAAATCCCTTTGTCTCGTTCACATTGGTAACAAACTCTAATTTTCATCTTTCCTCCTTAGGGCTTTTTCCACCCACTCCCATTGTCCGTTCCACCATTCTTTTACAATATGAATGATAATTTCGTCTGGTGTTCTGTTTGAAAATTCCTTATGGTAGGCTCGGTGTTCAAAAATCTTTTGAATTGAAATGTTTCGTGCTTCGCCTCCACCATTTTTGGATTTGGGGTTGATGTGATGCCTGTCATACCCTCTTTTTATTTTTCTTCTCATGGATTATCCTCTTGTAAAGATTAGGAAAAAGGCGGTTGACTAGTAGCAGTGTTAGTACTAAGAAATATGCAAATACTAATTTTAAAAAGAACTTCATTTTTGACCTCCTAGTTTTCGGATTCTTTAATTATCCTATCTATATTATAGCACAAGTTCGTTGAATTACCGAATTATAAAGAAAAAATATTATGCAATAAACAACTAGCTATTGTCAAATAAAAAACAGGCGGAGTGCTCATCTCCGCCTGTTTTATTTTTATATTGATTATACTTGGATTATTCCAAGCCCAGGAACAATTTTGTTTGCCGCTTTCCCCCAATTAAACGTTATTTTATTGGGAACATCAAGTTCCTTCCAGAAGTCGGGGACCCCACAATTAATATTACAAATATCATGCAGGATTATCAGTCCACCCTTTTCCACTAACGGGGAATAATTAAGATAGTCGCTTTTTACCCCTTCATAGGAGTGGTCCCCGTCAATCATTAAAATATCGCACTTAAAACCACGAAATTTGTCGATTGTTTCTTGTTTAGCGGAGTCGCCTAAGACAAAGTGCCAGTATTTTTGCAAGTCTTGATCTTCATCATCTTTAACGCGGTAAGAATAATCTTTGATGTCAAGCGAAGTTAAAAGCCCAAAGTCGTTTTCTTTTAGGGCTGATAAAATTGTCCGAGTGCTCTGAGCTTGGCGGACGCCTACTTCCATGACATTTTTAGGTTTTGATTCTAGGACAACATTATAAAGAAACAATACGTAGGACTGCATTGCTCTTTTCATGTTAAGCATTTTTATAGTTGTGTTGTTCATTTTGTTGTTTTTTACGTTTATTAATATCCTTAGATAAAATCGGTGTGGACATTGCTTTTTCTATATTCCACCCCAATAAATTAATTCTTCTGCCGAGCACGTCTGACTTCTCAAATCCGAGTTTTTCATTCCACTGTTGCATGGTCCTGCTCTCCCCTCCGTAATTAATAACAACATTACATCTGCGGTTATTTTGTTGCTCTTTCCTTGTGGCCCACGTACAGTTTTTTACGCAATAAGCCCCATCAGTATTAATTCTTTCTATTGTGGTGTCGTTTTTACCATATTTTTTTTCATGTAATAAATATTCGTCATACATATCATTTTTAAAATTGTCAAAAGTTTCCCACTCTTTAGCTATTTTTATACCTCTCCCTCCATAATTGTAATAAAATTCATTATTATCATTTAAGCATCTTCCCTTAATAGAATTCCAAATAGCATAAAACCTCGTTCTACTCATGCCGTGTTTTGTAATTTTTTGCCTAACATAACAGCCACAGCTTGTTGCGCGTCCTCTCTTGACGTTATCAGCATTAATAGCTTTTTCGTTACCACAATCGCACCTAAATATCCAATAGGCATGCCCAGTTTTATTAACATGGTCAATCTTTACGCCAGTTAATCTCCCACTTTTCTTGTTCGTATAATCAATCATATTTCTAAATTATTAATTTTCAAATATTCGCCTATAGTTAAATCTGGCTCCTTTTTAAAGATGTCTCTTATTTCTTCAGGCGATAGCTCTATAGCACCTTTTTCTGTCCGCCACAAAGGAACTTCACAATAAGTTTTAAAATCCCTCCCCCTCCAATGTTTAGCGCGCCACTCCCTTTTTTCCTTTGTTAGCATATAGGCGTGCACATAACACAGTTCAACCCGCTCTTTCATCGGCTTGGTTATTCCCCAAATTTGCGCTAGCCCACGATAAGGCAATACTTTTTGGTCTAAGGCTGGCTTTATAATTCGGAGGTGGCAGTTCATCCGAGCAGGGGTAATATGATAAAAATCGTTAAAAACCTCAGCCGAGCGAAGAATCAATCCTTTCTTTTTCGGGTTATTGGCGAAGTCTATTAGGACTTGTTCCATACTATTACAGAGAATTTCATCTGAATCCAACCAGACAAGAATATCAATCTTTTCCCCACCTTTAAGCCTGCCCTTGATATGATCCAGCATCTTTTCTCGAATTTCGCCTTGCAAAGTATTGAAACGCCTAAACATTCCTTGCTCAGTCTTCTCAAAGAATGTCTTATCTTTTTCTCCGATATAGTCAGGGACGTCAGAATTAAATGTTTCTATGGGGTATATTTTTTTATATTTTTCTACAATGTCGATGGTTTTTTGATCTGGGAAATCAAGCATTATAATTAAATAATCTACCCAACGCATCATTTCTGGAATAGTGTAATCCAGTATATTTCCACACCGAGACACCATCAAAGCTCCGACTATTTTTTTATCTAATAAAAAGTTTCTCATTTTCTGGCAGTAAAAGTCCAAGTGGGCTTATCTAAAATTATTAAATTATCCTTTTCCCCATCAGCCATCTTCTTAATTAAGTCGTAATCAAAGCGAAACCGACAATCGGGGCGAGGGTGGAAAAACCCGTATTTAAAAAATAAATCGCGCCTGTAAAGGAATGAGCCTAAATCGCAGTTATCAGGGCTTACTACGAGCTTCTTGACCCGAGTGGCGGTCTTAGTCGCAAAACGCATCGGAACCCCCACCATAGTCGCCTGGGAATTGTTTTTGATAGCTTCTACCATTAACTCCAAGTGATTATTGTCAAAAAGGTTATCATCGTCACAAAAACAGATAAAAAAACTACTCCAATCCCTTTTATGCACTTGACGTAAATAGGAGAAAGATGCCATAATCCCAATATTTCTAGCATAACCCCCGGAGAATTTTGTGTTAACCCCCAAGTCAACCCAATGGCGCCGACTGTCATTACACATTTCTTTTATTTCTTGACTGGAAATATGAGGCGAATTATCTCTCACCAAAATATGCTCCCAGTTAGGAAATGTCTGGTTATCGATATCTCTGATTACTTGTTCCACCCCTTCTTTGCGCCAAGAAGCGGTGATTACCGAGATTAGTGGTTTATTCATATTATTTTTTAGCCACGAACATCGGGCGGTTATTATTAGATGCTTTAATGTCGTCATCACAAAACCCAAGATATTCGATTGTATCAAACCCAGCTTGGGATAACAGTCTTTTGGTTTCGTTAATAGCTGTCTCTGCGTTTCCTTCAAAATACAGCGTTTTGTTAGTAATTTTCCCGAGCATAACAAAGAGATTGTATTCGCTCGCTACGTGCTTGTTAATAGACAAGCAAAAAACTGTATCGTATTTTTTCCCAAAAAAAGTGGTGTCATTTAAATCGTCTTGGTAAAAGCGATAATTAGTTAATCCCTCGATAGACGCTATTTTATTAGCTATGGCTACTTGCTCCTTGATGTATTCGAGTCCTGTGTAGCTTTTTGGCTTATATTTTTCGATTTCAAAGCCGACTGCCCCGAAGTTGCAACCGAGGTCGAGGACACTACGGCCAGAGATAGTTTTTGGGCTAACGCCAAACTTTTTAAGGCGCTTAGCAGTATCTCGTTGCGCTCGCTCTATGGGAATATCAAAATATTTTGTATGGAAGGAGGCGTAAGTGTCTCCTTTACTTCTTTTGTGGTAACCATTTTTAGACTTAAACTTTTCGGAATGTCCATAAAGGTCTATTTCTAAAAGAAAAACTAGCCCCTTAATGACTCTTTCTAAATCAAACCCGAGGGACTTGCCAATCGCCCATTCCTCTTCTTTTGAAAAACACATATTACGGGCTGAGCAGGGCGAAGATAGGTTCCGACCAGTTAAATCATACGACTCGAGGAACGGTATATCGTTATGTTCTTTTATATATTCATAGTCGATTATTTTGATTCTGCCATCTTTTATAAATACATTTTTCGTATGGATGTCACGGTGGCAATAGCCTTCAATATACATCTCCAAAATAGCCTCTAGAATATCAATGACGATTTTTTCTCTAGCTTCTTCTTTCAAGGACGGCAGAAGCTTGTCAAGGCGGTCTTGTTCGTTAAATTTCTCGTAAACAATATAATTATTTCCTTCATCAACAACTTGTGGAGCCCAGGGAAAATCTTTAAATAGAAGATTGGCTTTCTTGCAGTTATCAAGATATTTGGGTTGCATAAAAACTTTTTTGATGGCGTCGCCCAGATCGTAAGTTTCCGAGCGACTGTTTTTCTTCAATAATTTTTCATTCATATTTTTTTAAATAATCGCTTATATAAATATCATAGTTTTCGCCTTTCGCCTTCGCCTTCTCAATCGCTTCTCTTAGTGCAAGCATTATCGCTTGATACCTGTCTCTATCTCTTTGCTCGTAGATATCTGAGGGGTGATTGATTTTTATCGGCTCATTGGCATCGTTAATATCAGGATAGGGCTTATCTACATATTCTGTAAGTTTGTTGGCGGCGACTGTGAAGGTATCGATATTTTTGTCATACCCCTTATTTTCCACCATAAAGCCCGCATGATCGAAATAGATGTGAGTGGCGAAGCCAAACTTCTTATGCAGTTTAAATTTAAAGGTCTCACCACACGTATTGCTGTCCCATTTGCGTAAAACACCAAATGGATTTGGGCCAAGCGCCCGAAAATCCTCTCTAACCATTAACCTTCCAACGCTCGGAAAGCCTTTGAAACAGGAGATAATTTCGGTAGTTTCGTCGATGTCGTTCCTCGAGGTTCTTTGGATACGCGCGCAAAGCCCCCCATATTCAGGTTCGTGCCTTTCAAGAATATCAACCATCCGCGACAACCAACAAACCTTCCCCAGTTCAGGCGGAAACAAATCGTCGTTTGAAGTCACGAAATATCGATTATGGGGTCGTCTGCGATTAGTCTCGTAATCTTCCATTACTTCAAACATCTTATTTAGCATCCGCGACTGCCCGACGTTCTCTGGCATAAAAATATAGTCAAAGATTTTGCCGTTAGTTTTACTCCACTTTAAATACGCCTTGGTCTCGTCAGACGAGTTATTGTCGCCTACGAAGATCCGATAGGGATAAAATGTCCGTTGATTCAAAAGCTCAATCGTTTGTTTGAGCATTCCAAGGCGATTATAAGTCGTGATAAGGATTGGTATTGGCAATGTTTTATTCATATTATTTCGGTTTATTTTTTCTAAAATGGAATATTAGTTTTTTGGTCGATAGCTGGGTATGGCTTTTCCTCATGCAAATACTTGGTGTTGGAGTGAATCCCAGTTCCCCATTTTCTTGGCTTCACTTTATACCCCCTGTCAACACAATACCCACGGGAATGATCAGCCCATAAGTTTTTTGCCCAACCACATTCTTTCCCCAATTTTCCCCTTACCTGTGAAATAAAAGCCAAATCATCCCATTGGCGTGTTCCAAATGGATTTTCTCCCAACTTCTCTAAATCGCTCTTTCTTTGTATTCTGAAATAAGCAGACAACGCTTTCCTAGCATCAACAATATCGTCATTTCCATTCTTCCAATTGATATTAGGTATTCTTTGTATTCTGCAACCAATTGAGCCGTATGTAGGGTATTTCTCCATCAGTGTAATTAATTGTTGAATAACGCAAGGATCCAAATCTGGCACATTAATATCGTCCTGACCACAAATAAAATACTCTGACTCAACATGCTTGAACCCTATATTATAAGACATTGTTATCGGTAACTCGCTTGGGCAAGTATCAAGGACGTGAACCCTTCCTCTTTCTCGCTCTTCTTGCAAGTATTCATAAGTTCCATCCTCAGATTCATTGTCAACAACAATTAAGTGAAAAGGCGTTTTAAGTCTTTCATAATATTTGTTTATGGTTTCTCTTGTATTATCTACTCTATTACAAGAGATTAAAATGATGTCTATTTTTTCCATATTTTTTATTAAAGTTTTTTAAAAACCCATTCATGTTTTTTTGTATTTGTTGGAAAATACCACCTAGACAAGATGCCGATCAATTCATTAATTGTTTTTTTGCTATGAAATTCTAGTGATATTTGTTTAATTTTGCTTGCCAATTCATCGTCGATATCACGTATTATATCTATCTCTCCTCCCTCGCAATCCATTTTTAGTAAGTCGCAGTTCTCTATGTTGTAGTTTTTAAAAACTTCCTTTATTGTAATAAAAGATGCAATCTGATAATTATTTTTGTCCAGCCCTTTTTGATTTAACAAACAAGAGTTAGTCCCAGATATTTTTGGATGTAGAAATAATTTCTTGTCGCCTCTTGTTCCGACACCGAGGTTAATACACTTTATCCTATTTTCTAATTCATTTATTTTAACATTATGACACAGGGTTTCATAATTTGATTTCTCTGGCTCAAAAGCTAAAACATTAGAACCATTCCTCGCGCACCTTATTGATGTTCCCCCTATATGAGCTCCAATATCAACAACGAGTTTGGCATCAGGAGGTATTCTATATATATTCTTTTCAGGGTTAAGCTCTTCGTTCAATATATCTTCATCATGGCGCTTATCCCTTACTTTCATTTTATAACCGAAAAAAATAGTCATATTGTTATAATGCTTTCTGTCCGATGCCATAGGCTTCATCACTGTCATCGAATCCTTCTACTTTGTTAAACTTTTTGAGCAACACTTTCATTCCCTCGTCTGTGTATCTGAAATAATCATTAGGATGTGCATGTTTTTTAAAGTTTATTCCACTAGCCGCCAAAACTGCCCAACCACCGGGTTTTAAAATTCTGTATATTTCGTTCATGGTTTCAAAGGGGTTATCATCATGTTCCAGCGTCTCCACGCAGGTAACACAATCAAATGTCCCGTCATCGAAAGGGATATTGTGCGAATTTGCGATAATATCTACATTCCTCCCTTTTCTCATATCAAGTCCGACATAATCAGTAAATAGTGGGCGAAGTGATCCATTGACGTTTTTAGAGCCAACATCAAGGGTTTTTCCGATTATCTCTTTTTTCAAAACTTGTTCTTTAACAAAATTGTAAACTTTATCTTGCATACTCTTTGTTTTCGTTAATAATTAAACCCCCGTACACTCCTTCCAGTAAATCTAAGTCTTTTTTACTATCAATGAGGAGTTTTATGTTCTTGTTTTGGAGAGCTCTTAAAACGTCTATCCCTAGACTGTCGCCAACTTCTTTTTCATACATTTCCGAAAAAGCTGAAAAGTCTTTAATAAAACAGTGCCCGCCAGCCCCGCGACCGCTTTTATGGATAGGATCCATGTGGACTTTTCCTACCCGTGGGTCATTAGACATCCCCTCTTTAATTTCTTCCCATCTTGCCCCTGTTTTTTGAGAAAGATCGTAGAGCATGTTTATAAAAATAACCTTAAAATAAAATAAACAATTACTGCCGTACTTAATTAATTCCGCCTCGCGCGATGAGCATATTTGTTCAAATTTAGCTTTTGGTAAAACGTCAAGAACCAATTTAGCTTTCTCTTTATAGATGTCATTCATTTTTGGAAGCCCCACTATATTCCGATCGGGGTTAGAGGCATCGTAAGCGGCTGTTGCCTCAGTCAAAAACTCGGGGGAGTGCAGGACAAAAATATCTGGGTTCTTTTTTTGTAGTTCTTCTGTTCTTCCCGTGAGTAGGGTAGATTTAATAACCGCTATCTTCCCCTTACCGACAATGGGGAGAACTTCTCTTAAGATACTGTCATCAAAACCTTCCTGAGTTGATGGTGTAGGGACGGCAATAAAGACAATCTCGCATTCACCTATTTTATCTCGATTAGTGGCGTATTTATCTTCAAGCCCATAACGGACTACTTCGTAACCTCTTTTTTCGAAGTCATCGGCATAGTTTTTGCCAATCCACCCCTGGCCGATAAAGCCTATTTTTTGGTCTTTCATCTTTTTATAATTTATTATTTTTATAGTCATCTATTAATTCGACAATAACGTCCATCAACATACCATAAATTGCCTCGGAGTTGTGGGTGCGCCAGACTTGGCGAAATGTCTGATCTGCTTTATTTGTCTTGATTTGCCCATTAATTTTCCTTGCTAAGCGGACAAGCGACTTTTCATCACGACCAGAGTAATGTAAAGAACTGTGGGAGGTGAAGGGGTGAGAGAGGACATTCTTCTTATCAACAAAATCATAGTTTAACGGCAGATCTTCATTAACCACTATTAGGTTTTTAGCCATACACGCTTCAAGAAGTACGTTTGGCCCAACTTCGGCCTCAGAAGCAGCGATAAATAGATTGGACATTTGCATTAGTTCGGCACACACTTGATTTGGGAGTTCAGACTCAGTTTTATGTTCCTCTGTATGGAGAGTACTTGTTAGGATAAACTCATCCTCATTTAACCCTAGCTCTTTCGCCATCGCTTGCCTGTTCTTTAAATCATCAGTCCTTTTACGCCCATTGGCATTAGGGACAATCAAGCAGACTTTATTGCCAAGGCGCTTCAGCTCCACAAAAATTTTGATTATGCTGTTTATCCCTTTGGCGTCCAACCGAGTTGAGCAAACAGGATAGGTCATTATAATATCTCTTTCCCACAACTGAAACTTATGAATAATCATTCTTGTGGTTGGATGAAAATTGAACATAAACGAAGGATCTTTTTCATTAAATACCGCTCGACACTGAGAGGGCTCTACTTTTATCGCCCTTGCGAATTTCCCAATTTCGTTTTTGTTTAAATAGACAAATCTGGCATTTGGCATAGAGAAGTCCATAGGGTGGGCGACGCCGCTTCTCGCAAAATGAAGCCAAGGGATTTTTACCCCACACTCCTTAATCGCCTCAGAAAAAGTTATCGTATCTTGTATAAAAAAATCATGAGTGATAACGCAGTCGTAGTTTCCCGTAAGCTCTTCCCGAAAAACATCGATTAGTTTCCCTTTAGCATCCTCATTAATGACCATTTTCTCTCGCTTAAATTTAGGAATAATCGCCTTAACAGTACAGCCAAGACCAGTTTCCGTTAAAGGGGACCCTTCTTGCACAAAAAAACAAACGTCATGTCCGTTCTCTTTTAAAATTTTTATTTGATTTTTAACTGCCCGCGCAGGAGAATAGCTTTGGGGCATTCTGTTAAAATGGCTGATTATCGCCATTTTTAAAGTAGGGTAAACTTTTCTTTTCGGTGGAGTTATTACATCAACCGGTTTTTCTAAAGATACCCCCATACTTCTAACAGAGTCGTCAAGGCTAGCAGGAACATCGTCGAAACTAAACTCTTTACGAAAAACATAATGCTCTAAATCGCCTACCTCTTTGTCTTTGTCTTTGGTGGTAATAGTTATGAAATAACTATTTAAGTCCTTAGCCTTTTTAATGATTTCATCAAGTTGCATATTGAGCGTTGTTACAAAACGAGACCTACCAAAAAACGGGCTAATTGCGTTAAACCCGTCTCTGGTGAGGTCTCGTTCTATACGCAATTAATTTATAAGTTTTTATATACCATAATTATAGCACAAGTTCGTTTAATCACAAAACTATTTTATAGAGAACTTCTAAAACAAGCCCTACAAAAACGAGCCCAATGATAGCAAGTAAGTGAATAATTATGGTATATAGTTTACGAAACATTTATTTCTTACGATTAAAGATCCCTGCAATAGCTTCTTTATTATTCCCTGCCAAAAAGCCTAGTAAGGCGGTAATAACTGGGGTCAAGGCGTCTACGGATGCCTGGAGAGCCAAAAGAATAATTAGCCCGACGATTGAGACTCCTAGTAAAATGAGAATTCCTATAGTTGTTTTTTCCATTTTTTTAAATTATTTTATTAAAAGATTTTCGTTTTTGTCTATTAGCCCCGCCTTCATAGCCTCTGGCTTAGTTATTTTTAACCAGATGTCCCCAACCTTCCCGCGAAAAACGCTATCAAACCCCCAGAATCCGTAAGCCAACCCCTTTATTTCGCGATTATTCGGCAACCTGTTTATTTTCTTTTTCAACCAAGGGTCAAAGGCAAATTTTTTCTCGAGCATATAAGTTGTCCAAGTCCTTTGTCTGCCATAATATTTGTCAACCGGCATATCAGCTGGAATATCCAAGCTGCACCAAGCGTCCCAAACCAAGTCTTTAAAAAACTCGTAAGGCAAGAAAAACTTTCCACCTACGCCCCAGGCGTTGCTCCAACTATTTTTCACATCCAGAATGGACCTTACATCGTCCCATCCCTCTATTTCCACCGCGTGCCCCCCAACAGAACTAGCACTTGTTGACGGTGACAACACTCCGTTAGCTGGTGGGCGATTAAACTCCCGTCGCCAGTCCATGGAAATAACCACTGAATTCTTGTTTTTAAAGATTGCCTGTTTAATATCCTCAACTGAGTTCTCTACCCTCCAGTAACTTGCCGATTTGTGTTCCAAAGCTTTTTCTTCACATTTAAAGGGGAGATTTTCAACATCAATATATTCTTCCCAGGACATTGACGCTTCCGGCTCTGGGCAAAAAGATTCTTCACAACAGCCAATAGAATTAACAATTTTGAAGGTATTCCTTGTCATTGCCCCATAACCCTTATTCCCTTCTAATCGTTTCGTCCAGGCCATTATTGGTCTTGCCCCAATCCTCTTTTTTTCCTGGCGCTCTTTGTGATGCGCTTGAGCTTGTGAGGTGCAAGAGCCCCGAGAAAATTGATTCTTACTGGGGAACAAATCCTCTAAGGCAAACGACTGAGGAGTAGCGACTGGCGCCTGTATAGAACAAAGGCGAAAATCTCGGTCGTCTCGAGAGTCTTTAATTGCCCCGACGCCCAATGAAAAGTTTTTATCTTCAGTTTCCATGTTTTTAAAAGTTAATTTTTATCTAAAATACGTTTTAACGCTTTCTTTTTTGTTTCTCCTTTGTAAAAATAATATTCATAAAAATTATTATTTATTCTAGAAAGAAATTCCGTGGGGATTCTCATCCCGAGTAGGGCCAGTTTTTCAAAATTACTAAAGAGTTCAGTCATTAAAAGGAAAACGCCAAAAAAGTTAAAGGTCCACCCGAAAGTGACGGGGGAGGAACATTGTAATATCCAAACACTAGCTAAGGCCAAAAAGTATACACTTATTTTTTGGGCTATTTTTCTAAGTTTATGACTAGCGAAAACTTTGTGGCGCAAGGCAACCCAAATTCCGAGGATTGAGTCAATAAAGATCATCATTAGGAGCCCATATATTATTATATAATGACTCTCGTTTAAGACAAAGATGCCGATGGGTAAAGTTAAGATAAATTTCGCCCAAAAATATTGGAGCAAGTCGACTAAGGTTTTCATGCTTATTTTTATTATTTATTTTTATTGAAGTAATAGTATCCCAACGATAAAGCATCGTTGGAACGGTTATTAACCCAATAAACTGGTAGAACTGGAAGTTGAACTTGAAGTCGAACTGGAAGTAGAACTGGTTGTTGAACTAGAGGTCGAACTTGAAGTTGAGCTAGAAGTTGAACTTGAAGTTGAACTAGAAGTTGACGAACTTGTCGAGCTTGAAGTCGAACTAGAAGTTGACGAACTTGTCGAGCTTGAAGTTGAACTAGAAGTTGACGAACTTGTCGAGCTTGAAGTTGAACTAGAAGTTGACGAACTTGTCGAGCTTGAAGTTGACGAACTTGTCGAGCTTGAAGTTGAACTAGAAGTTGAACTAGAAGTCGAAGAGCTGGTGCTTGAAGTTGAACTAGAAGTTGAACTAGAAGTCGAAGAACTGGTGCTTGAAGTTGAACTAGAAGTTGAACTAGAAGTTGAACTGGTAGTTGAACTTGAAGTCGAACTGGAAGTAGACGAACTGGTCGACGTAGAAGATGAATAATGCAAAGGTTTCGCAAAATACAACTTTCGCGCATTCCTGATCTCGATATAATCGATTAAGACTTCAGTATCAAGTGTACTGGCACTTGAAAAATATAGAGGCATCAGCATCTGTTTTGGAACAGTCGTGCCGTGCGTCGCCATTTTTCTCCCATCAATCCAGAACTCCACTCTTTCAATTTTCCAAACGATTTTAAACTCTACAGGAGTATTTGTCCAAGAGTCTTCCCAGACAACAGTAGTCTGCTCAGGAGTAGCATTAGAATTGCCATAAGACCTAACATAAAAGTTGGTCCCGCTAACAAAGAAATAGGCAGCATTTCGATTCCCTTGCGATCTTGAGTAGAACCCAAAGATCCGAGAATCTCCAGCTGTCGGGGCTGTCGGCATTTTAATTTTATAAGTCAACTCCCCAAGCATAAACATGGTGGTAGAATTAACTCTAACGCTTGAAGCACCTCCGTTCCCTTTTCTAATTCTAATTTTCCCGTCGATACAAGCTACATCGCCCGTAATCGTCTTGAAAAAATCATCGTCATACCCGTAAATTGTTGGGTCATAGAATATGTGACCGTAGTCACTAATTTGTTGTGTGTGCATAATTGGCTTTTAAAGCACTCTATTTTGCAGTTGTTTTCGTTTTGACAGCTGGTTTTTTACCTGCGACTGTAGGCTTTTCTCTTGGTTCGGGAATTAAATCTTCCCCGCCAACTTCCACCCCACCAATACTTTCTTTAATCTCTAGCGGTGGTAAGTCAGAATCGGAACTGTCAGCGTCTTCTACGACGGTATCGTCTTCTATCGGTTCAGGCACTAGAATTTTTTCGTTCTTAGGCTTTACCGGAATATTTTCAACACTATCGGGAACAATAGTTTCTTGGTCGCGACGTTTAATCTCGTTTTCTACCGCTGTCGGCAACATGTCTTTTAGCATGTTAACCGCTAGGTCGGCCGCAATCTTTTTGAGATTAGCCATCTGGTCAGCACTCATCTTCGACACCGGTTTAGGATTCTCTGCTTTTCCAACGTGACCATATTCGATATTAGTTATATTGTGTAGTGGTTCAATTTCTTTTCTTGTCGCAAGATATGGGTCAATCCCAGCAGTGTCCACTTCGGTGACAAAATCACCATTAGTGAACGCTGGGTGTTCCAACATCATTTTTATGTGTTCCTCGTTTTTGACTTCGGCTTCACCGCTTTCAAACTTAACGTATAAACCAGGGACTGGCTGTGTACCGGTAGCCCTGTTGCCAGGAGTACCAGGACGTAAAACAACTCTATAATTAGAGAATTTAGAAATAAATTTCATGTGTTTTTTTATCCACGTTTTTCCTTTTAAAAGTTAAACGTGCATTCTTCATAAATTAATTAATTCATATATCTAAAGAAGGGGAGATAAACTCCCCTTCCAGTAAAACTATTCAATAATACCAACTGCTCTTAGGTAGTTACTAGTGCTGTTAACAAGATTTCCAGAATCGTCAATCTTTACTACTAAATCATTGCCGTTGCCAGCTGAGATTTTTCCTTCTCCGCTAGCCCAAGTAATAGCTGTAGCAGAATTGTCGACTGAGAGAGCTGAATATCTAAGGGTTTCTGTTGTCCCGTTGATTTCATAAACCTTAACAGCGCCAGCTGCGGCAGTGCCAAGATCCATCAGATATTCGATAGCTTGAAGATGAACACGGTGGGAAGCTTTGTGAGCTTTGTTGAACCCGCGGTCAAAAGTCAATCTAACTGCGAAATAATCTGCGGCATCAGTATCAACCGTAACATCATAATACGATACTCCATCTTCAGAAGCGGCTGTAATGGCCCCATTAACGAATTGAGAAGCTGTTGCTTCAGATCTTACAGTGTCTAGAACCTTTGCTTCAAAAATTCCATCAGCGTTGATGGCATCTACCAAGGCGCCTACAGTGGCGTAAGTAGCAAAAGCATAAGTATCAGTACCTCCGTCAGAAGTGATCAATTCGAAGTCAGTGGCAGTGTCAATGGTCACGGAAGTGATTGTTCCTGCGCCAATGTATTTTAATCTAATGGCTATTGGAGTATCAGTGCCTACTTGGCGAACTTCTCCTTTAGCTAAAAGATTTCTTGTTTTTAGGCTGTCTAATGAAGCCATATATTTTTTTCTTTATCTCCAAAAATCCGTGGAGTTGTCGGACTGGCAGTCTAAGCTACCAAGGCGGGGTGATTTTATGTCCCACCCCGCCCAAGGACTATTTTAACTAGGTTGTTACAACTAGTCTGTTACTCCCTTAAGTAAAGCACAACGTGCAGCTTGTTTTCTTTCAAGACCAACTTCAGAAATGAACTGATCGATTTCACCATCAACATCATTAGCTTGTACGTTTGTGTAAAGCTTAGTGTCTCTGTCTTTCATGAAACGATATCTGAAGCATTCTAGATCTAGTAAGAAAGCATAACCTGCGTAGTCTTGAACGAACAAAGGATTATGAACGATGTTGATTGTTCCGAAAGCTGTTACCCATTCGCTAATCTTAACACCATAAGTTGTGTCCATAGTCTTTGTTTGAAGTTGACCACGTGAAATTTCATTAAGTGCTTGTAGTACTAAACCACCAGCCATCAATGTTTTTGTTGTACTTCCGTAAGTGAAGCCTTCTCTTAAGAAGGTGTTGAAATCAGGAGCTGTCAACGCACCACCTTGGTCTTGTACATAAGCATTGTTTGATTCGATAAATTCGAGAACTCCGCCTGTACCACGTTTTGGATGACCGTTAGCACCAGTTGTTGATTTCTTTTGTCCCCACCAAAATGCTCTTTCAATATCAAGGGCATGTTCAGTAGCTTTTTTCTTCCTTTGGTAAGGCATATCAGCTTCACCGTAAAGGTTAGAAGCTTTTTCAGTGTTAGAAGCACCAATTGTTGTTTTGAAGATTTGTGTATAGTTACTCTCTTCAGAAGAACGTGTAGTGTTGATGTTTCTTGCGCCTGAGTTTTCTTCAGAGGCATTACCAACGATGTATAGACCGTCGCTTGCTAATACTGTTGCGGCCGCTGTTGTACCAAAGGCACGTCCAGTTGCAGCAGCAGTAATTGTTGTTGCTGAAGCTACAGTGTCTATCAAAAAGTTTTCACCAGTACGTGCGTTTTTAACAACGTCGCCAACAGTGAAGATGTATGCTGATTGTGAACCAGCGCCTGTTACGCTAAGTGTAATTGCTCCAGTTGTACCTGTGACAGCTGACACTTTGGCATATCGGCCTCCGTAGTAGTCTTCGAACCATTTAAACTCCGGATTCCCAGTGACGGCTTTCATGATACCGGCACCTTTCCAATTTTTTCCGTCGTAAGTTTTTCCGACGTTTGTAAGCAAAGTTACAAGGGGGTGTTGATTTGGCTCAAGAAGAAAAATCTTCGTGTTTGTTATCGTAATTTTTTTAATTATTACTTCTGCATATTTCTATACAGACCAGACTATATCATCATCCATTTTTGGATGAACGGCGCTCTTGGAACTATTATATTCTCTTAAAAAGAGTTTCAAGTTCTAGTCGTTGCACCTTCCATTACCATTTAAGTAATGGCTTGGCTCATGATTTCCCTCCGCCACGTTGGGGTAGGGGTTCCCATGAGTTCACCGTTTTTTCTATATATAATTACTTATATAAAGGGACTAATGTTGACTGTAGACGCAGTTTATGTTAATATTACCTTAACAGAGATTTATTAACTTAATGTCATTATTAATATGATTAAAAAATGTGTTTTTTGTGGCCATGACTATAGCGTTTCGCGCGGATGTGTTATCAAAAAGAGAAAATATTGTTCTTATCTTTGTAAGAAAAACTATTGGCTAAAAAGAGGAAACAAATCGGGGGTTTTTCTTGGCGATAAAAAGGTTCGTGGCCAAGAAATAAGAAGAACACAGTCCTTGTCCACGATTCAGAAACAAGTCTCCTATGGAACGATTCTAGGTGACGCGACTCTTAGTTTAACAAGGAAAGGATCATCATCACTAGTCTTTGAACATACTGAAAAAAGCCTTGACTATGTTTTGTTAAAACTAAATATTTTGAAGAATTTAGTTATCCAAGAAAAACCACTATATCGCAAACAAAGGTCATCTAGTGTTTACAAGGGGAGAGTCTTTAACTCCAAGGCATCTTATAAGGGAAAAACTGTCACTCACCAAGACTTTGACGAGATGAACAATCTTTTCTACAAACAGCGAAGTGGAAAGAGAATAAAAATTTTTCCTAAAGTTTTTTGTAAAACCCTTTCCGTTCTTTCTGTTCTTTTTTGGTATATGGACGATGGTTGTTTAGCCCCTCAGAAATATATAAACCTTCACACAAACAACTTTTCTAAAGAAGAGCATTCTCTTATCGTGAATACATTCAGAAAAAGATTTGGTCTTAATGTGAAGATTTATCACATAAAGACACAAGGGAGGAATTTCATAAGAATAAATAAGGAGGATACCTCTGCCTTAATGATGCTGTTTACTGAGCACAGGGAATATATACCACAAAGCATGGAGTACAAGTTCACTTTTTTTTAATCATATATAATATATCTACAGAAAACATTTCTTTAATCCACCGCATCAACAATTAATCTACCTTCAGCAGCTGAAACAGCTGTATCACGAGCAGCAGACGCTACTGCGCCTTGATCGTGGGTAGCTTCCTGATAATAAGGAAATGTACTCATATATTTTTTTTAATGTACTTTAATTGCAGAAAAGTTTTCTGTTTAAACCCCTTTCAGTCTTAAAAGACATTGACATTACGAGATCCGCCTATCAACTTATCCACCAAATCTTCGTTTGATAGTTTTGCGGTTGATTGGCCACTTCCGCCTCCAGCATTAGATGCTAACTCTTTAACTGCTTCAGTAGCGCGTCTGTCTTCGTCAGCTTTATACCGCTCTTGTAATTTCTTACCTTTAACGGCACTATAAGCGACTTCAACGTCGGCGATTCCCTTTTCACTTAAGAATTTATCGATATCCTCAGCATATTCTGAGAAATCTGGTGTGTTAGCAATAAAGTCTGAAACATTTCTAATGAACTCATTAGTTCGTTCCATCTCTACAAATTTTTTGTCGAAGCGTTGTTCTGTTTGTTTTACAATCTCAGAAGCTCTTTCTTCGACTAATTTACTAATTAATTCTGGTGACATATTCTCGTATTCTTTTTTGCCCAAGTCTTTCTTAACTTCTTCGTGGGCCTTTGAAACTGTTTCTGCTGTTTGTTTATTAATTTTACCTTCTAGTATTTGTGTTATGAACTGAGCATCAATTTTATCTTCCAGTATAGCTCGCGCTAATTCTGGGTTAGCTTCCAGTTTTTCCAAGAAAGGAGATGTCTCTTCGAATAACTTTCTTAATTGTCCCAATTCTTCTCCTTGCGACCCTAGTTTTTTTTCTAGCTCCGCATATTGTGTTTTTGGCACTACTTCATTTTCTTGTTGGTTATTTTTTGAGGTTGACTGCCCTGACTCACCAATTTTGTTAGGATCAACCTGACTACCATTAAGATAGTCGTCGATGGCACTACCCGCTTCAGCGGACGACATCATGTTGCTTTCTGACATAAAACTTCATATTTAGTTAATAATTTGTTTGGCCAATGAAACTACTATTCTTCGGCTTCTTGATTCTCAGCCTCAATCTTTTTTTCGGCAAAACGTTTTGCTAAGGAAACCAAGTCGACGCCTTTTTTGGCTTCAGACTTTTTATCTCGCATTTCTTTAACAGCGGTTAGCGCCTCTAAAGCCTTTTTTGGCTCAAGTTGCTTTTTTAAATTAGAATAAGTCATAGTTTTTCTTCATATTTAATAATAGTTTTTTATTTTATCTTTCAAGATTTTTATCTTTTTCTTTTTCCCGAGACCTGCGTCAACTTTAAGGCGCCCTTCCTTTTTAGAGGTGGCGGTTGTTCTTGGTCCTTGCGTGTACATAGGTTCTGCCATATTTTTAATCTTTTGGTTTACAGCCGATACGTTTTAGCTTCAACTCAAAAGACTCTTTTGAATCACTAAAATTCTCGTTTTTTGAGTGACTGACAATCTCTGCCTCGGACACGATAATAATTTTATCACCAACTTCGTAACCTGCTAAAGAGGGGACCTCTTTTATGTTCAAGTACAAATTTGGATAGCGAGTAGTTTCCGAAAAACTTTCACAAACTGGCTCAGGATTGTGTTTTCTTGGCTTAATGCCCGCATCGTGCATTTTTATGCCAGCGATGATATTTGACAAAATAGCCTTTTTCTTTTCTTTTAAATTATTTTTCTCCATAAATATAATTAACTTATCTATATTATAGCACAAGTTCGTTAATAAATGTATTTTTTAGAAGTTGTTGTAGCCACCAACGCCACTATTGTCTTCCTTTTTTTCTTTTCTCCTTTCAAGCTCACCAAGAATACTCGCCTCCAAAGAATAGAGCCCCATTCTTACCCCTTGGCTCCTAGCACATTCGGTTGGTTGCTTGAACGGGTCAAGAGTGCAAAGAGCATTTTCGGCGTCAATCATTTTTTGATCGATTAATCTCTTTAGAGCTTTCCACTGATGGGTCCCATAGAGATCGACTAAAAAATTATACATCTTTTTATCATTCATCTGCTCATCTTCGATTGTTTCTGGGGCCTCTTTAACTTCATTTTTTTTATTCATATTTTTAAATTATTTTATTATTTTTTAAGAAACTTCTTTTTTGCCTCTCTACTTCTTTTAGCAAATTCTTCTTGTGATGCCACCTGCCCAAGTCGCCCGCGGTTTTCTTCTTTCATTTTGTTTCTTACGGCCGTATCGATAACCTTTCCTGATCCAATATTATAATTAAGCCCGTACTTGGCTTTCCCATAGGCGGCGCCTGCCAAAGAGCCTATGGTTTTAGCTGGTTTTGTTGCGACGGCTAGCATATTTTTTAGAATACCCGCGTTCTTTTTTGTTTCTCGTTTTTTACTTTCCATGTTTTTTTTATTAATTATTAAGATTGGATGTTCATGGCCCGATTCATTAAACTAGACTCGGGGTTGGATGTTTCGCGTAGAGGGATATTCGTATTTACTTTGCCCCCACGGTTCATCCCCCTAGGGTTTGAAGTCGACTGAACTCCCCTTGGTGTTGGGGGAATAGCCCCTCCTGTTTTTAATAAATTGACAGGAGTCGCCATTTCCTTTATCGGTGATAAACCGCTAGCTCCACCAGAAATTATATCCAGGGCTTGTTGAGCTACTCTACTAGGAATTGTTTTTCCACCAATTGGCTGTTGAAGAACTTCTTCTCCGCCACCTTCTTGCATCATTTCTTCCGGTATTACCTCTGGCTCAACCTCCTCGTTTTTCCTAATTGACTGGATATTCCAACTCCAGTCGTGGAGGATTTTAGAAGTTAATTTTTCAGGATCAATAAACGGCATATTAACAAGCAACTGAAACAAATCCATATCCTGTTTCTTCTTGATATCATTTTGTCCAGCAATTGACGGAATAACTGTCGCCCGATAGTCATACTTCCCCATTAAGTCATCTTTCTGGATTATCGGGAACTTAGTCTCCCCGTCGTCGCCTGTTATTCTGATTATCATTTCATCCGTATAAAACTGCTGATACATCGAAATCCAATAGCGCATCACTTTCGAATAGGCGTCGCCAAGATGGTTAACGAATAAACGAACTCGCTCTAAGGTAGACTCTCTTAAGTGCCTAACCTCAGTGGCGCTAGACCCTCCACCTCCTGCTCCCATAGAAAAGTCATCGACTCCAGAAGAATATCTCATATCACTTTTAAGGAGCTCTTCCTCTCGGTAAGCGCTTTGCTTGATATCAGACATCTGTATTTCTCTTGCTCCATTAGGGTCAGTTGAATAAACTATACCAAAAGGCCTAGCCACCAACTCATCTTTATTGATATTGGCTAGTGGGTTAACAATCCACATTTTATGAATATTCAAGGTTGCGGCGTCAAGGCGTTGGTTCTTAATCATGTTCAACATTATCTGGGGGTTCTCCAACAACATCGGGATCCCATATCCTTCGTATTCACCTGGGACCTTCAAATACGGTACTCCAATAAACAAGGACTCCTTAAAGTCATAAGGGATAGGCATCGAATGCCCCTTTAAAACTGGAACATCATTTACCATAACACAAAAGTCATCATCGAACGGTCTCGTCCATTCGAAGACCTCATACATCTTTACTTCTGAGTTTTTATAAAGTTCGCCTGGCGCCATATATCCACCGCCTGAAGCGTCAGCTCCTTTGGTGATTTTTTCATGCGCCAATTTAACTTCATTGCGGACGCTTCCGTAATCAGTCAAATCGCCACTATTGGAATTAATCGCCATTTCAAAATACGAATTATCAAGGCTTGGATATTTCCTCCTAATTACCTCTTCGGGGAGAATCATTCTTTTAAACCAGTCTTGCTTATTCTGCTCTTCTGCGTTGTGCCAGTCGTACCAAAGCGAGTAGTTGTCAACCCATTCCATGAAAGGAGCGTCGTAAAAGGTCCGTTTCTCAGTCTTCCATTTGTATTTTTTATTAGTGAGATCTTTGGTTATTAGAAATTTATGTTCGCGAACATCTTTCCTCCAACCTACCTGAATGTAACCCATCCCGTAAATTAGAGCGGCGCTAGTGATAAGCTCAGCCGTCTTATCAGCTTCAGATATTTCCCATGTGTAATCAGAAAGGGCTTGTATTTTACTGGCCCCAATTTGATCGTCCTCAGTCCTTCCTTGCACTGTGAAGTCTGGGCGAGCGTCCAAGATACGTGGCTTAAGGGTCTCTACTACAGCATTTATATATGGAACAGAGACATTAGCTTGCCACTTTTTTATTTCCTTAGCTCTGTCTCTATTATCCGCGATGTATAGTTTATACGATCTGTCTAGCCTCGGCTTAATACAATTTATGAAATATGCCTTGGCGTCGTCTCTTCTTGCGACAAAGGTACTAACTAGCTCTTTTTCCTTTTTCCCTTTGGGCACGTATGCTCTTTTTTGTGACATAATTTTTTATTTTTAATAAGAAAAACTAACAGGCAAATGTTTTGATGAATCTATCTGCGTAAGGGGTCTGTCGTAAAGCATTTTAAAGGCTTGAAACGCTATCCCTGTTGAAAAGATTGTATCGTCATGAAAACCGGGTTGTGGCCCCATGTCGCCTGCGTCGTTATAAACGAAGACTGACATTTCGTCCAAAATTTTCTTGCTATGAATTATTAAATTTCCTTCTCTCATCGCTTGCGCTAATTCATCAATCATTAATGGCCTTGTGACCTTAGTAGTTTTCCAGCCAATCCTGTCTGATGATCCAGCGCTTAAGGCCTCAAGTTTTGTTGGCCTAAAATAAAGAGATGGATAAATTTTTTGTTTTAAAACTGTAATAGTTGTTAGCCCGTGATTATTTACCTCGACTGCCATCAGCGCGTTATTATATTTTCTACCCCAACGGTCCAACATGTCGCCGAATCTATCGGGAGGAATAAGCCCCCTGTACATTGCCACTTCTTCCCCAGTGCGCCTATCCCAGATGGTGGCTACCGACATATCCCCACCTTCCACCCCCTCAGAAACGTCTCCCCCACAAACATACAGGCCTCCCAGCTCAGGCTCTCGGTATATTATCCAGCCCTCTTCCTCTTTAACAAAGGTTATCTGCTGGCCAACTAGAACAGGTTCATTAACCTCTCCAACCTTTAACTGTAAACTTCTTGCTTTCCTAATAATATTATGGTCAAAGACATTTCTTCCTGTTGTTAAAAATTCTAGCCCATACTCTTGGGCCCACATCCTGTCGCCCATTGTCATTCTCTTTCTCTCCATCTGCTCTCGTGTGTATCCCCACCACCAACCGTACTCTTTCTTAACAAACTCGTTCTCAGTCATCCAAAGGCGATGGTATAAATTTCCTTGTCCGCGAGGCGTCGACTCTATTACTAGACGTCCACCAGCAGGGACGGACTCCATTAAACCGTTGAACTTTTCGTCAGCGTCTTCCCAGGCGCTAAGTTCAGTCACAAGACAATTATTTAAAGTATATCCTCTTCCGACATCCTTGGTGTTTGGAAGAACTAAAATCTTTGAGTCCATCGCCGGGAAACTCATTTGATATTTAGAATCATATTGCACTGTCGGCCTTATTTTTGCAGGGGTCGACCTGTAAAAAGTTTTAATCTTATCAAGAAGCTCAGTAACCATATCACTGTTATATCCGATCAGCGCAGTCGTTATTCCTGGTCTCATAATAGTGTCGACATAGAAGAAGGCGGTTACGGCTGTTGAAAACCCGAGCTGCCTCGCCTTCAAAATCATGACCCTTGGATTCTTTCTTAAGGCATTAAAAAAATCCTTCTGCGCCTCGTTTAAAAGAAAAGGCTGAATCCCTTTCTCTTTGGTTTTAACCTTACAAAAGTTTTCAATATAAAACTTATGGTCTCTGAGTTTTTTTAAAAGTTCATTATTCATCGTAGATACTAAGACCCGCCTCCCGTTCGATTAGTCTCTTTTGTCTCTCGTCTTCAGGGATCACAGGTTCAATTACTTCATAATCTTCCACTTCTCCTTCGATTACATTTTCACCACTAGCCTCTTTTTGGGCCATCTCCCTAACCATTTCCTCCCAACCTTTACCAGTTTCTACTTTATCCTCTTTATATTCCTCCAACCCAATAGATTTTAGTAACGTTTTATAACCAGCCAGCCTGACAGCTGCTTGCGGAGCATCCTTACAGAGTCCTTTTATTCCGTCAACGATATAATCAAGGTCAACCCCTTTGCGGACCAAGGCTTCGTGGTACTCTTTTCTAATTGCTAGTTTATCCAAGGTTCTGTAAACTTCCGCCACCGTCTTTATCCCAGTCATCTCTTTTAATTTTTGCGGATCAAGGGTTACTTGCATTGCCTTCAAAAGTAGGTTCTGTTGGAAAGAGTTTTGTCGATGAAAATTATACTTTCCTTTTTCGAATATTACCGGCTTTAGTTTTCTTTCGCTTTTTTCTTCTTTTAACTTCATATTTTTCTTTATTAAATCTTATATAAGGAGGCATCCTGTCAACAAAGATATAGTCTGGTACATCCATCTCCTCGTTATAACAATAAACATAATTAATAACATAATCCACAAACTCCGAATACCGAAGTTTTTTTTCTTCGGCGTAGGCTAGAAGTTCCATCCGTTCCTTCATTTGATAAACAAAGGATAAATAACTGACCCCGATATTTTTATAAGGATAAACCATCTCTTCTTCAAAAGGATTCATTACATCAAAATTTGGGAAAATATCATAAAGATAAGTGACTAATCGAGAAAACATCCTGTCCCCAAAAGAAGCCCTGTCGGTCCCAATATAATGGCGCATAAAAACGCCAAAGGCTGCGTCTACTCTTCTCCCGTTCTTATAAGTCTTGTCTCTTTTTACCCCTTCGTAGTGGAACCGCCTGACCAGCCAAATATATTTAACCATGTTGTCAAAAACCGTTTTTTCAAAAGAGAAAATATTCTTTTTCAAAAGCTCCATATATTCACTAGAGTCTAATCCAATATCTGTGGTTATCTGGGATAAATCGCACTTAGCAACCCGATTCGGTTTTGTGTAAAAATCTTCATATCTCTTCTCATAATATTTCATATTTTATCGATTAAATGTCATGTTCCTTAAATTATCGAAATTGTTTGTTAGAGCTGGTGCTTCCTCCTGGGGAGCTCCTTCTGTTTGACTTGGTTGTGGGGTGACCAGATCCTCTTCTCCTAAAATCCCGTTAAAAGCCGTTTCAAATAAAAGGAGAAGGTCAGGGTCTTTTTCCGCCAAAGCCGTTAGGAACTGGTTTATAGAAGCGGGGTCAGCTGGGTTAACGCCAATTTCATGGAGAGTCGAGAAAATCTGTTTTATAAAATTAGCCCTAACTTGTTTTAAACTGTTTTCAGTGATAGCTTTTTTCGAATTTAATGCCCTTTCTTTGTTTTCAACAACAGAAAGACCACGTTTTAGATCTTCTTGGTACTTGTTTGGAGTGTTTTTTGAAATTTCTGGTGTAGTTTCTGTCATATTTTTATATTTTTTATACAAAAGTTGATTATCTTATCTATATTATAGCACAAGTTCGTTGACAATATAAAAAAAACAGGAGATTAATCCTGTTTTTTTCTACTATAATGTAAATCTATTTATCTTTTTAACGCCTTTAAACGCTTAATCTCTTTTTCTATCTCCTTTGCATTATCGCTATGTTCTTTTTTATTAGCCATTGCACCCCCCAATTCCACTTCCCCTTGTCTGATAGCAGCCTCTAAACGTTTCTCTCTTATTGGCTCGAATCTTTTCTTTGTGTCCTTTTCATCCACGCCCATTTCTTCGGCAGTCACATTACCCAGTCGCATCTCCTTACTGCCATCTTTCATTTCCACATAATACTCAACTTGATAGTAATAAAGGCGAGCGTCATTATCCTTTTTATCTTGCATGGTTAAAAAGAAACCGACAACTTTTCCGGAGTTAACCTCTATGGAATTTGGCAAATAAAACCAAACACTTTGCCCCAATTCATAGTCTACTTTGATTGATAGATCAGAAAAAACGATTGTCTGCTCCTCCCCATCTTCATTCACTAATTTTTGTTCATTCATATTTTTTTATTTATTATATGAGCCCACAGTAGGACTCGAACCCACAACCTACTGTTTACAAAACAGTTGCTCTACCAGCTGAGCTATGCAGGCGAATTATTCCCTGTAGACACAAGGCTTCATAACCTATAAACATAAAAGCATTAACGCCGAGCCAAGATAACTATATTTCTTATCCTAATTTGACGGTACCTTGTTTGTGGTAACTTGTGTCTTTCGCCATTTCTCACTAAGGAGAACATGCGCCTTGTTTCTACAGAAAATAATTTTTAATATGCACCAAGGGGAAGAATCGAACTCCCGACTTCAGTTTTGGAGACTGTCGTTATAGCCACTTAACTACCGAGGTAATTTTAGTGGGGAGAATCTGTAATGCTCAGATTTCTCTCGGGCTTCAACCGAGCGCTCTAACTATTTAAGCTATCTCCCCTAACTTCTCAGTGCGTTAGGAGAGAATTGAACTCTCTTGCCCCTTACGGGAACGAGCTCTACAGGCTCGCCGACCTCCATAGCCGTCTACTAACGCATAACAAAACAACGCCTCTAAAGAAGCTTCGATACCACCAATATTGTTTTGCGTTAATCCTCATAATTTTATCAATCCCTTGCGAGCCGGGATGTAAAGTTTTTTAAACTCTTTTGCAATATTATTCCTCAAAACATTAACCGCCTTAATATACTTTTCTCTCCTTTTTTTATTGCGTTCTATTTTTTTGTGACGCTTTTGTTCACTTCTCATAATTTCTTCTTATAAATTATCTTATCTATATTATAGCACAAGTTCGTTACTCCCCACGATTAATATACCCTTTTACCTTATAATCAGGAGAAAACCGCATCATCCAAGATGCTGGCACCATCTTCTTTTCCTTGCTCCCCGGGATATTACTCAGCCGAGACTTTATCCGAACCAACCTAAACTCCCCAAGATCAGGTAACTTTAAACTCCCAACCCGATTCGTCTCTCGAACAATATATTTAGCAATCGCATAATAAGCCTGACTAGCAACCTTGATATCCGGAGTCCCCATAGCAATGGCGATATTATTAAACAACTCTTTTTTTTGTTGGTTATTCATATCTTACCCGTCATTCTTCATAAAAATAAAAGGCGCGGTCCAACAAGCCAAAATAACGGGGATCAATAACACATACCAACCAAACGCCAAACCAACCATTGCCAAAGGGCCAGTCAACATGTACCAACCATATAATTTTTCTCTAGTTTCCTTTTTCATATTTTTTAGTGAGGTCGAGGAATCGAACCTCGCTCATCTGCGCCACAAGCAGAAGTTCTACCGCTGAACTACCCCCACATAATTTATTAATCACTTAACAGCTACAGTATATCACACAAAAAGGAAAACGTCAACGGGGACTTTTCCAAAAATTTTTAGAAATTTTTTAGGGGGCTAGTACTTAAGGATCTAAAAACTTCTATGATTTAGTTTTTATTTTTCTCCTTTTCAGGTCGCAGGTTGTAGGTTGGTGGGGGTGAGATTACAGGCCGTAGGAGTAGCTTTAGAATTGTCGTAGGAGTGGGAATAGTTTTGGAATTGTCGTGGGAATAGTTTTGGGATTGTCGTGGGAATAGTTTTGGGATTGTCGTGGGAATAGTTTTGGGATTGTCGTGGGAATAGTTTTGGGATTGTCGTGGGAATAGTTTTGGGATTGTCGTGGGAATAGTTTTGGGATTGTCGTGGGA
>Ga0326597_10002392_pt1 | contig 28008 bp, 21 predicted proteins | sample RVTome_12_FD_203789 | JGI IMG/M metagenome (GOLD analysis project Ga0326597, IMG submission 203789) | Soil microbial communities from uranium-contaminated site in the Upper Colorado River Basin, Wyoming, United States - RVT100D185 | ecosystem: Environmental > Terrestrial > Soil > Contaminated >... | reverse complement strand
GTTCACTTCGGCGGGCCAGCGCCGCTTTGTTATTCAGGACGCCAACTACAACGTCGTCGCGACGACCGACGAGAACAGCGTCCTTCACCAGCAATACAGTTATGAGCCTTACGGGACTCTCTTCGCGGCGGAGGAGGGCTGGGAGGCCGATCCGATCGACTTCGCGTCCGACCCGGAGTTGATCGAAAGCCACTTCGGGTATCAGGGCCTCTGGTGCGACCTCGAGCTGGGCTTGTGCAATAACCGCAACCGGATCCTGAACCTCCACCTCGGCCGGCCGAACCAGCGCGACCCCAACGGGCTTGGCACCGTCCTCGTGGGCTCGCTGGCGATGCACGGCGAGCCCATGTCCCCGTCGGCGTCGATCGCGTTTGACGCTCAATACTCCGACGGAATGAGCCCCTACGAGCACGTTCGGTCGAATCCCGTCACTGGTCACGACCCCACTGGGATGTTCACGGACATCTGGGACGAGGTCGACGACATCGCGGCCGAGTACTACGCAGACCGTGCCGCCACACAAATCGAGATGGTCGCCCGGGCTCATGCGATGATGGGGATGGCCGGGCGCGTCATGGCAGACATGGCGAAACAGATTCTGTTCGAATCCGTCGCGGCCGCGATACAGCCCGAGTCCATTTACCTGTTTGCGGGGTACGACGTCGCCACCGCCTTTCACGCGATGTACGAGGAGGGACTTTCCTGGGGTGGGGCGGCCGGGCTAGCCGCGAGCCTGTACGGGGCCAAGGCGGCCGCCGGAGTTGGAGCCGGGCTGGGACTGAGGGTCAGCCAGGCGAAGTTCCGGCGTGCGTTGAGCCGTATGGAGCTGCGCTACCGGACAGGGAGCGCTGCCAGCACGGCCATCAGGTCACTCCGGGGCGGGGCCTACGGGGCGATCAAAGGCGGAAAGACTAGGGGGCATCACGTTCCGTCGTGGGACGCCTGGAAGCAAGCCGGCAAGGGTGGTAAGATGGCGAGAGGAAAACTATGGAAGAACAGGGCGCCGGCTATCCAGATGGATCCTGTGGATCATCTCAAAACGAAGAGTTGGGGGAACAAGGCCGGAGCGGCAGGTTTTCGGACAGGGCAGGCGGAACTTATTAGAGCCGGCCGCTGGAAAGAAGCCCAGTTGCAGGAGATCCAGTGGATCAGGCGGAATTTTGGCGACAAGTACGATCATGCTATCCTAGAGATGATGCGGTATTCGGACGGCCTTGGTGTGCCATAGATAAGAGGCGGTAGCGAGTGGATCTGGAGATTCAGCCTTACGAGAGCATGGGGCCAATTCGCCTCGGCATGCGCATCGAGGAACTCCGGTGGATCATTCCAGGAAAACGGACGATCTTCAAGCGCGACCCTTCGAGTGCTCTCACCGAGATGCACTTCGAGGACCACGGTATCTTGGTGGAGTACGTGCCGTCCGGAATTTGCATTTCTGTCGAAGTTGCTCTTCCTGCCAACCCGCTTTTTCAGGACAAGCAACTTCTACAGACTGGCTACGGTGAGCTTGAGGCTTGGTTCCTGTCTCTGGATCCGAAGCTCAAGATTAACACTGCCGGGTTCACGTCCATCGAATACGGAATCGGCGTGTACGCTCCCTTTGGCGACGAGGAGCCGGAGGAGCCGCCAGAAGGCGTGATAGTCTTCGAGCGCGGTTACTACGAGAAGAAGTACGAGTAAACGCGGCACATCGGACGAACGTTTCGCACTCCCGGTATTCCCTGTCCTAAAGTGAAGTCATGCTGCCTACCCCAGCACCCGCAGTTGGAACTACGGGCCGGGCGATTCTCCGGCGGCAGGGGGTGGAAGAGACAACACCGCTTGGTCACCCGCGCGGCTCGGATCAAACGACGCTCCGCTCAAGGACATCCCGGGCGCCAAGCTGCCCACCGAGCAGGGCGGCTGCACGGAGCCTGAACTTCAGTTGGACGGTGAGTTCGTCTACGGGCTCGATTATATAGACGAGCATGTGGCCGAGTACAACAGCGCCGGGCAACTCCGCTTTGTGATCCAGGACGCGAACTACAACGTCGTCGCGACGACGGACGAGAACAACGTCCTTCACCAGCAATATAGTTACGAGCCTTACGGAATCCTGTTCGCGGCGGAGGAGGGTTGGCAGGCGACGCCGATCGACTTCGCCTCCGACCCGGACCGGATCGAAAGCCACTTCGGATTCCAGGGTCTCTGGCGGGATGCGGAGACAGGACTTTATAATTTTCGCGGGCGCGACTACGCCCCTCCAATCGGCCGGTTCCTCCAGGGCGACCCCAACGGCCTGGGCCTGGTCCTCGTCGGATCGCTGGCGATGCACGGCCAGCCCATGTCCCCGTCGGTGTCGATCGCCGGCGACGAGCAATACTCCGACGGCCTGAGTCCGTTTGAGCATCTCCGCTCGAACCCCGTCACAAACCACGACCCCACTGGGATGTTTTCCTACCCTGAGCTATTGACCACGGTCGCGACGAGAGCTTACCTGGAAGCTTCGTTGTTCGCAGCAGCGCATCCCATTGCCATGCAAGTAGCAGGTGGCCTTCTCGCCGCTGCCAACCTCTATGGGTTCATCCAGTTCCAGGAAGTGCAGGCTGTCATTGTCGTCCAACCCGACCCGCTCGGATTCCTCGCAGCGGAAGCTACCATCCTGCGGCTTTCGACGCGCGAGCTTCTGAAGGCCGGGACCTCAGCCGCAGCCCTTTTTCGCGTTAGCGCCACCGCACGCCAGGCAGCCGCGACGGCGCGTGCCAACGTCGAGGCAGCATACGCGTCTGAGGGGCAGGCGATGGTTGCCCGAGTTTCCCGTGCACGCTACCCCGCAGAGGCCGAGCACATTCAGGAGGCGCAGGCGGCAGGGTACCCACAGATTCTGACTTTTGAGCCAACGGGGGCTACGGCTCGTCGGGCTGCCGCAACGCGCGGGCACAGCCGTGTTGCAGGGATGGATCTTGACGAATACCCGCCAGCGATGTTTAGTGAAGGTGGAGCGGGCGCGAGCGTCCGCCCGGTTCCGCTCGGACAAAACCGTGGCGTTGGAGCGTCGATTCGCAACCAAATAGGCGCTGCGCCGGCGGGTACGAAGGTCAAGATTGAGGTTGTCCCATGAGATCAGAGACGTTTGGGCCGTTCAAATTGCTCGCACTTTATTCGCAAGTTGCGATCCTTGACGGGGACAGCGACAAGCTTCTCAATGACTGGACGCCGCACCACATCAGGCAGGGCTTTTCGTGGCGGCGTGGCGTTGTGGCGTTCGGAACGCTCGAATCCGGACCGCTTGATGTCCGTGTGCACGTTGGGCAGGATCCGGAGTTGAACCCGGCTGCCCGGCGCGCGATCCGCGTGCCGTTCTGCGTAGGCACGCGTGGGCGGGTACAGGTTGCTGTGATGACGGAGGCATTCGAGATCGAATTATCGCCCGGGCCATACGCGCTGATCTTTGAGCATGGCGCCAACCCTGCACACAAGAAGATGTGGTGCACATTTTGGTTCTCGCACGCCGAGTTCGTCACACCAGAAATCCTCATCGCAGACAAACAGATGTCGCCGAGTCGGCCGTTAATCATGGAAGCTGAACCCGCCTGAGCGACGCTTGAGGCGGCAGTGGACGTCCTATCTCCCGGGTGTCGGGCGGTGGCGCGCGCACCACATGCCCTCAAAGAATGCATGGGAGCTTGCGGGCAAGAGCAAGGCGGCGAATCGAGGTCCCGAGCCCGCCCAAGTGTATCTTATACAAACTTCCGAAAAGTCCCATTTGGCGTGAAACGGTACAAACTGTGAATCCATCCGTAGAAGAGACTTGCGCTCTTCACGTACGATGCACTGGGGCGGCGGGTGAGCAAGCGCGTGTGGTCGTCGATTCCCGAAGAATCGGTGGTCGGGAACTTCTTCTATTACGACGGCGACCGGATCATCGAGTATCACAACTGGGGTCAGGTGAGCGTTCCATCCAGTCAGTGGAAGGCCATCCTCGCCAGCGACGAGGTCCGGACAGACAATGTCTACGGGCGTAACAAGCCGGGTGCGCAGGGCGGAAGGCCGCAGCGTCGCGCAGCTTCCGGCGCCAAGGCGCGGGTGCTCACGACCAGCGGCCGCTGCTCCGATTGCTGCACGCCGTACGTCCTGGCTTCATTCACCACCAACAGCAGCAACCCGACGTGGAACCTGACGCCCTATCAGGAACCGGGCAAAGCCACGCCCTGCGCGTTCTGGCGGCTGGGACAACTACGGGAAAATGCCCCGCTCTTTATACACCGTCTCCAGCCTGGATAGCGCAATTACGTAGGCCGCGGTTCGCCAGTCCACATCGAGTTCACGGGCTCTATCGCGGACGCGCTGATACGCGTTCGTAATGCGCTTGTGCAGTTTCGCGTCCACTTCGTCCAGTTCCCAAAACTCGCTGCGTTTGTTCTGCAACCACTCAAAGTAGCTCACGATGACACCCCCGGAGTTGCAGAGGATGTCCGGAATCACATCGATGCCGCGCTCGCGCAGGATGATGTCGCCCTGGGGATCCGTCGGACCATTCGCACCTTCGGCGACCAGACGCACGTGGAGCCGGCGCGCGGTTTCCGCCGTGATTTGGTTTTCCATCGCCGCCGGAATGAAGATGTCCGCCGGCGTCTGAAAGAACATGATGTGGTCGGCGAACTCGCCCTTCGGATAGCGAAAGACCCCGCCGTGAACGCGCACGTAGCGTAGCAGATCATCGGGGTCGAGACCCTTCGGATTGCGCACTCCGCCGGTCACATCCTCCACGGCTACGAGTTTGGCACCGAGGCGAGTAAGCAACCGGGCGGTCCACGACCCCACGTTGCCAAATCCCTGCACAGTAAACGTCATGCCTCGCAGATCCACCTTGTGGTCCGCGGCCCAGCACTGAATTGTGTAGACCACGCCTTGGCCGGTAGCCTTATCCCGTCCGACGCTTCCCCCTGCCTCGATCGGCTTGCCGGTAACTACCTGGATGTTTCTCTGACGATCGTGGGGCGGAACGGTGGACGCGTAAGTGTCCAGAATCCACGCCATGATCTGGGCATTGGTGTTCACGTCCGGCGCGGGGATGTCATACTCCGGTCCGATGTTATCACCCAGCGCGTAGACAAACCGGCGCGTGATCCGCTCTAACTCCGGTTCGGAGTACTTCGACGGATCGAATTGAATGCCGCCCTTGGCCCCGCCAAACGGCACCTCCGCCACGGCACACTTCCACGTCATCCATGCGGCGAGCGCCCGTACCTCATCGAGGTCCACGTCGGGATGGAATCGCAGGCCGCCCTTGAACGGTCCGAGAGCGTCATTGTGCTGAACGCGATAGCCCGTGAACATCTCCACGTGACCGTTGTTCATCTTCACCGGGAAGTTTATGACGATCTCGTTTTTCGTCTTCGCGAGGATCTTGCGCACGTCGGGATCAAGGTGCATGACATCGGCAGCGCGGTTGAACTGAATGACAACGTTCTCGTACACGCTCTTCTTGACTCGGCCAGGCACCTCCGTTGCTTGAAGGTACGGTGTGACCGGTGAGTCCGTGCGGACCTCGATGGCGGAGACCGCCCCGTCGTCTGCCTCGTTGCGAGATTGTTCTCGAATCATTGTAGTCATGAACTCAAAGCCTCCTTTCGTAGTGGCGCTTGCCAACGAGAACGCGGGACTACTCAAATTCCTCGCAGTTGAATACCCCGCCTTCCGGCTTGGGAAACGTGCACGTCGCGCGCTTCTCGCAGGTCATGCACAACCCCGGAAACCACTCGCGATTGGCGACGGAAAACCGTTCGCTGCGTCGCGGGGCTTCCGCGGCAGGCCGTGGCTTGACATCGACCGCGCCTTCAAACTCGTCGCATTGCATCACCGGGCGATCGACGGACCGGGGAAACGTACAGACGAGTGCGTTGACGCAGGTCGTGCATAGGCCGGGATACCACTCCCGATTCGCCACACGCGAACGCTCGGACATCGGGCGCATCGGATGCGATGCCTTTGCGACACCGGTGTTCCCACGTTCAATTCTTTCATTCGCTCCTACCGACGGACTCTTGGTAGTCATGGCACACCTCCTCAGGTTTAGAACTTTCTTGGATCGCAATCACGCTATGCGTTGCGACTCCAAAGGACATAAGGGCACGTGGCAGGCCAAGTGGACTCCTGAATGCTACGCCATCGCCGAACGACTCGAAGCGGCGCGTAAGACTAGCTATGGCAAGAACTTAGGAGGCGTCGCTTCGGCCGCGTGAAAACCGTCGCGGAATCGCCGGAGACGGAAACCAGCGGGCAGAAATGAACCACCGGGGCGAAACGCCCCGGCAGCGCGAACCCTAGGAAGTGTCGTCCGATATGCTTGCCTCGCTCGTGAATCCGAAGCGCTTGAGGCTCTCGCGCAGCGTCTTACGATCAATCCCCAGAATTTGCGCAGCCTGCGTTTTGTTTCCCTTGACGCTTTCGAGAACCCGGCGAATGTGGCTCGCTTCAACGTCGGCAAGAGTCCGATGGACCGTACCGCCGTGTGGAACGGCGAAGCGCATCAGCGAGGGCAGATCGCCGGCGTCGATGTCGTCACCTTCGGTCATCACGATCAAGCGCTGAATGACGTTCTCCAACTCCCGGATGTTACCCGGCCAGTGGTACTCGCGGAGGCAACGCCAGGCGCGATCCGAGAGGCGCGGCACGGGCTTGTCCGCGTCGCGGGCAAACTTGGCGAGGAAATGGCCGACCAGCGGGATGATGTCGTCCCCGCGGTCGCGCAGCGGTGGAAGATCAATCGTGACCACGTTCAAGCGGAAATACAGGTCGTCTCGAAACGCGTTCCGCCGAACGAGAACGGCGAGCTCCTTATTGGTCGCGGCAAGTGCGCGCACATCGACTGTCCGCGGCCGGGCCGCGCCTACCAACTGTACCTGGTTGTCCTCCAAGACACGAAGCAGCTTCGCCTGCATCGCCAACGTGAGTTCGCCGACTTCGTCGAGGAAAATCGTCCCCCGGTCGGCGGCGATGAAAAAGCCGGCGCGCGTGGTGATGGCACCGGTGAACGCCCCCTTCACGTGACCGAACAATTCGCTTTCCACAAGCCCATCGGGGATTCCGCCGCAGTTTACCGGCACAAACGGGGCGGATGCGCGGCTACTGCCGTAGTGGATCGCGCGCGCGACCAACTCCTTCCCGGTGCCGCTTTCGCCGGTGATTAGTACGGTGGCCGAGGTGGAGGCTGCTTTCGCTATGGCCCGGTACACCCGCTGCATCGCATCCGACTCGCCGATGAGCCCGAACGGCGCGCCCGATACGTTGTCCTCCTTCGGCTCCACCGCCCGTCGCTGTTGTACGTTCGCGATGGTCCGCTGAACTGCAGAGAGCAATTCCTCGTCTGTGAACGGCTTCGTCAGGTACTCTTCGGCTCCCTCTTTGATTGCGGCCACGGCGCTTTCAATGCTTCCATAGCCAGTGATCATGATGACGGCCATTTCGAGGAAATTGGTTCGAACGTGGCGAATCAGCTCGAGCCCGCCGACCTTGGGCATCTTAAGGTCGGTGATTACGAGGTCGATCGACGCGCGTTGTAGAATCGGAAGCGCCTCGTCCACGGTGCGTGCGGTGAACACGGAGTAACCGGCCTGCGTCAGGTTCCGCTCGAGCACTTCCAGCGTGCTCACCGAATCATCCACAGCAAGGATGTGTGTGGTGGGTTCACGCATCGCGGACCTTCCCGTCCTTGGCGGGCGACGGCGCGGAAATCGGAAGGCATACTTCGAACCGCGTACCGGCGCCCGGTCTTGTGTCAAAGCGTATTGTACCACCATGCGCGATGACGATCCCGTGAACGACCGACAAACCAAGTCCCGTTCCCTGTTCAGAATTCTTGGTAGTGAAGAATGGTTCAAAGACGCGTTCCGCTATCTCAGAGGGTATTCCCATTCCCGTATCTTCTACGGTGATCACAATCGAATCAGCGGAACGTCGCGTGCGAATGGTCAGACACCCACCACGCGGCATCGCTTGAATCGCGTTAACGCAGAGGTTCACCACCATCTGATTGAGTTGCACGGCGTCCGCGAAGAGCGTTGGACTCGCGGGGTCCAGCTCCCGAACGACGGTGACCCCGTATTCGGTGAGGCGCGACCCGAGCAAGCCGATACTCTCGTCCACGATGTCGTTGATCCTTACCCAGAAGCGCGAGGGCGGTGACTGCCGGGCGAACAACATCAGCTTACGAACGATGTCGCGTGCGTGCAGCGCGGTCTGGACAATCTTGTCGAGGTCCTGGACAACCCGCTCGGGCACGCCCTTTGACTTCCTTGCAAGCTGAGCGAAGCCGAGGATTCCGCCGAGGGGCTCGTTGATCTCATGCGCCACGCCGGCGGCGAGCCGGCCAATCGTGGCAAGGCGATCCGTCTGGCGGACTTGCTCCGCCAGGCGCAGCTTCTCGAGGCGAACGTCACACCTCTGAACGAACAGTGAAACCTCGCGCGCGATCGCAGCGATCAGATGCTTTTCTTCCTTGAGGAACGCCCCTTCTACAAACTCGGGGCGGTCCTCGACATACCCGACTTCTACGAGGCCCCGGATCGCATCATCAATGACCACGGGCGCTTCCTGGCGGTAAGCGGCGCGGCTCATGTCTCCGGTCGCGAATTCCGTTTCGTCGATCCGGATGCGCGCCACCAGGGCCTCGGGAAACTGCCACGCTGGCGGCAACAAGAGGACGATTTCCGCAAGAGTCTCGGAGACGGGCCTCTCGGCGGATTTAAGAACTTGGGCGATCGCATACAAACAAGAGAGCTCCTTCACGCGCTCGCGAAGCGCGTGCTGCGCGCGTCGGTCGTCCATCGCCAGGCCAAGAGTCTGCGCCAGAGCTTCGTAAAACTCCAAGTTCTGCGCGGAGAAAACGTGCTTCCGTTCGCTGAGCAGAGCAAGCACGCCGGGATTCGACGGGGTCACGTCAAAGGGGATGACCGCGATCGACCGGATCTCACGATGCGCGGGTCCCGGCAAGAAAGTTTTCCCTGGGGCAAGAGCCAGTTCGGACATTACATCGCCGGTCCAGTAGCTTCCGTGCGCGGTCACGCAGCGCGACTTCGGCCCAACGTTGCGGTACAATACGCTTTGGATAAGGTCGTCAAACCACGCCGTCGGCAGCGTCCCGCAGGCCGCGGGCTGGGCGTTGGCAGCAACAGTAGACGACGGGTCGACGCGCGGCCCATCGTATCGAGGCTCGAACTTGAACGACTCATGGGGAACGCGCGTAGCCGACCACTCGTATCTTGCGGCGCCGTCCTGTAAATCCAGATTCAGCACCAATGCGTCGCACCCAGAAAAACCGAGTAGCAATCGCGATCCTTCCCGTAGAAACTCGATACTTCCGAGGCCTCGGCTTGCAAGGTGCAGCACGCGTCGCGACACGGCAATAAAATCGAGGGGCTCCATAATCGCTACTTTCGATTACTCCGGATGCTTCGCGCCTTGAGACCCGTTACAAGTCAGGTTACCGTATTCTACCGTAGATTCGCGTGCGCAACGACCAAGGCTCAACTCCGTCCTTCGCAACCACCGGGAAATGACGGCTTCGCCCCGATCGAAACGCCGCCGCCTCGGTGCTGCGCACGCTCCGTCGCGGATGTTGTGAATCCATCTGGCTGACACTCCCGAAATGCCTCGCGGCGACCCGTCCCGCTGTTTACTCGGCGCGCGGCGACCGGCCCGCCCGACGGGCTGACGTTTTTTGAGAACGCGGTCGCGTATTGGGGGCGCGGTGATGGCGCATGATCTCGCAGCGCGCTAGCGCGGAATTGCGTTTGTTCTCATGAATTATTGTCTGCCTACTTCCGGTCCATTTCCCTGGTTTGGTTTGGCTTCGTTTTGGGTTCGTTTTTCCGGCAAAAGTGCGTACCTGATAGCGCCAGGGCGGAAAGTTGGGTTCGTTTCGCAACTTTTTTTTCGCGCGGCGCCGTTTCCCCCGCCTGGGCACGGCACGTAACCGTGGCTTGGGGGCCTTGCCCAGTGGAATAACATGCGCCGTGTACGCTTGTTTGGCTGCGCGGAGCGATCATCGGTGTATGGGCGAAGGAGTGTGAATAGGGAGCGAGGGAGCGCGGGATGCACGCGGGGATAGGGGGTCGATGATTCGAGGGATCGAGAACGTGGGGACGCAAGGACCAAAGGAGCTAGGGACATAGGGAGCTATGCAACATTGGATCCGGGACGAGGCCGGGGCGGTTCGTTGGGTTGCCTTGGCGTTGGCGGGTTGCAGGGCTAGAATTCAGGTATGATCCGAGAAAACATCCGTGAACTGCTCCACCGCGAGCCTTTCGTGCCGTTTCGTCTGGTGCTAAGCGGCGGGAAACATTACGACATTATGGACCCCGACTCGGCCGCACTACTCAAGGCCGAGGTGTTTGTCGTCTTTCCGGACGGAGAGAGGTGGGCGCACGTGCCGCTTCTGCACATCGTGTCGATCGAGACCCGCGGAGACGGCGAGGGCCGGCGCAATGCGCGGGGCAAGGGGAAATAGCGGTGGGCTGGGCGACAAACGGGTGGCTTCTGTCGATCACCGGATTGCCGTCTATCGAATTGCGTGCGCATCCCGCTTGGGCATTTTGCCGAAGGATCGCTCGACGGTGACGAGGAGGATTGCGGCGAGGAGGGCGGCCGTACAGATTAAAGGCAGCACACGGGCGAGGGCCTGGGCGAGGTAATACGCGAACGCGGGGGCGTAGGCATGGCCCCAGCCTGACATCTCAAAATATGAGGTGGCGAGAGCGAAAGTGCAGGCGGCGGTGATCCCGACTGCGGTAAGCAACGCACTGATACGCAGGGTCCAACCCAGGACGCGAGCGGCCGGTTTCCGCTCGCCCTCGGGCGAGGCGCGCAACACGCGAGCCCGACACCAGCAGAAGCCGGCGAATATCGGCAGGGCCAATCCGAGTAACAGGCCGACGGCGGAAACCACGCTCATGACGACCCGGCCGGTAAGCGAAACGTCGGCCGCGGCCGCGGCGATGACGGCGGCGAGTAAGACGCTTATGCCGATGGGGATCCAAGCTGCATGTCGCACGTCGGCCAGCACCGTGCGCAGGTCGGCAGCGCGGCGTTGGCAGCGCATGGCGCTGCGGATCACGTCGGTGCGGCCGAACTGAGCCAAAGCGGCGTCGACGGCCTTTTCAGGCCCAAATCCCTCTTCGCGCTTGGCTGCGATCAACTGCAACAGGTGTCCGCGCAGCTCTTCTGCGAGATCGGCCCGCCGCCGAGCGTCGAGGCCGGAGCCGGCGACGACGGATTCAATGAAGCAGTCAATTCTCGTTTCGTCAGGCATATGCAACTCCTTTGAGAGCCAAAGCCATTCCTCGGGAAAGGGCGCTCCATTGCTCGGTGTTCGTGGCGAGCTTGCGCCGTCCGCGGGCGGTAATCCGGTAAACGCGGCGACGCCGACCCTCGGCCGACTGCCATTTTCCCGCGATCAGGCCATTGTCTTCCAGTTTGTACAGCAGGGGGTAGAGAGTGCCCTCGCCCAGCTCGAAGACGCCGTCGGTGCGCGCACGGAGGCGGCGGGCGAGTTCGTAGCCGTGGACGGGGCCCTGCGAAATCACCGCCAGAATCAGGGTGTCTGTGGTGCCCTTGAGCAATTCACGGTCAAAGCGCATGGCATATACCTCGTATAACATAGTATACACCGCGGGCGGGGCTGAGTCAAGGGGGAGCGGGCGAATGAAGAATGGCGAATGGCGAGTAGCGAAAGAAGGCAGCACGAAAACGAGCGCGGGCAGTTGGCCCGCCTCTCTACGCACGTGGCTCGGATTGGGGCTTGCGGCGGGGCCGTTTTCCGTCGATCGGTTCGATGCGCGTGATGTGGACGGGGTCACAGTACGCGAAGCGCTCGTACACGTCGTCGCCGTCGGATTGAAGGCCGATCACAACCTCGGTGCGGCCGATCATCATCATCTCCGGATGGCGAATGTCATAAGAACTGCCGTCGGAGACGAAGACGCGGATCGGCCGGAAAGGCTCCTTGCGCAGGTGAGCTATGATATCGTTGGGTCGCATTGTGCGTTGATCATACTCTCGCCCCGGCAATAGAAAAAGACACTGACAATGAGAGACCGGAGTAGAAATCGACAATTTGGTATAGGGACGGGGGACAAAGGCACGAAGGGACGGATCGACAAAGGCACAGAGAAACGAAGGGAATCTCCATTCCATCGTTGCAAAGTAAAACTTTGCACTCCCGCGCCTCAGAGTCCGAGGAGGGCGAGGGAGATTTGCTTGAGGTCGGTGTCGGAGTAGATGCGGCCGGGGGTAACGGCGGGTGTGGGCTTTGAGCAAATCAGGGCGGTGCGGTGGCGCGGCGCGGTGGCGGGTACGCCGTGAGAGCCTTTGACGAGGTTCGCGTCGAGAGGAATGCTCCGGGTGGCGGTGTCGAAGAAAAGCTCGACAGGGTCGTAGCCGGGCTTGCGATGGATGTCGACGGTGCGGGCGAAAGGGGGCGCCTTGGCATCGTCGAGCCAGCAGTAATACGCGAACCAGTGGGAGTCATCGCTGATGAGGATGAGGTCACCGCTGTGGTCGGGGAGGGGGACGACGCCGGGGGCGGCATTCGCGGGGCTTTCCACGTGCTCACCACGTTCAACTTGGTCCGAGGTGGAACGCTCCCTCACGGTCGCGGCTCGGAATTGTGGGGTAAGACCGCTCCCTAACGGTCGCGGCTCGGAATTGGCGGTCGCGGCTTGTTCGGCAACCGCAGGCTGTCCATTCGTTCCCGGAATCATTCCAATGGCGTGGCGTTCGTCGCCGGCGTAAACGGCTGCGACGCCTTCAACGTTCGCGAAGAGTTCTTGGCAGCGCGCGATGACGGCCTGATGGCGGTCGCGGAGATATACGTGGGCGAGCTGATGATCCACCATTGCGAAAGCGGTGCTGTTCTGGAGGTCGACGTACTCGGCGCCGTCGGCCGCGCGGACGCTCAGGAGGCCGGCTTCGCGGAGGATTCTGTTTGGAAAGATCGGGGCCGTGACCGGAGTCAGTGCGTACTCGCCGGCGGCGAGGAAAACGGCGTCCGCGGCGATGTTGGTCGCCGAGACCTGGCGGGCAAAGTCTCTTAGCACCGCGTCCAGCTCAACGAGCGAGGCATTGGCCTGGCCGCTGTCGGGGCCGAACTTCTGGGCGGCGTAGTCGAGGTGGGGGATGTAGATCCAATGGAAGTTGGGAGCGTGGTCGCGGATGAGGAGCGTCGCGGCGTCCAGGATCCATTGGGTGGACTGAATGCCGGCAAGAGGGCCCCAATAGTGCTGAAGTGGAAAGTGGCCGAGCTTGTCAATGAGTTGCTGATAGAGTCCATCGGGCTTGGAGTAGCACCAGAGCCTGGTGGTGCCGTCGGGCTCGTGGATCGGGGCGGGGGTGACGATGAAGTCGGCATCGGCACCCTTGATGTTCTGGCCGTGCCAGACGGCAGAGGTGAAATCTGGTCGAGCGCGGCGGATTGCGCTCCAAATCTGGTCTCCCGCGATGACGTCGTTGAGTGCGACCCAGAATTCGACTTCGCGTTTGTCGCGGTCAAAGAAGCCGTTGGCTATTACGCCGTGTTCGCCGGGCGTGCGGCCGGTCCAGGCGGATGCCTGCACACAGGAGGTGACGCACGGGAAGGTGGGTTGAAGCTCGGCGAGGGCGCCGCTGTTGGCCCACTCGTAGAGGGTCGGCGTAGTGTCCGGACGGACGTCGCCGGGGCGTAGGCCGGGGATGGACAAATATATCAGGTGTTCGGTCGCCATGATGCGCAGGCCCATTATAGAGCCGGGCGTGAATCAGCAAATAAACGTCCGCAAGAAGTCGTAGGATTTCCGGGCGGCTTCCTCGGCGGCGTGGCTGTGGCGGGAAAGCTCGACGTGGACCGGGCCGGCGTACTCGGCCGCGGAGAAGGCGTCGAAAACGGAGGCGAAGTCCATCTCGCCCTCGCCGAACATGAGGTGTTCGTGTACGCCGCGGCGCATGTCCTCGACGTGGACGTTCCAGAGGACGTGGTGCCAGCGGTGGATGTGCTTCGCGAGGTCGCCGTCGTTGAGACAGTGAACGTGTCCCACGTCGAGGGTCAGGCCGAACATCGGATGTTCAAGCCGATCGTAAAGAGTTTCGAAACCGGCCATAGTGTCGATGAGCATGTCCGGCTCGGGCTCGAAGCTGAGCCGAACGTTGCGTTGGGCGGCGTGATCGAGTGTTTCCTGAAGTCCTCCGACTAAACGGTCGAACAGCGCTGCGCGCGGTTCGTCTGCGTCTGGGGCACCTGACCAGAGTGAAACGCTGTCGGCGGAGAGGGCGGCGGCTATTTCCACGGCGTCTTTCAGGAACTCTACGCGGCGGCGGCGCTCCGCGGGTGAGCGGCTGATGAGCGTGGGATAATGTTTTCGGTGCGGATCAAGGACGTAACGTGCGCCGGTTTCGATGGTAACGCGGACGCCGGTTGCGTCGAGTAGTGGCTTGAGTAGGTCAATGGCCTTGCGCACGCGGGAACGGCCGGGCGGGTGGAGTATGCCGCGGTCTAGTGAGATCGCGATGCTTTCGTAGCCGAGTTGGGCGATGAATTCGATCGCCGCGGAGATGCTATGTTGCGAAAAGCCGTTGGTGTTATAACCCAAGATCAAGGCGTCGCCTCCCCGGCCGGCCAGCACAGCGTTTCGACGAACTGCAAAGTCCGTCCCATGTGCCGTTAAAGAAACCGCGTGGCGAGTGTCACCGAATTCCGGCGGGGACGCGAGTGGGTGGCGCGGCGGCGGGTCAGGGAGGCGTTGTGCTCTTTGAGCGCGGTTGCAGGAGCGAGCGCAAGGCCAGGCGCCTGCGACGGCCTTTCTTCGCCGCGGTACTGACGGGACGGTCCGGCGCGGCCGTCGGGTTTTCGCAGGGCACGTAGACGCGCCGGCACTGGCGGCAGTAGCGCGGCAGAGCGCGCTCGACCTCCGGAATAACAGCCGGAAACTGACAGTGGACACAGTGAGTGTATAGCGGTGACATCTTCAATCCCCCAAGTTGTTGACGTCTGCCAAGACAAGGACGTTACGCGTTCCGGGAATCCCCAGATTTTCCGGATCCGCGACATCGGCACTCGGATTGGTGGGTGGTGCCCACCGTACGGTCTAAGATTGGTGGGCGGTGCCCACTCTACGTTCTCGAAACCCGTTGGCAAACCGCTCCCTCACGGCCGCAGCAGGGAAACAGGTCGCGGTTCGACAAAGCCCTGGCCGTTGTCACCCACGTTGTCATAAAAAGCTCGCTACGGCCCGGCGGGGCCAACGGTTTCCATGAGGAGTAAGACGGCGTCCTGAGTCCCGATGGACATGATATCGCGGGACAGTTCCGCCTCCATGAATTCTTGATCGGTCACGAAGACGTCGGCAGGCGAGCGATCGTCCATCAGCGCGCGGTCGTCGTCCACGTGATTGAGGCCCAGGACGTGGCCGGCCTCGTGGGAGGCAACGTTTCCTATCGCTATGCTCATCCCCTCCGCAGTCGGTACGAAACTGAAAGCGTCGAGGGCGAAGGATTCGGTGTAAATGATCGCATCGTCACAGAAGTCGGCGTTGTAAAGATCGACCGACTCCGCCTCACCGAAGACCTGCCCGTTGAAGCCCCCGAAGAACACGGTGGAGAACTCCTGTCCGGGCTGCGGGGGGGCATCGTCGGTGGTTAACACAATCACGTTGAAGCGTTCGTAGTTCTGCTGGACGGTGGCGCGAATGTGTTCCTTCATGTCCTCGGTGCGTCCCCGGTAGACCGAATCAATCGCCCCCGCGTCGAACGAGTCGATGAATATGGGCGAAGGTCCGAAGGGGGGAGAATTGACGACGCCTCCGTCGAAGTCGAGCACCAGCACCTGTGGCACGGGCGGCGGCACTGCAAAACCTGACGACACGTCGACGTCCACTAAATACGCACCGGATCTGTCGCTGGCGTTCGCAAACGCGGCGTTGGTGACTACCAAGTAGTAGCTGTCCGACGAATGGCGCACGATCCAGTCCACGTACGAGTCCAGGAACCTTTCGAGTGGTCCGCCGCGGTCGTCGTTGCTATAGACGAGCCGCTGCAGGCCGTCGAAAATTCCGACGGACACGTCCAACTGTGAACCGGTGGTGTCCGCGTCGACGATCAGGCGGTCGCCGGCGTCCAGCGAACCCAGCAAAAACACGTCGAGGTCTCCGTCAATTTCGACCATACCTTGTAGTCGCGCGGAGCCGGTGGAATCGAAAACGGCCACGATGGGGTCGTCGAATGTGTCGTTCGGCTCGCCCGAAGTCTTGCCGAGCGGGCTGGTCGCCGATCCGCCCCGATTGCCATCGATCAAGCCCTCGGGTAGGACCGGAGTGCCCGGACCGGCACCGCAGCCGGCCGCGGCGCCCGCAAGCGCGAGGCCAAGCGCAGCAGAAAGGTGAGCCAACGCGAGTCCACGCCGCGACGCAGTTTTTTTGTTTTCCATGATTCCGTTCGACTTCGGGCCGTCCCCGGCCCGCCCACGAGGCTGGCCACGCCGTCCCGCTTATTCGATTTAACGTAGTTGCACATACTATCGTCCATGCCTAAGTCTCCTCAATACGCAACTGGCGGGCAGTGCCCACTCTACGGTCTTGGGGGGTGGTGCCCACCCTACGGATGATCGAGTCCGCAGGTGCTTAGTTGAAAGCTCGATCGCGCCGGCGGCTTATCCGAATCCACGCGATATCGCGACATATCCAAGTCCTTTACGATCTGTTTGACTCTGTTGAGTAGTGCGTCGCCGCCGACGGTGTCGAGCAGCGTCTGCACCGCGTCCTGATATCCGATTGGGAAAACGTCTGCGTATATGGGTGAGCGGCGAAAGTCCTGGTCGTGCAGAAGATCGCTTAGACTGGCGGTCACGTCCATTATGCCGAATGGATCGCTGGTGTGCACGAGTCCGAGAAGGTGGCCCGCTTCGTGGCTGGCGACGTTGGCAATGGCCGCGGCCATCTGCACGACGGTGGGATCGAGCTGCATGAACGCGGAGAAAGTATCCGTGAATACTATGGCGTCCTGTGCTCCCATGGCGTTGAACTCATCTATTCCCTCCGCAACGCCCAGCAAGGCGGGGTCGAAAGTGCCGAAGAAGACCCGCGTCATCGTGCCATCGTCTCGGGCACCCTCGCTGGTGGAGAGGACGGTCACGTGAAACGAGCGGTAGTCATCGCGGATTGCGGCAACGATGTCACGGACCATCGCACTGGTTTTCCCGGCGTACTTGCCGTCGATGTTGGCGGCATCGAACGCGGGCACAATGACGGGCGCTCGGCCGCCTATGCGGACATCGGCCGCTCCGTCGAAGACCAACAGAATCACGTCCGGCCGATAGGGAAGCAATGGGACGCCGGGCTGCTTTGACGCGACCAGACCGTAGTCGCCGTACGAGCCGTAACCGGGCGTGGCGGACACGGCGACGAAGCAGGAGCTCTCCGTCCGGCGCGCAACCACGTCGATGAACGGCGTCGTCTCCCCCAGATAGACGTTACGGTGGTCATTTACGAGCAGGGCGTCACCGTCGCCGTCAAAAAGCGCAATAACGCCGTCGAGAGTCGGATCGTTCGCCATGGTGACGAGGATTCTGTCACCGCGCGCGACCGGCCCGAGATCAAAGACGTCAATGTCAAATCCGTCCGTAATGCGGCCGCTTATGACGCGCGACCCGGCCCCGACCTGGACCCTTTCAGCCAAGGACATGGCGTCGTTTGGAGTTGATTCAAAGAAAGTAGAGGAGTTGTCAAGGTCGAGTGACGACAGACTGAGTGTGGTACGCGGTGGGCTTCCGTCATCGGTAGCAACGACGGCGCCGCACCCCCCGGCGGACAGAAAAGCCAGGAATGCCGCACCGAAGAAACGGAATTGCGAGGCTTGGGGCCGTTTACGCACATGGCACGCCGAATTCACTTTAGGTTGGACGAACACACCTTTCCCCCCGAACAAGAAGCGCGGAATCAGCCCTCCACAACCGCGTAGCTGTAAGGTGATTCCCCCAGGATCGGACGGCCCGCGAGAGCTCGGCCGCGGTCGGGAGGGCGGTGCCCTCCCAACGTTGCGGAACGACCGAACCCCGCGGCCGCCTGTGCTTCGTCCCCTCCGCGTAGAGGTTACGATACGGCCGCTTGGCGGAGCGGCCCGTGACTTGAGGAAAATCCGGTTTCAGTAAACAGTTTGTGTTTTAGGACGTGTGTGGTCGTAGTAGGGGCGCGGATGGCTATAATCGCCCTACCATGGCGGCGGTTTCGCTGACAACGCGGCAAGCGGAAGCGGTTTACAACACCGGCGGAAGCGTGATCGTATCCGCGGCGGCCGGGTCCGGTAAAACGTCGGTGCTGGCGCGGCGTGCGGTTTACCTTGTTTGCGAAGCGCCGCCGAGCATGCGCTGCGACGTTGACGAACTGTTAGTGGTCACGTTTACGGACGCGGCCGCGGCGGAAATGAGAGCACGCATCGTTGGCGCGCTGCGCGAGGAGGCGGAGTCCAAGCCCGGTGACCGGCGGCTGCGCGAGCAAGTTTCACTCGTCGACGTCGCACAAATCTCCACGATCCATTCCTTTTGCCTTTGGATGATCCGGCGGTGGTTCAACGAGGCGGGGGTCGACCCGACGGCGGCGGTGCTGGACGAGCACGAACGCAGACTGATAGAACGGGACGTACTGGACTCTCTGTTAAGGGAGTTGTACGCGGCCGGCCTCAAGGACGGGGACCCGTTCGGATTAGCTGACGCGGGTGCAAGCTCGAACCGCGACGCGGATAATTCAGCGCACGGGGTGGCCAGTGAAACGGGCCAGTCAACGAGGCGAACGCGGGGCGAGATGCGCGTGGACGAGCGGCTGGGCGGCGCGTTTGCAAGTCTCGTCGACGTATACGGCCTGGGTGACGACCGCGACATAGCGTCGTTGATTCTCAAGCTGCACGCCTTCACCGAGTCACTCCCCGACCCTGAAGAATGGCTGCGGGCGGCGGTGGAGTGCGTCGGCGAGTTTACGGAGCGGTCGATCGGCCGGCTGTGTGAGGAACTTGCGGAAGAGTTGAAGCGTCAGGCGGACCATTGCCGTCGGGTTGCAGAGGACATCGAGGCGGGAGACTCGGTGGGCAAACCATACGCCGATCACGTCCGCGACTACGTGGGGGTGCTCCGCGACTGGGCGGGAAAACTTGCGGGCACCACGATTGGCAGTCATCCGTCAGGGGCGAGTTCCGCGGAATTCGCGGCGGTTCGCAATGAGATAAACGCGTTTGAGTTTGCGCGAAGCAGTTGCCCGCGGCTGGGCAAGGACGCCGATCCCGCGTTGCGCGCGGCCCGGGACGCCGCGGCGAAGCGATTGAGCGATGTCAAGAAGCTGTTCAAAGACCGGCTGCACAAGCGTTACGCTTTGTTTTCGGCGGAAGCGCTCATCTGCGACCTCAAGAAGACGGGGCCTTTCGTCACCACGATCGTCGACGTAGCGAGGCTGTTTCGGTGCGCATACACGGCGCGGAAGCGGCGCATCGGCGTATTGGATTTTTCCGACCTGGAGAGGTTGGCGTTCGATCTGCTTTCGGCCGGGGAAGGCGTGGATCACAGGTCCGACGTTGCCAGGTACTTGCAGCGACGGTTCAAGCAAGTCCTTGTCGACGAGTTCCAGGACATAAACCCGCTTCAAGAGGCGATCATTCGGCTGGTCAGCCGCGAGTCCGACGACGGAGGATCCGGCAATCTATTCGTGGTGGGCGACGTGAAGCAGAGCATCTACGGGTTTCGTCTGGCGGAGCCGTCGATCTTTACGCGGCGGCTGGAGGAGTTTCGCGCGAATCCCGGCCGGGGATCGGCCGTGGCGCTCCCGGAGAACTTTCGTAGCAGGCCCGAGATCCTCGGCGCGGTGAACCTGATGTTCGAACGCCTGATGTGCGCGGGGACGGGAGGCGTGGTTTACGATGAGGAGTCGAGGCTGCGGCCGGGGCGCAAGTTGGAATATGAATCCAGCCGCGAAGCCGTAGAACTGCACGTCCTGGAACGCTCGTTCGGTCCGCAAGCGGATGAGGAAGACACGAATGTGGCGGGCGGTACGGATTCGCGCGATCCGGCGCTGTGGAGCGCGATCGAGCGTGAGGCGTATCTCATAGGCTCGTTCATACGTGATCGATGCACGGGCAAGGAGCGTACGATGCGTCCCGGTGGGCGGTGCCCACCCCACGGTAACCCGCGCGGGGGCGAGGAACGGGACGCCGGAAACTCCCAGTGGCGGTATCGAGATACGGCGGTCCTCTTGCGTGCGAGCAAGATCAACGCGGAGCGCGTGGCCGCGATGCTGACGACGATGGGCGTGCCCGCATTCGCGAACGTCGGCGGTTCGCTGTTCGCAGCGCTCGAGGTCCGTGACGTGTTGTCCGCGTTGGAGGTGTTTGACAACATGCAGCAGGATATACCGCTGGCGGCGGTACTGCGCAGCGGAATTCTGGGTCAGCGCCTATTCGAAGATGATCTTGTCGAAGTACGTTGCTTTGACCGACGAATCCCGTTTCACGCGGCGGTGCGCGCCTACGCCGCGCAGGGCAAAAACCGCCAGGTGCGCGACCGGCTTGCGGCGGTTGTGGGCCGCATTCGCCGGTATCGCGAGGACGCGCGCTGCCGGCCACTCGCCGAACTGCTATGGAAACTGTACGAGGAGTTCGGCTACCTCGCGTATGTCGGCGGCCTTCCCAACGGCAACCAGAGGCGCGCTAACTTGTTCAAGCTCCACGATTTGGCGCGGCGCTTCGGCTCGTTTCGTTCGCAGGGATTACACAGATTCCTCAATTTCGTGGATTCGTTGGCAAGTCAGGAGCGGGAGCTTCCCACGGCACCGGCCCTCGGTGAATCGGCCGACGTCGTCCGCGTAATGAGCATTCACCAGAGCAAGGGACTGGAGTTCCCCGTCGTGTTCGTGGCGGGCCTGGGGACGAGGTTCAACCTGGGCGACCGCAGCGGGAGAATGATATTCGGGCGTGAGGCGACGATCGGGCTGCGTGTCGTGGATCGCGAGCGAATGATCGAATACCCTTCGGCTTCCCATACCGTGGTGGCCGGGGAAGTGGAGAAGACGACTCGTGAAGAGGAATTGAGGATACTGTACGTGGCGATGACGCGTGCGCGCGAAAAGCTCGTGCTCGTCGGGTCGCGAAACAACGTAGAATCGCTAGCGGAAATCACGGATGGGGGACGAGCGCGGCGGGAGCTGTCGCTGCTCGACGTAGCGACGGCGATGACCCCGCTCGACTGGCTGCTGGGCGCGCTGGCGGCGGCGCCGCCGGGATGCGTTTGCGCATGCGACGACGGCCCCAAACTGGATGCGGGCTTTACACTGCACTGCCACCAACCCGAGGAGATGGGTGCGTGGCGGGTTGACGGGTCGGGGCACGACACCGAGAAAGACGTTCGCGAGGCCGTGGGACGGGCGGAGGCGCTTGCACCGCAGGAACCGGTTGCTTACGACGACGCTGAGGTAGACGATGTAATCTCGAGGTTGGAATACGTGTATCCGGATTTGGCGATCTCTTCCGTGCCGGCGGTAGTGGCGGCGAGCACCTTCAAGGGCGAACACGACTACGCTGGGGCTCCCGATGAAAGGGGCAGTGTTTCGGCAACGCCGTCCGGGAGCGACTTCGAACTTCCCATCCGGGCCGCAGGGCCAGCGGCGGCGGATAACCCGGCTCACCGGGGCGTGATCATGCACAGGGTATTGCAGCACCTGCGGTTCCGCGACGCGGAAAATTCGTCCGGCGTGGCATCGGAATTGCAACGGATGAAGGACGCCGGGATTCTCGCGGCAGACGATGTCGCGCTGGTGGATACTGGATCGCTTGAATGGTTCGTCCAGACGCCGCTGGCGGAGGCGATTCGAGCGGCGGGAGTCGAGTATAAACGGGAGTTTAAGTACATAGCTACCGAGTCCCCGCACTACTTTGACGGCACCGTGGGACCGTCGACCGGCTTCGACGTGCTGGTTCGGGGCGTCGTGGACGGGATCCTGCCTGCGGCGGACGCGATCGAAGTGTTGGATTTCAAGACCGATGCTATCAAAAGCGAAGAGGCGGAGGGGCAGTCGACGCGATACCGTCCGCAGATGGAGTTGTACGCCCGCGCGATGGGGCGGATGTGGCGCCGCCCGGTGCGGGCGTGTCATCTGGTATTTCTGCGCGCGCGGAAAGTCGTGACGATGGATATGTCGAAGTTTAGAGCGTAGCGGGGGATGTTGTAAGTCGGTCAACGAGTTATGCGATCATCCGTGAGGCTGAGCTCAGCGAGGAATCGGCGTGGCATCAAGTGAACAGTTCAATCGCAGGGTCCGCGCGCTAGGTCGCGAAATTTTCGAGCGCGCGGACGCGGCCCAGCCGGGGATTTGGGAAAAGGAGTGGTGGTCGGAGCGCGTTACCCATTTTGTCGATCAGAATCCCGTGCTGAAGATGCAGGCGTTCTCGTTCGTAGATTGTCTACCTGCGCTGCGCAGCCACGAGGACATATCGCGGCACGTCCAAGAGTATCTGGGGTCCGAGGACCCTTCGTCGCTTCATGGCTTCGTCGCTTCGTCGCTTCCTTACCGCTTCTCCAAGGTAGTTCGTGGGGCAGTCGGACCTGGGCCGTTGCAAAGGATGCGGCGCGAGTTGGTAGGAATCGGCGCTCGATTCGGGGCCACGCAGATGGCCGGCCGGTTCATCGCGGGGTCCGACGTTGCGAGTGCGCTTCTATCGATTGTGCGCCTGCGCGGCCAGGGAATGGCGTTTACGATTGACGTCCTGGGCGAGTCGACGACCAGTTATGTCCAAGCCGACCGCTACGCCGATGCATATCATCACCTCATCGCGGAGTTGACGAAAGCCTCGCGGAACTGGCGAAGTGTCCCGGCACTTGATGAAGATATCAGCGGGCGAATGCCGCGGGTCAATCTGTCGATCAAGCTGACGGGGCTGGATCCTTACTTCGACGCGATTGATCCGGAGCGGGCGATTCGGACCGCAGGTGAGCGTCTGCGGGCGGTGTTGCGGCGGGCACGGGAGGCGGGGGCGTTCGTCAACGTCGATATGGAATCAACCAAGCACCGCGCGCTCACGCTCGATCTGTTCATGCACGTGATGGCCGAAGACGATTTCCGTAATTGGGAGGACGTGGGGATCGCCGTGCAGGCGTACGTCACTGACGCGGAGCGTGATCTCGCGCGGTTGCTCGAATGGGGCAAGCGCAGAGGGAGCCGGTTTGCGATCCGTTTGGTCAAGGGTGCGTACTGGGATGCGGAGACGGCGGCGGCGGTACGCGCGTACAAGACGCCGCCGGTGTTCACGGAGAAATGGCAGTCGGACGCATGCTTCGAGCGGATGTCGCGAGTGATGCTGCAAAACCGCGCCGTCATCCGGCCGGCCTTCGCGAGTCATAACATACGATCGCTGGCGGCCGCGTTGGCGTCTGCCGAGGAACTCGGCGCATCGCCGCGCGAATACGAAGTGCAGATGCTTTACGGCATGGGCGATCCGCTCAAAACGGCCATGGTGCAGCTTGGGCAGTGCGTGCGCGTGTACTGCCCTTACGGAGAACTGATGCCGGGCATGGGATACCTGATTCGGCGACTGCTGGAAAACACGTCCAACGAAGGCTTTTTGAAACAGAGCTTTCGGGACCGCGCGCTGCGCGAGCGGCTGTTGAGCGACCCGGCTGATGCGCGGCCACCGAGCTCGCCACCTGCGGCCAGACACTACCGAGACACCGAATTCGAGGAAAGTGCGTCAATGTTCAAGAACGCGTCGAACACTAATTTCGCCTCGGAAGCAAATCGCAACAGGATGAAGGGGGCGATCTCTTACGTCCGCGGTGAACTGGAACGAAGCTATCCGCTGGTAATAGACGGAAGGGCAGTTACGACGGGGGAAACGTTCAACACCGTCAATCCTTCCCATCCCGGTGAGATAATCGGGTGCGTGAGCATGGGCTCAACGGCGGACGTCGACCGGGCGGTGGCCGCGGCGCGCCGGGCGTTCGGCGTTTGGCGTCTCCGCGGGGCGATCGACCGGGCAGCCCTCTTGCGGAAGGCGGCGGACCGGCTGGAGCTTCTGCGGTTTGAACTTGCGGCGACGATGGTCCTCGAGGTGGGCAAACCGTGGCGTGAGGCGGACGCGGAGGTCACGGAGGCAATCGATCATTGCAGGTATTATGCCGCACAGGTCGAACGCATCGAGTCTCACCCGCGTCTACGTAACTTGCCGGGTGAGGACAACATGTTGACGTATTCGGCGAAGGGCGTTTGCGCGGTGATATCGCCGTGGGCGTTTCCGCTTGCGATTCTCACGGGGATGACGAGTGCGGCGCTTGCGGCCGGCAACACGGCCGTCGTGAAGCCCGCACGCCAAGCGTCGGTGCTGGCGGCGAAGCTCGTAAAGGTTTTCCACGACGTCGGCGTTCCGCCAGGCGTAGTCAATTTCGTTCCGGGCGACGGGGCGGTCGTGGGGATGCACATGGTGGAGCACCGCGACGTTGACATAGTAGCGTTCACGGGGTCACAGGAGGTCGGAACGGCGGTGATACGGGCTGGCGCCAGGGTGAGTCCGGGGCAGGCGTTCATCCGAAAGATGATCGTGGAGATGGGGGGGAAAAATGCAATTATCGTCGATGACGACGCCGACGTCGATGGCGCCGTTCAGGCGGTGATTGAATCGGCGTTCAGCTTTGCGGGCCAGAAGTGCAGCAGTTGCAGCCGGATGATAGTGCTTGACGGTGTGTATGATGAAATGACGACCAGACTGCGGGACGCCGTGGAAAGCCTGCCTATAGGTCCGGCGGACGAGCCTTCCACGATCGTGGGGCCGGTGATCGACGAGGTTGCGGTCATTCGTATTCGTAAGTACCTCGAAATCGGCATGTCCGAAGGGAATCTCATGGTCCAGGCGAAACTTCCGGAGGCGTGCTCCGGGGGCTACTTCGTTCCGCCGACGATATTCACGGACGTTGGACCTGATGCGCGAATCGCGCAAGAGGAGATCTTCGGGCCGGTGTTGGCCGTTATTCGGGCGAGGGACTTCGAAGTTGCCCTGGATATCGCGAACGGCACGCGGTATGCGCTGACGGGCGGGGTCTTTTCTAGAAGCCCGGTCCATATCGACCGCGCCCGGCGGGAGTTAGCCGTCGGGAACCTCTATATTAATCGCCGGATCACAGGGTCACAGGTTGACGCGCAGCCGTTCGGCGGGTTCAAATTGAGCGGTACGGGGGTCAAGGCGGGCTCGCCGGACTACCTACTGCACTTTATGGATGCACGGTGCATCACGGAGAACACGGCCCGCAGCGGTCTCGTGCCGGACGAGCAACACACAGAGTACGCCTAGTACGAAATAGGAGATACGGTAGCAATGCTGGAATCTTTTGCATTTTCCACGATCGTCAACGCAGTTCTGATAGCCCTGTTCCTGGTATTCGCGAGCGGTTGGTTCTAGCGCCCTGCGCAACGGGTCACGACGGGCGGCGGCGCTTGGACGAAGAAAAACCGCGAACGGGAACAACGAGTACGTGGCGGTCGCCGCCCGGGGAATCGAGGAGCGAACGCGTCACAGACGGCGACAGGCTGCGCACGTCGAGGATCAACGCGTGGAATCGCCGGCGTTTTTCGTTGCGCCATGGGCATTCAGACCGAAAGCACGGTTCAGTGAAATCGCGAAGCGCATCTCTTTTGCAGCGCCGTGGCGAACCGCACTATAATCAAGTCTCACAGAAAATAAATTCTTGGTGAAACGACTGGTAGGTCTGGGGCCTTTGCGGTAGAATGCGCACCGGGCGCGGAAGCTGCGCGCCTGACGTTTAGGGGTTTGGAGGGCCGCTACAGAATAGAACGCGCTGATTATCGGAGTAATGTAACCGCGGCCGATGGCCGGTTGTCAATCACCGATTGGGGCGCTAGGAATGAGCATGGACGTTGCCCTGGAGGCGGCTTCGCGCGCAGCCGGTTTGTCATTTGGAGCAAGAGACTGGCGCGCAGAGAGCGCGGTGTTTGCGTAACGGATTTTGAGGCGGCGTGGATGGGCGGTTTCTGGTGTCCTGTCACTCGTCGTTTGATGGGTGCCATCGCCGTTCCGGCAGTGGCGTATCGCCTGGAAAGCGGCCGAGTTCAAGAGCAGCGCCACACGCATCATTGCGGGGCGTAATGGAGAACTAGGTTGCGCTTGTCTGCGATAGCAGTGTTTTGTTTCGTAGAGAATCCAAGGACGGGAGAAGCTCACGTCGAGTTGACGATGGGGCGAGGTGCATGATGTTGCCAATTGGCGGGCGCTGAGACGGAGATGGGCCAGCGAGCGCCGGGTTCGTAGTTTGAGGAGACCGCGGCCGTGCGCGCGGTCCGGCGAGCCGGCAGCACCGGAGAATCCAGGAAGGGGTGGATGCGCATGTCGGACAAGGTGCCCGTAGCGGCAAACCGCGCGCGCGTAAAATCATGGGGCCGTTTGATTTGCGAGAGGCCCCGGCGGAATGAAGTACGCGCATCGCACCCTAGGGCCAATTCCGTTAGTCAAATCATTTGGAACGCGTACGTCATCGGCCACGACCGACGTACTCGTCAACGGCCGTGCGATTGGGAGGTAGCGCGCAATGCTCGGTGATTTCACTTCGCGTTCAAGCAAATACATTCGGGGCGAGCGCTTCGAAGAAGGCTGCCCAACATTTCAAGCTGACATGATGCTGATAGTGAATGGCACGGAGACCGGCCGCGGAAGGTGTCGTTCTTCGGCGGTACACCTTGTTGCGAGCGTTATCGTGGCGCTTGCGATTGCGGGCCCGGCGTCTGCGCAGGTGACGCGCGTTGGAAACTGGACGACCGGTCTGACCCACACGGTGGGAGCGGGCAGCGATCGGCTGCTGGTGTTCCAGGTCGGGTACGAGGGCGCCGCGGACATTGGGATTACCACGGTCACGTACGGAGGCCAAAGCCTCACACGTATCGACGGTGCAGTTGCCGGTACGACGCTCTTTGGACGGATCGAACTTTGGTATCTCAACGAGGCGGGCATCGGCGCGGCATCCGGCAACACCTTCGTTGTCACGTACGGAGGCGCCGCTCCGGATAACGAACACTATGCGGCGGCCACATATGCGAACGTGAATCAAAGTGCGCCGATTTTGGACAGCGCCACGAACTTCACGAACGCCTCCACGCCCAACCCGATAACGGCGACGGTAAGCATTGCAGCCGACGGGATGGCGGTGGCGGCCGTGATTTGTGGGAACACCGGGTCCTATACATCGGGTAACGGCTGGACCGAAGGGCCGGATCAGAGCATCACATCGAGCACAAGCTCTGCCGCGGACAACCCTTCGTCAGGGGCGGGCACGGATACAGCAAGCGCTACCCATTCTGGGCCTAACCGGCAGGCGATAGTCGCGGTATCGCTCGCGGTGGCGCCGATTCCTTGTTCGACCGACCCGGAGTGCGACGACGGCAACGACTGCACGGCGGACGCATGCGTGGCCAGCTTCTGCGAGTATACGAACGTGACGGGATCGTGCGACGACGGGCTGTTCTGTACGCAAACGGACGTATGCTCCGGAGGCGTCTGCACGGGATCAGGTTCGCCGTGCGGCGGGACCGTGTGCGACGAAACCAGCGACGTCTGCCTGAATTACACAGAAATCGTGCTGGAGGAGTTTACCGAGGCCGCGTCGGCCGCAGCCGTCACTTCGATCATCGTTCCGACGCCAAGTGGGACCTCACAAGATGATCTACTAGTTGTTGCGGTGACCACGGACGGAGCGCAAGCCGGGTCATTAGCGCCGCCGGGCGGTGAGGGTTGGAATCAAATCGATCTCGGGCAGGGCGGCACGGCCGTGACGCTCGGAGTCTGGTGGAAGCTCGCGGGCGCGTCGGAATCTCCTTCGCACCAGTTCACGTGGGGCGCTTCGGAGCCGGCCTACGCCTGGATGATGCGTTTCACGGGACACGATCTTACGATCCCGATTGATGACTCGGCCGTGATAAATGGATCCACGACTTCCGCGGCTCCCACGAGCCCCGCGGTGACGACCACGGTTCCGGG
>Ga0326597_10002391_pt1 | contig 28008 bp, 24 predicted proteins | sample RVTome_12_FD_203789 | JGI IMG/M metagenome (GOLD analysis project Ga0326597, IMG submission 203789) | Soil microbial communities from uranium-contaminated site in the Upper Colorado River Basin, Wyoming, United States - RVT100D185 | ecosystem: Environmental > Terrestrial > Soil > Contaminated >... | reverse complement strand
CCTTCCAGCACGCGCGGGCCTTCGGCGTGCCCGGGCTGCGCTATTTCGCCATCTACAGCGCCAACGAATCGCAGCTGGCGTCGCGACAGCTCGGCGATCTCAACGCGCCGCCGGAGCAGGCGAGCCAGTCGCTGGAGCAGCGCCTGGAATACAGTATCGGCCGGCTGGAGACCCGGCTGCTCGCGCGCGCCGCGGAGATCCAGGGCCAGCGCAACTGGCTGGTCTTCCTGCGGGTGAGCCGGCGGTTTGGCGCGTACTGAACGGGAGGTGAGCGTGCACGCAGGCATCATGATCCGACGATGCGGCATTCGCGGCCTGCGGCGGGCGGGCGTGTGGCTTTGCCTCGCCCTGGTCGCCGGCGCGGCGACGCTCGCGGCATCCGGGGCGCGCGAGGCGCGCGCCGAGTACGGCGACGTGGTTCTCAACAACTTCTCCGACGCCGCGGGGGTGCGCCCGGTCGTGTTCCCGCACTGGTTCCACCGCATCCGCTTCCGCTGCAAGGTCTGCCACAGCGACCTCGGCTTCAAGTTCAAGGCCGGCGGCAACGACATCAACATGCTGAAGATCATCGACGGCCAGTACTGCGGCGCCTGCCACAACGGCAGCGTCGCCTGGTCGGTGGAGAACTGCGACCTGTGCCACTCGGGCAAGCCCGGGACGCCGACCCTCGTGCACGAGAGCACGATCCAGAAGCTCGCCGCGCCGCCCAGGCCCGCGGCGGCCCGGTAGCGGCGAGCGCCCATGACGTGCCGGGTCCCCGCCGCGCTTGCCTTTGCCCTCGTCGCCGTCACGGCCGCGGCGTGGCTGGCCGCGCCGGCGGACGCGGCCTCGGGCAAGGAGACCTACGAGGCGAAGTGCGCGCTGTGCCACGCCAACGGGCTGGCCGGCGCGCCGAAGTTCGGCGACCGCGCAGCGTGGGCGGCCCGCCTGCGCGCCGGCGGCGCGGCGCTGAACCGGAGCGCCTTGCAGGGCACGCCGAAGGGCATGCCCGCCAAGGGCGGAGACCTGGGTCTGGCCGATGCCGACGTGCGCGCCGCGGTCGACTACATGTTGGCGGCGGCGGGCGTCAGGGCCGGCGCGCTCGCCGCCAAGCCAGCCGGGCGCACGGCGCCCAAGTCCGCAGCGGCGGCGCGCCCCGAGCAGCCAAGGCCGGCGCCGGCCGCGGCATCGCCCGGCCTCGCGCCGCACGTGTCCGCCGCCGCAAACCCCAATGCCTTCAACCGTCTGCTTACGCCGGCGAGCGCGCGCAACCCCCCGCCCTCGGCGGACGGCATACACGATCCCTCGAACGCCGGGACTGCGGCGCTGCAGGCGCCGCGCTCGTCGTTCGAGCCGCTGCCGCGGGCCGGTTCTGGCAATCACGTGAACTGGGTGGCCGCGCTCGAGGAAAAGCGCATACAGCCGCGCGCGGCAGTGGAGGACGCGAACGCGCAGCCGACTGTCATGGACCTCAACATCGTCCGCGAGGTCAAGGGCTCGATGCCCGACGTGGTCTATCCGCACAAGCAGCACACCGAATGGCTCGACTGCTCGAACTGCCATCCGGCGATCTTCGTGCCGCAGAAAGGCGCCAACCAGATCAGCATGGCGGCGATCCTGCTGGGCCAGAAGTGCGGCGTGTGCCACGGCAAGGTGGCGTTCCCTGTCTCCGATTGCCGCCGCTGCCATTCGAAGAACAAGGGCACGCAGCCGGCGGCCGCGGCCGCGCGGTCGGGGGCGCAGCAGTGAGGCGCATTGCCGCCCTGCTCGCCGCGTCCCTGCTCGCGGGTTACGCGGGGGCGGCTGCGGCACAGGCCGATCGCCCGAGCGCGACCGGCGCGCCCTCGCCCGAGCTCGTGCGGCAGAAGCAGGCGCTTGCGCAGCGCCTGCTGGCCGACGCGCCGGCGCTCGCGCGCATTGCCGCCAGCGGCAACGCCGAAGCGGCGCAGCAGCTCGAGAGAGCGCGCGCGCGGCACGGGAGTGCGAGTGGCGCGCTGCAGGCGGGCGACTACACGGCCGCGAACGCGCTGCTCAATGAGGCGATCGCGGCCATCGGCCGCGCGCGGCAGCTCGCGCCGGACCCGGCGGGCCGGGCGGACGAGGAGCGCGGCCGCTACGACCAGCTGCTGGCGGGCATCGACTCGCTGCGCGAGTCCTATCGGGAGCACCTGTCCCACCTCGGACGCGAGGCGGGAAACGATGCGGCCTGGGCGACGGTGTCGCAGCTGGTCGAGCGGGCGAGGGCGCTCGCCGCCGGGCAGCGGGTCGGCGAGGCGAACCGCGTCCTGCTGCGCGCGGAAAGCGCCCAGCTCGACGCCTTCGGTGCGGTGCTCGCCGGCAGGACGCTCGACTACACGCCGCATTTCGGCGAACCCGCGGACGAGTTCCGCTTCGAGCTCGAGCGCCACCGCAGCTACGTCGAGCTGGTGCCGCTCGCCGTTGCCGAGCTGCGGCCGGGCGCGGATGCGAGCAAGCTCGTCGCCCGGTACGTCGACAGGGGCGAACAGTTGCGGCGCACGGCGCAACAACGGGCCGCCGCGAGCGACTACGCGACCGCGCTCACCTCGATCCGCGCGGGAACGGCCTATCTGCAGCGCGCGCTGCTCGCCGCCGGGCTCGCGGTCCCGCAGGAGCAGGAGGACTGATCGTGGCGCGCGAATCGGGATGCGGCGCATGGCTTGCCGCGCTGGCCGCGGCGGTCGCGCTGGGCGTGCCGCCGGTCATGCAGGCGTACGCTCAGCCGGCTGCGCCCGCGCCGCGCGTCACGCTCGATCGCGTGCAGCTCGAGCGGCGCTTCGCCTCGGTCGAGGTGCTGCTGCACAGCTCGTCGGCGGCGCGCCAGGTCGAGGCGAGCGGCGACGCGCGGGCGCTCGAGGGGCAGCGCCGGGCGCGCGCGCTCGCCCTGCGGGCGCGGCAGGCGTTCGAGGCGGGCGACGGCGCCGGCGCCGCGGCGCTGCTGGCCGAGGCGAGCGCGCGCATGTTCGAGGCGGTGCGCCTGGCCGCGCCGGAGCAGGTCACCGCGGGCAAGCTGCGCGCGGACTTCGATGCGCGCCTGGAAAGCGTGAAGGCGCTGCACGAGGCGCACAAGCGCATCATCGCCGAGAAGCCCGGCGTGCCGGGCAGCGTGGAGGCGAGCGAGGCCGTCGGCCTGCAAGTGCGCGAGGCGGAGCGGCTTGCGCTTGCCGGAGACCTCCAGGCCGCGCGCGCGACGCTGGACCGAGCCTACCTGATCGCGAAGGCCGCGGTGAGCTCGATGCGCGGCGGCGACACGCTCGTGCGCTCGCTGCACTTCGCCGGCAAGAAGGAGGAATACGACTACGAGATCGACCGCAACGACACGCACCGGATGCTGATCCGGATGCTGGCCGCGGAGAAGCGCCGCGACCCGGGCGCCGATCAGGCGCTCGCGGGCCTCCTCCAGCGGGCAACCGACCTGCGCGGCCGGGCGGACGCGGCCGCCGCGGCGGGCGACCACGCGCGCGCCGTGGACCTGCTCGAGCAATCGACACGCACCCTGATCAGGGCGATCCGCAATGCCGGCCTCTACATCCCGGGCTAGGCGCTCGCCCGCCCTGGCGCTCGTGCTGGCGCTCGCGCTCGCGGCCAGCGCGGGGGCCGGCGCGCAGGGCGCGCGCCGGTGGAACCCGCTCGCGGGGGACGACGTGCACGACCCGGCGAGCCCGGCGCTTGGCGTGCTGCAGGAGCCGCGCGAGGCGCTGTCGCGCCTGCCGCCGGACACCGCCGGAAACCAGGTCGACTGGATACGCGCGCTCGAAGCGGGTCACATCGAGCCGCGCACCCGTCTCTTCCCGGAGACCCGGATCGAGCTGCGCGACACCGACGTGCTGCTCAATCTCGCCGGCAGCACGCCCATCGTGCGCTTCCCGCACCGCCAGCACACGCAATGGCTCGACTGCGCGAACTGCCACGAGCACCTGTTCAAGTCGCAGCCGGGCGCCAACCGCTACAGCATGGAGCGCATCCTGCAGGGCGAGCAGTGCGGCGTGTGCCATGGCGCGGTCGCTTTCCCCCTCACCGAGTGCGACCGCTGCCACAGCGTGCCGCACCCGCGCCCGGCGCTGGCCACGCCCCGTGCGCCGCCGCGCTGAGCACGGATGAATTGCCATGCGCGCCCTGTTAGCGATCATGATCTGCGCGGCGCTGGCGGCGGCGAGCGCGCCGGCGCGCGCCGAGTACGGCGACGTCGTGCTCAACAAGCGCTCCGAGAAGGAGGGCGTGCGCCCGGTGGTGTTCTCGCACTGGTTTCACCGCATCCGCTTCCGCTGCAACGTGTGCCACTCGGAGCTCGGCTTCCGCATGCGCGCCGGCGCCAACGACGTGCTGATGAGCGACATCATCGACGGCAAGTTCTGCGGCATGTGCCACAACAACACCATCGCCTGGGGCGCCGAGCGCTGCGACCTGTGCCATTCGGGCAAGCCCGGGCAGAAGAGCCGCATCGTCGGCGGCCACGAGACGCTGGGGCCGGGCCGATGGTAGGCGCCGGCCCGCGCCTGCGGTCGTGGGCGCTGATCCTCGCGTGTGCGCCGCCGCTGCTCGGCGGCTGCGTCGCCGCCGGTTCGGGGACGGCTTCGGGCGTCGCGGCCGGGGGCGCGGCGGATCCGCTGCTCGCGCCCTGGATCCTGCTGAACGGGGCCAGGGTCGCGCCGGCCGCCGACGCGACGGGCACGCCCTCGCTGAGCGCGGGGCCGCTCGCTTTCCACCGCTTCGTCCACGTCGCCGCGGCGGCGGCGCGCGGCAACGACCTGTACGTGGTCGACGCGGGCGCGGCGAAGATATTCCGCTACGACATCGGCCTGGGCGTCATGACGCCGGTGCCGGGTGCTCCGGCGCAGCACGCGACGCGGGTGCTCGTCGGCGGCGATTTCTCGCTCTACGTGCTCGACGCGCAGAGCCGGCGCGTGCTGCGCTTTTCGCGCAGCGGGCAGGCGCTCGCCACCTACGCGGCGGGCAGCGACCTCGCGCGCCCGGTGGACTTCGCGCTCGAAGAGCCGGGCGGCGTGCTGCTGGTCGCGGACGGCGTGCTCAACCAGATCGTCGCCTTCCACCCGCTGGGCCGCGCCGCGCGGGTCTTGGCGCCGCGGGGTGACGAGCGCGAGCGCTTGCGCAGCGTCGCGGCGCTCGCCGCGGGCGCCGGCGCGCTCTATGTTTCGGATCCGGCCTGCGGCTGCCTCGTGCGCCTCGCGCCCGAGGGCGCGGTGCTCGACACGTTCGGCCATCAGGCGGTCTTCCAGCCCGGGCCGATCGCGGTCGACCGCCATGGGCGCGTGTTCGTCGCCGACCGCTTCGATCAGACGCTCAAGGTCTTCGTGGACGGCCGGCTGGTGCGCTCGCTGCCCGCCGCCGCGCTCGGCCTCGGGCAGCTCGGCGACGTGAGGATCGCGGGCGACTGGCTCGTGCTGTCCGACGGCCCGAGCGCGCGCGTCGAGCTGCTGCGCATCGCCCCGCCCGGCGCCCGGCCGCGGAGCGGTCCGCCATGAGGCGGACGCTGGCGGCGGCGACCGCGGTCGCGCTGCTCGCCGGTTGCGCCGGCGGAGCACCGCGCACGCTGCACTACGGCGTCGAGGACGCGCCCGAGGGCCGGCGCATCCTGTGGCCGCGTCCACCGGAGGTGCCGCGCTACCTCTACGCCGGGCAGCTCACCGGCGAGGCGAATTTCCGCAGCGCGCAGGCCGATGCCGGCAAGAGCGTCGGCTCGTTCTTCGCGTGGCTCGCCGGCCTGGTGGTCGGCGAGAAGCCGCCCGAGACGCTGCGCCGGCCGCAGAGCGGCGTGGTCGACGAGCGCGGGCGCATCTACGTGACCGACGTGAGCGGCGGCGCGGTCTACGTGTTCGACGGCGAGGCGGGGAGCTTTGCGACCTGGGACAAGGCCGAGGGCCTGGCGAGCTTCCGCGCGCCGACCGGCATCACGCTCGGCCCGCAGGGCCGCGTTCTGGTGGCCGACGCCGATCTGGGCATCGTGGCGCAACTGGACCGCGACGGCAATCCGGGCAAGAGCTTCGGCCGCGGCGTGCTCGAGAGGCCCACCGGCCTCGCCTACGATCCCGTGCGCGGCCGCATCTACGTGTCGGACACGCACGCGCACGACATCAAGGTGTTCGACGAGCAGGGCGCGCTGCTCTCGGTGATCGGCCGCCGCGGCGAGCGCGAGGGCGAGTTCAACTACCCGACCTACCTCGCCTTCGCCGACGGCGCGCTCTACGTCACCGACACCATGAACAGCCGCATCCAGGTGCTCGCGGACGACGGCCGGAGCGTGCGCCTGCGCTTCGGCACGCGCGGCCTGTACGTCGGCAACCTGGTGCGCCCCAAGGGCGTGGCGGTGGACGGCGCCGGAAACATCTACGTGGTCGAGTCCTATTACGACCACCTGCTGGTGTACGACCGGCGCGGCGAGTTCCTGATGAGCATCGGCGGCGTGGGCCAGGACGTCGGGCGTTTCTACCTGCCGGCCGGCGTGTGGGTCGACGGCCGCGACCGCGTCTTCGTGGCCGACACGATGAACGGGCGCGTCGTGCTGTTCCAGTTCCTCGGCGGGGACGCGGATGCGAAGCGCTAGCGCCGCGCGCCGCGCGCTGCGCGCGCTCCTCGTCGCGGCCGCGCTGCCGTTGCTGCTGCCCGCGTCCGCCCCGGCGCAGCGCATCGCGGACGTGCGCAACACCAAGCACAACCTGTCGGTCTCCGGGCCGGGGCCGGTGAAGGCCGTCTCCGAGACCCAGGTCTGCGTGTTCTGCCATACGCCTCACGGCGCCACCCCCGGCGTGACGCCGCTATGGAATCGCGCGCTCTCGAACGCGACGTACACCGCGTACACCTCGTCGTCGCTCGACGCGGCGGTCATCCAGGGCCAGCTCGAGCAGCCCGGCGGCAGCTCGAAGCTGTGCCTGTCGTGCCACGACGGCACGCTCGCCGTCGGCAGCGTCAACGTGCTGAACGGGCAGGGCGGCGCAGCGCAGGCGACGCAGTCGATCGGCATGACGGGGGTGGCGCCGGGCACGGGCTTCGTGCCCGACGGCGCCGGCGCGGGGACCGGCTTCACGCGCAATCTCGGCATCAGCCTGGGCAACGACCATCCCATCTCGCTGAGCTTTACCGGGGCGCTCGCCGCGCGTGACGGCGAGCTGCGCAACGTGGATGCGGCGCAGAAGTGGCCGCCCGGCGCCGGCACGATCCTGGGCGTGCGCGGCCCCGGCTACCGGCCGGCGCTGCCGCTCGAGCCCACGGGCACGGACGGCCTCGGGCAGGTGCAGTGCGGCACCTGCCACGACGCGCACGCGCGCGAGCTCGACCCCGCCAAGGGCAACCAGAAGTTCCTGCGCCAGAACCGATTCCAGGAGACGCCGCCGGCCGACGCGCACGACGCCGCGGGCGACATCCTCTGCCTGTCGTGCCACGACAAGAACCGCGGCAGCGGAACCTGGGCCTATTCGGCGCACGCCAATCCGCTGGTCGCCACGCAGACCTATACGGCGACGGCCGCGGCGCAGCGCGAGTTTCCCGCCAGCCTGCCGGTGTGGAAAGCCGCCTGCCTGAACTGCCACGACACGCACACGGTGCAAGGCGCGCGCCGCCTGCTGCGCGAGGGCACCGACAGCTTGACCACGCCCAAGGCGGGCGGCGGCGCCGCGCTCGAGCAGACCTGCTACCAGTGCCACACCGACGCGGCCGCCGCGGTCGTCGCGCCGGCCACCGGCGTGCCCGACATCAGGACCGACTTCGGGCTCGCGCGGCGCATGCCGATCGCCTCGAGCGAGCAGCCGGCCGGCACCGAGACGCACGACATCGGCGGCAGCTTCAGCGACGGCCTCGTGGACTGCAGCGGGCCGGCCAACCAGTGCGGCAAGGACTTCGTCGAGGATCGCGCCAGGCTGGGCGTGGGCAATCTCGCGAACCGGCATGCCGAGTGCACGGACTGCCACAATCCGCATCGCGTGGTGAAGTTCCGCCAGTTCGACGGCGTCGGCGGCAGCATCGCCGGCGTGCCGGACGCGGCGGGGACGCATCGCCACACCGACACCGCAGGCTACACGCACAGCAACATCGCCTCGGGCGCGCTGCGCGGCGCGACGGGCGTGGAGCCGATCTACAGCTCGGCGTCGTTCCACAGCCTGCCGCTCGGCTATGCGGTGAAGCGCGGCGACCCGGGCCTGAGCGCCGACACGAGCGTCGGCGCGCCCTACGTCACGCGCGAGTACCAGGTGTGCCTGAAATGCCACTCGGACTACGGCTACAGCGACAACAACGTGTATCCGGCCGGCAATCGCCCGGACCTCGGCCCGCCCGGCACGCCCGCCGGCACCAACAACCTCACGCAGTACACCAACCAGGCGAAGGAGTTCCAGGCGCCGCTCGCGCACAAGGGCGGAGTCTCGAGCGCGGATTCCGGCGCCGCCGCCGCGTACGCGCTCAACAACCACCGCTCGTGGCACCCGGTGATGGACGACACCGGACGCACGCCGGCGGCGCGCGGCGGGCTCTCGGCCAACAATTGGACGCTGCCGTGGCGCAACGCGGTCGGCACGCAGACCATGTACTGCAGCGACTGCCACGGCTCGAACGTCGCCTCCGCGACCTCGGCCATTCCCGACGGCGGCGATGGCGGCAATCCCTGGGGGCCGCACGGCTCGAACAACAACTTCATCCTCAAGGGGCAGTGGAACAGCGCGACCGGCACCGGCCAGCAGGCGACCGGCCTGTGCTTCAAGTGCCACGGCTACACGGTCTACGCCACGCCCGGCGGCACGCGCACCGGTTTCTGGCTCAGCGACCGCGGCGAGGACGGCCACTCGTTCCACGCCGACAAGCTCGGCAATCTGCGCTGCGGCTGGTGCCACGTCGCGGTGCCGCACGGCTGGAAGAACAAGGCCTTGCTCGTCAACCTGAACGACGTCGGCGGCGAGGCCGGCCTCGCGCCGGGCACGCAGGTGCGCAACAACACCACCGCGCCGTACAACCAGCAGCCGTATTACCTGAACGCGATCCTGAAGATCCGCAATTTCCGGCCGAGCGGCCAGTGGCGCGCGACCGACTGCGGATCCGCGGGCGCGCCCGGCAACGGCCAGGCGGGCCGGGACTGGATGCGCGACAGCAACGAGAACTGCGAGAACCCGCCGTGATCGCGCAAGCGCAGCGCCTGATGCACCGTGGCGTTGGCCACGCGCAGCGGCGCTGGCTAGCGCCGCTCGCCTCGCTGCGCCTGACGCTCGTGCTCATCGCGCTGCTCGGCGCGGCCGTGATCGCGACCTACGTGAGCGCGCTGCGCAGCCCATGGCCGCTCGCCGTCACGCTCGGGCTGATCGCCGTCAACCTCGGCTGCGCGGTGCTCACCAACGCCGTGTTCCGCCGGCAGACGGCGCTGCTCGTGTTCCACCTGGCGCTGATGGCGATCGTGCTGCTGGTGGCTGCCGGGCGGCTCACTTACCTCAAGGGTCAGCTCGAGCTCTCGACCGGCGAGACTTTCGGCGGCGAGCTCACGCAATCCGAGTCCGGCCCGTGGCACCGCCGGGGACTGGTCGAGGCGCGCTTCACGAGCCTGGGCTTCACGATCGCCTATCACCCCGGTATCAAGCGCGACCGCACCGAGAACACGGTCCTCTGGAGCGACGGCGCGGGGCACCAGCAGCGCGCGGTGATCGGCGACAATCAGCCGCTGGTGCTGAACGGCTACCGCTTCTACACCTCGCCCAACAAGGGCTTCGCGCCGCTGTTCACCTGGTACCCGGCGCGGGGCGCGCCGCAGCGCGGCACCGTCCACCTGCCCTCGTACCCGATGAACGAGTACCGGCAGGCACGCGAGTGGACGGTCCCGGGCACGGATGTCGCGCTCTGGACGATGCTGCAGTTCGACGAGGTGCTGCTCGATCCCGCGCGCGCCTCGCAGTTCCGGCTGCCCGGCGAGCACACCCTGGTGGTGCGCGTCGGCGAGGAGCGGCACGAGCTCGTGCCCGGGCAGCGCCTCGCGCTGCCGCGGGGCGTGCTCGCCTACGACGGGCTCACCACCTGGATGGGCTACAACGTGTTCTACGACTGGACGATGCCCTGGGTGCTGGCGGCGTGCCTGCTCGCGGTGGCGAGCCTCGCCTGGCACTTCGGCCGGAAGTTCGCGGCGCGTCCCTGGAGCGACGCATGAGTGCCGAGCTGCAGTGGCTGTGGGCCGCACTGCTCGCCTACGTCGGCGCGGGCTCGCTCGCCATCGCCGCGGCGGTGCTGAACCGCCGTCCCGAGCGCACGATCCTCGCGCTCATCGCCGCAGGCATCGCCCTGCACAGCATCTCGATCGCGCTGCGCTGGATGCGGCTCGAGCATGGCCCGTTCGTGACGCTTTTCGAGATCCTGTCGAGCAACGTCTGGAGCCTCACGCTCGTATTCGCGCTCGCCTACTGGCGCGTGCGCGCGGTGCGCCCGGCAGCGGCGGTGGTGCTGCCGATCCTGTTCATGCTGATGGGCTGGATGCTGGTCGCGAGTCCGCTCGAGGGGCGCCTGCCGCCCACCTACCACACGATCTGGCTTTACGTGCACGTTGCCTTCGGCAAGGTGTTCCTGGGCGCGGTGCTCGTGGCGGTGGGGCTTTCGGGGCTGGTGCTGCTGCGCGCCGCGGGCGTTTCGATTGCCGGCTTCGCGGCGCTGCCGGGCGAAGCGAAGCTCGACGAGCTCGCGTTCCGCTTCATGGCGCTCGCCTTCGTCTTCGAGACGCTGATGCTGGTCGCCGGCGCGATCTGGGCGCAGGACGCCTGGGGGCGTTACTGGGCCTGGGATCCGCTCGAGACCTGGTCGTTCCTCACCTGGCTCGCGCTCGCCTTCTTCCTGCACCTGCGCGCGAGCGTGAAGCTCGCGCCGCAGCTCGGCGCGTGCGCGATCATCGGCGTGTTCGTGCTCGCATTCCTGACCTTCTTCGGCGTGCCGTTCGTGTCCACGGCGCCGCACAAGGGAGCCATCTAGGCCCATGGCCCGCGCCCGCGACGTGCGCGCGCGCACGCTGCTCTTCACCCTCGCGGCGGTCGCCGCCGGCGGCCTGGCGCTCGCCTGGATGGGCGGCATCGGCGGGCAGCCGGACGCGCAGCCCCTCGCCGCGCCCGATGCGCGGCTCGACCCCGCCGGGCACGCCGCCGCCAGGCGCAGCGCGGAGGCCGAGCGCCGCTTCGCGCAGGGCGTGGTCATGCTGCACGCGAAGCGCTACGAGCATGCCATGACGGCGTTCCATCGCGTGCTCGAGCTCGCGCCCGATTCGGCGGAGACGCACGTCAACATGGGCTTTGCGCTGATCGGGCTCGGGCGCCACGCCGCCGCGCGCGACTTCTTCGAGAGCGCGACCGAGCTGAACCGGCAGCAACGCAATGCCTACTACGGGCTCGCCGTGGCGCTCGAGGCGCTGCACGACCTGCCGGGCGCGGTCGGCGCGATGCGCACCTACGTGCACCTGGGCCGCGGCGACGATCCGTTCGTGCGCAAGGCGCAGGCGGCGCTGTGGGAATGGGAGTCCGAGCTCGCGCGCCGGCGCGGCGCGCAAGGCGGGGGCGATGCCGCGGGCGCGCGCTGACGGCCACGCAACTGAGCGGGCGCGCCGGGCGGCGCGCACGGCGGCCGCCTGCCTGCTGGCCGCGGCGCTTGCCCTAGCCGGGCCGGCCGGGTGCGGCGAACGGCCCGCGGCGCCGAAAGGCGCGCTCGGCAGCGCGATCCCGGATGTAGCGCTCGCCGAGCTCATGCGGGGACGCGGCGTGTCGCTCGCCGACTACCGCGGCACGCGGCTGCTGGTCAATTTCTGGGCGACCTGGTGCGAGCCCTGCCGCGAGGAGATGGCGGGCCTGCAGCGATTGAGCGAGGCGCTGCGGCCGCACGGCGTCGCGGTGCTGGGGGTGACGGTGGACGCCGATCCCAATCTGGCGCGCGAATTCGTGCTTCGGCACCGCCTGAGATTCACCAACCTGAGCGACGCCGGCATGGCATACTCGCGCGATGCGCTGGGAATAAAGGCGTTCCCCCAGACGTTCGTCGTGGATGCGGACGGCAGGATCCGCGCGCGCATCGTCGGCGCGCGCGATTGGGCCGGCGCCGACGGCAAGGCCGTGCTCAAGGCTGTTTTCGGCATCGATCCATAGCTTTTGATCAAGGTCAAGGCCGCGTGACCCTGCGGCGCGAAGATTCGATTGGCCGGACCTCGGCCCATTGAGTTCATGAATTCACCAGGCACGCAGCCGACCGCCAAGCAAACCCCCGCGCCGCGCGACACGGTGCGCATGAGCCTGCGCGCCAAGGGCATCGCCGCCTTTCTCGCGCTGGCGCTCTACGTGCTCGCCGTCGGCCTGCTCGTCGCGCAGGAGCGCGAGCGCCTGCGCGCCACCGCCGGCGAGCTGGAACGCGTCCACGTCCTGGAGGGTCGCCTCACGAGCGTCAATGCCTCGGTCGCGCACACCATCCTGAAGGTGCAGGAGATCTATTACTCGCAGGAGCCGCTGGGCAGCCTGGGCAGCGTCGCGCTGGACATCGAAGCGATCCAGGCCGGCGTGCAGCGCCTGCGGCCCGCGTACGAGGCGGCCGACGAAGCGGCGGCCCTGCTCGACGCGCGGCTGGCGAGCCTGCGTGCGACGCCCTCGCGCGGCGCGCTCGCCGAGCTGCGCGGCGCGCTGCACGAGCTGGTGCAGCGCCTCGACGTCTTCACCCGGTCGGTCGATGAGCGCGGGGATCGGCTCACGGCGCAATACATGGCGCATTACGACGCCATCACCGGGATCACGATCGCCGGCGCGCTGCTCGGCATGCTGGTGTTCGGCGCGCTGGTCACTGTGTTCTTCGGCCGCCTCGCCGGCGACCTGCGCCGGCTCGAGGGGCGCGCGCTGGAGGTGGTCACCGGCTACCGCGGCGCGCCGCTCGCGGTCACGCGGCACGACGAGATCGGCGGGCTGATGGAGTCGGTGAACCGCATGCAGTCGGATCTGCGCCGGCACGAGAGCCAGCTCGAGCTGACGCGCCAGCAGCGCTTCCACCAGGACAAGATGGCCGCGGTCGGCTCGCTGGCGGCGGCGGTCGCGCACGAGATCCACAACCCCATCGCCGCGATCCACGGGCTCGCGCAGACCATGGACGACACCCGGCTCGCGAACTGCTGCCCGGCCGCGGGCGCCGCCTGCCAGCCGGACCTGATCCTCGAGCAGACGCGGCGCATCGCCCGGATCACGCGGCAGATGTCGGAGATGACCGCGTCTCAGTCCCAGGAGCCGCGGCTGGTCGACGTCAACGGCCTGGTGAGCAGCACGTGCAACTTCGTCGCCTTCGACCGGCGCTTTCGCCGCGTGCAGGTCGCGCTCGAGCTGGATCGCGAGGCGCCCGCCGTCGTCGCCCGGGCCGATCAGCTGACCCAGGTGCTGATGAATCTCCTCATCAACGCGGCCGACGCCACGGAGGCGCTCGACGATCGCGCGCCGCGGGTGCGGGTCAGCACGGCGGCGCGCGACGGCGCGCTCGAGATCGCCGTCAGCGACAACGGCTGCGGCATGGACGCCGCGACGCGCGAGCGCGCGTTCGAGGAGACTTTCACCACCAAGCCGGCGGGCAAGGGCAGCGGGCTCGGGTTGTTCATCTGCAAGTCGCTCGTCGAGCGCGCGGGCGGGTGCATCCAGCTGCGTTCCGAGCCCGGCGCCGGCACGCGCGTGGCATTTTCCATCCCCCTCGCCGCAGCGCCGGCCTGACGCGTCCGTGGCCTCGCTGCACGTCCTGGTGGTCGACGACGAGCCCGCCCTGCGGCAGATTCTCGGCACGATCGCGCGCCAGGGCGGATACGCGGTGAGCGAAGCGAAGAATGCCGCCGAGGCGGCCGCCAAGCTCGCGCGCGGGGACGTCGACGTCGCGCTGTGCGACATCATGATGCCGGACGGCAACGGGCTCGACCTGGTGCGCTCGACCCGCGCCTCGGGCGCCGACACGGCTTTTGTCATGGTCACCGCCTTCGGCTCGATGGAAACCGCGGTCGAGGCGCTGCGCGCCGGCGCCACGGACTACATCGTCAAGCCGGTGAACGCCGAGGAGGTGCTGCACCGGCTGCATCAGATCAAGGCGCTGCGCGGGCTGCGCGAGGAGAACCAGGCGCTGCGCAAGACGGTCGGCGACCGCGCGGCCCGGCGCTGCCGCTTCACTTCGCCGCCGATGCTCGAGATCGAGCGCCTGGTCGGCAAGGTCGCGCCGACCGACAGCACGGTGCTGATCACGGGGGAGAGCGGCACCGGCAAGGGAATGATCGCGCGCTCGGTCCACGATCGCAGCGCGCGCGCGGCCGGCCCGTTCCTGCAGGTGAACTGCAGCGCGATTCCCGAGACGCTGATCGAGAGCGAGTTCTTCGGCCACACCAAGGGCGCCTTCACCAGCGCCGACCGGGCGCACAAGGGGCTGTTCCTGCAGGCCGACGGCGGCACGCTTTTCCTCGACGAGATCGGCGACCTGCAGATGCACATGCAGGCGAAGCTCCTGCACGTGATCGAGAACAAGGAGGTGCGCGCGCTCGGCAGCGAGCAGGTGTACCGCGTCGACACCCGCATCATCGCGGCGACCAACCACGACGTGCAGCAAAGGGTCGACCGCGGGGCGTTTCGCGAGGACCTGTTCTTCCGGCTGAATCTGTTCCACATCCACGTTCCCCCCTTGCGCGTGCGGCAGGCGGACGTGCGCGGCTTCATCCGGCACCTGCTCGCGCAGCTCAAGCGCGGCGCGCACGACGGCATGGCGAGCGAGATCGAGCCCGAGGCCGAGGACCTGCTGCTCGCCTACGACTGGCCCGGAAACGTGCGCGAGCTGGAGAACGTCGTCACGCGCGCGAGCATCCTCGCCGACGGCGGGCGCATCACGGTGGCGGACCTGCCCGAGTGCGTGACGCGCGCGCCCGCCCAGGGCGGCCAGGCGGGCGCCGAGGACGGCCTGCGCGACCGGCTGCGCCGCCTCGAGTCGGAGATCCTGCTGCGCGCGCTGCAGGAGGCCGGCGGGGACCGGCGCGCCGCCGCGCAGCGCCTCGGCATCGGGCTGTCCAGCCTGTACCGGAAGCTCGAGGACATCGAGCGCAGCCGGCCGGGCACGGCGGATGCGTCGGACGCGGAATCGGGGGCGGCGCGCTAGGCGCCGGCGGCGACCGCATGAAGACGCCATCTGCGCTGGCGCGAGCCGCCGCCCTCCTGCTGTCATTGCCGCTGCTTGCGGCCGCTACGCCCCTGCGCGCGGCAGCGGAGGACGATTACCGGGAAGGGCGCAGAGCGTATTTCGCCGGCGACATGGCGGGCGCTTCGACCCTGCTCAGGAAATCCGCGGACCTCGGCTTCGCCCCGGCGCAGGCGCTGCTCGGCCGCGTGCTCAAGCAGACCGACAGCGTGGACGAGGCGCTCGCGTACTTCCGCAAGTCCGCTGCGCAGGGCTACGCGGAAGCGCAGTTCGAGCTGGGTGCGATGTATGCAGCGGGCGAGGGCGTGGGGCGCGACCCGCTCGAGGCGCGGCGCTGGATGGCCCGCGCGGCGCAGGCGGGGCATCGCTCGGCGATCGTCGTCATGGCCGAGGCCTACCTCGGCGGGGGGCTGGGCCTGGCCGAGGGCGAGCGCAGCGGGCCGGCGGCGCTGGAGTGGATTCGGCTGGCCGCGGAGCACGGGCACGCGCCGGCGCTCGACCGGCTCGCCGCGGCCTACCGCAACGGCGAGATGGGGCTCGCGGTCGATGCGCGGCAAGCGCGCTCGCTCGAGGCCAGGGCGCGCGAGGCTCGCGGCCACAAGCCCGGCGCCGGCTCGAGCCGGGGACTCGCGCGATGAGCGGCCTGCTGCGGCTATTGGCTGCCGCGCTCGCCGGCGGCGCGGCTTGCGCGCCGGCTGCCGCCGCCGACATCTTCAAGGGAAGGCAGGTATACGCCACGCACTGCGCGGCATGCCACGGGCCGAACGGGGTGAGCATCGTGCCGAACGCGCCGAACCTCGCGCGCGGGGAGCGCATGATGCAGCCCGACGCGGGCCTGCTCGCGTCGATCCGCAGCGGCCGCAACGCGATGCCCGCGTACGCCGGGATCCTGACCGACCGCGACATCCTCGACGTGATCGCCTTCATGAGAACGCTGCGATGAGCAGGCCCGGCGCTCTGGCGCTGCTGCTGGCGCTCGCGCCATGCGCCGCCGCCGCGGACCCCGCGCGCGTGCTCGCCACCTTCAACGTCGGCGACAACGCGTACGTGCGCGCGCTCACCGTCGATGCCAGGCGCAATACCCTCTGGGTGGGCACCTCCTCCGGCGTGCACGAGGTGGACCTGGCCAGCGCCACGCCGCGCAATACCTTCACCCGGCAGCACGGGCTCGCGAGCGAATACGTGTTCGCCGTCGGCATCGACGCCGCCGGCGACACCTGGTTCGGCACCAACGCCGGCGGGGCGTCGCGCTACCGCGACGGCAAATGGAAGACCTACTTTCCCCTGCACGGGCTGGCCGACTACTGGGTTTACGCCTTCGCCAACGATCGCGACGGCAGCCTGTGGATCGGCACCTGGGCGGGGGCGAGCCGCTTCGAGCGCAAGTCCGGGAAATTCCGCAACTACGTGAAAGAGCTGGTGAACGAATGGGTCTACGGGATCGACGTCGACCGCAAGGGGCGCGTCTGGTTCGCCACCGAAGGCGGCGTGTCGATGTTCGACGGCAGGGCCTGGAAGGCGTGGCGGCACAAGGACGGCCTGGGCGCGCCGAACGCCGGGGGCCTGCCGCCCAGCGCGAACACGGGGCTCGGCACGCGTTCGCGCCACGATCTCGACCCCGACACGGGCGGCAGCCCGACGTACAACCCGAGCTACGTCTTCTCCATCCTGGCGGCGGCGGACGGCGCCGTCTGGGCGGGAACCTGGGGCGGGGGCGCGGGGCGCTTCGATGGCACGCGGTGGCGCAATTTCACGACCGCGGACGGGCTCGCCGGCAATATCGTCTACAGCATGGCGCAGGACGGCAAGGGCAGCCTCTGGTTCGGCACCGATGCCGGCGTGTCGCGCTTCGACGGAAAGTCGTGGCGCAGCTTCGGCCCTCGCGAGGGACTGCTGGAGCGGCACGTCTATGCCGTCGCAGCGGCCCCGGACGGGGACGTATGGGTCGGCACCCGGCGCGGCGTCGCGCGCATCGGATCGAGATGAGGGGCGTCACGCAATGTCGCTGAGACGCGCGACCCTGGCGTGGCTCGCGGCCGCGGCCGCGGTGTTGGGCGGCGGCGTCTACCTGCTCGGACGCATGCAGGGGCAGGACGCGAAGCCGCAGCCGCATCCTCCCGCCGCCGAGAGCACCGCGCATGGCGCGCCCGGGCAGCGCGAGGGCAGGGTACAGGTCGACCGCACGCAGGCGTTCACGCACTTTCGCGTGGGCAATCGCAACGTCAAGGCGATCTATGCCGACGGCCCGGTCATCTGGGTCGGCACCTCGGGGGGCGTGATCCGCTACGACACGCGGACCGACGAGTTCAAGCTGTTCGACGCGCGCAACGGCCTGCTGTCGAACGGCGTGTTCTACGTCGGCAAGCTGCAGGGACGGATCGCCGTCGGCACCTATGGCGGGGGGCTGTCGCTGTTCGAGGAGTCGAGGCAGGGCTGGGACACCTACAACATTCCGCAGGGGCTCGGCGACGCGTTCGTCTACGACATCCTGCAGGCGAGCAACGGCGACGTGTGGATCGCGACGTGGTCGGGCGCCAACCGCGTGCGCGGCGGCGCGCTCGACGAGCGCTCGAAGTGGGACCTGTACACCGTGGAGAACACGCGGGGCGGCTTGCCCAACGACTGGGTCTACGGCCTGGCCGAAGGCGCGAAGGGCGAGATCTGGCTCGCCACCGAGGGCGGCATGGCGCGCTTTCACGGCGGCCGGTGGGAGAACTGGAACCACGCCCGCGGGCTCGGCGCGCCGTACGAGAAGGTGAAGAACGCCATCGCGTTCAAGAGCGATCCTTCCCAGGTGTCGGCGCACCACGCGCGACAGAAGCAGGAGATGGGATTGCAGGGCGTGGACGTGGCCTACAACCCGAATTACGTCGTCTCGATGAAGGTCGACGCCGACGGCGTGGTGTGGGCCGGCACCTGGGGCGGCGGCCTGGCGCGCTTCGACGGGCGCCGCTGGACGAACTTCACCACGGCCGAAGGCCTGCCGGGGAACCACGTGTTCATGCTGCACGTCGGCCCGAAAGGGCGCCTTTGGGTCGGGACCAACAACGGGCTGGCAAGCTTCACGGACGGGAAATTCGCGGTGCGGACGGTCGCCGACGGCCTGATCGGCAATGCCGTGTTCTCCATGGCCTCGGGCGCCGACGGGACCCACTGGGTCGGCAGCTTCGGCGGCGTCGCGCACCTGCGGCGCCTGCCGGCGGACTAGGCGCGGCGCCGGGCGCTGCGCTCGGCGAGCGCGGCGGCTTCGTTCCCTGCCAGCGCGGCAAGCACGACGGCGCCGCCGGCGAGCGTGGTGCCGGCGGGCACTTCGCCCGCGCCGAGCCAGGTCCACAGCGGCCCCAGCACGACCTCGAGCAGCGCAAGGAGCGCGATCTCGGGCGCGGTGAGCGTGCGGCTGACGAGAACGAGCAGCAGGCACGGCAGGCCGAGCTGAAACACGCCGAGCGTGGCGAGCACGAGGAAATCCCGCCCGCTCGCCTGGAACGGCAGCGCGAAAGGCAGCGTCAGGACTGCGGAGATGAGCGCGCCGAGCATCACCGCGGGCATCAGATCGAGGTGTGCCGCGCTCTTGCGCAGGACGATGATGTTGATCGCTCCGGCGATCGGGATGGTGAGGGCGAGCGCCAGCCCGGCGATGTGGCCCGGGTCGTCGGCCGTGAATCCGGCGCCGAACATGGCGGCCATGCCGACGCTCGCGGCGACGATCGCCAGCCAGCTGCGCGCGGGAATCGGCTCGCGCAGCATGAGCCACGCGAGCAGCGCCGTGCACAACGGCCCGAGGCTCGACACCACGAGGACATTGGCGACGGTGGTGAGCGTGAGCGCGACGATGAAACAGGTGAACATGATGGCCCACATCGCGCCGGAGACGAGGCCCGGCGCGCCTGCGGCCCGCAGGCTGTCCCAGTGGCGCTTGCCCTGCAGGAAGAGCAGGGCGAGAAAGACGAACGCCGCGGCGAAGCTCGAGCGCCAGAACGCCATCTCGAAGGCGCCGGCGGACTGGATCTGGCGCGTGAGCACCCCGGCGAGGCTCCACAGCACCGGCGCGACGACCATCAGCGCCAGCGCCACGGCGCGCCGCGGCGGCGGGAGGGCGCTCACGCCGCCTTGCGCTCGGCCAGGAACCCGTTCAGCGCCTGCGCGGTATGGCCTTTCGCCGCGCGCTCGGGCGGGCCCTGGTAGACCAGCCGGCCGCCGCCGTCGCCGCCTTCGGGGCCGAGATCGATCAGCCAGTCCGCTTCCGCGATGACGTCGAGGTTGTGCTCGATGAGTACAACAGTATTGCCTGCGTCAACAAGGCGGTGCAGGACGCGGATGAGCTTTTCGACGTCGGACATGTGCAGGCCGACGGTGGGTTCATCCAGCACGTACAGTGTTTTTGCGCCTTTGAAAGACGTCTCCCGATTTCCAAAACCGGAAATCGGGAGATCGGATCGAAACCGGCTTAGCTCAGTGACCAGCTTTATTCTTTGCGCCTCTCCACCCGACAAGGTGGGGCTCTGTTGCCCCAGCGTCAGGTATCCGAGCCCCACGTCCTGCAGCAGGCGAAGGGCATGGTGGATCGACGGGTGCGCGGCGAAGAACCCGACCGCCTCGTCCACGCTCATCGCCAGCACGTCGCCGACCGATTTCCCGCGCAGTTGCGCGCCGAGCGTCTCGCCATTGAAGCGCAGGCCGTTGCAGGCTTCGCAGGCGACTTTCACGTCGGGCAGGAAGCTCATCTCGATTCTCTTCAGGCCCTGGCCTTCGCAAGTCTCGCAGCGCCCGCCCCTGGTGTTGAAGGAGAAGCGGCTCGGGCCCCAGCCGCGGATGCGCGCTTCGCTGGTGTCGGCGAACAGGCGCCGGATCGCGTCCCAGAAGCCGACGTAGGTGGCGGGGCAGGAGCGCGGGGTCTTGCCGATCGGCGCCTGGTCGACTTCCAGCACGCGCTCCAGGAGCCTTCGGCCCTTCAGTGTCCTGCAGCCCACCGGGCCGCCTGCCTTCAGGCTGTCGTGCAGCACGTCGCGCGCGAGGGTGGATTTCCCGGAGCCCGAGACGCCGGTGATGGCGATGAGGCGCGCGAGCGGCAGGCGCACGTCGATGCGCTTCAGGTTGTGCAGGGCGGCGCCGCCGATCTCGATGGCCGGCGCGTCCCGCGCCACGCGGCGCCGCGGCTGCAGCGGGTGGCGCAGCGGGTTGGCGAGAAAGCGCCCGGTGACGGACTCGGGCGACAGCACCAGTTCTTCGGCGGTGCCTTCGGCGATGACGCGCCCGCCCTGCTTGCCGGCGCCGGGCCCGAGGTCGATGACGTGGTGCGCGCGGCGGATGGTGTCTTCGTCGTGCTCCACCACCACCAGGGTGTTGCCCTTCGCTTCGAGCTTCTCCAGCACGTCGAGCAGGACGCGGTTGTCGCGGTGGTGCAGGCCGATCGTCGGCTCGTCCAGGATGTAGCACACGCCGCGCAGATTCGAGCCCAGTTGCGCCGCGAGCCGGATGCGCTGCGCCTCGCCACCCGAGAGCGTCGTCGCGGAGCGGTCCAGCGCGAGGTAGGACAAGCCGACATCCCGCAGGAAGCCCAGGCGGCTCCTCAGTTCGGCGAGCAGGTCGCGCGCGATCTCCCGCTCGCGGCCCTCCAGCTTCACGCCTTCGAACAGTGCGGCGAGGCGATCCACCGGTTCGTTGCCGTAGGCGGCGATGTTGCGTCCGCGCCAGCGCACGGCGAGCGCTTCCGGGTTGAGGCGGTTGCCCGCGCACGCCGGGCAGGCCTCGTCCACCTCCAGCCACTCGATCCACGAGTCGAGCACGTGGTCTTCCTGCCCGGTGCGCGAGCGCTCGGCGTCCCAGCCCACGTCCTTCAGCTGCAGGCCGGTGCCGACGCAGCTCGGGCACCAGCCGTGTCGCGAGTTGTAGGAGAACAGGCGCGGGTCGAGCTCCTGGAAGCTGCGCCCGCAGGAGGGGCAGGCGCGCTTGGTGGAATAGACGTGAACGTGCTTGCCGGCCTGCACGTGCACCACGCCCTTGCCGTATTCGAGCGCCGTCGCCAGCCGTTCGCGCAGCTCTCTTTCGTTGCGCGGCGTCGCCTTTGCATAGCCGACGGGCAGCTCGATGCTGTGCTCCTTGAAGCGGTCGAGGCGCGGGAACGGGCGGACCGGCAGCAGCTTGCCGTCCACGCGCAGCTGCTTGTAGCCCTTCGATGCCGCCCACTTGGCGAGATCGGTGTACACGCCCTTGCGGTTGACGATCAGGGGCGCAAGCATCACCACTGGCTCGCCGCGGTACGCCTTCATGAGGCGGGCGACGATGGCGTCCTCGCTTTGCGGCTCGATCGGCACGTTGCAGTCCGGGCAATGCTGCGTGCCGAGCTTGACGAACAGCAGCCGCAGGAAATGGTGGATCTCGGTGAGCGTGCCCACCGTGCTCTTCCTGCCGCCGCGGCTGGTGCGCTGCTCGATCGCCACCGTGGGCGGGATGCCGTAGATGGCGTCGACGTCGGGACGCGAAGCGACCTGCACGAACTGGCGCGCGTAGGCGTTCAGCGACTCGAGGTAGCGGCGCTGGCCCTCGGCGAACAGGATGTCGAAGGCAAGGGTGGACTTGCCCGAGCCCGATACGCCGGTGACGACCGTGAAGCGCTGGCGCGGGATCTCGACGTCGATCGACTGCAGGTTGTGCTCGCGCGCGTTGTGGATGCGTATCGAGGAGGAAATGGGGCCGGAAAAGGTTTTTTCGCTGCGCGAAATAATCTGATCTGACCCCATTTCGCGCAGCGCCTTCGCGGTGTGGGATGTCGCGTGCTTCATCACCTCGTCGGGAGTGCCCGCGCACACCAGCTCGCCGCCGGCGTCGCCGCCCTCGGGCCCGAGGTCGATGATCCAGTCTGCGGCGCGCATCACGTCCAAGTTGTGCTCGATGACCACCAGCGAATGCCCGGCGGCGAGCAGCTTGCGCAACGCCTGCAGGAGCTTCGAGATGTCCTCGAAGTGCAGCCCGGTCGTCGGCTCATCGAAGAGAAACAGGGTGGGGACGGACCCCGCGCCCTTTGCGGGGTCCGTCCTAAGGAATTTTGCGAGTTTCAACCGCTGCGCCTCGCCCCCGGAAAGGGTGGGCACCGGCTGGCCGAGCCGCAGGTAATCGAGGCCGACATCGGCCAGCGGCTGCAGCCGCGCGATGACCTCGGCATCGCCCCTGAAGAAGGCCACCGCCTCCGACACCGTCATGTCCAGCGCATCGGCGATGCTCTTGCCGCGCAGGCGCACCTCCAGCACTTCGGGCCGGTAGCGCTTGCCGTCGCAGTCCGGGCAGCGCAGGTAGACGTCGGACAGGAACTGCATCTCGACGTGCTCGAAGCCGTTGCCGCCGCAGGCCGGGCAGCGGCCGTTGCCGGAGTTGAAGCTGAAGGTGCCCGCGGTGTACTTGCGCTCCTTCGCCGCCTGCGCCTTCGCGTAGAGATCGCGGATGGCATCGAAGGCGCCGACGTAGCTCGCCGGATTGGAGCGCGTGGTCTTGCCGATCGGCGACTGGTCCACCATGACGACCTCGCCGAACCGCTCCGCGCCTTCGAGCGCGCGATGCTTTCCCGGCGCTTCGGTCGGCTTGCCCTTCGCCTTGCGCAGCGCGGCGTAGAGCACGTTCTGCACCAGCGTCGACTTGCCGGAGCCGGAAACGCCGGTCACGCACACCAGGCGCTCCAGCGGAAACGCGACGTCCAGGTCTTTCAGGTTGTGCTCGGCCGCGCCGCAGAGGCGCAGGAACTCTGCCGGCGGCTGCGGCGTGCGCGGCGCCTCGGCACGTTTGCGCCCCGACAGGTACTCCGCGGTCAGCGTGTGCTGCGCCCGCAGCTCGGCGGGCGAGCCGAAGAAGACCACCTCGCCGCCGCGCTCGCCCGGCCCCGGCCCCATGTCGAGAATGCGGTCGGCGGCGCGCATGATCTGCGGGTCGTGCTCGACGACGACGAGCGAATTGCCCGCGTCGCGCAACTTGCGCATGACGTCGATGACGCGCCCCATGTCGCGCGGGTGCAGGCCGATGGAAGGCTCGTCGAGCACGAACAGCGTGTTGACGAGCGAGGTGCCGAGCGCGGTGGTGAGGTTGATGCGCTGCACCTCGCCCCCGGAGAGCGTGCGCGACTGCCGGTCGAGCGTGAGATAGCCGAGACCCACTGCGCCGAGATAGGCGAGCCGCGTGCGGATCTCGCCGAGCAGCAGCACGGTGGCCTCGTCGAGCGGCTTGGGCAGCTCGAGCGTTGCGAACGCCCTCTGCACCTGGCTGACCGGCATCAGCGTCAGCTCGTGGATAGACTTGCCTTCGAGCTTCCACAGCGTCGCGTCGGGCTTGAGCCGGGTGCCGTTGCAGGCCGTGCATTCCGTGTAGGCGCGGTACTTGGACAGCAGCACGCGGATGTGCATCTTGTAGGCCTTGGACTCCAGCCACTTGAAGAAGCGCGCCACGCCGTACCACTTGCCCGGCCAGGACTTCTTCCAGCTCACCCAGCCGTCGTCGCCGTCGACGACCCAGCGGCGCTGCGCTTCCTGCATCTCGCGCCACGGAACGTCGAGGGAGAGACCGCGCTTGCTCGCGTATTTGGCGAGGTCGTCCTGGCACTCCTTGAAGCTCGGCGTCTGCCAGGGGCGGATGGCGCCCGCGCGCAGCGTCTTCGCTTCGTCGGGGATCACCAGCCCGTAGTCCACGCCGATCACGCGCCCGAAGCCGCGGCAGGTCTCGCAGGCGCCGATCGGCGAGTTGAACGAGAACATCGCCGGCGTGGGGTCGGCGTACGCGATGTCGCAGCCCGGGCAATGCAAAGACGTCGAGAAGCGCAGTGCCTCCGTTGGTTTTCCCATGGTCTCGTGGTCTGGCCGGGTGATTCTTCCGGCCAGACCACGAGATATAGGAACTTCCGAACCGACGAACCCTTCAACGTAGGCAACCAGACGACCTTGCCCGAATCGGAGGGCGGACTCGATCGCATCCATCACCCGGGATTTCTCCGTCCTTCCCGGCGTCACCGTGTCCTGCACGACCTCGATCAGCGTCTTCGAGCGCGAGTGCAGCCGGGTGTAGCCCTGGCGCTGCAGGAGCTCCTCCACCTCCATCTCGGAGAAATTCTTCGGCACCGGCACCGGGAAGGTGAGCGTCACGCGCCCCTGCGGCAGGCCTTCGTAGATGGTCTGCGGCGTGTCGCGGCGCACCGGCTTGCCGCAGCCGCGGCAGTGCAGCCGCGCCGCTCGCGCGTAAAGGAGCTTCAGGTGGTCGTTCAGCTCGGTCATCGTGCCCACCGTGGAGCGCGAGGTGCGCACGGGGTTGGTCTGGTCGATGGCGATCGCCGGGGGGATGCCTTCCACGGCGTCCACCTGCGGCTTGTCCATGCGCTCGAGGAACTGGCGCGCGTACGGGCTGAAGGTCTCGACGTAGCGGCGCTGGCCCTCGGCGTACAGCGTGTCGAAGACGAGCGAGGACTTGCCCGAGCCCGAGACGCCCGTCACCACGATCAGCTCGCCCGCGGGGAGCGTGAGCGTCAGGTTCTTGAGGTTGTTCTGGCGCGCGCCGCGAATGACGATCGCGTCGGCCGGGGGTGCTTCCCGCTTCACGCCCGTATCAGGCGCGGTCGCCCGCGATGTAGTGCTCGAGCTGCTCGATGATGAATTTCTGCTCGGAGATGATGTCCTTCACCAGGTCGCCGATGGAGATGAGGCCGATCAGCCTGCCCTTGTCCACGACCGGCAAGTGGCGCACGCGGTTGTCGGTCATCAGCGCCATGCATTCCTCGTTGCTCTGGTCCGGCCGCACGTACATCACCGGGGAGGACATGATGTCGCCGACGGTGGTTTCCCTGGACGAGCGGCCCAGGAGGACGATTTTCCGGGCGTAGTCGCGCTCGGTGACGATGCCGGCGATCCTCTCGCCCTCCAGCACCAGGAGCGCGCCGATGTTCTTCTCCGCCATGAGCTTGACGGCGTCGAACACCGACGTCGGGGGCGCGACGGCCTCGACACTCTGCCGGGTCTTGGACTTGAGGACTTGAGCCACGCTTTTCATAGCCGAGCTTCCTTGGGGCGGGTGGTCGGGCTCGATTGTAGCGGCGGATATGGGTTTATAGTCCATCCATGGGCCCACGGCGTTTCCTGCTGGCCGCAACCCTCGTGCTCGCCCCGGCGCTGGCGCAGCCGGCGCCGGTGGCGCTCATTTCGATCGAGGGCGCGATCGGCCCGGCGACCTCGGATTTCGTCGGCCGCAGCCTGGAGACCGCCGCCAAGCAGGGCGCGCCCCTCGTCGTGCTGCGGCTGGACACCCCGGGCGGGCTGGATACGTCGATGCGCGACATCATCCGCGACATCCTCGCTTCGCCGGTGCCGGTGGTGGCCTGGGTCGGGCCCTCGGGCGCGCGCGCCGCGAGCGCCGGCACCTTCATCCTGTACGCCAGTCACATCGCCGCCATGGCGCCGGCCACCAACCTCGGTGCGGCCTCGCCGGTGGCGATCGGCGCGCCCTCCGGCGGCGACAAGCCGGATCCCTCCGGCAAGGACGCGAAGAAAGGCGCCGCACCCGCCGGCGACACGATGATGCGCAAGGTGACCAACGACGCCGCCGCCTACATCCGTAGCCTCGCGCAGCTGCGCGGTCGCAATGCCGAGTGGGCCGAGCGCGCGGTGCGCGAGGCGGTCAGCCTGTCGGCCGCCGACGCGAAGCGCATCAAGGTGATCGACGTCGTGGCGGAGAGCGTGCCCGCGCTGCTCGAGGCGCTCGACGGCCGCGTCGTGGAAGCCGCCGGCGAGAAACGCAAGCTCGCCACCAGGGGCGCCGAGGTGAACACCATCGAGCCCGACTGGCGCACCAACGTGCTGCGCGTCATCACCAACCCGAGCGTCGCCTACCTGATGATCCTGCTCGGCATCTACGCCCTGATCTTCGAGTTTTCCAACCCGGGCCTGATCCTGCCCGGGGTGGTGGGCGCGATCTGCATTCTCATCGCCATGTATGCGTTCCAGCTGCTGCCGGTGAACTACGCGGGCCTGGCGCTGCTCTTGCTCGGCATCGCCTTCATGGCGGCGGAGCTCTGGGTGGCGACGCACGGCGCGCTCGCCATGGGCGGGCTGGTGGCCTTCGTCATCGGCTCGATCATGCTCCTGGACACCGACGTGCCGCAGTTCGAGATCCCCTACACGCTGATCGCCGGGGTCACGCTGGGCAGCGCGGCGTTCGTGTTCCTGGTGGTCGGCATGCTGATGCGCAACCGCACGCGGCCGGTGGTCGCCGGACGCGAGTACCTGGTCGGCGCCGTCGGCGAGGCGCTCGAGGACATCAGCGGCGAAGGCTGGGCACGGGTACAGGGCGAGCGCTGGCGCGTGCGCTCGGATGCGCCGCTGCGCGCCGGAGAACGCCTGCGCGTGACGGCGGTCCACGGGCTGGTGCTCGAGGCGACGCGCGCGGGCGCGGGCAAGTCATAGCGAGGAGAACGGCATGCTGAACTTCGGACTCGGATTCCTGGCGCTGATCATCGTCCTGGCGGTCGCGTCGATTCGCATCCTGCGCGAGTACGAGCGCGGCGTGGTGTTCCTGCTCGGGCGCTTCCAGCGCGTCATGGGCCCGGGGCTGATCATCGTCATTCCCGGCGTCCAGCAGATGGTGCGCGTCGACCTGCGCCTGGTCGTGCTCGACGTGCCGAGCCAGGACGTGATCTCGCGCGACAACGTGTCGGTGAAGGTGAACGCGGTGGTCTACTTCCGCGTCGTCGACCCGCAGCTCGCCATCATCCAGGTGGCGAACTTCCTCGACGCCACCAGCCAGCTCGCGCAGACCACGCTGCGCTCGGTGCTGGGCAAGCACGAGCTCGACGAGATGCTCGCCGAGCGCGACAAGCTGAACGCCGACATCCAGCTGATCCTCGACCAACAGACCGACGCCTGGGGCATCAAGGTGGCCAACGTCGAGATCAAGCACGTCGACCTGAACGAATCCATGGTGCGCGCGATCGCGCAGCAGGCCGAGGCCGAGCGCGCGCGGCGCGCCAAGATCATCCACGCCGAGGGCGAAATGCAGGCCTCGGAGAAGCTCCTCGAGGCCGCCAACATGCTGTCGCAGCGCGCCGAGGCGATGCAGCTCAGATACCTGCAGACCCTCACGCAGATCGCCAGCGACAAGTCGCACACCATCGTCTTCCCGCTGCCGATGGACGTCCTCGGGCCGATCCTGGAGGCGGCGAAGAAGCTGAAGTCCGCATGACCGGGCCGGCACGCCCGCTCGAGGGCATCCGCGTCCTCGAGATGGGGCAGCTGCTGGCGGGTCCGTTCGCCGGCTGCGTGCTCGGCTACTTCGGCGCCGAGGTGATCAAGCTCGAGCCGCCGGGGGGCGACCCGATCCGCGGCTGGCGCGTGGTGCGCGACGGCACCTCGCTGTGGTGGGCGAGCCTCGCCCGCAACAAGAAGTCGGTGACGCTCGATCTGGGCACCCCGCGCGGGCGCGAGCTGGCGAAGCGGCTTGCGGCGAAGTCCGACGTCCTGATCGAGAACTTCCGCCCCGGGACGCTGGAGAAGTGGGGCATGGGACCGGCGCAGCTGAAGGCGCTCAACCCGGAGCTCGTCGTCGCGCGCGTCTCGGGCTACGGCCAGACGGGGCCGTACGCCGCGCAGCCCGGCTTCGCCTCGGTGTGCGAGGGTTTCGCCGGCTTTCGCCACGTGAACGGCTTTCCCGACCGGGCGCCCGTGCGCCCGAATCTCTCCATGGGCGATACGCTCGCCGGCCTGCACGCCGTGCTCGGGATCCTCCTCGCGCTCACGGCGCGCCTGCGCGGCAGGACGCAGTCCGGGCAGGTGGTAGACGTCGCCATCTACGAGTCGGTGTTCAACCTGCTCGAGTCGGTGGTGCCCGAGTACGACGGCGCGGGCGTGGTGCGCG
>Ga0326597_10002390_pt1 | contig 28014 bp, 18 predicted proteins | sample RVTome_12_FD_203789 | JGI IMG/M metagenome (GOLD analysis project Ga0326597, IMG submission 203789) | Soil microbial communities from uranium-contaminated site in the Upper Colorado River Basin, Wyoming, United States - RVT100D185 | ecosystem: Environmental > Terrestrial > Soil > Contaminated >... | reverse complement strand
TCGTCGTTTTCGGCACGGACTACCCTACGCCGGACGGGACTTGCATTCGGGACTACATCCACGTGGAGGACCTCGCTCGCGCGCACGTGGATGCGCTGCGCTACCTGGAGGGCGGCGGGGCTTCGGATACTTTCAACTGCGGCTACGGGCGCGGGTTCAGCGTGCGCGAGGTGCTGCGGATGGTGGAGAAGGTGTCGGGGGTGGAGCTAAAGATTGAGGATGGGCCGCGGAGGGCGGGGGATCCGGGGGAGCTGGTGGCGGAGGCGGGGAAGGTCAGGAAGGTGCTGGGGTGGAGACCCGAGAATGACGACTTGGAAGTTATCTGCTCCACTGCCTACAAGTGGGAAGCACAATTGCGCCGGGGGCGGGCGGGCGGAGCGCAGGGGGCGGTGCGGCTTCCTAGAGCCACGGTTTCCTGACGCGCAGCGAGCGGCCTGGCGTAAAGTCCGGCTGGCGGTAATTGAGATTGGGACTGTAGAAGGGGTCGACACGCATCGCTTGTGGCCACCGGCGGCGCAGGATCAATACCTCCAGTTTCGCTCGCCATCTTTCGCGCCATGTGCGGGGCCTGCCGCGCGACACAGACTCAAGGTGATAAAGCTCAGCGTGCGGCGTCCAGATCACCTTCCAGCCGGCGGCCCGCACCCGCAGGCAGTAGTCCACGTCATTGAGCGCTACCTTGAACCAACGCGCGTCCAGGCCACCGAGCTCAAGGTACAGGTCGCGCCAAGTGACCATGCACGCCGCTGTCACGGCGGATAGGTCCCCTGCCACGGCAGCGCGGTTGCAATAGCCCGGATCGTCGCGCGGCATGAGCGAATGCAGATGATCGGCGGCACCGCCCGCGCCGACAGCAACCCCGCCATGCTGGACCCGGCCATCCGGGTAGTAGAGCTTGGCCCCCACCACGCCGACCCGAGTCTGCAACAGATGCCCGACCATCTCATCGAGCCAATCCTGGGAGATCACCTCCGTATCGTTGTTCAACAAACACAGCACCTCGCCCCGCGCCGCACGCGCTGCGAAGTTGTTGATGGCAGAGTAGTTGAACGGGCGGTCGAATGGCAGCACGCGAATTGCTGGATGGGCCGCGGCCTCGCGCAAATAGGCCAGAGCGCGCGGATGGGCGCTCTGGTTGTCGACGACGAGAATCTCGAACCGCGGATAAGTCGTCTTGCCCAGCACGCTGTCAATGCAGCGGCGCAGCAGGTTCTCGGCATCGCGCGTCGGCACGATGATGCTAACGAGAGGCGGAAAATCCGGTAGGCGGTGGCGCACGCGCCGGCAGCCGGGAAGCGTCGGCATTACCTGGGCCGCGACGCCGTGCCGCGACAGATGCCGGCGCAACGCAGCCGTTTCCCAGTCCGCAGCCTCGAGCATCGCGCTGTCAGCGAGTCCCCGAGGCCCTCGATGCAGGAGCACCGCCGGCACATGAACCACCGGCCGGTCCTCATGATCGATAACCTGCAGCAACTTGTCATACAGGCCCCGGCGACAGTCCTCGGCGCCGAGCCCGCCCACCGCCTTCAGCGCATCGCCCCGCACCGCCACCGCGTCGCCCACGTAGTTCGTCGAGCGCAGATGCGTGAGCGACCAGTCGGGCTTGAACCGCGGGGCGTAACGCTGCCCGCTGGTATCGAGCGCGTCATCGTCCGCATACACGATCGCAACATCCGGGCGATCGACCACCGCACACGCGAACCAGTACAGCGCATGCGCGGGCAGCGTGTCCCCCGCGCGCAACCGCAGCACCCAATCGCCCTCGGCCGGGCGCGGCACCACCGCGGCATCCCGACCGATGTCATCCAGTACCACGCAGTCAAAGTCGCGGTAGAGCTGGCCTTGCAGCGACGCGAGCGTCGCCCGCACTCCCTGTTCCTCGCCGCCCCTGGAGTAAAGCAGTATATGAAACCTCGGCCTTGCGGCCAGGCGCGCGATATGCGCGCTGATGCGCCGCTTGTCTTCATCGCTCGGAACGTCAAAGCTGACAATCCAGTCCGCATATGCTAGTGGCGGGTACTGGAGGCGGCACTCGGTCGCCGCGCGGTAGGTCCCTTGCAGATCGAACACGGCGCGGCGCAGCGTCAGGCCTGCGCGCAGGCGCTCGTCGTCCGACAAGACTGTGTAGGCTCCAATAATGCGATACAACATCCGCCATAGCCGCTCGAAGGCACCGACGGATCTCGCTCGCAGCAATGGCTGCTGACCATGCGAGGCACCCGCCAGCGCCAATGGCACGCTTACTGCGTCATTCGGAATCTTGACGAGTGCATCAATGCGACCGTTCAGTAGTAGTGGAACGGGCGTATCCACGAGCTCGCCGGTGCGGAGGTCACGGAACATCCGTAGGTGAACTACGTGGCTGGGCTGGCGGCTCTCAACGTCCCCCTCTACCAGAATCCACCCCGATCGATGCCCCAGGGCCATCAGCTCTTGGCAACACCCGCCGCCGGCAGTCTCAGCAGAGGACCCTAAGCTCTGGCACAGCGACAACGAAGCGCCCTCCCCATGAAAGCACTTGCTGCTGCACGACTTCTCCCGCGAGATTCCACGGGAGAATAATCACCCAATCAGGCTTGCGCTTGGCGAGTTCAGCGGGGCTGACAATAGGTATGTGGCTCCCTGGCATGAACTTGCCCTGTTTTGCAGGTGCGGCGTCGCAGACGAACTCGATCAGATCACGCTTGACGCCGGAGTAGTTCATGAGAGTGTTCCCCTTGGCTGCGGCGCCATAGGCTACGATGCTCTTTCCCGCGCGCTTTTGCTCAAGCAGAAAAAGAAGAAAGTCATCCTTTAATCGATCGGCACGCCGCTGGAAGTCCTGGTAGACCTGAAACTCCTGCAGTCCGAACGACCTCTCGCACTCGAGCATTTCCGGCACGACGCGCGCGGTAGTTCTCGGATCGTCATCATGGCAGCCATAGATACGAAGGCTGCCGCCATGTGTGGGCAGCTCCTCCAAGTCAAACACTCGCAAGCCAGCTTGCGCGAAAATCCGGACCACTGATGCCAGTGAAAGATACGAAAAGTGTTCGTGATATACGGTGTCGAACTGATTCTGCTCAATTAACCTCATCACATGGGGAAACTCCAGGTTGATCGTCCCTCCCTCATTCAACAGTAGGCGCAGGCCCAGGGTAAAGTCATTGATGTCTGGAACGTGCGCAAAGACATTGTTGCCACAAATCAGATCCGCCCGCGTGCCGTTGCTCGCAAGATCGGCAGCGACGGCCGCGCCAAAGAACTTCCGCAACACCGGAACGCCGATCCTTTCAGCCGCGTCCGCAGTGCTGTCTGTCGGCTCGACGCCAAGGCACGGGATACGCAGGCCCACGAAGTTCTTCAGCAGGTATCCGTCATTCGAGGCAACCTCGACGACGAAGCTCCGCTCTGTCAAGTTAAGGCGTCTGGTGATGTCCTGCACGTAACGTGAGGCGTGCTGCAACCAGGTTTGCGAGGTGGAAGAGAAATATGCGTAGTCGCGGGAGAACAACTTGTCCGCTTCCGCATAGTCTAGCGTCTGCACCAGCCAGCATTGGTGGCATACAAACAGTTTTAAGGGAAAATGCGTCTCTGGCACCTCCAGCGCGGCGCGAGAGAGATAGGCATTCGAGGGAGGCGCGAAGCCCAAGTCGAGAAAAACAAGTTCCAGCTCCGCATGGCAATGACGGCATTTCATAAGACGATCCCGCTGAAATCTTCGCCGAGATAGGGGTGTTGAAGATCTCTGTCGGAAACGTCCGTAGCTTCCAGCGGCCAATTCACGCCAATCCTTGGATCGTCGTAGCGAGCCCCCCCTTCTGCGCCTCGCGTGTAGAACGCGGTGTGCAGGTAAAGCAGCTGGCTATCCGCTTCCAATACCTGGAAGCCATGGGCACACCCTTCGGGGATGAGAAAGGCGCGCTGGTTCTCGGCCGTAAGTTCTACCGCGACCCACTTCAGGAAGGCTGGCGAGCCGTGGCGAAGGTCTACAGCTACATCGTATACGCGACCACGGAGACAACGGACAATCTTCAGTTCGGCATGCGGCGGAGCCTGAAAGTGAAGGCCGCGAATCGCGCCAACTCTACGGGTCGCCGAGTGGTTAATTTGGACGATCGTTCTATGGCCAAATATGGCCTCCAACTCACGCGAACAGAACAAGCGCGTAAACGCTCCGCGACCGTCCCGCAATGCGGTGGAGTCGATGATCCACGCCCCAGGGATGCTGCTCTCCACTACATTCATGAACTCCCGTCCCCCGCCGCCCAAGGGAGCCCGCGGTCTCCAGCGGTCGCGAAATAGCCCTGCAGCTGGCTAGTGCTGATTACGGTTCCCGCATCCAGCCACGCTCTATACCATTCGGCTGTCGCTGCAACGCCCTCCTCGAATGTCCAGACTGGGCGCCAATGCAGTTTTTCCCGAGCCTTACTGCTGTCCAGATGCAGCAGTCGGGCTTCGTGTGGCTGCGGCGAATTGGTGCAAGTCCATTTAATGCCCGGCCAGTTCTGTTTCAGCGCATCTAAGACCTGCTTTACCTGGCGATTCCCCTCTCGGTCCGCGCCGAAATTCCAAGATTCTGCATAAGAGGTCTTGCGTTCCAAGAGCTGCTGACCCAACACGAGGTAGCCGGAAAGGCATTCCAACAAGTGCTGCCAGGGCCGTGTCGCATCGGGTGAACGTATTTCCAGGGTCCTTGCGGCTTTCACAGCACGAACCAGATCCGGAACCAGTCTATCCTCAGACCAATCCCCGCCGCCGATCACGTTCCCAGCCCGCGCGGTTGCCAACAGGGGGCTTGCAGGCGAGTTAAAGAAAGAGCTGCGATAACTGCCAGCAACAAGCTCACTGGCTCCTTTGGAGGCGCTGTAAGGATCGTGTCCTCCGAGGGGATCGGTCTCTCTATATCCCCAAACCCATTCCCTGTTTTCGTAGCACTTGTCCGTGGTGACCACGACAATAGCTGCCAACCTTGCGACCTGCCGGCACCCGTCGAGTACATTCGCCGTGCCCATCACATTGGTTGCCCAGGTTTCAAGGGGCTGCCGGTAGGAACGGCGGACCAATGGCTGCGCGGCGAGATGAAAAACCATTTCTGGCTGAACTTGCGTGATCGCCTTGCGTAGCGAACTTTCGTCTCGGATGTCAACGTGGAACGACTCGACATCGAGTCCCAGGAGGTCCCAATGATTGGGCGACGTCTCAGGCGGCAGCGAAAGGCCCGTCACCTTGGCACCCAGCATTTGCAGCCAAAGCACCAACCAGCTTCCCTTAAAGCCAGTGTGCCCGGTGACCAAAACTCTGCGATTCTTGTAGACGTTACTAAACATCTTCACCAGATTTTCCAAGGCGCCTTGCCCGAGCTCCAAAGTTCCTCAAGGTGAATCCTGTCGCGCACGGTATCCATGGGTTGCCAGAATCCGCGGTGAAACCAGGCGTTTAACTGTTTGTCACGAGCAAGGCGTTCCAACGGCTCGCGCTCCCAGACCGTATGCTCGTCGTCAATGTGATCGATGACTTTCGGAGCAAGGACAAAGAAACCGCCGTTGATCCAGCCGCCGTCCCCTTGAGGCTTCTCCTGAAAGCCGCTAATCCGGTGCCCGTCCAGTTTGAGGGCGCCGAAGCGTCCGGGCGGCTGCGTGGCGGTCAACGTTGCAAGCTTGCCCTCCCGCTTGTGGAACGCAATCGCCGCGGAAATATCGATATCGCCGACGCCGTCGCCGTAGGTAAAACAAAAATCCTCATCCCCGACATGTTCGCGCACTCGAAGCAGGCGTCCCCCAGTCATCGTGTGCTCTCCTGTATCGACCAGCGTGACCCGCCAAGCTTCGGCGCTGCTTTTGTGCATATCCATCGTGTTCTTCGCCAAATCGAAAGTCACATCGGACGTATGGAGGAAATAGTTCGCGAAATATTCCTTGATCAGATAGCCTTTGTATCCGCAGCAGATCACGAAGTCGTTCACTCCGTGAGCGGAGTAGATCTTCATGATGTGCCACAGAATCGGTCTCCCTCCGATTTCAATCATCGGTTTGGGACGCGAACTCGATTCCTCGCTGATGCGGGTGCCGAAACCGCCAGCCAATATGACCGCTTTCATGTCAAGTAGGATCCAAGTTATGGAAGGAAGGTTATGGTCGGATTCTCGAGAAGTCTAGGGAGGTTATCAGTTCAGTCGCCGATATTGTCGACTCGTAGCGTCCACAGTTTTAGTCGAACTGATCTTTCCCAAAAAAAGGCCGGCGCCTCCGGCGATAATATCCTGATCGACTGCACGACTCGATCTGACGGCGCTCCCTTGCCGCGAAAAAGCTCGGCAAACGCGGCGTTGGTTTGCACCAGGGGCGATATGAGAAAGCCCGCTTTGCCAAGTCCAGGGACTATCTGGAAGGCATGAGTCGAATTATCCGCCGTGCGGCTCTCGAGCACTACATGTGGGGATTTGTAGATCGCATGGATGATCGTACCGGCGATGGTGCGGTCGACTTCGACCTCCGCCCACAGCAGTCGCCCGGCGTGCTGCGGTATGTATAGCGCCTCGCCGAGGCCCAGACTCATATCTACAAGAACCTTCCGATTGATACCTAATGACCGCGGCCTTTTCTTCAGGAGCACAAACTCATCGTCAACGGTCTCCGGCGCATAGCGTGAAAGCAGCAGAGGCCAGGATGGACCATCGGCCAACGCTGGATGGCGGTTGTTTACGCTGCGCTCGGAGGGCAGTACCTGAAAGAGAACCAGATCCGGTGCGCTGCTTCCTTCGAAGTGGCGGGCATTGAACAGGGCAAGCGAAAACGTATGTGCGTTCAGAGAGAGGAACGCTGGTCGAGGGGAGTAGCGCAATCCTTCACGTCCGATGATGACGCCGGTGTGCTGAGGGAATACATCTATGGTGCGGGTGCCAGGGATATCCACCGGCCGCCAAAACCGGTGAGTTCTTGTCAGCATCTCTTCCCAGCGATCGGTGGCGTTGCCTCGTAGGACACGCGCCAAAAGTGCGGCGTTACCTCGCACGTCGGCAAGCGCGTCTCTGGGGCTGATTATCGGAAAATTGGCACCCGCAGCAACAACAACGAGGCACAGCAGCGCCGCCACCCCGGCCCCAATTCCGAGGCGGCGCCATAGATGCAACGCTTGGTCATCGCGCTGCTGTTTCGGAATGAGTAAGAGCTGCGCCACGAACCAGAGTACAACGACCATCAACGCTAGCGACTGCTCCAGTTGGTTGCCTCCGACGCCATGCTTGATCGAGACTACACACAGGAAGCAGGTAAACGCCAGTGACAGCAGTGCGGGTACCTTCCAGGCCTGTAGAGCTGTCGCGGATATCGCCGCAATCACTACAAGGGCGACAGCACAATAGTATGCGGCTACCAGCCCGGCGCCATAGGGGCGTAGGAAACCCTTCGACATCGCATCCGCATAGCCAATGGATAAATCTAGGCTGCGCAGTACCCAAAGCGGCAGGTGCGCAATATCCTGCCCGGCACTCAGCCAAGCAGATACGAGCGCAGCGCCGTAGATGAGGGGCTGCACCGGCCAGCGCTTTCGAATCACGTCGTCGGCCCCTAGCAGCATGTAAGCTATGGTGGCGACGACGAATATGTTGAACTTGACAAGTGCTGCCCACCCTGACAGAAAACTTAGCGCAAACCAGAGCACAGCCTGCGCCTGTCGCGCGGGAGACGCGCCGTTATCTTCGGCCACGGTCCAGCGCTGATAGGCGACCAGCAGGGCTGGAGCGAGGAAATACGAATCGCGCTGTCCGGTGGCCCACAGCAGCACCAAGGCAATCGCGCCGCCCCAACCGACCGCACGGCCACCAGGCGAACTGAACCGATCGGCAAGAACGGACAGCGCCAGAAAAACACATGTAACCAGGGCAATTCGAAAAAGCATAGCGGCCACATACCAAGTTTCCCCGGTGAAGGGTGCGATCAGAATGCCCCACGGGCCGTAGGTAAAAATCACCTGCTCGCCAAACTGCAGATGCTGATCAAGGAAGTACGGCAGCGCGAGCTGAAACGCGACGTCCACATTCAAATCGCCAAGATTGTCCAGTTTGAGATCTGGCGATCCGAACGGCGCCAGCGCAAGAAGCATGATTGTCCATAGAATCAGACGCGGCAGCCTTCTTGTCATTGGATCAACTACCGCTGGGGTGTGAGGTCTTTGCGCCGGTAGCTTGTCAGCAGGGCGACCAGCGCGCCGGGCAACCCGATGAGTATCTGCGCGATGCCAAAGCTGACTGAGATGGCAAGCGCATCGGCTGCCGCAATTCCGGCGAATCCCAGGCCAGTCACCATGGCGCTTTCGCGCAGGCCCCAGCCGGCAAATGAAATCGGTATGGAAGATACCAGAATGATGAGCGGCAGAATCAGAAGATGAACCATGCCTAGCTCGACCCTAAGCGCCAGGGCGCAGAAATAGACGCTCATGACCACCATCGCCTGCACGACGACTGCCAAACCCACTACCCACAGACTCTTCGCCGAGGAGAAAAGCACCAGTCTGAGATCGCGAATCACCACGCCCAGCGGTCTGGCGGGCAAGAGGGTGATCAACCATCCCGAGAACGCCTGGCCCCAGGCAAATAGGAACAAAAGACCGACTGCAGTAAGTGCGCCAATCGCTATCGCGAGGGGGCGACCCGAAGGAATAGCGGCCGCTCCAGACAGGATCACGATTGGCAACGTACAGGATACGATCAGAGTCAGCAGGACGAGCGCTGCCGCCCGATCGCAGATCACGCTCACTAGCGAGCGCCGTATTGAGACACCTCCACGTGTAAGAAGCCAGGCACGCACACCATCGCCGCCCACCGAGGAAGGCAATACCTGGTTGAAAAACTGGCCGACGAGAATCAGTCGCGTTGCCGACCGAAGCCCGAAGCTCACTCCGATCAATTGGCCAACGAAGTACCAACGTACTCCCGTCAGCAGCAATTGGCCGAAGAGGACAGCAAGCGCAGCCATGCCCCAACCCGCCTGCAAGCTGGCAAGTCGCGATGCGACTGGCCCGAGGTCGACTTTGCCGAACAAGATCCACAGCAACGCGCCGGTTACCAGCAGCTTGAACGCAAGAATACCCGCGTGTACCGGCCTCACTACTGACCCTTTATGCGAATTTCATGGCACCTGGTGGGCTGGCGTGAATAATTCATCAAAAGTCCAATCTCTTGAATATGGACCACGGCAGCCTCGCCACCACAAAGGCGATAACTGACCAATAGCGCGGAAAGAATCTCTTACCTATGTCCTTGTCTAGATTACGCACTACTTCCCGCGCAACATTCTGGGGGGTCACGATCGGGAAAAGCAGGCGCTGGCCGAAGGACTGCTGGGTTGCTACATAGCCGAGCCGGTAGAACTGTACGCGAACGCCTGTATTAGCCGTCAGATGGCGCAGGCTTTCGAAGTAGCTTTCCAGACCGCGCTTAGCCGCTGAGTACACAACATTAGCCTTCCTGCCGCGTACGGCGGCAATGGACCCAAAGCCAACGATGTTAGCCCGCGGCAGCGTCAGCAGCTCCGGCAAAATGCAGGTGGTGACGCCGATCACTACTGCAAGATTACAGTCGAGGATCGTCCTCATCTGAATTATGCCCAGCAAACCGCGATCTTCGACGAGCGATGCTCCAATTGGAAAGTAGAGGCTGTCAATTGGGCCGAAGGCGGCCGCAGCCTTTCCTACCTGCTCGACGAACTCCGCGACGCGCGTTGCGTCAGCCGCGAGAGAACGAGCTTCTACCCCATGGACAAGCCGAAGATGTGCAGCGAGCGCACCCAGATCGCGTTCGTCGCTAGCCACCAGCAGCAACGCCACACCACGGGCGGCGAGAGCCTCACATAACGCACGGCCAACGCCCGCCGATGCACCTACAACAAGCGCCCTCACAAGCCTAGCCGTTCTGAGAGCTCCGAACGGAACACCCGTTTTGGATCGAAGGCACGCACGGCCGCGCGGAACTTACCAGCGCCGGGGTAGCATGCATCGACCACAGCGCGTGGCAGACGCGAATCCTTGATGATGTTGGGTACACCACCCAGCGCTGTAACACGTTCGTCAAGGAAAGCCATGAACTCGTGCCCCGCCTTATCACGGGGTACATTCAAAGCAAAGCATATGCCCCTGCCGGTGAATCGCAGAAGCTCACGCTCGCCGTCAAACGCCTTGGCGGAAGCAAGGGTAATCGCGATTCGCCGCCGATGGATGTACGTACGAATTGCCTCGAGGTATTCACCCATCGCTCGCAGAGGCAGAATTACCTGGCATTCATGAAAGCCTCTCGCGCCAAACAGTTTGAAATACAGCTGCACTCCATGTATGGGAAACAATGCGTCCTTAAGCGCCAGGGTTTTCCCGGCCAGCGCTGCCCGCTGCTGGCGACGGTACAGAACGTTTAGTGCGCGCACCGAAACCGAATTGAGCAAAGGAATACGCCATGCGGCGCGTCCGATGGCCGACAAATGTGGCGGTTCAGAATGGGGGGTTCCCGACAAGACCCCATCCCCGTCGCGCAAAAATCGTGCGTGATACACATAGCCGGAACCAAAGCTTTTAGCAGCGTTTGCCATGTCGTGCCAGGTATAAGCGAAGTCGGCTTCTCTCGCAGCATGCTCGAGCTGGGCCAGACCTGTAAGGGCATCAGAGAACGCCACGGCCTTGAGCTCTACCGCGGTCGAGCTCATCGGTTCGGCGCGTAATCGAGCCCGGATAATATGGCCTGTCAGCCCCAAGCCGCCACATGTCAGACGGAACAGTTCAGGCTCACGCTCACGAGACAGATCGAGCATGCCGTGGCTTGGATGAAACAAAGTCAGAGACTCGACCTGGCTCATGAACGTGCCGTCTCGCACGTGATTCTTGCCGTGAACATCGGCGGCAATGCACCCGCCTACACTAATACGTCCATGACCGGGTTGCACCGGGAGATACGAGCCGTGGCTCGAAAGGAAACTATGGAGCGGAAAGAGCTCTATTCCCGCTTCCACTTCCACAACGCGCCGCCTGCTGTCGTAGTCCAATATACGATTGAAGGCGCAGTGCTCAACAGATTGGCCACCGCCGCAAAAACTCGCCGCGGCATACGAAAGACCGGAGCCGCGAGGAATTAGGGGGCCCGTGCTCATGCTTGGCGTCCAGAATCGGTAGCGATCGGGGCGCAGCAGCAGTCCCTCGGCGCTTACACCGCCGTCAAAGCTCACAAAGCGGGAACGTGCGAATGGCGGGGTTCTCTGTGCCATCTTATAAAGTTGACTGTGGCCGCGTAGTTGGGCCGTCGGCACAGTCCGGAGACATATGTAGCAGTTTAGTCGGGCGTTGTGGGTAGCGGGATTCGCGTACGTGGCCTGTATGCGACACTTTTCGGCAGAACTGGAGGAGGCCCGCGAAGGCCACACTGCTTACCGAGCGGACCAGAGGAGGCGAGTGTCGCTGCGATACTCCAAATGCGGCGTCGTTATCCCTGCCGGAACGCCGGAAGCCCATGGCAATTCTGCAAAAGGGCTCTCGCGGCTGAGAACTGCCGCTCGAATTACTACAGCTCTTTAGAAGGGTAATAATGCTCCCATCGTGGTCTTACCAAGCCTTTGTGAGGGGCACTCAGGTACGCGGCGGCGCGCACTGCCATAGGAGGTAAGAACTCACTGAGGCTGCGTGATGTTGTTACGAGCAGCATAAGCCGCAAGCAGATGATCATACCGGCCCAGATTCATTCTTATGATCGTTTTAATACGCTTCCACGACCATATTTCGCCCCGAGTAATGAGGCGAAGTTTCTCGTAGTACTCCCTAAGGTCCGGGTCAACTATCCGATTCTCGCCTGTAAGAAGCGTCTCGTGATATCCAGGCACAGGGTCTCGAAAAAGATGCCCCTGCCGCCAATTCCGATCTAGCCGGATAGGGATTCTTGCCATCAGGGGATCCACCTGCCCGTTCAGGTCATAAATATGACACTGTCGTGGTGCAAAAAAGGAAAAATACCCTGCGGGTGCCACTGTGCCCACACATGGTCCATCGGCCATAGATTTCATGAAACCCGTCAGCGCTGTTTTGAAATCCCACTCAGGCAATGGCCTGGGCATATCCCGTTGGCGAGAAGCTACGAGCAGCCCGGAGTGTTGATACCAAGACGCGCGCTCGTCAGCGATGCCTTTGTCGACCCACTCCGAGGTGTTGCTGAGCTCTCTTCGTATACCGTAGTCCTTCCCTGTCTTGTACGTTGGATTTACCGCCAAAGCTCCTAGGACAAATGTGCAAGCTAGTGCCCCGGTTGCGACCGAAGTATTCGTGAGGACGCCCGACTTCAAAACCACGATGGTGCTCGCGAACAGGGCCACGCTAAAAAAGCGCCCACTCATATAGTCCCCGCCAATATAGAGCACGTAAAGTAGATAAAACGGTATTCCGATCGTAAACACCTGCAGTTTCCGATTCCCCCGGCACGTGAGGCCGACTCCCATCGCCAATGCTGCCGTTACCAGCGTAACTGGGTCCCTAGAGACAGAGTTCAGATAATAGTCCACACCTGCGCGAACGAATTCAGTGGTCGGAATTCCGTTGAACCGTTTTGCATAAGCTGCGTTTTGCAGTGGAAAACCAAAATAGAGCAGAGCAAACAAGTGCCATAATAAGAGGGGAGAGAGCCCCAATGCGGCGTAGAGCACTTTCGTTCGCACTGGGATCGAAGAACAATAGAACGCCAGAACTAGTGCTGGGAAGTAGTACGCAAGAACATCCAGCCGCGTTAATCCTGCCAGTGCTGCAAGAACAAACAAGCCTAAAAACGTGCTGTGCTCATTTTCATTTCGGAAAAAATAAACATAGGCGAACGATGCAAGTATCAAGTGACTCAGGGGGTTTTCGAAACCTCCTACTGAGAAATCCATAAAACTAATTGACAGCGTAACTGCCCCAGCCAAGAAAAATATTTGGAGCCCGTCCTTTCTATACGGTAGCCCTGCGATCCCTACAGCAAGTACTGAAAAAACAATTGAAAGCGCTATGGACGTGTAATAGATGTTCCTGCTGAAGTAATACACCCCTGCGTTGACCATCGTCCAAATGGTCGATGTGAAAGTCTGAACCCGCTCATCAATATTGTTGCGCAGGCCATAACCGTTCACCAGATTGTCGACTAAACGCCACGCCGTGTATGCGTCATCTGCTTGCCACGCTGTGCGGATGAGCAGTACGAGGTAAATGCCCACAGCAAGTATCAAGACTACTTCACCCCGCGCCTGTGCCCCAGTCACGCGCCTGTCCATACTCACGAAATCTGCTCTCCTAACAAGGAAGATCTTGTAGACAAAGCACGATCGGTCTTAGTCAGGTTGTAAGTGACTATAGCGTGTATGGATCACATAGTTCGGCCGCCCAAGTCCGTTCTTATAGGTACGAGCGACGTACAAAGCGGTAAAGGCTGCGGTGCCGCCGAGGTAGGCGCTAGCCAACAAGGCGTTCGCGAGCAGAAACCAAGGATTGCCGGTTGCGATTTGCGCGGCGCCGAGCGCGGCAGTGAGCAGCAACCAGAGCGGGAGCAGGTATATCGGCACGCGCAGCGGTAGCGTCGAAGCCGACAGAATGCCGGCAATTGCAAAAATCGTCATGTCTAGCAGGTCGTAGTGCGTCTCGCCCGCAATTCGGCGATGCCGCTTGTAGGGAACGCCGATGCGGCGAAAGCCGACCCTGGCGATGGAACTGCGGATAAACGGGAACGAATTATGGTCCTCTGCCATGGCGTCACGTACTTCGGCGGTAATCAATGAAAACTCGGCCATGTAAAGAACGATGTCTTCGTCTGCCACACGCTTCACGATGTGGTAGAAGACTTTCCGCAGGAACTTGATCGGACGGATCTCTTCCCGATCTACCCGCTCGCCGTACACGAGATCATAACCCTGCTCGTAAAGCTTGACGAACTCCAGGATCATTTCCGGCGGATCTTCACAGTCCACGTCGATGAAGGTGATGATGTCGCCCTTCGCATTGCGAAGACCACACTCGAGCGAGCGCTGGTAGCCGACGTTGCGGCTGAGCGTGATCACATATACGAAAGCGTGCTCTTTACGAAGCTTCTCTATGGTCTGATAAGTTCCGTCGGTAGATGCATTGTTGACAAACAATAAATCTACTTGATAGCGCGCCGACAGTTCCTTGGTCACCTGAAGTATCCGTTCAAAGAACAGCGGCAAGACTTTTTCTTCGTTGTACACCGGGCAGATAATTGTCATACGACGAAGCAGTTTGTTTTCCGGATTCATCGCGTGTAGTCCATGTGCAGCGCCATAGTGAGGCTTTCCGTTTTCGATGCTCCGGATTCTTCGGAGACGATGAGGGCGGCGTCGCCATCGGACGCCGGCTCGTACAGCGCGACGCCGAGCGCTTGCGCATCGTGCGCGCCGGCGGACAGCACAAGCTGATACTCGCGCCCCTTGCTGTCCCCGAGATAAGGCAGCTTCAGGCGCACCTCTTCCCAGTCCTTTATGCGCGCTGCATTCAGCGTCCCACGCGCCAGCGGCCGGTCCGCCCCTACCTCTGTAACCTGCCACTCGACCATCCCGGCGGTCCGCCTTCCATTGGGCGTTACCAGCCTGACGATTACGGCCTTCAACCCAGCTTTCGTGGCGGTCAATCGCTGGGCGACCTTGCGACGACCGGACAATAAGCCGGCCTTCCTGAACTCACCAACGGGCGGCATTTCGCGGTCAAATGCCCGGCCATTGTAGGGACCGAGTTCCAATCTTTGCAGATCGCGCTTGAGACGCGCGACGAATCCGGGATTCGGATAAATGAACCTATCCTGTGGCGTTGCCTGATCGCCCCAGGCATAGGCGTTGGACAAGGTCATGTTAAAGCGATGGGCGTCACGGTAGACCTTCACGGCTCTACCGTACGTCACAACACACAGACATACGAACACAACGGTACCGATCGCGGCGATGCGAAGTGAGCGCGCGTTGTTCCACCATCCATGAGCATAGCCTGCTGCAACGTAGTACAGCTGGCCAAGCAACAGGTAAGCTCCGAAAATTGTGTAGCGGCTCGAGTTTCCAGCAGCCGCACCGGATTCGTCGAACGCCGCTCGTGCCCAACCAGTGGCAATGGCTGACACGATCGCGAAGATACAAAACCCGATCAGAATGAGCGCTGCCGGATGCTGCTGGCGTAGCCTGGAACGCGCGTGCCAGGACAGGGCCGCGAAGGACACGAGCAACAGCACTCCAAACAGTGCGTTGGTCGCAGTCGACGTCGACACGTGGAACATGCTCCGAAACGGAAACCAGAGCAGCCCGCCCAGCGGCGCGCCGAGATAGGCCAAGCAGAATTCTGCGAGTTGCCACATGGTAGGCTGAGCGGTGCCGCTCGACATCGCGATGCCCGGCAGATAGCACCCGAGTAGGGCAGCCAGATTGATACCCCAGAACAGGGACCGGGCGCTCGGGCGCTGCCACCGCCCTGCCGACAACTGGAACACCAAGGCCAAGGCGAACACGGCGAAAAATCCGTTGGTCAGCGTAAAGGTGGCGAGCCAGCAGCTCACCGCAGCCCCCACATGATTGCGCCAGTCCTGCGGCCCGACGAAGGGCAGCAGCATACCAAGCGCAATAAACAGGTTGGCGGCGTTGAGCTGGAACATCATTGACCACCAGTGATTGTTGTGACCAACCGGCGAGAACACAACCAACGAAACGAGCAGCACTGCAAGGGGAAGCACCGTGCCCCTCACGGCGCCCGCCGTAATGCGGCGGAGTGCCCACACATGGCACGCTATCGTGCCGTATAGCGCCAGATACACATAGATGTACTCGGAACGGATATCCCAGTCCGTGAGTAGGGCGTTGAACACCATAACGATCCGGTAAACCAGCGGTCTGGTATGGTTGTGAGGCGCCCACAGGCTGGAGTACTGGAAGCTGCCCTCCGACCAGGAATCGAGCCAGCGAATCAACTCCGCGTGGTCCCAGAACGGCACCGTGATCGCCGAATACTGGATGGCCAGGAATACGTATAGAGGGGGTAGCGCGGCGAGCGTCAAGAGCATCGCACGCAGGAGGGGAGCCGCATATTCCAACGCGGAGCGATTCATCGGCCAAGTCCTCTTCATGCACCGCTGCCTGGTGCGCTCGATCCAACCAGCCCGTCAATCCCGGAAATTGCGCGACACACCATATCGCACCAGCGCCTGGCTCACGCTGGGTACGCCGGCCGGTGGCCGGGCGCGCACTCGCTCGCCGCAATGCGTCGAACCCGCGCGAGCCCGTACGAGCGGGGAAAACGCGACAGCCCAGCCGTCCGCGGCGATTCGGCCGCACAGTTCAGTGATCGTTTGTGAGAAGGCCAGGTTCGCCTCCAACGGCCAGGCGCGCGCCCGCTTTAGCGCACTCACCCTGAAAAACGCGAGTAAGTTGCCCGTCGTCGCGACGCTCTGGCTTTTTAAGGCCAGGGCGTAGGGGCCGCCATAGCCTACAGATTGGCCGATCCAGGGGCTTTCCAGCATGCCGGCCTTGTTGACCATGTAGCAACCGTCGACGACCATGCCATCCTTCCCTTCCACCAGGCCACCGAGTGCTCCGACCAGCGGATGGAGCTCGAACATTCGAGCCACTTCCACTAATACCTGCCGCGACTCGATAGCTACGCCGTTCGCGGCAATCACCAGAATTGCGGTTTCGTCACAACCAAGCGCCTTGCTCACCGTCGCGTCTCCAATCCAGACGAACTGCGGCAATGTGTCCGATCGCCGCGAGATGTAAAGTTCGCGCGCACCGCGGTTTTCGGGCCACTCAGCGACGAGAAAATTCCGGGGCATCGCAGTGCGGGCGACATGGCGATCAAGAATGTGGCGTGCAGAATCGAGTGAGCGCGGATCACCTCTCTCGTTGTTGGTCGTAGAGCCGGCATGCTGGCGCCAGTGGTAAAGCACTTCCGGAACGTGGGCAATGCTGCCGCCCCGGCCGGCGATGCGGGAAACAGCATCCCAGTCCTGGCACCAGTTCGCCGCCGGGTCGCCGTAGACATCGGCCGCCAGCGCGGAGTCCCCCTTCAGCGCACAAAGATGCCAGATCGTCGAATTTTCCAACGCCAGCACAGGATCGAATGCTGCGCGCAAGTAGGGCGATGTCGGCCTGCTATCGACGAGCATGTCTTCGTCGGTGTACAGGAGATCGGGTCGCTGAAGGCGACGTATCTCGTGCGCGAGTATCTGCATCGCATCCGGCGTGATCAGATCGTCGGCGTCCACCGGAACCACGTATTCGCCTCGTGCAGCCTCAAGGCCGCGTCGCAGTGACGCAACGATGCCGATAGGCTGCGGCTCAACGATCAGGCGAGCGCCCCACTCACCTGCAGCCTGGGCATGGATCAAGTCCATCGATGATCTATTCATTGGCCCATTGAGCACCAGCAGCCACTCGAACGCCGCTTTGGACTGCCCGGCGATTGCGCGCGCCAACTCGGCCAGCAGAGCCAACTCACTGCCTTGGTAAACCGGGGTGACGATGGATATTCTGACGTCCTGGTCTAATGCTGGATAGCGGGCCGCCCGGCGCGGCAGCTCTAATTCAAACCACTCGGGGTAGGGCAAAGTGCGCAACTGCAGCATCCTGAGATGCTGGTCGCGTTCGGCATCGGCAACAGGCGTATATGCAGTTTCCAAGGTCAGTCCGAGGCGCGAAGAGTAGAAACGTGTATCTGGCAGTAGGTCCCAAAAACGCGAGAGGAAACGCGCGCGCTCGCCTTTCGAGGCGCCGTCTTCCGGCACAAGCGTGCTCCTAGCTCGCATGAACGGCGAAAACACGACACGCTTGCCCGCTTGCGCAGCAAGCGCGCCCAGCCATGGGCCCAGCATCCTTAAGTTAACCTTCTCCGCGAGGAGCGTCGACATCACCTGCAAGAGGAAATCACGGCGCACAACGCAGTGGCCGGCCGAAACCGCGGATATAGAACGCGGCTTCCACATCATCCCTGAGTAACCAGGATCGCTGAGTGGACGTCCGCGGTCGGGGCAATCATAGCCGCCGCCGAATCCGAAGACACGCGGACCATCGACCACTTTCGTGCCGTCGTGCAGTGTGCCACCGACGACGACCGCGTCGCCGAACAGTTCTAGTAGTCCAGCCGCATCCCAGCGCCATTCGTCATCGTCAGGCGTAACGCCGTTCCAGCACAAATGCACCAGGTGGCTCTGGCTTGCCGACACGATCTGCGAAAATTGCAACATGCCATCTTCTTCGTCCGCATTGATTGCCGCGTGGGGCCGCAGCGTTTGCGCGGCGTCTTTGTTGCCGCCGGCGCTCGCAATCGCGAGCGAAATGCAAGAGACCGGAACATCACGCTTGCGCCGATACCACCAATCAACGTCATAGCTAAACAGCGGGCTACCAACCAATTCTAGGTGCTGCGCCTTGCTATGAGTCAGCGCGCGTTGCAGCGTCGCTCGGTGAGAATCAGCGATATAGGACTTAGCGACAATATTCTTCGACGTAGACGCTTCGTGCATGCGCCAACTGTAAAGCACCTCCGGAACGTGTCGAGCGTCGTAGCCCGCGTCTGCGAAGCGGATGAAGCTGTCCCAGTCATGACAGCCTTCGGCAGTCTTGTCGCTGTAAAGACCTAGCCGGAGACCGAGTTCGCGGTCGATGGCGCAAAGATGCGCGATATAGCAGGAGTGCAGAAACAAGACAGGATCCCAGTCCGGCTTGAAGTACGCCGAGCCGAATCGTCCCGCACTGAACTTGTCTTCATCGGTATAGATCAGTGGCGGATAGTGATTGTCCTTTATGAAGCGAGTCAGCACGTGAACGCAGTCCGGCTCGATGAGGTCGTCGGAATCGAGCGGCAATATATAGCGTCCCCGCGCGTGCTCCAGACAGAAGCGCATGCCACCGACGATGCCGAGGTTGTGTTCTACGCGCTCCAGCCGCACCGTAGAATGCCGCGCAAGCTCCTGCAACGCATTGCGCGTGAGCTCATTGGTGGAGCCATTATCGAGTATCAGCCACTCGAACTGCGCGCCCCCGTCCTGGAGAAGAACGCTGCTGCCGAGCTCTTCGAGAAATGCCGGGTCTGTGTTGTACGCCGTGGTGACAAAGGACAGCAGTCCTGGCTCCTGCTGATACTTCCCTTCGCGGCGCCGGCGCTCCACGCGCGCCCGGCGATAGCGCTCGTAGTCGGTCCTCGGCGTGGTGGGATAGCCAGCGACGAGCGGTACCTCCTGGTCCGGATAAGTCCCGCGCAACTCCTGTATTCGCTGCAAAAGTGGTGGCACGATCTGACGCAAACTCTCATCCCAACTGGATGGCAGCGCGATATCGCCACGCGGGTCGTAGCTTGCCAAGCCTACGTTGATACGTCCGACCGCCTTCTCCAGCGCGCCAGCGATGCTTCCTGCGGTTGGCTCGGCAACAATGATGTTGGGCGAAAGCGCCGCCATGCGTTCGACTGTCTTTACCGAGAAGCTGTTGGTCACCACCAACTTCCCCGAAGCCGCCATTTCAAGCGGGGGATAGCTGGGATGCGGCGAAAGCATCAGGGAAAGCAGAAGATCGGCCGTGCGTATGCGCGCAGCGTAAGCATCGAAACCCATCCACGGCAACGAATTAAGGAACACGCCGTTGCCCAAGGCGACAGGTACCACCTTTTCTCCAATTGCCCAGACTTCCCAGCTATCCCTGTCGATCACGCCGGAGGCAACCGCCCGCCGCAGCGCGACGACCCCAAGCTCGAACAGGTTGCGGCGCGCGACCGTGGGCCGTGCGTAGAACAGTAGGACCTTCTTGCCCGACGGGCTGGCTTGCCGAGGTTCAGGAAAGTAGCTGCTACGATCCACGGCCGGCTCGAAACACAATGCATTTGCGGCAAAAGCAGGATCGCCATAGCGGCCGATGCCTTCCCGCGCCAGGTGATCGAGCAGCAAGCGGCTGTTAATAACCGGGATGTGAGGCAGGCCGTATGTTTCAAGCGCGCGGGCCTGCAAAGTCGATCCGTCGTGCAGTATCGCCTCAAAGTCCTGAATCAGGTAAATGAACTTCTTATGCATGGTTTTTGCCGTCGCGTATCTCGCAATCTGCGCGGTCCACCATGCTGTTGCGATGAATAAGTCGTTGGTACCGATTGCAGTGGGTCGCGTACGGTCGAAGGCATCCACCAACTCAATCCTTTCCCGTGCAACCGGACGCTGTAGGAGGCGCTCCATATGTGGAAACAGTGCCGCCTCTTCTCCCTCCACCGGGGCATCGCAGGCGATCAGACGTATCCGCTCGCCTTTCTCCGCCAACAGCGCCGCCAGCAGCAGCGCGGTATTAGGTCCGCCCGACATGTGTTTGAGTCGCAGGCTGGGAATGAGCACGTTTATGTGAGGCCGCAAGGCGAGCGCGCTCGATCCTTCCAGGTTCAGCGGCGGGCTGAGGTGAAAGCCAGGTACCGTCGAGTCTGTCTCGACGCACGAGTGCCGCGGCTTGTGAACCTCCACGGTTTCGAGCGAAAGCGCAGATATCTGCAGCTCGCCCGCAGGTACCAGCCCGCTTCTGCGAACCATCTGACCAACAAGACGGCCCCACCTCCTTCCCTTCATGTGTCGACGGTAGAAGGCGTGACCGCGATGCACAAACTTTCCACGCAGGCTGCGCTGAATCTCCGACTGGCGCGTGGGTGTGTTCCCACGAGACGCGGAGCGCCTCACCTTTTTTCCTAAGGCCGCGCCAACGCTCTGCCGCAAGACAGATGCAAGAGCCGTCGCCTGAGATGCTAGAAACCGCAGGGGCGCGGTTAAGCGCCAGCTGTGCGACTTGCGCATGTCGGCAATCACTTGGTTCAAATGAGTGTTCTGCCCCAGCGTATCGGCGAGCAGCCTCTCAATGTGTTCAACTTCCTCGTCGGGCGGCGTTTTCCTTGTGGCCCAAGGGTTGCTCAACTGATCCAAACCAGGATCGAGTCGATACTCGGTATCCTGACCTCCCCGGAGACCCTGAAGCACCAGCGCCGTCGAACCCGCTACAACACGGCGCCCCATCTCATTTTCAATCGCCGCTGCCTTGCGAACTACGCATATGGAGTTGATGAACTCGATCGAATGCACCTGCGAGAGCGTGTCTGGATCGACCTCACAGCCGTATTTCGTGAGGATGCCGCGCAGGACATCGCCTCGTCCCCTGGGAGTGCCCCAGTGCTCGTGGCTGATGACATCGGCAAGACGCTTGAAGAAAGAGATCGACGAATAGGGATAGAACAGACCTCCTTGGTATTGGCTCCAGTAGCTGCAATGCAGATCCTCGGCGATGAAGAGACCGCCCTCCGCCACACTCGGGAAATACTGCGCGAACGACCTAACTATGTCGCTTGATAGATGCGACCCATCGTCAATGATGATGTCGAACTTCGGGGAACGCCGAAACAGCCGTTCGCACGTATCGGGAGCATTCGCGTCGCCGACGATAACCCCGATGCGCGAGTCCTCGTAGCTAAGGCTGGCGCACTCCGGATTGATGTCACAGCCAATCAGGACCGATGCCTGGCTGAAGTACTTTGCCCAGATCTCCAGCGAGCCCCCATTCTGTACGCCGATCTCAAGTAGGCGCACCGGCCGGTCGCGGTAATCGGCGAACAGGCGGTCGTACTCGGTCAAGTAAAGGGACCACTTGTCCGATACCTTGCCCTTATGCTCGGCGTACAACTCGCGAAGGGTCTTCCTCGTCATCCAATCTTCCGAAGTTCCACCCGCTCGAACGCAATGCCGACTAGGCCGAAGCGGATCCTGCTGGACGAGACATTGATGATCAACGCGTCGTGCATCCAGTGATGCTGCACGTGCTCGAACAGGTCGCCATTGGCAACGGACGCCATCACCGCGTATTGCCCATTGGGGAGTGCGGGTAACCTGAACTCGAAAATTCCCTCGAATGTCGAGCCTGCCTCAATCGGGGTCGACACACGGCTGGTAAAAGGTAAAGTATTCTCGCCAAATAAGTCCTGCCCCAGACGATCGCGCACCAGGAACCCGAGAATCGGTTTCTGCAGCGGTTCATGAGCTTTGGCGCGCACCGTCATTCGCACGCGCTCCCCGCCCTCGAACGAGCCCTCTGGTCCGGGCGAGAGTCGCGCGAGCGCAACTGAAACGATATCGGCTCGCCCGGATTTCCAGCCTCGGGACGTCTCGATGTTGTCGCTCACCGTGGCAACCGCGCCGTAGTCGATTGTCGGTGATCCCCCCGTGTCCGAGGCGGACTCATCAGCGCGCGCTTCGTTGCCGACCGCAGCGGGCGCCAATGAAGTCAGCTTCGCCTCTTCGCCGTAAATCTCCTGCTGCGTGTGTTGCAGATACGCTTCGCAGACGCTCTTTGCCGTGCCAGCTTGCGCAACTCTGCCATGGTTTAGCCAGATGCCGGACTTGCACAGGTTCTGCACCGACGCGATGTCGTGACTGACAAAGATCAGCGTGCCGTTCTGCTGAAAGCTGCGGATAAAGCGCATGCATTTCTGCATGAATACGGCATCCCCGACCGCCAGCGCTTCATCGACTACCAGGATATCTGCGTCGACGTGCGCGATAACGGCAAAGGCAAGCCGGACGTACATGCCGCTTGAGTAGGTCTTGACGGGCTGGTCAATGAACTGCCCGATATCCGAAAACGAAGCGATGTCGTCAAAGCGCTCGTCGATCTGTTCCTTGCGCAGCCCCAACACCGAGGCGTTCATGTATACGTTCTCGCGCCCGGTGAACTCCGGATTGAATCCCGACCCGAGCTCGAGCAGCGCTGCGACTCGCCCCCGCGTTTCGACGCTGCCGCCGGTCGGATGAAGCGTCCCGCAGATCAATTGCAGCAGGGTAGATTTACCGCTACCGTTGCGCCCGATGATGCCGAGGGTTTCGCCCTTCCTGACTTCGAAAGAAACGTCGTTGAGCGCCCAGAATTCCCTGTAGTAGGCGGGGACAGGGTGTCGGGCGCCGGGCGAAGATCCCGTCAGAGCCGAAACGGCCCGACGCAGGTTAGGGACCACGAACTGCTTGAGTCGATCGCGCGGGGAATTGTAGATCTGATAGCACTTGCTGAGGTTGCTTACCCGGATGGCGAGCTCAAGTCGATCCTGGGGAGCCGCACGTGAGGACGGCGCATCGAGGGGCTGGCAGACAGGCGCCTGTTCGTTAGATGACATCGGCAAAACCCTGCCTGGTTTTCTGGAACCAGGCGTAGCCTACCCACGCCACGGCGGTGGCCAAGAGCGTGTATATCCCCAGCCCGAGATAGTTGGGCAGATGGCCCCAGATTAGCACCTCCCTTCCCTGCTCGATGATGAAGGTCAGCGGGTTCGCCATGATCACCGGCCGAAACCTCTCTGGGACTGCGGCCAGAGGATAGAAGACCGGCGACAGGAACAGCAGCACGGTTGTAACGATGGCGACGGTGTGCCCAACGTCGCGCAGAAATACGCCCAGCGACGCCAGGATCCATGCGAGGCCAAGAGTGAGGATGACGAGCGGCAACAAGACGAGCGGAATGAACACCGCAGTCCAGTTCAGGTACCCGCTAAAGAGCCCAAAGGCCGCCAGCAGCACGCCGAGGCTGATGAGACTGTGGAAGAGTGACGTCCCCATGGCGACGACCGGCAATAATTCGATCGGGAACACCACTTTCTTGACGTAATTGACATTGGCAACCACCAGCGAGGGGGCGCGGTTGATCACCTCGCTGAACAAACTGAGCACGATCATGCCGACGAAGAGCACGAGCGCGAACTGCGCTCTGCTGGCGTCGCCGCCGTCCTCGCTCCAACGGAACTTGAAAATCTCCGAGAAGACGAAGGTGTACACAAGTAGCATGAAAACGGGATTGAAGAATGACCATGCCAGCCCCATGGCCGAGCCCTGGTATCGGCCCAATACTTCGCGCTTGGTCATCTGGACGATGAGTTGGCGATTGCCCCATAGGCTCCGGACCAGGCTGGAAAGGGAGACGGGAGGCGCTGCGTGAGGGTTCATGCGAAGACTCTGCCGGATATGACGTCGCGGGTGGAAGGCCCGCAAATCATCGTTGGCTGGTACGCCAAGAAAATGGCGCGTTCGGTAGTCAAAGATCGGTGTTTTGCCGCAGATAGTCGGTCAACGCCGCTCGCCACGGACGCAGCGTTATGCCAAGCGCACGTGCGCGCGTGTTGGCGAGCACCGAATACAGTGGCCGACGCATGCCGCCAGTACGGCCACCGCGGTCGACCGGTATCACCTTGGTTCTCGAACCGATGATCTCCACTATCGCTTGAGTCAGGGCGTACCAAGAACATTCACCTTCGTTAACCAGATGATAGATTCCGGGCGCCAAGTGCGGGTGCCGGATCAATTTAAGCACGGCGTGGCTCAAGTCATCTGTCGACGTTGGCGCCACGATCTGCTCGCTTGCCATCTCAATGCTCCGACCCGTGCGGGCGTCGGCGACCCGTCCATCAACGAAATTACCGCCCTTGCTGCGCGCTCCCGAGCGTCCATAGAGACCGCACGTGCGAATAACGACCGAGCGCAGTGGCGCGACCGCCAAGGCCGCATGCTCGCCCGCGAGCCGGGTGATGCCATATATTTGCAGCGGCGCCGGAGGATCCGTCTCCAGATAGGGCGTCCGCTTCCCGTCGCCGCCAAATACATAGTCGGAGCTGAAGGTAACGAACCAAGCGCCTATCTCGACAGCAAGCGCGGCGAGATTGCGAACGGCGACGCAATTGACGAAAAACGCCTGCTCCGTCTGTGTTTCGCACAGCGGCACATTGTGAAATGCAGCACAGTTGAGAATCACATCCGGCTTATATCGTCGAACGATAGCAGCAGATTGTTCGGAACGCGAGAGATCGAGTTCCTCGCGACCGGGAGCGTTGATCTCAAGGTCAACGTTGTTACGCAGAAGATCCCCGCCCAACTGGCCGGCCGCACCTATCAGCAGGACTTTCATTGACGGAATGCCACGACCCGAAGCTTCACGCAGTATCTGATCTGGAGAGATACGAATCTATATGTTCTCGGATTCTCAGAAAACCCCCGAGCGCGAGACCAAAGTCTGCAAGGTCGCGTAAGATACTCCATCGGGGCAGCCGCTCGAAAGTAGCTCCGCACGTAGATATGGCTTGCCGCTGTCAATAGGGCGAGCGGTTTTCTGCCAACACTGCGGCTGCCCAGTTCCGACGAGTGCCGCGCAGAATTGATGCGGCAGGACTAAGCGGTTGTACCGCCCCTCGGCCCGGAAGCCAGATAGCGCGCTATGCGAGCTGGGCGAGAGGACGCCTGGAACCCGTCGAGCGTGCCAAGCGCCACCGCTGAGGCCTGGGAGGCGCGGCCAAGCAGCGTCAGTAGTGCGCAATGAAGGCCCCCGCGAGCGATGCGGCGGGCGCAAAGAGACAAGAAGGTCAGCTTCCCATGCGCGTGCCTGCGCGCAAGCAGGAGGCGATTTCGGTAGGCGAGATAGAGGACGAGCGGGCGGCTCCGCGCCCACTGCGGATGAAAGTTTCCTCGGCTTGTGTCTCCCAGCCGTCCGAACGAATACGACACATCGTGCCGCACAACGGCCCCGGGCACGTAAACGAGCCGATTCCCTGTCGCCCGCGCCCGCAGGCACCAGTCCACATCCTCGTAGTACGCGAAGAAATCCCTGTCTAGCAGGCCGACTGACCTCAACGCCTCCGCCCGGAAAAGGATGCAGCAGCCAGTAACGAACTCCGTAGGCCGAGTCGTACCTCCCACTGACCCTGTCTCATGCCGCGCATCGAGCGTCAGCCGACTGATCCTCCCGCCCGCGTACCAAATCCGTCCAGGGGCCTTGAGCTCGTAGATGGTGGCGCCGTAGGCCGCGGCGGGATCGGTCTCGGCGGCGCGCATCAGCTCGCACAGGCACCGGGGCTCCACCACGGCGTCGTTGTTGAGCAGCAGGACGAGTTCGAACTCCCGCTCGAGCAGGTAGCGGATTCCGACATTGTTCCCCTCGGCGAAGCCGAGGTTAGAATCGTTCTCGATCAGGACGACTTGAGGGTACCGGCCACGAATGAGGTCCGCGGACCCGTCCGTGGAGGCGTTATCAACGACGACAATCCGCTGCGGTGGACAGGCGCTCGCAAACAGCGAGTCCAGACAGCGCGGCGTGACGTCCCGCCCGTTCCAGTTGAGGACGACGACGCCGAGCTTCATGGCCTTGGGATTCTGGATAGGAGTTGCACGGCGCGCTATTCTACGCGTGCGTACCTCTGCAGCGTCCGACGTTCTTGTTCCCGCGAGTCGCGACTTTAGAATGGACAAGTCTCGAGACCATGAAATCCTCAGGCGAAGCGCGTACTGAGTCGGAACACCCGTCCCCTCGCCGCCTAATGGCCGGCGCCGCGACACGCCTGTCGCGCTCGTCCGCCCTTCGGCAAGTCAGTGGCTGGCTCGCAGTTGGCGACGTCGCGGGTTTGGTCGCGTCCTGGGTGGTGGCGCTTGGGTTGCTGCGCTTGCTGGGTCCGGAGGAATGGTGGCAAGGAGTGGTCGAATGGTGGACGGCCTCGGGCGAAAGCCGGATCGTGCAATTCGCGCTGCTTGTCGCGCTCGTGCTCGTCCTCTTCGCGGCACGCGGCCACTATTCCAGGCGCAGGCCCGCGGCCGATGAGGTTCTCGATATATTCAAGGTGTTCCTGCTGGTCGTGGTCATAGACTCAGCAATCGCGTATCTGTCAAAGACGCAGTTCTCCCGTGCCTGGTTCATCTCAGCTTGGTGCCTAGCGCTTATCATGCTGCCGCTCGTTCGCACACTGACGAAGATACTGCTTGCGCGCCTGGGCCGATGGCAGCGGCCGACGGCGATCCTGGGTACCGGCCGGAACGCACAGGAGGCGGCGAAAGCCCTCCGCAGCGAGCCGCTCATGGGTTTGGAGCCCGTCGCGTTCCTCGCGCCGAAAGGCGAGCCAACCCCGACAGTCTTGCCCGAAATGGACGGTCAGCGCCTCGATGTCCTCCCGGCGGGCGATGACTTGGAAGCGACGCTCGAGCAACTGAATCGCCCGCACCTCATGGTGGCATTGGAGGCCGACAGCCTGGTGCCTTACCAGGGCCTGCTGCAGAGACTTTTCGCGCGGTACCCCGACATGAGCATCGTTCCGCCGCTTCGCGGACTTCCGCTGTACGGAATGGAGATGACGCATTTCTTCAGCCACGAGGTGCTGATGCTTACCGCGCGGAACAATCTGGCCCGGCCGATACCGCGCTTCTTGAAGCGAATATTCGACATCGTCGGCTCGCTGGCCATGCTCGTCTCTCTCTCGCCCCTGTTGGCGTACCTCTCTTGGAGAGTTCGGCAATCCGGCGGCGCGGCAATCTTTACCCACAGGCGAGTAGGGCGCTACGGCACGACGTTCGGTTGCCTGAAGTTCCGTACTATGGTGCCCGACGCTGAAAGCGTCCTCAGGAGATACCTGGAGGGTGATCCGGCCGTGCGCGCCGTGTGGGAGCGCGACTACAAGCTCAAGGATGATCCGAGGATCACGCCAATCGGGCACTTCCTGCGCCGGACAAGTCTCGACGAACTGCCGCAGCTTTGGAATGTACTCAAGGGCCAGATGAGCTTGGTCGGGCCGCGACCGATCATTGAAGATGAGCTGGAGCGCTATGGGGATCAGGTCGACTACTATCTAGAGGCGCGGCCCGGGATCACGGGGCTGTGGCAAATCAGCGGCCGCAACGACACCACCTACGAGGATCGCGTGGCGCTCGACAGCTGGTACGTGCGCAACTGGTCGCTCTGGTACGACCTCGTGATCCTGGCCAAGACGATCCGCGTCGTCCTGCGGGGCAAGGGGGCGTACTGAAATCGGGCGGACCCAGCCATCGCTGGTAGCTGCGGCGACCCGATGCGGCCTGCAATCGCATGAAACTCACGATCGACGCACGCATGCTGGGCCACTCGGGCATCGGCACGTACCTGAGCAACATGCTGCCCCGCGTGATCGGCCTGTATCGCGGGGAACGCGTCCACCTGATCGGCGACCCGCAAGAGCTCGGCCGCTTCCCATGCACGCGCGACGGCAAGGTCGCGG